>Ga0187783_10000019_pt1 | contig 171124 bp, 181 predicted proteins | sample 1015_SJ02_MP02_2_FD_132471 | JGI IMG/M metagenome (GOLD analysis project Ga0187783, IMG submission 132471) | Tropical peat soil microbial communities from peatlands in Department of Meta, Colombia - 1015_SJ02_MP02_20_MG | ecosystem: Environmental > Terrestrial > Soil > Wetlands > Peat... | reverse complement strand
GCCACCGGCACCGGTGTTTCCATCAGTATTTCTGATGTCATTTCTCTGCACGGACTCCGTACCAGTAGCAATGGCAACAATGGTCTCGAACTGTTTTTCGATTTCGATGTTGTTATTTCTGATCTTGAAAGTTCTTTAAATGTTGGATCTGGCATGCTTATGACTGATACTGAGAATGTCAACATTTCTGGTTCCTCTTTCCTTGATAATGGTTCATTTGGTATGGCAACTACTGATGTACAAAATGTGCTCATTGCAGATTCAACGGCACAAACCAACGTAGGCACCGGTTTTAACATCGTAGGCGATAATGGCGGCAATATTCCAGGCGATCCTGCGGGCACCGTTGGACAATCGGTAATACAAGTGACAGGTTGCATGGCAGCAAATAACGGTACTGATGGCTTTTATTTCAGTAATGTTGGCGGTGTTGCTTTGGAAGATTGTTTCTCTTCTTACAATGTCCAATATGGATTTCATTTTGACTCCGGTTCTTGGAATGTAGATGTAACGGCATGCACCGCATTATCTAATGGAAGTATAGGGTTCATTACTTGGGATGCTTCAATTGTGGTAGCATCATTATATAATAATAGGTTTCACGAATGTCATGCTGCTCAAAATCGAACATCCGCAGTATATGTACCCGGTCCTAGCGATTATTCAACTGCTAATACCGCGCTAACGCCTATGGTTGTACCTATTGGCGCTCCCGTTCCCTGTTCTCTTGCTACAGTTCCGCAAATACCTATAGAACTAGTGCCACCAGATTTCTGTACTTTCTTTTAAACGCACAGGAACATTATGAAAATACACTACAATTATATCGGTTATGTATTATGCGTGGGATCTTTGATCACGCTATATGCTCAACTATATTCCCATGTGATTAAGCAGACTATAGATGATACTATTCTTATCGATCAACCAGGTGATTGGATTTTAGATGATAATCTTACCTTGCATGGCCTGCAAAGTATCATAATAACTGCTTCCGATGTCGTATTTAATTTGAATGATAAAAAAATAACGGGAGCTGATAATGCTGAGGTAGCCATCGCTATCCATGGCAATAATTGCATCGTTAAAAATGGTGAACTCTATAACTTTATTCATGCTGGTATTACATTGCATGCAGTGGAAGAAGCACTCATAGAAAATATCTCTGTACATGATACGCATAATGGTATTTCCATTATTGGTGGCAGCTGTAATCGATTAAGTAATGTAACTATTACTCGATCACACTCGAGTGGTCTCACCATAAAAGATGCCACACACACACATGTCACACAGTGCACTATAACGGCGTGCAAAGAATATGGCGTATATATTGATGGACTCTGTGATGGTTCTTTGTGTAATAGTCTTACAATACAACAGTGCGGAGAGTGCAGTCTGTACCTCGGTTCCAATAACATGCAATGTTCTTATGCGCAGGTACAAAATAGCGATAAAGACGGTGTATTAATTAAGGGTAACAATATAGCCTGTTTTGGCGTATGCAGCGCTCATAATAGTACTGGCTTTCATATATACGGTTCAAACGTGACCTTACATACTTGCACCGCGGTGCACAACATCGATGACGGTCTTGTGGTAGAAGCTGAGAGCAGCAATGTTAAAATTCTTGGCGGGGTCTATTCTGCAAATGGCAATGTCGGTATTAATAACTATGCACAGACCACAAAAGTGTATGGTATTAGTGCACATGCAAATGGCAAATGTAATACGATGCGTGTATTTAATAGCATCGTATAAATATCCATTGTTGAACTGAAACATAGCAAAAAAAGTTGATTTTAAAAAGATTTTTATTGATCGCAGAGAGCTTTGTTTTTTTCTGTGTTGTGATCATGGTATGAACAATTTAAGCAAACAATTTAGGCAAACAAGTAATAAAATAAAAAAGAGGGTTTCATGATGAAAGCAAAAATCTTTGTTCCGTGGTTTTCGTTATCATGTGCTTTGTATGGTGTTATGTATGCAGGGGTAGACCCCCGACATGCACATAAAAATGAGGCTGCCTTCGATAAGGCACCACGGCCTCAAATTACCAATGCATTACCAGCATGCTGTGCCGATACCGATCTTTTAGCACAGCTGACCTGTTGTGTGTGCGCTCTACAGCAAGAAATATGCGAATTAGGTACACTCATTGATGAGGCAATAATGAGCTGCTGTGAATCACTCTCGAGTCAAATTGCCTCCTGTTGTTCGATCATCGATATAATAGAGTGCGCAGTTGGTGATATAATTCCCATGACACAAGAAAGTCTTACCGGTGGACTCACCATAGATGCACCTGGTTATTATAAGTTGTGCGAAGATGTGACGTTCCCTCTTGAAGATGGAGTTGCAATTGTAGTAACTGACCCCGCACACGTTACCATCGATTTAGGTGGATTTACCTTGAGTGGTGTAGTCATTGAAGTGGAATCGGGTGCAAGCAGTGTTCTCATTAAAAACGGTACAATGACTAATAACTATTATTTTATATTCATTTTTGAAGACACAACAGACATTACGGTAGAAAACATGAGCTTTGATGGCATGGTATACGATGGTGTTACACCAAATGCGATCATATTCGCACCACAGGGTCCAATAACTGGCATCACGGTGCGCAACATTACTGGATATGATGGCTCCCCTACCAATATTTTTATTGGAGGCTTTGGTGCAAATATAATGGATAATGTAGTACTAGACAATATACGATTAGTTGGATTTAACCTCGATATCCCAGCCGTCTCTTCTGATGGTGCATTCTTATTGCAATTCTGTAACAACCTATCAATACGTAATATTTCTATCGAAAATAATACACCGGGAACCCATGGCATCTCTATTACCAATTCTCACTGGGTAGAGCTGCAGGACATTAATATCGCCTCATCACAAACCTTAACAAACACACCATATGGACTTGACCTGCAAACTAGCGATACAGTCCGTTGCGATAGAATGAATATTACGGGAACCGCATTTAGCAATGGTATCAACATCGCTTCAACCAATGATAATGATCTGATTTTCAATAACTGCGTAATATCATTCACCTCATCAGATGGTGTTGTAGCAAATCAGACATGTATTATTAACAACTCAACTGCATCGAATACTGGAGGCAATGGATTCACTATCGATGGTGGCGATAGCATTATACAAGGCTGTAGCGCAGAATTTAATACATCGAATGGTTTTGACCTCACAAATCTTGGTATAGAATGTACACAATGCAATGCATTCGGTAATACTGGAACAGGTTTTAATGTAAGTAGCACTTCTGATATACATTTCATCGAATGTACTGCAAATGCTAATGCTACAGATGGCTTTGCATTCAGTGGTTCCTTTGATAATACGTGCATACGTTGCACTGCACATCAAAACACGAATGACGGATTTGTTATCATGGGTTCTACGATCAGTACTTCAATGGTGGGATGTACTGCAAATAATAATGTCAATAATGGTTTTGAAGTGGGGAGCGGTGCCACCAAGATCGGTATTTCGGAATCAACTGCTAACAATAATGTTAATTATGGAATCCTCATCGACGGAGTTGCAGCATCATATAGTAATCTTTTATGCGCACCACTTGATACAACTTCTATTGGAACATGGCAGATTATTGACCCTGGTGTAAGAGTTTCAAATTGTACAGCATTCTATAATGGTGAAGGTCAAATCATTATGACAGGAGAAGTAATAAATAGATCAAACACGTCTTGCGCACCAGTGATATATTTTATGGGTATCTTTCCTCCAATTGGTATCATTAATACAACAGAGGGCGCCATATTTTTCAATCCATTCCCGGTAAATAGCACGTATATAACAGTAAATGCGAGTTTTGGTACATATTTATACGGAAGTATTAATGGCAATATTATAAGTACTCCAAATGTGAGTGATACACCACCATTCACTTCTCCACCGTTTGTTGTAGCGCCATAAAATATTAATTATGCACAAGAAATGGGATCTTTAAAGATCTCATTTCTTGTATGAACATTCTTTGTTCGCACACCTATACATGCGTGAACCATCTTTGGCCGTTTTTACGATTAAGAACGGCCAGCCACATTCGGGACATGGCGTCTCTTCAATCTCATCAAAGACTGCAAATTTACAATCGGGATAGTTGCTGCATCCCCAAAATTTGCCACCACGCCAGGTGCGCTGAACCACTTCTCCCGTTTTGCAGAGTGGGCAGTTGAACCCCGCGACGGTTCGTTTTATATATTTGCATTCGGGATAGCCAGAACAGGCAATAAAACTGCCAAATTTGCCCCGCATCGTGCGCAGTTGCTTGCCACATTGTGGACATGTTTCATCGAGGAGCTGTGGCTCTTCCTGTTTTATCAGTTCGAGAGTGCCATCTTCATTGCGCTTAAAATTACTCGTGAAGGTACATTCCGGAAAACCGCTGCAGCCAATAAACTCGCCTGCTTTGCCAAAGCGTATGACTAAATTATGTTTTTTGCATTGCGGACAAATAAGATCCGTTTTGACTGATTGTTTGCCACCTTCAGTGCCTTTAAATTGGGTAATATCTTTTTCAAAGGTTTCATAAAATGAGCGGAGCAATGTATCACGCTGTAACTCACCATGGGCAATTTTATCTAAATCTTCTTCCATATGTGCAGTAAATTTGGGATCCATAATTTGTGGCAGATTTTCGACAAGTAACTTTGTGACCGTCATGCCAAGCTCAGTCGGCACAAAACGCTTTTTTTCATCGAGAGTCGTGTAAGCGCGTTCGCGAATAGTGTTTAAAATGGTGGCATAAGTGCTCGGTCGGCCGATCCCTTCTTTTTCTAAATTTTTCACCAGCGATGCTTCGGTAAATCGTGCCGGTGGTTGGGTAAAATGTTGTTTTGGCAATACTTTGTGGAGATCTACTTTCATACCTTTTTCGAGATGCGCCGGTAATTTTATTTTATCTTCTTTTTCTTCATCATCTGCTTTATAGACCGAAAGATATCCGTCAAATATAAGGGTTGAACCGGTTACTTTAAAGATAAATTTGCCACCAACGATGGTGACTTGTCGTTGTGCATATTCGGCTGCTTTCATCTGACTTGCGACAAACCGCTTCCAAACGAGTTCATATAAACGAGCTGAATCTTTATCGAGGTATTTTTGTGCAATGGCCGGCGTTACCTCAACATCAATTGGCCGTATCGATTCATGAGCATCCTGCGATTTTGCCGCCTTTGCCTTGCCACTTTTTGCATAGACCTGCGCTTTAGGGGGCAAATAGGTGGCGTTAAAGTTTCGTTTAATATGATCGCGCACTGCGCTCAGTGCAGTATCCGCGATGCGGAGTGAGTCAGTACGCATATAGGTAATAAGCGCGACCGAACTTTTTGGGTCATCGAGCGGCAAGCCCTCATATAATTTTTGTGCAAGTTGCATCGTTTTTTTGACCGAAAAGCCGAGCGCATTATAGGCCGATTGCTGCAATGTGCTCGTCATGAATGGGGGCAGCGGATTTTTTTTACGCTCTTTATCAACCACCGAGTCGATGATATACGACTCTTTAGGAATCTGTGCAATAAGTTCGTCGGCCGCTTTTTTTGTCTTAACATCAGCCTTTTTGGTGCCAATATTGGTCAATGTTGCAAGAAATAACTCTTTTTTAGGCCCAAATTCGCCATCGATTGTCCAATATTCCTCTGGTTTAAAGGCCCGAATTGCCTCTTCCCGCTCACAAATAAGCCGTAGTGCTACTGATTGCACACGCCCTGCCGAAAGACCTGAGCTTATCTTTTTCCATAAAATAGGGGATACTTCATACCCAACCCACCGATCAAGCACACGACGCGCCTGTTGGGCCGATACTTTTTTAAGATCAACCTCAGCAGTATGCTCTATTGCCTGCAGTACTGCAGGTTTGGTAATTTCATTGAACGTGATACGATAGATCTCTTTCTTTTTTTTGACCGCATCTTTGATCGCATTTTCGATATGCCATGCAATAATCTCACCCTCACGATCCGGGTCGGGGGCTATATATATAATGTCGGAGCTTCGTGCCTCTTTACAAATATCACTAATAACCGCCTCTTTGCCTTCAATCGGTACGTATTCTATCTCGATCGAACCATTAATGGTAACCCCTGTCTTTTTGGTTGGTAGATCCATGACGTGGCCCATGGTCGACATAATGCGAAATTCGTTGCCAAGGAATTTCGCGATTGTCTTGATTTTGGCGGGCGATTCTACAATTAATAGTTTCTTCATACCGATCACATTGGGTTACTACTATACTTACGAACCCTTAGCTTAGACACCATCGAAACAAATTTCAAATGGGCATACGGGCTCTACATTCATAAAGATATAACAAATAATTTCAGAAAGTCAAAATGTTATGTCCCCCTCGCGAAACCCCACGACCTTTCTTATTATCGATTTATACCAAAAACGAAAATAACGCCTATTCCTTATTTTCATTTTAAATCGTTTTTATCCGCTTATTTTCAATTATTGTGTTTTTCGAAAATAAGCTTTAGTTTTAAATTCAAGAAACATGATAGGTCCATTATGCGTATAAAAGATTCTCCCTCCGGTCGAGTCACCCAAATTGCTGGGTATCCTTCATTCATCCCAAATCCATTGCCGCCCCATATTGAATGGAACAGTGCACTTATCGCAACCCTTTCTCGTGCCGATCATCTGCTTGGCAAACTTTCAAACGAAGGCAGCTCACTGCCAAATCCCTATCTTTTCACCCGTCCCTTTATTGCACGCGAAGCAGTGCTTTCGAGCAAGATCGAGGGCACGCAAGCAACGTTAACAGATATGTTGGTGCATGAAGTGGCTGATCAGGCTGATCATAAGGATAGGCAGGAAGTGCAGAATTATATCAATGCCTTACAATATGGCATACAACGACTCAACGATTTGCCTCTCTCATTACGCTTGATCAAGGAGATGCATGAAATTCTCATGCGTGGCGTGCGTGGTAACACAGCAGCACCCGGCGAATTTAGGCGTACACAAAATTGGATCGGCGCCCCGGGCAGTACATTGCTCACTGCAAAGTTTGTGCCACCAACGCCCGATGAATTGACGCCGGCATTGAGTGCATTTGAACTTTTTTTACATGATCGTACGCTGCCACCGCTCGTGCACGCAGCATTGTGCCATTACCAATTCGAAGCGATTCATCCTTTTCTTGATGGTAACGGCCGCGTGGGACGACTACTGATTATTTTGCTCCTTATCGAACAAAAACTGTTATCAGCGCCTCTTCTTTATATCAGTGCTTTTTTTGAAGCAACGCGAACCGACTATTACCGCTATCTATATGAAGTAAGCGCCTCGGGCAATTGGTATGATTGGCTCATCTATGTGCTCAACGGTATCGCATTGCAGTCTGCTGACGCACTTTCGCGCACTGAGCGCATTACTGCACTTATTAGCACATGGCATAACATGGTACAGTCAAAACCCTCGGCACCAGTTTATGAGGTAATTCAGCGACTTGCAGCAAACCCGTTTGTGAATGCTAAAACCATCGCAATAACCTGTAACATTGCATTTACTACTGCACAACGTATTATTCAGGAATTAGAAAGGCTTGAAATTGTTACACAAACAACACCAGGCAAGCGTGATCGACTGTATTGCGCCAAACAAATACTGGCCATTCTCGATGAACCGACATTAATTACATCACAGAGTGTGGATCAAATATGAGCATATTCACCAGAGTATATGTATTTGCAGCACTACTCATGGTGTTATGTACTGCATGTATAATTACCGATCCATGCATAATGGAAGTAGCAAAACAGCCTGCAGTGGGTAATCTTGCCGTCAAACTATCACAACAGCCGGCTACGCTGTTTGGTTTTGGTCAACATATTCTAGAAAAGGGCGGCATGATGGGGGCTCTGGCGCCCGATTTTTTGTTTGGGCATGGCAATCGCTCATTCAGTGAGATTTATCCGTATGTAGTATTTGGTATACAAGATAACGTTTCGGCGTTGATACGCATGCCTGTCGCATTGCGATTTACTGATGGTTGCTCTACAACGCACGGGCTTGAAGATACGGTGATACAGCTCGAGTATGCGCCCTATATCTATACCACTTCCTATTCGACTACAATGGTGACCTTGGTTGGGTCTGTGTTGCTTCCTTTCGGTAATGCACGAAAACAACCTTTTACTGGTTTTGGTTCCCCCTCTTTTTTTGCAGGGGTAACAATCCATTATCTTTCGACCGAATGGTATTGGTATGTGTCCCCCGGCATATTTTTCACCACCTCACGAGGCAACACTAAAACGGGTAACCGCTTTTGGTATCAGGCCGGTTTTGGTAAAAATATGGGCTATGAATCGGATGTATGGACTGCTGCATTAATGCTTGAAATGGCTGGTGTGTGTGATCAAAAAAATAAGATTTGCGGTGTTATCGACCCAACATCAGGAAGCAATACCATTGTGCTTGGTCCCACCGTGTGGTTTTCTACACAACGTTTTATTTTTCAATTCGGCATTGCGCCCGTTATTTATCAAGAGCTGCACACGCCAGGGCGCCGCTGGCGTGATATACTATTTATTGCATGCAATTTTGAGTGGAAATTTGCGTAAAATGATTGTTGGTCACTATTTTTGCGTTACCGTAAACCAATCAGGATTGCGGAACGCAAGTATAAGTAGCCCAATAATATTCGGTATCATTGCACACGCCAGAATCGTTTCCATCAACTCCCATACGATCGTTGCAGGAACCAATGCTCCTACAAAAACTACCAGCGTAACGAATGCAATGTAGATGCGATAATCGACACGGCTACAAATTGTTCTAAAAATCTGGGTACCATTAAAACTGTTGCCAAGAATAGTGGTGATAATAAAAAGTGACAGACTCAACAAGAGCACATAACTGCCAAAACCAGGCGCATACAGCTTAAATGCCTCATAAATAAAGGTGCTTCTAAAAGTTCCCGTTTGCCATACACCGGTCACCAGTACTAATAATCCCGATAATGCTGCAAGGGTCATATCAGAAATGGTAGCACACATGGCAAGCGTTGCTTGATCGCTGTAATTGTCTGTACGTGCCACCGCATGAGGAATCGATGAGGTACCAATACCTGCTTCAGTAATAAACACTCCTTGATAAAGCCCTGCTTGTAGCGCACGCATAAGTGTAGTTCCTGCAAAACCGCCAATTACAGCGGATGGATGCAGCGCACTATAAAATACGAGCCTGCACATCTCTCCCAAAATGGTAAGATCTTTAAACAAGATAAAAAGTGCAACGGAGACGTAGAGCACAAACATGAGTGGCACCAACTTGCTTGCAAGATAGCCAACCCGTTCAGCACCACCACTGAGCATACCGAGCAAAAAAAAGGCAAGCAGCAGACCGGTAAGCCATGCAGGGATTGTGTTGAGTGCCAAAATACTCGCAAGAGTATTTGATTGTAAACTGGACCACGACGCAAGCATAAAGATCATAATGATGCCATACAGATATGCAATCCAAGGACTCACGACGCGCAGATAATAAAAAGGCCCCCCAATGATCGCGCCATCTGCGCTCACCACCCGAGTTCGTAATGCTGCCATCACCTCAACAAATTTGGTAGCGGCACCAAAAAAGATATAAATAAGTAGCCACAACAGCGCGCCAGGTCCACCGGTAAATATTGCAATTGAAGGACCTACAATGTTGCCCATGCCAAGCGTGGTCGCCATAGCGGTAAATAATGCATGGAGCGGGCTGATTGTTTGTTCAACGACATTGTGTTCCTGTTTTTCACTTTTTTGCGTCAGCAAATAAATAAAGCGAGGAAACTGGGTTACCTGTGCCCATTTAATGCGGAACGTAAAAAAAAGCGCAGCACCAAAAAAGAGTATTGTAGTTGGTACCGCAAAAAGCGTGATATTTATCCACTTCAAAAACGCAATAAACGACATAGGGGACCTTTATACAAGTATGTGCGCACGATTGTGGGCACGGTATTCTATAACATTATTGTTTATGGGTTAAATAGGCAAGGGCACGGCGCAAAAGTATATCAAACGTGGGCAGGATATCGGCAGATGCCCCCTGCTTGATATGATCCAATGCACGCTGAATTTCGGCCCGCGAGTAGTTGAGTGATTGAAGGGCACCATCAATATCATGCAAGCACGATATTGCACTGGAACTGTTGATGAGCCCCTGTGTAATTAATTTTTGTGCTTTTTGTTTGAGATGCACGATCATATATTCGGCCTTTTTAGTACCAATACCACTGACGCTGCTGAGCAATTTTATGTTGCCTTCGTAGAGTGCGGTGACAATCGCCTCCGGTCCAAGCTGCTCGATGAGTGCAAGGGCACGTTTTGGGCCGATACCAGAACATTCGGTTGCAAGGTTAAAAACAGTTCGATCGATTGGCGCTAGAAACCCAAAAAGCTGTGGCCCTGTCTCTTGGTTCCAAACGAGAGTCGTATACAGGGTAATCGTTGATCCTATGGTGACACCGTAGGCGCGAGGGACTGCGAGATTTATAGAAATTGGGCCCAGGCGTATGACCATCATGGGGGGGATTAAAGATTCGATAGCACCGGTAAGTTGTTCGATCATGATTTACGTTTAGTATGAATTTTAATTTAGTAAACACTAAAAATGGGATTGGAACAAGAGTTGTGTAATAGTCTTGAGCTTTATGTTGTTTGCATCCTATGCTGTAAAAAAATTAAGACCCTCAAAGGATTCCATGAATTTTTTTAATCACTTTTTGTTCATTTTGAGCGGCAGCATATGTTGCCAACCCATCGCAGCTATGAATCCTGAACCCATAGCAATTACAGAGAATAAAAACAATAGAGCTATGCTCATCTTTCTCGACGAGCAAGAAAGTGATGATGCACCTGATATTAACAAAATAGGAGCTATTAGCACCGCATTTATGATGGCATTCGTGGGGCAGGCAGGACCAATCATCGTTTCAGCGTCGTTAATCGCAAATACACGTGCACGCAAAGAACCTACTTATGCAAACGATAAACAGAAGTTGTTTGATCGGTATGAAGAGCTCATGCAAAAATATAAGGACAATAAATGCACTGAAGCAGATTTTGATGAGTTAAAAGACCTTTTCCGTTTCATCATGGCGTTCGATAAAAGAACCGCCGCACCGTGGATTATAAAAAAGGTCAATGATGCACTGTATCTACTGATCCCAATACAGTATTTGTGTGACTTGAATATCAATGAAGCAGCGGTAATGGCATTCGACGATAAAGCTTCATTCACACAGGTTGAGCAGCAACTGGGGATTAAAGTAAATCACATGAAAACGGTGACCGACATTGATGAGATCAAAAGGCCAGTGCCAGTACCCTATGTAGCCCAATACTTTCTGGATGCATTGTATGATCCAACGCGAGAAAATCCGAGCTCTATTTTTATGACAAAGAAAGATTATTATGCATGCAAGAACAATAATATCCCCACCTGGTCATTTTTTATAGGAGGGCATGGTATCATGGGGGTCTCGATTGCATATTTATTGGTGCACCAATTCAAAAATGTACTAAACTTTTTTGAGCAAGAGCTGCTCGTCAAACTGGTCTACTATCTTTCCTGTTATGGAGCGGGAGTTAATAGTAAAGCACTATATGAAGATGCAGAAAAAGGTGTAGATAAAGCCTACCCATTTGCAATTATTACGCAGGCAATTACCGACGCACCGGTCGCGGTCCCCGTGATGGAATTAAGGATGCAAGGTGATGAGCTACAAGTACTCTACTTCATGCACTTTCATACATTTGTAAAACTGGCAACGAGTACTGAAATACTTGATTACAAAAAAATTGCCGATTGTTTTATACACAAGCTACAAATGTCTGGTGCTAGAAGTATGCTCCCTCAAGTAAAATTGCCCGGATTGCCATGGTTTTCGGTTATTCATGAAGAACGGGTTTGTGCAATTAGTGCTACTTTGGCAAAAACGCGCACTAAACCTTTAAATATAGAAACTTTTTTTGCACGCAAGGGCAGAAAAGTCTCTCCTATCGGTATCCTTTTGTATGCGCAAGAGATTCCGTTTGAACTTATTGTCAATTCAAAAACCGAAACCGATGCGCCACCAACAATGATTTCTATGATTCCTGGTAATGCACTCCATCATCTCAAGATGGTGTCATCATCGGTACATTCGGTTGAAGATCTTATGTTGAGTTTTTTACACATAAAGCAGTTGGGACCCCACAAAGTTTTTATTATCGATGCCATAAAGGGCAAAAAGGGGCTATCACCATCAGTAATGGTGCACAATGTGGTTATTGAACTGACACCACAGCACAACACGGTCTATTATATGCAAGATGGTAAACTGTTTAAAAATATCGCTGAACCTGCTGCATCAGAAGACGAGAATAGGTACACCAAACTCTTAACACTCTCTCAGCAGGCGCACGGTCCTCTTTCAAATGAGGTGATAACACGATGGAATAAAAAGGCAGAATCGGTATTTGCCCCTCTCATGACCTCAGAAGAAGCACTTCAGGCAGTGTTTAAATTGCTAGATGAGATGCCAAATGGCATGGTGTTGCATATACCAAAAATAAAAGGACTCATATGTCCACCATCTCAAGAATGCTGGCTTCAATTTCTTGGGACACTTTTTACTTACGCATCATTAGGATCACAAAAAATTCTCTGGTTTGGTGAACTCGAATTGTATGATAAAAGTGGCAATAGCATGGTCTTTACCAAAGATATGGTCATTGATGTATCCGAAGATGGCACCACACTTTTTTCAACAAATCCTTTCGCAGGAATCATGATGCAGGCAAATATGAAAACGGGCCTGGGCCGAACAGACGAGGATTACATACCAGAGTATCGCATTCTTTTTGAGTATTTTGATGCACACCGACAAATGCCAACACGAAGCAAACAAGGTCGTGTTTCAACGCAAGAATTATTAACACCATCAGCAATTGCAGATATTGAAAAAGTGCAAAAAGGTAAAATAATGCAATTAAAGGAAGGTACACAGCAATGAAGTGCATCGTATCCCTTGTATGTATCGCTCTCAGTCTGTTCATGCACCATTATGCGCATAGCGCTGAGGAATATGAAAATATACCATTGGACACGGTTACCACACAGATACCTGATAATAATGAACACACACCCATAACAACACACGCCTCTGCTGCTGCTAGCTGTAACATAATAGCGTTTTGTAACCATGAGTATTTTGATGAATGTAACATCCCTTGCAATAATTCTATTGTCTATTGTGCCTTACCGACAGGTGGTGGCGTTGTTGGGGTAGCAACAGCAGGAATAACCGCTGCGGTTAAAACAGCCCCCTATGTGGGTGGGGTAGCATACCCAAATATTTTTGGTTCGTATTTTGGTGGATATTGCCTCATTACGATACCAATTGGTATGATTTTACCTGGACTTGCCTATTACCTTAGTCAAAAAATAATTGGTTATTGCAAAAACAAATGTAGCACGTAACTTTTATTGTCCACTTTCATTATTACGTTTTGCTTCATCATGCTTTTGTTTCTTTTGTTGTTTCTTCTTCTTTTTACGGTTCTCACGTTCTTTTTTTCTATCTCGCTTCTCGTTATTACCACCAAACATCGATTCAAACGGTTTGAATTCAACCTTGGGGCCACTATCCGTTTCCACTTCCATAAAACCAAGGCCAACTGGCGTTTGCTCGCCACCAGGAGTCTCACGTTCATTGGATGGACGCAAAATATCGAACGCATCAGCTTTAATAAGAGACCCAACCATAAAAATAGCTGCAACTGCAGCACATAATTTGTAATTTTTGTACATACGACCTCCATTTTTTTAGCCTCATATATGAGGCTATCAAGGAATCATTTCGAATTGCAATAATTTATATTCGTTATAACGTTTCGCTAACCAGCATTGTTATTGACAAAATATACTGCCCTGTTACCATAACTATATTCTTTAACATAATGCGGGAATAGCTCAATTGGTAGAGCGTTGCCTTGCCAAGGCAAAGGTCGCGGGTTCGAGTCCCGTTTCCCGCTCCAGCCTACGTGTCTCGAAGATACTCCTGCGCTAAAGCTACGGCGCACATGCTCGCTTACTACGGCTGGCAGGGCCAGCACATTTCTGAAGTTCTATAAACAAATATTGTCGAAAAATCAACAATAGAATCGTATTGTGCCAACATATTAAAGCAGCGGGCAATCTCATGGACAAAATAGAAAACATATTAGCAGTCGCAAAATAATTACTGCTTCTCCCATATTGGAACTATAGCCGCATATTCCATGCGCTTTTTTGCCGCTTTACATTCTAACACCATATGGTCGACATCGGTAAAATGATACTTTTGTTTGAATTGATCCCATGGTAGGGCGTATGATTCATCAAAAATATTTTGCCATGATTCATGAGTTTTTTGAAAAGCTGCAGGATTTTTTCGTGCATATTCGCCAGCAGTATCAACAATATCTAAAAGTGCCATGCGTACTTTTGTAAGATCATTCATGTTAAGACCTTTTTTTGACGCAACATCATGATTCTTGATCTGATTAGTAACAAAGAGTGCCCGGGCATATTTTTTATTTACCGTCTCATTCTCATATTCTTCTGGCATCAACGGGACAAGAACCGATTGTGCAAGCACTATACCCTTTTGATTCATCACTTTTTTTATGCCTGTCATGTACTGTTCTTCATTAAATACAGAAAAATGGTTATCATCCACTATCGCCTGCTTTTGTTGCATCTTTTTTTTCACTGGAGATGCATGCGGTGTTGAGTGAACCATGCCGAGCCTTGGGCTTCGTGGCACCTTGCCGCATAATACATATTTTTCACTGCACCCGACCATGTCCGTTATCGAAAATATGCACACAAATGCAAAAACACACATATTGATAGTCCCTCATTATAATTATTAGTTATTCATTGCTGCTTCAGAACTATATTTCCACAATACTTCATCTATTGCGCAAGATATTTTTTAAAAAGTTCTGTTAACAGGCCAGGATTGCCCTTCCCTTTGGTTGCCTGCATCGCTTTACCTACAAAAAAACCAAACACCCGTTCTTTGCCTGCTTTATATTGAGCCACAATGTCAGGATTTTCTACGAGCACCTGTTTGACAATCGCTTCCAGCTCATCGACTGAACCTATTTGTTTGACACCCAACGTATCGATCGCATCGTGCGGATCCACATCATGGGCCATGCAATAAGCAAATACATCACGTGCTGCACTACTATTGATCACCCCTTGATCGATCATATCAACCAACTTCGCGAGCCGCCGTGGTGTAACACGGCACGCTGCAGGCGTAAGATTGTGCTCGTGACAATAACTGATAAGATCACGCAATATCCAATTGATGAGTCCCTTGCTTTTAGTGTACGAAGCAGCTTCATCGTAATATAGTGCAAGCACATGATCTTCTATCAAAATGTCGGCTTCGTAGGGAGACAATAGCTTTTCAGTCATGTAGCGATCAAATTTTTCATACGGCAACTCAGGCAATGTACGCTTAACCCGTTCAATCCACGCCTCATCAAGGTCGAGCGTCGGCAAATCAGGATCGGGCATATAGCGATAATCGATAGCTTCTTCTTTGGTGCGCATCACGATAGAACGTCGATTGTGAGAATCCCACAATCGGGTCTCTTGCCGAATCTTGCCACCCTCTTCAAGCACCTGAATTTGCCGCTCAATTTCATACTCAACCGCATCATAGATGTATTTGAACGAGTTGATATTTTTGAGTTCACATTTGGTGCCCAATTTCATATCGCCCTTTTTGCGTATTGAAATATTAGTATCGGCCCGAAAAGCGCCATCCTCCATATTGCCAGAGCAAATATTTAAATATTGTACAATGCTGCGCAGCATTTTGAGATATGCTTTTGTTTCATAGGCGGATGAGATATCCGGTTCACTTACAATTTCAAGGAGTGGCGTGCCGGCACGATTTAAATTGACAAAACTGAGATCTGCTTGATCGGCATGAATATTTTTTCCCGCATCCTCTTCCATATGAATACGATTGATGCGAATTTGCTTTACAGAACCGTCCTCGCGTCGGATTGGTACAAACCCTTGTTTGCAAATAGGGTTAAACTGCTGCGTAATTTGATAGCCTTTGGGCAGATCAGGATAAAAGTAATGTTTGCGATCAAACAAAGAACGGGATGCAATGGCACAGTTGGTTGCAATACCCGCTGCAATGGCCGCATCTACAACTGCTTCATTAAAAACTGGGAGAACGCCGGGATACCCAGCGCAGACAACACAGATATGTTCATTCGGCTCTGCACGAGGTGTGTTGGGCGTTGCACAGAATATCTTGGTGCGAGTGATAAGTTGAACATGTACCTCCATGCCTATGACCACCTCATACTCAGGATATCGATCGAGAACCGACGCTACGCGTGACACGCTTGTGCTCCCAAAAAATTTATAATACCTGTTATAATATCATTTTTTTATGATTTTGTAGGTGCCCAAAGAAATTCGACCATCCCGTGCCGTGGTAATCTGTAGGCCATAAAGTTTTTCAAGCTCCAACAACGCATTATATTCAGTATTGACAATATAGGTAAACATGTCGGGATGTAGGCGCACTACCACCGCATCACCCGTCTTATAGTGAGCAAGTTCGGCACGTATATGCCGCAATACCATAAAACAGGTTGTTGGCAATGAATCGACAAAGCCAAGCCCCTTGCATTGAGGGCAGGTATCGGTCAACTGTTGAACCAGTGTTTTACCTGAACGCTTACGCGTCATTTGTACCAGACCGAACTCCGACACTTTGAGCACCACCGATTGAAACCGATCCTTTTCTCTGAGCACCTGTTCAAAATGGGCCATTAGCTTGCGCCGATTAGCTTCAATTCTCATATCGATAAAATCAATAACGATAAGCCCCCCGATATTGCGCAACACAAGCTGCGCCACGACTTCGCTTGCCGCCTCGAGATTGGTTTTTAAAATGGTATCTTCGAGTGATTTTTTACCAATAAAACGGCCCGTATTTACATCGATTACCGTCATCGCTTCTGTGGATTCGATAATAAGCGACCCACCCGATTTGAGATACACTTTTTTGTGTAATGCTGCATCAATCTGCGTTTCTATCTCGAAAAAATCAAAAAGCGGGATATCACTCGTGTACAGCGCAACCTTATGAACATATTCAACCGCAATGTGTGATATAAAGGAGCTGACTTTTTTTTCTGTTGCTGCATCATCGACCACCACCATTTCTACATCGTCACCAAGGTGATCACGCACAATCTGGAGTGCAAGATCAATATCTTCGTAGATACATTCCTGCGGTTTGGCAGTTTTGAACTTTTTCTGAATATGTTCCCAGGTTTTGACAAGGTACGCGATATCATGACGTAACATGCGCTCATCGGCACCTTCGCAAGTAGTTCTGATGATGCCTCCCATGCCCTCAGGTAATACTTCTTTAATGATCATTTTGAGGCGTTGTCGTTCTTGTGGATCTGCAATTTTTTTGGAAACCCCAATCCGGGGCAATGTAGGCATTAATACAAAGAATCGGCCCGGCAAGGTAAAGCATGTGGTGAGCTTTGCCCCTTTTTCATAGACTGGCTCCTTGCTCACCTGAACGAGAATCTCTTCACCTTCTTTGAATATTTTACTGATATCAAACTGCTTGGGATGCTTCCGTTTTTTATGCCGCTCATCATCATCGGCCCCCATGCGCTCAAAGGCAAGATCATGATCGATTTCTGAAATATGCAAAAAGCCGGCACGCTCCTGCCCAATATCAACAAAGGCAGTTTGAATGCCGGAGAACACTTTGTTGACCATCCCCTTAAAAAAGGCCCGCTCAAGGACTTGTTGAGTATGTGCCGCAAAATAGATATTTTGCAGCCGTTTTTGTTCGACTATGGCAACTCGCTGCTGCCATGGGTTAGTATTAATTAAAATTTTTTTCATCGCCCCCACCTAACTGGAAAAACTAATGTGCAATTAGTATACCTAAAACCATCGTCGGTGAGTAGATAATTACCGATAACTGTGTTAGTCTGTCGCTACATGCGCTAATCAATAAGTTCTCAAAGGAGTATCTGTATGTTACACAAGCACTATATTGCAATTCCCGTCATTTTACTCTTAAGCCTGACCGGCTGCGGAGACAAAAAAAAGAAAAAATCGAGCTCATCCGATAAAACAACCCACGTAACCTTGCCAAAACCTGATGGACGTGCAGCAAGCACTGTTACCGAAAATGATATCCTCAGCTTTTTCGATGAAGATCTTGATGGTTACGCTTTTGATACCGACGAGGTTACCATCGCCACGGCCGATGATACGCCATCCGCTTTCATTAATGATAATGAAGGGGCCATCAGCTGGATAGAAACAGCTCATCAAGATAATGGCCTCAAAACAGTCTATTTTGGATTTAATAAATATGGGGTCGCCAAAGATCAACGTGCTGTCATCGATGCGGACGCTGAATTGGTCAAAGAATTACTCGCTGAACTTGATCCAGATTCGATAATCATGATCGAAGGTCATGCGTGTCACTCTGCAGGCTCTCGCTCCTATAATCTCCTGCTTTCAGAGAAACGGGCAAAATATGTGTCTGATCTCTTGAAATTACACAATGTTGACCCGCGTCGCATTAAAATTGTCGGTCGTGGAGCAGAAATGCCTGCAATAGTCGATGGCAGAGAAATCACCGGATCACGCGAAGAACAATGGCCCAATCGTCGCGTAGAAATTCGGGTGGTAGAAACCGCATGATGGACCCGCATGCCACACAGAACATAGAATATCCGATACCTGCTCACGGTTATAGTGAGCAGGTAGTGCAAGTTCGTTACAAAAACTATCGCGGTGAAATAGCACTGCGTACCATTATACCGCTCAAAATCTGGTTCGGTTCAACAGAGTTCCATTCCCACGCACAATGGATCATGACCGTGTGGGATTGTGAAAAAAACGCTGAACGAGATTATGCACTCTGTGATATTCTCGAATTTATGAAATAAAATCACTCACCACTCTTATCGAGACGCTTTTCCATAATTCGCTGAGGGTAAAAATCACCGTCATATTTAAGACCATATGTTATATGGCCTGTTTTACAAAACCCATGCAATTTATATAAAGTGATCGTTGATTGCTGCGTATCAGAAATTAATACTGATACAGATTCTATGTGCGGTGTTTCTGATAATGTTGAGATCATTTCACGCAAAAGCCCAGTTTCAATCTTTTTACGAAACTCTTTCATTACATAAAAACCGGCCATCGTAGCATTATGACACATAAGGCCTACCTCAGGTCTCTCACACCGAGCTCCAATAAAGCCTATATACTCATTACCAAGACGAGCAAATCGCAACCAGGTATCGTTGCCAGTGGCGCTTTTTTCTAATAGCGAACTATAAAAATTATCCTGTCTTTTTTCTTCTTCTTCTTCAGTCGAACCAAGGATTATAGGATTTTCCTGTGCCGCTTTTAATCGTAATGATTTTAAATGCTTCCAATCTTGTGATTGTAACGAACATATCTCAACATCCACTTCCGCCAATTCCGCAGCATGTGTGATAATGATAGGAAAAGTACACGCTAATAATGCATATTTGAGCATCATGACCCTACCTCGCTTTTTTAGAATTATAACACCGACAAAAAGCATACCAAAAAACTTTTTATTCGGCTAAGAGTTTACCTACCACAGTACGAATAGCATTTCGGGGGTTTGGCAAATGCAATGCCTGAATATTATCTTTCCATGCGGAAATATAAGTTGGATCTTCAAGTAATGCTTCAACTATACCTCGTAGCATACTATACCGCCGTACGAGAGTACCAAAGCCTCGTTTTTGTACGAGTGTACGATTAAGTTGCTCCCAATCGAGTGCCTGATCAGTCGCATCAATAATCATCGGTAGACCCATGTAAAGTGCTTCACTCACACTTTGTCCGCCCGATTTGGTGATAAAAAGATCAGAAATTGCCATAAATTCTGCAATGTGAGGCGTAAACTCGATGACTGAAAGAGTAATGTGCAAGGGCAAATCGATCATTTCAAGATAATCTTTGAGAACCAGCTGATTGCCTATAAAAAACAAAATATGTACGGGATGTTCAATCTGAAGCAGAATATCGGCAAGCCGTTTCATACTACACATACCGCGTCCCCCCATCATAACCATAATGACCGGCTTTGTGAGTGGGATATCATATTTTGCTTTAATAAGATCACGATCATACGATTGTAAAAACTGTTCCCGCACCGGCATACCAACATAAGTGTATTGCGAGGGCCTGAGCCCCGCTTCACGGAATGTACGTTTGACTAGTCCATCGGAGAGTGCACAGTTGACCAATAAATATGGGGAACGTGGCTTATTGATTTGAAAAGTAAATAAAGAGGCATCAAAATCGGTTGGGATGACCCAAAATGGAATTTTCAAACGCTCAGTCACCGCCGCCGTTACCCCATTGAGCATTGGAATGACCGAAATGACCATGTCGGGATTTTCGGCTTCAATATATGCAGTCAGTATCTGCTCTATTGCCCGATGCTGCATTGTAAAAAATATCTTGCCTGCATATACCATGGGCCGTACAAAGGCAAGCTGTTTACGAGTCAAAAAATGGTTGTATAACTCTTCAGAATGGTAAGCACCGCCGGTGATTGAGTAGATAAAATCGAGGTCTTTAAGCACTTCGCGAATCACATAGACCGGTTTGACTTCGTAGGTATCCCCCAGATATTCCTGGAGCGCTTCGGCTGCTGATACATGGCCACGGCCACCAGAACTGGTAAAAATAAGAATTTTTTTGCGCTGTGAACGGACCGCACTCGTGAATGCTTTGTATAAAGGCCCCTTTTTATGCACTGTTATAAACCAGAACCCGATCAGGCCTATGATTACGAGTAACCAGAACAGATGATAATAGCGTTTTTGAATAAACAGTTGGGTCAACCCCATAAAAACCTCCAAAACACTAGTATATCACAGTTTGTTTTATTTAAAAATTGGGCTCTATTTGCCAACGCAAAACTCTTTAAATACGGCATCCATCGCCGCCTCTGATACCGACTTTCCAGTCAATTCACTAATAGTAGCCAACGCTTCTTGTAAATGGTGAGCAATAATTTCGTAATGAATCCCATCTACCAGCACAGCCTTCAGCAGTGCAAGCTTCTGCACAAGAGTTTCTAACAACCTACATTGCCTCTCATTGAGCAGATACGGTGCCACCATCCCGTTGCTGGTAATTTTCTGTCGTACACCATCAAGTAAACTTATGCACTGCTGAATTTTCAGCGTATCGATAGTCGATACGCTGCAATACGGAATAATTTTGGGCGCCTCATAACCAGTGATCTGCGGCAGATCAGCCTTGGTATAGATCAACAGTGCTTTATGATGGTGGGCAGCAATAAGTGTATCATACGCTTTAGCCTCTTCAGCGCTCATCTTTCGTGCTCCATCGACAATAACAAGCACCATATCTGCCCTATTCGCCTCAGCGTAAGAGCGCTCGATGCCCTCTTTTTCAATCGTGTCATGGGTAATTCGCATGCCGGCCGTATCGATATAGGTTACATGCTCACCATTATGATACACACCCGCTTCTATCACATCTCGCGTTGTGCCCGCAATCGGCGTTACAATCGCTCGTGCAGTACCTAACAGTGCATTAAACAGTGACGACTTACCCGCATTAACGGAACCTACCAGCACAATCCGTGCTCCCTGGCGAAGCTGTTGTTGAAGCGGAAACTGTTTAATCAATTGCTGTACCGTCGCTGAAACTTCATCCAAAATAGTGCATATTGATTCCCAAAAGATCGAATTTTCTTCTTCTATAAATTCAAATGAGGCATTTGAAAGCGCCAACGCATGGAGCAATCGCTTTTCGATAGCGGCTATGGCCCGTGAAAGACTGCCCGTCAGCTGTGCATAGGAAGCTTTCAAGCCCTGCATCGTTGCCGCATTGATGCACTCGTTAATCGATTCCGCTTGAATCAGGTCTATCTTGCCATTTAATACTGCCCGTTTTGAAAACTCACCTGGCTCTGCAAGCCGTGCCCCGGCTTTAATAAGCGTATCAATCACAGCATCAATAATAAAAGGATTGTTATGAGTGCTGATCTCGACCGTGTCATGACCCGTAAAGGTCCGTGGCCCGTACATAACCATAAATAGCACCGAATCGAGCGGGTTACCGGCACTATCGTTGATAGTGCCATGATGAATCGTGTGGGTCGACACTGTATCAAGACTTTTGCCTGATGATAAGCGCGCTCGTGATGCCACAATACCCAACGCCCCATTGCCCGTTACGCGAATAAGTGCCAATGCCCCTGCGCCCCGTGCTGTGCAACAGGCAACAATCGGTTCAGTATCATGGGAATGGATATCATGCTTCGTATTCATGGTTGCGCAATACATCAGTCAGAACAATTTTGAGAAAACGGAACTCTTTTTTGAATTTGCTCCGCACCATACCGATGAGCAAATATGAAAGGCTCCTATAAATCTGGGCCGCTTTTTCTCCCTCTTCGAGAATTGGTTTTTCGAAGATCACGATAAGCCGGTTATTGACCACCGTCATCGTATGCTGGAATGGCCCCATATTGGCAATTTTCAAAAGATCATTGAGCCATTTGCTCACGGCAGTCAGCATGTCATCATGCCAGGCGATCCGCTTTTTTTGTTCAATATCAGCTTCAACTCCAGCAGCCTCCGCCTCTTTTGGTACCGGGATTGGCTTGTGCATCATTTTAATGACAGGCTCACTACGTTGCGCTTGCTGTGGCATAGATTTTTTATGCTTATAATCCTCTTTTGGTGCCCCATGACTCCGATGCCCTTCTGGCATTGGCTCAATCTCAAAAAAGACCCCAACTTTAGCCTGCTTAGATGTAGTCAGCCCAAAAAATGATTTTTGTGATTCTTCAAAGACTTTGACCGAAAACTCCCGCGGATTCCCCGCACGGATCCATGCTTTTTCGATCGCTTTTATAATAGATGATGCTTCTTCAACGATAGATTTCATAGATTTTTAAACCTCGTACTATGTTTTCTGGCTCATTGCCATAGTGTATGGATGGAATGGCAATAAGTGTGTATATAGGGTGCATTATAAACGTTTTTTGGGCTATTGCCTAGCGGACCGCACACTCATTACTCGGTCCACGGCACAGACCATTCAGAAATTTTATGCCCATCTTCCGTATGCGTTTCTCTTGGTCCAATAAATGCATAGCATGTGTCAGGTGTAAATGGTCTTTCTCCCACTATGTTCTTGTATGTATCATGCGACAAATGCTCATTCTGTACAAAGATGGTATTTCCCACACGGTATAGTACCCACCATTCAACAACTGCACTGTCCTCGGGATTACCCACACTGACAACAAGACAAGATCGATCGTATACCTTTAAGCGATCTAAACCCTCTCTCCACTGCCTTTCATAATCTTCTCTTGTCCATGGGTTCAATTCAACTAAGATAGATTCTTCAAAGCTTCCGATCTTTATTTTCCCCTTTATACATTTTTTGACTTTTTCTTTTATATATTTCGGTATTTTTTGTCGTCGCGAATGTTTATTAGTGGTTTTTTTCAGTATCAAGTTTATTGCTATATCCATGAGTTTTAACCCTTTATTTTTTTAGTCAATAAAGCATCAAAAGTCCCCTCTCTTTTGCTTCCTCGAAACATTTTCCATACACCGCCATTGTGACAATCACGGTCCGCACTTATCCATGTGTTCGTTTTCTTGTTGTAAAAAGCCACATTACCATGCGTTCTGAATGGGGGATTTGGTTTTTCTTCATAGCCAGCCAAATTTTCTCTGACTAATTCACGAGCCTCTTTATTGGTTAAGCGTCGTGACTCTTCGAGTGTTTGCTTGCGATACTTTTCTGCAATTTCATCTGCAAGCTTTTTTGCTCCTGTTATGGTCCCAGGTAGTTGCTCTTTATCGTCATCTTTTTTAGGTTGCTTTGGGTCAAGTCCATCATTGTTTCCAGCAGGTAGCTGACTCCTGTCATTTGAAGGGCCTGTATTTTGTACAAACAGGACATTTTGCCATATATCATTGTTTATCCCCAAATCATATAAAGGCATCTGCCTGTTCAAGGCTATTTCAATCACTGCACCGATTATGGTACCGATAGTAGCACCTGCCAACATCGTTACCGGACCAAAAAAACTTCCTGTTGTACCACCTGCAGCAGCACCAAATGGAATACTAAAACCCGCACTAAGGGCCCATGGTAGCACCATATTATGAGTTAGTAACCCATACTTACCAGCAAAAAATGTATGCGTATTTTGTACCTCAATACTGTACACCTCCTGTTCTTCTGCTACTTGCTCAAGTGATATGAGTACGTGGTAACCATCAAGGGATGTTAATCGCATACCGGGTATCAATGCGTATAGAGGGACCCATTCTCTTGTATCATACAAATAAAATTCCTGCCATGGGGTACAGATAATGGCATCAGTGTAAATGCCATCTGCATCGCCATAGGTAAGATACACACATGATGGTGTAGTAGTCATCGCACTGTGTATTACAGTGCCATGCTCAAGCGTTGTATTATCAAGATTATATGTGGCAATACACCATTGCTTCCATTTTTTTACAACACGCCAACACACATCGGAAAGATAAACTGTACCTGTTTTATTACATATTGGGATGGGAGTGCTACCAACAAAACCATGCCCTTCAAGACTAAATAATGAACCAAAGAAATAGGCGCAAAGAAAAAGTGGGAAAAAACTACGAATTACACATCTCATTCTGACTCCAAAAATTTTGAGTCAGCATACTATAAGCACATCGTGGTAGCCAGTAGTATCATTTTGAACAAGCTTATTTTTTTAGAGGCTGAACTGCCAAATTAAGGCCTATACGGTTAAGCATTTCATTCATGCTTGGCAATGTTGGATCTCCTTTTTTAGACAAAATTTTATCTACACCTTCTTGCTTACGGGAGCCACTTTGCGCGCCCGCTTTAATCTTAATATTTTGGGCATCAAATATGTTTTTAAGCGCAATAAGAAATATGCGAGGATCCTCATCCATAAGCGCTGCATTGAGGTATGCAATTGCGTTTTCTTGATCTTGTAATTTATCAAGAAGAAAATCTTGATATGGTATAAATTTTTTATTCATCTGCATCCTTGCATTCGAGCCAGTATTTTTTTGCTCTGATTATATCTTTTTGTTGGCTTCTCTTGCTACCACCCGCTAAAACAACGACTAAAGCTTTTTTCTGTATGCCAAAATAGATTCGATAGCCGGGTCCGCGATCTATCCGTAACTCTCTGAGCCCTTCACCACCGGAGATCGTCTTACAATCTCCAAAGTTGCCCTGTGTCAACCGATCCAATCGTGTTTGTATTAAACCCTGTTCCGACTGATCTAAATCGTTAAACCACGTAACAAAGGGACTTTTGCCATTGTCGGTACGAAAAATAACTATTTTTATCATTGCCATGTTCTGTTTGTAACACAAAAGCTACGTCATTACAAGGCACGACAAAACAAACTGATTAATGGACCTTTTTTTGGCTATTGACTAGCAGCCTTACGACTATGTAGAGCAGGTTATCGTATTTTTTGTGCCTGTGCTCCTTTTTCATGGCCATCAACGCCGAAATCGTAGTCATATTTCCCGCCCGTCAAAATATCAATCCGTGCGCCGAGTATGAATGTACCAAGGGAAATATCAGCTATATACGTTCCCAAATCTCTAGCCAATTGATCTTCCCATGCTGCCTTAGGATTCCATATGGCCGTTTCGCTCCATTGTACTTGAGAAACCTCACTAAACCCTGAGTCAAAAGATTGAGACTGCCCAGATGATAACACGGAAAAAGAACCTGGAGCCGTATGCAGTGAAATAGTGTTACCACTTTTATTGGTTATGGTATAAGTAGCGGCCCATGATACAAACGCGCAGTTCAAAGCAAGCACCGTACACATTTTAAATATTTTTTGCATAGCCTCTCCATTCATAAAACTTGGTTCAATTCAATTTGTAACAACAACAAAAAGAGATAATCAAGAGATTTTTATGCTCTCCCAATCTTATCCATGAGATTTACCTGCGGCTTGCCAGTGCAATCGTTAAGGTACAAGGCTTGGCACAATGTTGCATTTGGTTGCACAATGCTATATCGTGGAACTATTAAGTACCATAATTGAGAAAAAATATGGCAGCAGTTAAATTATCTGAGCACATCGTTTCAGAAGCAAAAATCATTTCCAAAGCACTCAATAGATCTGTAGCGGGCCAAATAGAACACTGGGCAAAAATAGGTAGGTTGGCCGAAGAGAATCCCGATTTAACCTATGAATTTATCAAAAACCTTCTCATCGCACAACAAGAAGCTAAAGCTGGCAAGCTGGAAGCGTATTCATTTGATGGGGATTAAGGCGTGAAAGTAGTACAAACCCCCACCTTTGTAAAACAATCTAAAAAACTTCACAATAATCAAAAACAGGATCTCGATTCCGCCGTAAAAACAATTATGGCCAACCCCTCTGTTGGTGACATGAAAAAAGGTGATTTAAACGGCGTTCAAGTATATAAATTTAAAATGGTGCAACAACTCACTCTATTAGCCTACGAATGGCATCAAGATGAGTCACTGTTAATTTTACTCGCATTGGGATCACATGAAAATTTTTACCGTGATTTAAAAAAATAAATTATTCGCCAAACATCTTACCGGAAGCATCGTATACATCTTTTGAGATACAATATATCCCGTACAAAACAGCTGCTCCAATAAGGCAGCCTACACCGATGCCAACGTTGGTTGAAAAATCCTGAGACCCAGTAATTTCCAAAAGTTTTTCTGAAGTGGCCATACCTGCAATAATCGCGGTAAACAAACCACCAGAACCAAAGAAGCAAGTAATAGGCACCATAATCAACCCACTTGCGACAGATCGCATTTCAGCTTTTGCCTCATAAACCATTCTATCGTGATCGTACTGTCTCTGCTTATTTTGTAATTCCTGCCACAATAACTCTGCTTGTTGTTTTGTCATTTCATGTGGTTCTACTTCCCCAGGATACATCGGTACCGCACAGATAAACGTCAATAACCACACTATATTTTTAATAGTTTGCATGAGCATTACCTCCATTAGTAAATTCTAAACATTAGAGGTTTCATTCTATATTATATAATTCAATCTGTCAAACAAGTGGTTATTTTGGAAACCCTAATTTAGCCCCATTCACGGTTCGTTTCGTGCTGATTTTAAATCGAAGTATCAAATCAGCACGAAATCCCTTGCAATGACGACCAGATCTCGTTTATTCTAGGTTCTAGAAACTTTATTATTCTCCTATTAGGAGTTCCCATGCTTATAAACCGCGATATAGAAAACGCCCTCGAACAATTCATCAAATTCCCTGTCGTTGCTATACTTGGCCCACGGCAATCAGGTAAAACGACGATGGCACAAAAATTCTTTGCCAATTATCGTTACATCAACCTTGAAGAACCGGAAGTTTTAGCATATGTAACAAAAGATCCAAAGCGATTTTTACGTGAATATGAAAATGAGTATGGCATCATCATTGATGAATTTCAATACGCACCACAGATACTTTCATATATTCAAATAGAGGCCGATACTCATAATCGGCCCGGCTATTTTGTGCTGACTGGATCACAGGATTTTCTCATGAATCAGGCTATTACACAATCGCTCGCTGGCCGTGTTGGAATTCTCGTCTTGTTACCACTTTCGATCCATGAACTTGCTGAAAATAAGCTCATACCAAAAAACATAGATCAGTTGATGTTCCAAGGCGGGTACCCTCGTATCCATGCACAAAATATTATCCCACGTGCTCTATTTCCCGCATACATTCAAACCTACATAGAACGCGATGTACGCCAACTCATTAATGTAGAAAACATCTTAACATTCCAAAAATTTATGCAGCTGTGTGCTGCTCGCGTTGGACAATTACTCAACATCAGTGATATCGCAACGCAATGCGGTATCAGTCAAAAAACGGTGCAAGAATGGCTCTCTATTCTTACAGCAAGTTACATAATTTTTTTATTGAAACCCTATTTCAATAACTTCACCAAAAGGCTTATTAAAACACCGAAACTCTATTTTTATGACACCGGCCTTGCATGTTCGCTCCTTAATATGCGCTCAGCAGAAAACCTTGCCTTAAGCCCATTTAGGGGGCCTCTTTTTGAAAACTTTATTATCGCTGATTTATATAAACAGTTTTTTAATCTAGGCTTCAGGCCAGCGCTCTATTTTTGGCGCGATAAGAATGGCAGAATTGAAGTCGATGGGCTCATTGATCTCGGCAACAAACTGATACCACTCGAGATCAAATCGGGAGAAACGATTAATAGCGATTTTTTTACTGGCATTAAAAACTGGTCAGAAATGGCAAACGTCAATCCGGAAGATGCCTACATCATTTATGCTGGCAGCTCACACCAATCACGAAGTGCTGGCACCGTGATTTCTTGGCTTAATGCAAGTACTCTTATTGAAAAACTGGAAGGATTATAAGTCTTCACAAAAGGCATAATTTATTTTAAAAACTACCGGTACGCATAAAGTTGGATACTGCAAAAGCGATCTTTTTTCCTATGATTCTTTGGACTATAGGGCTTATCGTAAAAGTACGGTACGGAGAAAAATAGGCATCAATATGAAAATCACATATTATAAGTTATGATTTTCATAAGTCATAGTCTTTTAAAAACACGGAGATTTGATGTTTATTAAACGTACTATTGAAAAACTCGTTCGTTCTGGTGCGAAACAAATACCAGTCTTGGCCATTATTGGCCCACGGCAATCGGGCAAAAGCACCCTTGTGAAAGCCTTGTTTCCCAATTACATCTACCTTGATATGCAAGATGCCGCACTTAACGCCTATGCACTAAGCGATCCAAAAGGATTTTTACACGATTACCGAGATGCAGAAGGAGTTATTTTTGATGAAGCCCAATATGCACCAACCTTATTTGCTCAGATCAAGGTTGAAGTCGATAAAGATCCGCGGCCTGGGCGCTATATTTTATCAGGATCTCAGAATTTTTTACTCCATGAAAAAATAAATGAATCACTTGCAGGGCGCGTCTATTTTTATCGCTTACTGCCACTTTCGATTCCAGAACTTTTGACAGCACAGCTCCTATTAGACCGGATAGAAGAACAGATATGCAAAGGTTTTTATCCTCGCGTATACCAACCACACGTGCAGCAACAGGAATATTATGAAAACTATATCGTAACCTATGTAGAACGGGATATCAGAACCGTAAAAAATATCGATAATATACTGACCTTCAAAAAATTCATGCAACTCTGCGCCCTCAGAATTGGAAGTACCCTCAATCTTACCGATATTGCTACCAACTGTGGTATCAGTGTTGCAACAGTACGTGCCTGGCTCAGTTTGTTAGAAGCCTGTTTTATCATATTTTTATTACCCTCATACCATGAAAATCTCGGCAAGCGCATCACTAAATCACCAAAACTCTATTTTTATGATGTTGGTCTTGCCACCACACTCATGAATCTTACCATCGAAACTCTCATTAAAAAACGGGATATCTATGGTGGTCTTTTTGAAAATATGGTCATTGTCGATCTTATGAAGCAGTTTTATGCACAGGGTATTCGCCACACATTGAGCTTTTTCAGGGACACGAACAACAATGAAATCGATCTTATCATAGAAACGGGAGGGGAAGTGATTCCACTGGAAATTAAAGCTTCAGAAACAATCAAGCAAGACTTTTTTGAAACACCACTGTGGTTCCAAAGCCAGATAACTGATGCGGTAGCACCGATTGTGGTATATGGTGGTAGTCAACAACAAACACGCTCTTATGGCCGGGTTATTTCTTGGAAGTCCCTTGATAGGGTTTATACAAAACTGTAGAAGCAGAAGTACTCCAAAACATACTAATACCAAGAATTATGAGTAGTGCAAATAAATAGAGTGCATAACTGCCACCTTGTATAAGATAGGTACCACACAATGCCATGAGCATGAGACAATTGATACCTGCGCTCACCAACACAAACCATGGTATGTTGAGAGCCCCCCGCTTTTTTGCATAATAGGCCGCACCAATGCTCATGGTATATGCAATAACCGATCCAAGCCCGCTAATCTGCTGCAGCGGCAGTTGTACACCACTACCAACAACGATATAGCAGGCGCAAATAATAAATTCCGCAACTACACACCACACCGGCACCTTGTGCATACTTAGATATTTAAACCACCGTGCTCCCCACAGATGTTCATGCTCAGCAAGCGCATGCAGATTCCACATATTTGCAAATAAAATACCGTAGGCACCACCCAGCGCAGAACATGCAACCGATATACTCAAAAACCAGGCAAAAAAGGGGTGCATCGATGTGGGCACATACTGAGCAACCATATCAAATACCTCTGCAAAGGAATTGAGTGTTGCAAGCTGCTCGCCACACAACCAATACAATGCCGCCTGGAAAAGACAATAAATCACCATCAATACACTGTATGAAATAATAATCGCACGGGGACCATTAACTCGTGCATTTTCGAGTCTGCCACTCAATGCACAGGCAGATTCAAACCCAATTGCTGCATAAAGGACTAATGGAATAGTCCCAATCAGATCTTTCAGCACATCTGCATCAAAAGTAAGGGTTGGCAGGCCATAATGATAGGCCACCGCAATGCCTATGACCGCAATAATAGGAATCATTTTTGCACCAAAAAAGAAATTTTGCATAATGCTGCCTACACGCAAATTACCGAGATTGAGCACCGCAAAAACACCGATAATAACAATATCGAGTAGTACGTGAGGAACCTCAGCGAGCCCCGGCACCAGGCCACGAAGGACGATCGTGCTTGCATGAACCATAAGGGCTGCTGAAGCCAGTTTGCCAGTAAAATAAATCCAGGCACTTAAAAAACCAGCAAAGGGATTAATTTCATGAGCCCCAAAACTGTAAAAACCACCCTGGGGGTGCAGTTCCACTAATCGAGCAAAAGTTATAATGAGGGGTAACAAAATAAGACCGACAAGGCCATAGCTAAATGCCCCCCACGGCCCTGCCATGCGCGCTAAATACACAGTATTAATAAAAAGACCAAGACCAAGCATAATATTGATATTAATTCTGATCGCGGACCATAGTGACAGGGAATGGTGCATATATGTCTTTCTGCCTCTATTGGAAAATTACTAATATCATCAAACCACAAATCTGACCATTGTAATCTCTAGTCTAGCGCTTTTTGATCGGTTATCAAAAGCACCATATACGACAGACGGTTTTTGACCTAAAAATCATTTGTTATAAACTATAAACTATAGATTTTAGGTCAATTAATCGAAATCAGAAGGAAAAACCATGCAAAAAACCATCATGTTGTTATCGATAACTATCGTGTATGCACTTAACATGGATGCGTCAAATCCACCCAATGTATCTCATAATGAGGCGGTGAAAATGATTGTTCTTAAGCATTTGAACGATGAATTTACCAAAGGTATGGATACTTTTAAGAAAACCTGTTACGAATATGAAACACAGTATGGTATGCAGCTTAATGAACAGCCATATTGTAAACAGCTTATTGCAATGTTAGATGAAATTAACGGTAAACTCGAAAGAGAATTTCATGGTTATAAGCGCTATGACATTATCTTGAGTCACAACTACAAAAAGATTGTAGATAAATATAGAAAAACTTAATAATCATGGATGAAGTAATCGAAGTATTAAATGATAGCGGTGCAGTAATTCGCATGGCACTCCGCTCGGAGGTTATGTGTGATGACTTTGTTAATTTCAAACTCGTTTCTGCTTTTGTTCGCGATGCGCAAGGGAACTTTATCATGTTCAGACGGGCATACCATAAATCGCGCTATGGCGGTAAGTTTGGCACCATTGGCGGTTGCGTAAAAGCAGGCGAATCATATGATGAAGCTTTATGCAGAGAAGTGCAAGAAGAAATCTGCATCGATATCGGTACGCGTACCTGTAAGCTACTCGGCCATCTAAACCCCAAAGATAATAACACGATAGGTCATGTTGCAGTTTATGAAATTGTGGTACCAGAAACTATTAACTATGCCATGGATGATTTTGCAGAGATGCGACTATATACGCCGCAAGAATTACAGGCATTGTGCAATGAAAATACGCAAGTTACTCACAATTTACCAATTTACGTACGCACATTTTATCCAACGAATATTCAGGAAACTGAATATCAAGGAGGGTAACAGTGCAAGACATTCTACAAAGAATTTCCGCAAAAAAAGCAAAACTAGATTCATTAGGCCAGCTCCCCGCTGAACTAAAAAATAACTTATATGAATGGTTTAAAGTTGCACTCACCTATTCTTCCAATGCCATTGAAGGCAACACGCTGACACTCGCAGAAACAGCCCAAGTGGTTGAAAAACATATCACTATCGCAGGCAAAACGGTCAACGAGCATCTTGAAGCTATCAATCATGCGCAGGCAGTTGATTTTATACGTGATTTGGCGCGTGCAAAAAAACGAGATGAGCTAACGCTCGATGATATTTTGGCGATTCATAAACTCGTATTACAAAAAATTAATGATGCATGGGCAGGCCGCTTGAGAACGGTGGCAGTTCGCGTAACCGGTTCCCCAGTGCCATGTCCCAATTATCTAAAAGTTCCCGCTCTCATGGATGAATTGATAACCACTCTCACAACAAGCGATAAACACATCGCAATGATTGCTGCAGATGCTCATTTGCAGCTTGCGGCGATTCACCCTTTCGTTGATGGCAACGGCCGTACGGCGCGACTTTTGATGAATCTCGTATTGCTTCAACAAAATTACCCACTCGTGATCATTGAGGTAAAAGATCGCTTAAAGTATATCACCGTTATTCAAAAAGCACTGGAAGACGAAAAAAGTGATTATTATAATTTTATCTATGCAGCAATAGAACACAGTCTTGATGAGTATTTAAAAGCAGCAGAAGAATCAGAGTTGCGATAATTTATTATGAGATAACATATTTGATTGAATGGACCTATCACGGTGTGATATATCATTCATATCGATCTCAGAAATATCAAAAAGGGAGCTTCCCGATGCGTACTGCACTTATTGTAGGCATAGTTACTGCTATTGGTGGTTTTTTCGTGGGCATGTATTGGCAAACTTGGTACGGAGAAAAAGGCCTCGTCTTTTCGGTCAAAGGCTGTAAGTTGCGTACCGATATGCGTAAATTGTGGGCGGATCATGTGATATGGACACGAGATTATATCATTGCCGCAGTGGGCGGTATAGATGATGCAAAAATGGCAGCAGAGCGCTTGCTTCGCAATCAGGAGGATCTTGGTAACGCGATTGTACCATTTTATGGCAGCGAAGCGGGTAAAAAGTTAACTGTACTACTTAAAGATCATATTTTGATAGCCGTTGATGTGGTTGCCGCTGCTAAGGCTGGTGATAAAGCTAAGCTGACCGAAGCAGATGAACGTTGGCATGCCAATGCGCGCGATATTGCAAACTTTTTAAGTAGTGCGAATGCGGCATGGCCAGTTGATACGTTGACCAATATGTTGTATGAACATCTTAAGCTGACAACCGGTGAAGCGGTGGCACGTATTAGTAAAAATTGGGCAGATGATATACAAGCATTTGATCAGATATTCGATCAGGCTATGCACATGGCTGATGTTTTGACCAAAGGTATTGCAACACAATTTCCTGAAAAATTTTAAAAATTGCATAGCATTATCGTTGTGTTATGATGTGCTTTATGTAAATTTTAAATGCTTTAAACACGTAAACGGGAAAGTTGTATGAAATATATAATTGCTTTATCTATGAGTGTTCTTACAGGAACGATCTTTAGTGCAGATACAGAAAATCAACCTCAAAAGAATGATAAAGTTGAGTATTACACATTGAAGCATAATCATATAAATATTTTTAATCTTCTACCAAATTATTTGGTCCCCAAAGCCTCTTTTGATGAACAAATGCAATATGAATATATGCTGCCACATCAAAGAAAGGTGTGGGTATATGGTCCTAAAAAAGATGGTGTGGTTACATTACTTTTTGCGATCATACCAGGCGTGGATTATTCACCAAAAAATCACAAGCACGAATATACTGTGCAGTACATAATGCGCACACCTCATGGCATGCAGACCGATGCAAATGTATATCACACTAAACATGCTGTTTTGAAATTTATCGAAGAACAAACAGTTCAAAAGCGAGAAGCAATGATTAACAATCCTCAAACACCTGGTATTTTTAGAAAAATAGCATCCGAGTAGTCATGCACACTTGCTACATACGAATTTCGTGCAATGCTTCAAGCCCACATGCGGTGATCATACTGTTCAAAGCAAAGTTTCTATTACCGGGGAATATAATATACAAATGATCAAGCTTCAGATCTTTCATAGCAATTGTCATTGATTTGGTTATCTTTGGACTATCCGTGTATTTGAACTCAAAACCGATACGTTTGCCATTTTTGAAGGTCAGCAAATCAAGTTCAGCTTCACCATGAGTGGACCAAAAATAGCAATCATGAGAACGCAATTGCAAACAATTGATTATCTGCTCAAGCGCAAAACCTTCCCACAATGGACCAATTTTGGGTGTTTTTGCCAATTCTGTCAGCGAACGAATTGATGAAAGTGTATTAAAAATACCACTATCTCTGAAATAGATTTTTGGCCTTTTCACTTGCCGTTTTTGCATATTTTCAAACCATGGCTGCAAAACTCGAATCATAAAGGTACCTGCGAGAATATCCAAGTAACGAGCAACCGTTTTATCGGATACCATGAGCGATGTTGCAATCTCTTGTGCATTAAAATACTGGCCATGATAAAAGCACAGCATCATCCAGAAACGATGCATCAACTGAGGCGAGACATCAAAACCAAAACCGAGCAAATCTCGTTCAATAAACGTAGTAATATATTCTTCGCGCCATATAAAACTGTTTTCATCTGATGCCGCCAAATAAGACCGCGGAAAACCACCACGCATCAGCAACATATCTGCTTCATCCTTTACATCAAAAAGGGTAAATGGCGGTAACTCGATGTAACCAATTCTGCCTGCAAGACTTTCTGATGATTGGCGAATAAGATCTCGTGATGCGCTCCCTAAAATCAAGAACGTATATTTTTTGTCAGGATCATCAACCAGCACCCGTAAAATAGGAAACAGATCGGGCCGCCGCTGGATCTCATCGATAACTATCAAATAATCGGCATATTTGCTCAAAGTCAGAAGTGGCGTCTCTAAACTTTTAAGATGGGTTGGGTTTTCTAAATCGAAAAATTCCACTTTTTGGTTGTGTTGCACAGCAAACTGGCGGGCCAATGTCGTTTTACCCACCTGTCGTGCACCCAAAATGGCACAAACCGGCTGCACCTGGAGGTATTTTTTAATCTTTTCCAAATAAATCGTTCGTATGATATTTTTAGCCATTTTAAATCCTTTTTGGTCTGAAAAGTCGGAGTTATACTCCGAAATTACATGAAAAGGTGGGCGGTGTCAAGATTAATTTGACAGATTGAATCAATATTATAAAATAAAGGTTATAAACTAAAAGGGTTGCCATGATAACATATCTTCAGAAAATCGTCACTCTCATTTTTTTGACAAATATTGTAACGTTATGTGCTTCTGATCAAGCTAATCAATATTATACTGAACACATCAACGGCTCATATTATACAACTGAAAAAAAAGCTGATTCTATAATCGTATCTCATACCGATGGTACCTATGCAGCTCGCGGCAGAGTGTATGCTTTGACTGGTAAAAAAATCGCTATCGAAATAGATAACCACAAATTATTCTGTGATAAAGCTGTATTTGATGCAGGAGTAACCGTAGCAATAGGAAACGGGGACAAGATACTCTATCGAGCCCCCTACAATAGAACAATTGTCTTTGCACACACTGCAGGCAAATCACTCTGCGAATTTTTGAAAGAACACACAAGTTAATTACAACCACACTCCCACTGGAATATTGATCGCCCCATCTTAACTTCTTGGTACTTTTACCCTATGCGCTACTTGTTCTTTGGTCATTTCTCCATCATCATCATATGAAGTATCGACCAAACCTATGAGTGGTGCATAGGTATACCGCCAGGCGTAGGTGATTGAACTGCCTCGTTTTTGTTCATCAGCGCCATTGAGCAGCGGTAATTCACTCTCAATAAATTGTGCAGAAGAAATATGGTACAACCGTGTGGTGAGTGTCACAAAACCATTCGGATAGGTTGTGTGGTAGGTTGATACGACCAGATCATGGGCATACAATGCTGCGCGGCTTGCTTCAACAAGGTCATTGATTTTTGCATACGGTATATTGCGCCCGGCGATGAAGCCATTCTTTTCAATAGCTTTAAAGTTACGTTGCGCTGCATGAAGTGCTTTGTACAACTCTTTGGTATCATCTGACTCACGTTTGCGAACTGCTGTAGGTTCATCGATTTTTTGTGATCCAATCTGCGTAGCAAGTTTTGCAACCGACGCTTCAAGTGCATCAAGCACTTCTCGACCAGAACGCTCTTTTTTTTCTGCTAATAAAACCATGCAAGTAACTCCATTCATGAGCTTTTTAAATATGTATTTCTACAACAGGTATGATAGCATATGATTTAACTATTGTGAAAATTTTTCGATTTCACATACGCTATAAAAAATAATCAATAAAACAGAAGGAATATTTCATGCCATATACACAAAACAGTGAATTGCCTGCATCAATACAACAACATTTACCCGATCACGCTCAGACTATTTTTCGCAATGCATTTAACAATGCACATAAACAATATGGCAACGAAGAACAGGCATTTAAAGTCGCTTGGGCTGCCGTTAAACATGAGTATGAAAAGAATGCAGAAGGTAAATGGGTGAAAAAGTAGTGCGCACATAATGTGCGCACCAATAGTGTGCAAAATACTTTGTGCATTAATCTTTACGTACGTAACCTTTTTCTGCGACAATTTTTGCTTTATCTGTATAATATCCTGAGCCTTCTGCTGGTGTATATGCGCCAAACCCTAAAACCAACCGATTATTGTTACAAAACAGTGCCGCAATAGCTGCCGCATAACCAATTTCATTATCAGTGGCACCAACTGCACGTGCAGCATTGATCACAGCAAGACGCTCATCATTTTGCCATGGGGTAAGAGTTACGCACTTGGCAACACCAAGCAATTTTTTCATTTTGTCAGATATGTCTGCATTTTCAGGGTCCGAAATAATAGTCTGTATGCATTTTACATCCAAATCCGGTGTTTTTATTCCCGTACTTGCTGCCGCAATAGCGGTATGACTTCTACAACAAAAATCACAGTTATTTAACTTTGAGGTATAGGCCGCTATCATTTCTCGTTCATGTGGTTGCAGCGTTGGATGTTCATCGCGTAATAATGTTTGTACTATTGTACATATTGATTGTCCTATTGATGCGGGCAAATAGTTAAAGACAGCACGAATACCCGCTGGATCTTTCGATAGACCAAAATCTTCTGCAGCATATGCTGGAGCAACTGCGCAGAAGAAACTAGCCACTGTGATAACGCGAAAATTGATCATGATTCGTCCTTTTTTAAGATATATAATTTCATGTAATTCTAGCGATGCAAACCCGGAAAATCAAGAGTGAGCTTTTTTATCCTGCACTTTGTAACCAAGTGCTGCCAATTTATCACGAATTGCATCTGCTTGAGTCCAGTTTTTTTCTGCACGCGCTTGTTCACGTGCTGCAAGTAATGCTTCAATTTCTGGTGTATACACAACCGTTTTTTCGGGAATCGGTTGCAGTGGTAGGCCGAGTATCCGATGCATAAAAGTTTTTACCATGCTCCGTTGTATGCCATCGGTCTCTAACAGCGGCAATGATTCAAACAATATTCCAAAAGCTGCTGGCGTGTTTAAATCATTGCACAATGCATCACGCAATGCGGCAATTACGGGTAGCGTTTGATCGATAGCCGCGGCAGATTCAGTAGCAGCAAAAAAACGGACTAATTTTTTATAACTAACTCCCGCGGCCGCAAGATCGTCGAGAGAAAAATCGAGCGGCGCACGATAATGGTGTGTCAGATAATAGTAACGCACAATTTGTGGATCATATTCTGTACATACATCACGAAGTGTTAAAAAGTTGCCGAGCGATTTAGACATTTTTTCTTTATCAATCTGCACAAAACCATTATGCATCCAATATCGTGCAAAAAGCTGCCCCGTCAGACATTCTGATTGTGCTATTTCATTTTCATGATGCGGAAATACCAGATCAAGGCCGCCCGCATGAATATCGATCGTATCACCAAGATAGGTACGTGCAAGTACCGAACATTCAATGTGCCAACCAGGACGCCCCCAGCCCCATGGACTGCGCCAAAAACTGTTTTCAGCTTCACCCTTCCAGAGTGCGAAATCGAGCGGATCACGCTTGTCTTCCGTTACTTCTACCCGTGCTCCTGCGCGCAAATCGGCACTGTTATGCTTCGAAAGGGCTCCGTACGCAGGAAATTTCGCAATCGAAAAATAGACACTCGTACCACTCTGATATGCGTAACCGCGTTCAATTAATGCTTCTATTGCAGCGATGATTTGTGGAATGTGGTCAGTCACGCGCGGTTCATAGGCCGGTGGTAACGTATTGAGTGCCTGCATGTCCGCATGGTATGCCGCAATATATTGATCTGCAATTTCCCGGTACCGCATGCCATCACCAAGCCGCTCTTGTGCTCGACGAATCAATTTGTCATCAATATCAGTAAAATTGCGACAATATGAAACGGTATAACCTAAAAATTTTAGTAAACGGTAAAGCAAATCGAACGACACATAGCAACGACCATGACCAAGATGCGCTGAATCATAGGGCGTGATGCCACACACATACATGAGCACGTGACCTGCTTTTTGTGGTATGAACTCTTCTTTTTTACCCGATTTGGTATTGATAATGGTAAGCATACTGTTTTATTCACTAATAAATGATAATCTCAACTCAGAATAAAGACTAATTACTCACTTGTCTAAACCAAGGTATATGTATGAATACAATAATACATTCAGCAATAACAATAGCACTCATCATGCCAGCAATGATGGGTGCTATGAACCAATCAGATATAGCTCTCCGTTGTTCATTTGAACAACCAGATTCTTATAAAAACGATGTCAGCATGTTGTGTTATACAATGAAGACTGATTTATTTAATAAATTGCATCAACATGCATCTCTAAAAGCATGTACTAACGAATCATACAAAGCAGCACTTAAGGAGTTGCGTTCCAAAATCGCTCTCCCATCGTGGCAGGTGGTGACAATTGATACGCATTTAGATTATGTGTTTTTGAACCCAAGAGATGTTTTTTATCGTCTCTTTCAATGTATACCGGTTACAAAAGCTACTCGAATCATTGATGGTGAATCTATCAACTGTTACGCAACTACCATCAATGGAAAACACACGCTCTTGACCATTAAACCACGTACAACGTTCCCCATACCAGTGCTTCCTCATGTTGGCTATCGCCCTACGCCGCCAAGTGTGCTTGAATATCTTTTGAGTGCACCTAACGATCCGCAACCGTATGTTGCTTGTTTTGAGATTTGTCCATTGAATACTGCTACTCACTCTTAAAGGAATAAGTTATGAAACTGTATCTCGATACTGCCGATGATGTCATCATCGCAGAGCTGGCCAGAACAGGGCTTATTGATGGCATTACCACGAATCCAACAACTCTTTCAAAACAAAATACACCACCGCGCGAGATTATAGAGCGATTGTGTGCATTGCTGCCACAAGGGCTCATCAGCGTTGAAGTAACTGAAAAAGAACCCGACGCTGTCTATAAACAGGCCCATGCGATCGCTAAGCTATCATCCACTATTTTGGTTAAAATTCCGTGTCATATATTGTATTATCCCATCATAAAACGTCTCGTTGATGATGGGATTCGGCTCAATATTACACTGCTGTTTTCAGTCGCCCAGGCGCTCTGGATGTTCAAGCTCGGTGTCCATACCATTTCACCTTTTATTGGGCGCCTCGATGATGCTGGTTTGCACGGCCTCGAGGTGCTTGCTGATATCTGCGCACTCCGCGACCAGTATGGCTACACCACAATGGTGCTAGCCGCATCAATGCGGAGTCAGGCTCATGTGGAGGGCGCATTGCGCCTTGGTGCTGATGCTGTTACAATGCCACCAGCTCTTTTTCAGAGTTTAGTGCAGCATCCATTGACAGATAAAGGCATTGCACAATTTGAACAGGATTGGCGTAACACCCATGCGAATATACCATTTCCGTGAATTATGGCATTGCGATATCAATGCTTTTTACTACCACGTTTTTTCGGTTATCTGTTCAATAAGATCTGTCAGTTTGGTGATAAAAACATCGACCATCAGAGCGCCCTTTGTCTGTTGCATGGTACGTAGCTTTTTCTTAAAATTTAACAACTCCCACGTATATCGTATCAACTCATCGCGCGCATCTTTAATCGCTTGAATAGCACGTGTTTTATCTCCTTTGGTCACAAGCACCCTCTTTTTTTCATCGCTTTTAAAGATGTTTTTGAATTTATCTAATGCGGAAGCTTTTTCCGCTTCTAAGATCGGGATATTTTTATCTATTATTGCAATTTCAGTAAGCGCCTTTTTTACCGTTTTTTGTAAGTCAGCTATAAATTGCTGTAAAGGAAGTTCATCTTTGAGAATTATTCTCAACCGCATCAAACTATTTTTTAATGCTATCGACGCCTGTTCGCTTACAAAATTAGCGTTGTCAGGATCACCGATATTGTCGAAAATATAATCAATATTGTGTCTTATCTGCACCAACTCTTTGTCAGCTGCACTACAAAAACCATTGCACCCAAAAACCATGACCCCAAAAAATATACCGCTAATTCTTTTCATCGTCTGCCCTCCCTTTATACTCCTATTCTACGTATTGAAAGTTGATCATTGCAAGGATATCATTGCAGATAGTATAAAAATACTGGTATGCTGCATATTGTAAAGGGAGGTTGGTCATGAAAAAGTTATTATGTAGCTTATTAATTCTTTCAATCAACACCGCGGTTCACGCGGGTTATAGCAGCCAAAAAGTTGAAGAACCGAGGTCTAATCTCAAGGGAGCTGCACAAAAAGTAGTCTATTTTGTCAGAAATAAGAATGGCAAGTTTAAAGTAGAGCTATGCCCTGAGGATGTTCGAATTCTCGAAAGTATCATAAAACAGCATATCATGTGGGATAGCGATTATAATATCCGCATCACCTCAGGTTTTATAAAACGAGTCATAGGATCATGCGAAGTAGATTGCCCAACAAATACTGAGCTCGTCCGCAAAGTGCTTAATGATTTTAAAGGTCGACCGATCCAAGAAATGTACAGCGCCGTGGGAATCAGCAGAAATCTGTAATTACCAGAACAAAACGGATCAATACTAGCCATTTACTGAGCTCCTGGCATTATAGTATCTATAGACCTTTTTTAGAGTCCGAATAGTTATGTACCCGAATCCAGCATCTCCCTTTACATTACATGTACCGTTCCCCCCAGCAGGTAGCCAGCCTGACGCTATTAAGGCGTTAACGGCTCACCGGCCCTGTAAATCAACCCTCGTTGGGGTCACTGGATCGGGAAAAACGTTTACGATGGCCCATGTTATTGCGAGCCAAACAAAGCCGGTACTGGTGCTCTGCCCAAATAAAACACTCGCGGCACAGCTTTATGAAGAATTCTCACTCTTTTTCCCCCAAAATAAAGTCTGCTACTTTGTCAGTTATTATGATTATTATCAGCCAGAATCGTATCTACCCGCACAAGATATCTATATTCCTAAAGAGACCAAGGTAAATAGCGAAATTGAGCGGCTTCGAGTAGAAGCAACCGCATCACTTATTAATCGGTCTGATACTATCGTAGTAGCTTCAGTATCTGCAATTTATTCTCTCGGTAACCCGACCGATTATCGCACCGCAGCATTTTCCGTCTCTGTAGGCCAACAAATCAGCCGTGAAGATTTGATTAAGCAACTTATTACGATTCAATACAAGCGCAATGATGTAGAAAAATTATCGGGCACTTTTCAGGTGCGTGGCAACACCATCGAGGTGCAGTTGCCCTATTCTAAAGATATGCTCCGCATAGAACTGTTCGGTTCCACCATCGAAGGCATGCAGTGGGTGCATAAACAAAATAATACGGTCCTCATGCCCCTTGATACGATGGTCATATTCCCTGCTAAACATTTTGTGACCCCGGCCGATCGTCAGGCACAGGCCATTGAACATATGAAAGAGGATCTTGCTACCTGGCGCCCACAACTGCCGAAAGAGACTTATCGCGATCGCATCACACAACGAGTAATGCATGATATCGAAATGCTTGAAGAGACCGGTTACTGCACCGGCATAGAAAACTACTCAGTCTATTTCGATGGCAGAATACCTGGTAGCCCACCCTTTTGCCTGTTCGATTTCTTTCCCGAAGATTTTCTGTTGATTATTGATGAATCACACATCGCCATCCCCCAACTGCGCGGCATGTATAATGGAGATCGAGCACGTAAAAAAGCACTCATCGACTATGGATTTCGTCTGCCGAGTGCCTATGATAATAGACCGCTCCAATTTAGTGAAATTGAACGATTTTTTAAGGACGTACTTTTTGTATCCGCAACACCCGGCGATTATGAAATGACTCATGCGGATCAGATCGTTGAACAGATTATTCGTCCAACAGGACTTTTAGACCCGGCGATCGAAATCGTTCCTCGTGTTGGCCAGCTTGATCATCTGGTGAAAGAGATAAAAAAGACTCGCGATGCGGGCTACCGCACTCTCGTGATGGTACTGACCAAAAAAATGGCGGAAGAGCTTGCTTCATACCTCGAAGAACAAGAATTACGGGTCTGCTACCTGCATAGTGACTTGAAAACACCACAGCGTACCGAACTGCTCCAGAAGCTCCGACTCGGCATCTTTGACTGTCTTGTCGGGGTAAACCTGCTCCGCGAAGGCATCGATCTTCCTGAAGTTGCACTTGTCGCCATTATGGATGCCGATGTAGAAAGTTTTTTACGCGATAAACGATCCATCATTCAGATTGCAGGTCGTGCTGCTCGCAATGCAGAATCACGCGTAATTTTATATGCTGATACAATCACCAAATCGATGGCTGCTGCGATGGAAGAAACAGCCCGTCGCCGAGCCATTCAACAAGCCTACAATGCTGAACATAATATTATTCCACAAACGGTCAGCCGAGAAGTGGTCAAAAGCATTGTCAATATTCAGGAAGCAATAGCCCAAGCATCGCAACGTAAAAAGCAAAAGAAAGCAACAGAAGAAGTAGTCATCCAACCACAGGATATCGAGGGTAAACTGTTGGCACTCGAAGCGGCGATGCAAGAAGCTGCTGAAGCACTTGATTTTGAAAAAGCAATTGCGCTTCGCGAAGAATGGTATACGCTACAGAAAAAACGATCTTCATAACTATTACACGGAACTTATATGCGTATGATTTTGTATGTCTTGGTGGTACTTGTTTTTATTATTCTTTGTCTTTGGTATTATGCGGCGCAAAGCCGCATTAAAGATGCACCGCTGTACACACGCATGAGTTCTCTCGAAGCGCTCGGCTCTATCATTCCCTCATCAGCCGAAGCACTTGCCACATTAATAAAAAAAGCTGAATACGCCGCACATATCGAAATTGCGCAGATCATCACGATACCTGATGCCCAACGCACCTACGAAAATACCATCGCTGCATTCGATCATCTCGTGGCACTCAGTGACTTGGCACTCATGGGCAATATGGCGGCCATTTTGGAATATCTAAGTTCTCACGATGCACTCCGCGAAGCAGCACACGCCGGCAGTATCGAAATTCGTACCTTTTTTGTCGAACAAGTCATGCACAATGAAACATTATTTAACTCACTGAAAGCCTACGTCAATGGCAATGGCGCGCAAGCGCCACTAACCGATGAGCAGCGTTATTTCATCTCTGAAACGATGCACGATTTTGAACGGGCCGGCATGTTGCTCCCTGCAGAAAAACGAGCCGAACTCCTGGCGCTCGATAAAGAGCTTACACAACTCTGTGCCGATTTTGATAAACATATTGCTGAAGAAAAACGTACCATCACTGTACCCCGCGAAGGACTTGCAGGTCTTGATGATCAGTTCATTGCAGCGCTTAAAAAAACGGAGACCGGCGACTATCTCCTTGGCGTTGATTACCCCACCTATTTTAAGGTCATGCGTCATTGTGCCGTTGAAGATACCCGTAAACAACTTGCGCAACTTTTTGAAAATCGTGCCTATCCTGAAAATAAGACAATTCTAGAAGCCATTCTTGCAAAACGGGATGCGCGGGCAAAACTAGTTGGTTTTGACTCATATGCTGCCTACGATCTTGCAAACCAGATGGCTAAAAATCCGACCACCATCGAACAGTTTTTGCACAAGCTACTCATGCGCACTATCGAAAAAGAAGAACAAGAGTTGGTCCGTATCGTAGGTCCAGACATACTTACTACACCACTAAAACCATGGAATCTTGCCTATCTAAAAGAACAATATAAACAAAAAACGTATGCCGTTGATGAAAATAAGATTCGTGAATATTTCCCCGTCGAGAAGACCATTCAGGGACTCATCGCTATTTATGAACAATTTTTTGGTCTCCGTTTTGTCCGAGTTGCTGCTCCAAATTTATGGAGTAATGAACTGTATGCGCTTGAAGTATACAATCAAAAAACCAACGACTTAATTGGTATCTTTATCCTCGATCTCTACCCACGTCCCAATAAATTTAGTCATGCGGCACACATCACCCTAATCCCCGCCATTACCGGTACGCAACCAGAAATTTCTGTCATTATGGCAAATTTTCCTCGCGCCACCGCTGATATGCCCGCTTTGCTGACTCGGGACGATGTCAGCACGTTCTTTCACGAATTTGGTCACGCGATCCACGCTTTACTGGGCCGCACCAAAACTGCATCGTTTTCGGGCACGGGGGTAAAACATGACTTTGTAGAGATGCCTTCACAAATGCTTGAAGAATGGCTTTGGAACGCCGAAATTTTGCGCGCGGTAAGCAGTCATTATAAAACGGGTGATCCGATGCCAGACGAACTCATTGCTAATATTATACAACTCAAACAATATGATGCCGCGATACAAGTGCGCACACAAGCACGCTATGCACTTCTTTCGCTACGACTACATCAGGAGACTCATCCAGACCTTGATGCAGTGCTTCACTCCATTTATAACACCTATGCCCCACATATTGCATTCGATTCTGAAAATCACTTCTATGCAAGTTTTGGACATTTGACCGACTACGGTGCCAAATATTATGGTTATCTCTGGTCAAAAGTGTTTGCACTTGATTTATTTAATGAAATACAAAAAACCGGTCTATTACATACTGCAACCGGTCGCCGCTATGCCGAAGTAATGCTTGTTCCCGGGGGCAGTAAACCACCGCACCTTTTGTTGCAATCATTCTTGGGCCGAGAACCGCGCATTGATTCGTTTATCAAAGATTTAGGACTGTAATCTTACCGGCGACGTTGTTTGCTTGATGAGGCGCGATTGTAATCTGTTGCCTTATCATCATATACACCAAATTTGCGCTTTCGTGCAATTTTCATTTCATTCATCGTACGTACTTTTTCGATATTGTCACGAAGAGACTTCATATTCTTTTTTTGTTCTTCAGATGGTCCTTGAAAACTTGTTTCACTAATTCCATCTAAATGGTGTGCTATGAGATGATTGGCCATATAAGTAAGTTGATGTTGTTGCAATGCGCGTCGTTGCCTATGAACAGCGACCACTGTAGCATAATTCAGGATAAACCCTCCCCCCCGGGCACGACGTAGGTTTTTATCATCTCCGGACATTGGATATACCAGAGATGCGGATTTAACCAATATTTTTTTCATGGACTCTTCTCTCCATGTGCACTCATTTTGACATGCCTGTTTATATTCATCGGGTATCACAATAGTATCAGGCATAGCTGATGAGTCACGCAAAAGAACCAAATCACGCGCAGATTGTTCCAGCTCAGCATCGCTTACTACACAACCATCGTACTCACCCGTATCAATGTCCATTGCATAATATGGCACTGCAGTAATAAGTAATCCTATAAAAAGATACCGTGACATACCATAAATCTCCCTGAAAGTTCCATCTATTATGCAGAAAGCTTAATGCAAATATATCAAAATTCAATTTACACCATTTGTTCATGCATAAGCATGCGCTCTGCAATTTCCTCCAATAGCGGTGCCGTGACCGTTGCTGCAAATAAATCCCCCCGATTCGCTTCTTGCACAAAGGTTACGATTACTCGTTTGTATGCCCCCTTTTCTATAATGCCTGCACACGTATATCGATTTTTAGTTGGTACATACACACCATCAATGAGCATGTTTGCAGTTCCCGTTTTACTCATCACCATGCACCCATGCACTTGAGCTTTTTTGGCGGTGCCATATTGGGTGGTACGGCGTAAAATCTCTTTAATAATGCTGATCATCGCGGGATCATATAAAACCGGTTGTTGAGTTGATTGGTAGGGTTCAGAGGTACATACAATATGTGGATGCACTGGTACCCCGTCTTGTGCGACGAGTGCAAAGGCACAGGCAAGTTGTAACAAGGTTGCCGTAATTTCATATCCATATGATAATGAAATAATCGATTGCCGCGACCAATTGTAGGGAGGATTTACAAAACCGGATGCTTCAGCCAATAGATCAATACCCGTTTTGGTGCCAAAACCGAGCTTGCGATAATGATCATATAGTTTATTTCCCAATCGTTTTACTACAGTTGCGATGCCGATATTATTCGAAAAGGCAACTACATCAACGAAGGGCAGCACATCGTGTGCAATTACAGTATTAATGCGGCGACCATCAATGTAGGCTGTTTTGCTATTTTTACAATCGATAAGTTCATCGGGCGTTACAACCCCTTCTGCAAGTGCTGCAAGCGCGCTGAATACTTTAAAGACTGAACCCAATTCATACACATTCGTTACCGCAAGCACTTTAGTCATCTCAAGATCAAGCTCTTGCGTATGCCGCACATCAAAACAGGGCACATTAACCATTGCCAAAATTTCACCGGTTGTTGGATCGAGCACAATTGCTGCACCAAGTTTGGCGCCAAACTTGGTGACGGTCTGTGCGACTGCTTCGTGTACCAGATACTGGAGTGTGGCATCGATGGTTAATTGGAGCGACGTTCCGGTCGATCCGGGTTCGAGCACCTCAGTACTCATGTAATGGCCAGAGCGTGCATCTTTTTCCAACTTTACAACACGCGGGGTACCCTTGAGTGCTGCATCATATTTTTTTTCCATGCCAAAAAGACCATTATTATCGATATCGGTAAGCCCTATAATACAGGCAGCTGAGGGCACTGGATAAAATCTGCACGGTTCTTGTAAAAAATGAATATCTTTACACTGTGCCTGTTCAATGAGAGCTCGCTGTTCGGGAGTCAGCCGGCGTGCGACATAGATAAATTTTTTATCTTCGCCATTTTGTAATCGCTCATACGCAGCAGAAAAATGATCTCGCAAAAACTGCTCGAGCTCTGGACGATTCTTGATTTCACCAGGGATGATAAATGCAGCAAGGCTTTCAGTATTTAATGCGAGATACTGCTTACCAGTACGGTCCACAATCGCCGCTCGGGGTGGGTATTCAGTTATGGTTAACCCATATTGTTGGTCTCCACACGTAGCATAAAATCTATGATGAATAATTTGTATCCAAAAAAGATTGGTGCCGATGACGGATAGGGCACAGAACCCAATAATAAATAAAAAGGCACAATACTGTTTTGAAATATGGGCAATCATACATTAATACGCTTTACTTTTGTCAGTGACAGTGGCTTCATATGCAGCACATCCTGCGCGTACTGCTTGATATTTTCAACATTTTTGTGCGCACATATTTTTTGGTGTAATGCCTCTATTGTATGATCGAGTTCTTGTAGCTTTTTTTCACCACTATGATATGCCGTAGTAAGATCAATCATACGTGCGTGTTTGTAGAGTTGTGCGCCAATAAAGAGGATATTGAGAGCAGTGAAAAGAATGATTGCAGAACGTTTCGTCACTAGAATCTCTTTTTTTTTACGTTGTTAACTTCTACGACAAAGATATGTTTTTATAGACCAGGTACACAAGAGTTTAAACGGATCCCCTTTTTAGAGCATTTAGCCGTATCGGTATATCGAACGTGGTATGCTTTTTTTTAAAAATAGATACAATGGACCTCGCTTTATATTTTCATCCAAAACTGAGTGCACTGCATGCTCACAAACACACAAAAATTGCTTATATTTTTATTGGTACCACTCAACATAACTAAATCCTTGGTAGCAACTGATGAATTAATTAAATTCAAAAAACAGTTGCCATTTTTAGATGCACAGCAAAAATTTAAGTCATTGATCAAATTGGCTACAGCACCAACAAAAAGTCCATATACAAGTGATCCTGAAGAACCGCTACCCAACCGTAAAAAATCAGATGCCAAATCGCACTTTATGCAAACTGCTCTTGAAGAATTTAAAATAGCTTATACAAGACAAACCGAGCACCAAAATATAGAGCAACAACTACAAGATGCACAGAAAAAATTCGATATATTAATCAATGCACCCAACAAGTCAGTCACTGAACTATGTGCAGAATGTCTCGAATTTTTTGATGCCACTATCAAGCCACTCAGGAAGCATTATCTCATCAAAGAGCACTATCCTAAACACTATATGGAGCATCCCCTCTTGCTCGACAGCACAGCATTTTTGGCATTGCAAAATACTGTTGTAGTGTGTTACCAATTTTTGAAGCGGATCGATAGCCCTATACAATCACCGGCTGAGTTTGCAGCGCTTTACACATCTTTTGAAGTTCTACCAAACGAATATGTACCAAACATTCAAACAAAGCTGCCCAAATTATTTTCTGCAGCCCTTGAACACGGCGCACTGCCAAATCAACTCGTACGTATATATACCAAGTTACCTATAAACGCCCTTGAAAAGACGCATGCTCAATTGGGAGAAATATTACGCACTAAAAAAGGTAACTATCAATGGAATGTGGTGACGGCTCTATCGCAGCTTACGGGATACCAGCAATGTATGAAGCACCGCGCACCACAAGCAAGTGGTTTATGGTACCTGAAATGCATCACGGCACTCACTGCTGACGATATTTCTCAATTTTTACATTTACATAAAAACAACAATATTATTGATAACAGTTTGGCAATGCAAACTATACAACCACTGTTGGGCATGCATGCATATGCTCAACAAAAGATCTTCTATAAACTTCTTGATCTATGGCTTACTTTAAATGGTAATACACCCCCACAGAGGACATCGATGCTTGACATGGATCATTTAAAGGAACGTTTTCAAAACATTATAACCATCATAAATAGCAATAATCAGTTTAAAAAAGCCCTTGAATGCGGCGCACCACTGGTCAAATTTTGGCTTGGCTATATATACGCAACAGTATATTCCGCAGAAATTTCCAAGCTTAAAGATGATGTAAATTTTAATAGTTCGAAAATAAACTCCTACAGCCAGAATTTTTATGCACATGCCCGTTATGCAGAACAGTTATTAGGTCAGTTAAAACAGACAGAATTACAATTATTGCTGCTTGAAGAAGATAATATATATCGTTTAAAAATACATAGCGACATCATACGACTCCTACTTAAACATCCTTCATGCGATACCAAGTATGCTAAAGAGATATGTATTCGTGCATTGCAAGCAGGAGTGAACGTAGCAAACGATGACTGTCTAGAAGCGCTCACAAAAAAAATTAAGTTACCTGCATTATTGAAACTGATTGAGCCGTATCTGAAAGATAACCCAGATCTCAGTTGCTCCATGGCCATACTCTATGAACAGGGGGGCGTAGTATCCACCAATACCTCTCGTGCCAAAGAGTTGTATGGATATGCAATTGAACATGGCCATTATCCGGCATTGACGCACTATTTGCATTTCGTCGGACCCGATCAACTTAAGCGTGCAACATTTTGTGTCGACCTTTGTGAAAAATTTCCTCACAATTACCCATTTCTTATACAAAAGATAGTCACCTCATGTCGTGCTTTAAGCGTAACAGTACCTGAAGCATATAATGCAAGCGAAAAATGTACGGAAATGGCTAAAGATATAGCTCTCCTCGACAAACACTATGATACGCTTACACCAAAACAACGTGTACACTACAGTGCAGCAAAAACATCTTTTTTTGCGCTCGAATATCAAACATATAAACAAGATCAATATCTCAAAAAACTTTATCAACAAGGATATAGTACCTTCTGCTTTTCTCTCGATCCGGAGGCAAAATCGCTGAGTTTGGTGGCAAGTTATTTTGATCCTCGTGTATTGGCAAGTTGTATAGAACATGCGGGCACTTTATTGAATAATCAAGCTGCTCCTCTAAGCGATGAACAGGTACGGTTTACCGCATTTACTGGCTATTTATGTGCGATGTCATATGCCCAAAAACCTGCGCCTTCACCTGTTGCTTCATTGCTCGAACACATCACCACTATTACTTTAAACGCCCGCACAGTTCCTTCATTAGCATATATATTAGGTATCAGAAAAGAGCTGTTGAAAGAAAACGAAAGCAAAGAAGACTCGGATATTATCTATGGCTATATAAAACAGACTATTCATTATGCTGATAAACCTTCTGAAGTTCCCATTCCCCAAGAAGATCTTCTTGCATATACTGAAGGTATGAATACTTTAGAAATGAAGGCTCGCAGTGGGCAATTCCGTGCACAGTTACTACTCTTATCACTGATATACAAAGAGAGCCTGATAACCAATGTACTCGCGCATCTAGATTTCACTCGTGGAGTTTCACCCGAAGAACTTCCTGCATGCATACAATTCATGCAGCAACATGGCTATGAAAAATTAAAATGCACAGTTCTAAAAAATAAAGATGCATCACTCAATGCAACATTATTAAATGCAAGACTTACCCAACTGTTGAAAGCACTTCTATACTTTACAAACAAAGATGATATACGATGTGAACAATACTATGATGATCTTGCCGCATTAGAACAATGCAGAGAATCAAAGAAAAATAGTACCAACGCTATAGGTTTTAAAACCATTACACTCTAACCAAGATATTTTTTTATAGTGGCAAGCATAGTCTCTTTGCTCATGTAACCAGTTTCTTTACCCACAACGGTGCCATTTTTAAAAAATATGAAGGTCGGCACCGAAGAGACACCATGTTGAATCGAAATTTCACGCGCTTCATCAACATTTAACTTTGCAAACTGATATTGTGCACCATACTCTTTTTCTAACCCCTCTAAGATTGGGTTCATCTGCTGACAAGGGCCGCACCAGGAGGCATAGACATCAAGTATTACCGGTTTGCTTGATTGAATAACATCACGTTGAAAGTTTTCTTGAGTTACTGTTATTGCCATAATACACCTGCATAGTAAAAAATAATCTTATTCTTCTTACTATATCGTATGTGTCATACACTGCAATCACTGTGATGCCGGGCATTCACAGGGCTGAACAACTTGATCGGTTTTTGGATGTGTCCCAGTGATGACTATTTTTTCGATAATATGAAACTCAATTGTACGTGGCTTGCGGGTCTGTTCATCAGTGCCCGTCACGGTCCAATTTTTGCGAATAAGATAAGACATACCATCAATTTCTATTTCTATAAAATGACTTTTGAGTCCGTTGTTACCTTCCTGATACAGATAGATCATTGGTGGCGCAAAGACTTTAATCGTTTTTGTATTTCGCAATTGAAATGGTCCCGTTTTATTATCTGCGGGATTAAGTTCAAGCATATATTCACCGCCATTATTTTTTTTAAGTACCGTTTTTGGTTTTGTATAGGCCATAAGCTCAGTTGTATTATTAATCCGCACATCATCAAGATCCGCGGTTGTACCATCTGCAATAAATACAGTAGCACGCACCAGCAGGGCCTGCTCACCACCTCCTCCCCAATTGCCGCCGTATACAATCACCGCAATAGCCCCTAAAAGCATACCGCACAATAAAAAAGCACACTTCATACAATCCTTTACATCACAATTAAAAGAATCCTTTATATGCCTACTATGGGTCATTCCTGAGATGCAAGCATCTTGATGATTGCAAGGATTAGAAGGTCTCTATATGCTAAAAATATCAATCACTGTTTTATATGTAACTATAGGAACTATTACCATGTTATATTCTGGATATCCACATCAACGCGTGTCTGAATCATTCATGTATGCGGTTTATGCATGGATGGCTGCCGCACTTTCTGTCACCGCAGTGGTGGCCTATGCGGTGGCTACAACCCCTCATATTGTGCATAGTTTATATGCAAATCCATTTCTCTTATTTGGGATCTTTATCGGTCAAATTATTCTCGTAGTCATGCTCAGTGGTGCCGTTGCAAATCTTGGTTTCGTGCCCTCGTTACTTATTTTCTTCGGCTATGCAGGGCTTGTGGGGCTTACTTTATCCGCCATTTTTTACATTTATACGATGGCCTCGATCGGTACTGCATTTATCACTACCGCCCTCATGTTTGGTGGCATGGCCGCCTATGGTTATTTCACGAAAAGCGATCTGACCACGATGGGCAACCGTGCCATCATGGTGCTTTGGGGCATGATCGTTGCGCTCTTTGTCAACATCTTTTTCCGTAATGCAATACTCGATCTTTTAATCTCTATTGTTGGTGTTATTCTTTTCAGCTTGCTTACTGCCTATGACACTCAAAAAATAAAACAGATTGCGCGTGAGATGGTCGCAGACGAAGAGACTATGCAAGTAGTTGCACTCCGCTGTGCACTCATTTTATATCTTGATTTTATAAATCTTTTTGTATATCTCTTGCGATTTATCGGTAAACCGCGCAACGAATAAGAAGCACACAAAAGAAAGGATATTGGTATGAAGCGTCACTTTATATATTGGATATGTGGCGCCACAGGAATGATACTTGTGGCTTTCTTATTAATACGTGCCCAAGAACGCATGCTTACGGTACAAGAACCCGATTTTCCCAGTGAACTGATCAAAACACAAAATGCGGTGATGGGCATAGAATTTGATGTTGCAAAAAAAACTGACCATGTCATGGATGTACTTAAAAAGGCAGCAGCATACTTTGAACAACACACGCTTCTGGAAACCTGTAAAGCAGTTACCCATGGTACCGAATTTTCTGGTAGTGACGTTTATGTATTCATCATGGATCTTGATGGTCGTTTTTTAGCCCATGAACAGCCACACCTTATCTGGAAAGATTATTTTAATTATAAAGATGCACTCGGTGCGCCTTTTGCACAAGAGATGATAAAACGTGCAAAACAGGGTGGCGGATGGGTCACTTATGAATGGCGTGGATCAACTAAAGTCAGCTGGGTACAATTGGTTACCAAAGGTGAGATGCAATATATCGTCGGTGCCGGTTATTATCCGCATACGAAAGAAAATACCGTTGTTACGTTGGTTAAAGGAGCCGTCGCGGTCGTCAACAAAGACCTCGTTGAAGACCGTCCAATGGAACAGGCATTCAGTACTATCAGCTATCGCCTCGGCCGGTTTGTAATCGGCGATCTATACCTCTATGCCCTCCGCTTCGATGGTCTCCAAGTTGCACACCAAAATCAAGATCTCGTTGGTCAAAATGCATTAGAATATCAGGATGCTAACGGCCTATTTGTGAACAAAGAGATCATCGCAAAACTCAAAAATAAAGAACCTGGTGATGGCATCTGGATCGATTATCAATCGAGCAATGCAAAAAAACGTGCTTATGCAGAAAAAATAGCCGATAAAAAAGGCACCGAATATTTTATAGCCTGCGGCTATTATCCTGATAGCACTCGTGATGCGGTCGTTGATTTAGTTCGGCGTGGGTACCAGTACATGAAATCACATGGTAAGACACAAGCAGTCAAAGAATTCGGCACCAGCGGACAAAACAATTTTATATTCGGTGATCTTTCACTTTTTGTTTATGATACCGATGGTGTTGTCATTGCTGATACAAACAAGTCAATCATTGGTCAAACTCATATCAATTATACTGACGAAGATGGCACACTTTTTGTAAAAGAGATGATCAAAAAAGCCCGCGACGGGGGAGGATGGGTGGATTTCAAATTCAATAAGTCATTTAAATCGATATATGTGGAACTTCTGACTCTTGGTGCGGATAGCTATGTAATCGGCTCCGGACTCTATCCTGTCTCCAAATCAGATACCATGCAACTTCTCGCAAAAAGTGCAATCAGTTATTTACAAATGAATCCCCTCAGCAAAGCACTTGAGCGATTTGTCAGTCCACAAGATACATTTATCCGCGGCGATCTTTATATCTACGTCTTTGATGTCAACGGTAATTGCTACGCATACGGTGATAAAGCAAGACTAATCTGGCAAAATCTGCTCAAAACAAAAGATGACCGCGGCAAAGAGTATATGCGGCTCATTATTGCAGCAACTGAAACAGGACCGGCACATTTAACTTACAGAAAACATAATCGTGACGTAGTTGTTTATGCAGAACGCATAGTCAAAGAAGGCCTCACTCTTATTGTAGGTTCAGAATTTTATCTGTAGCGCGTTCAAGCTGCCACCATGAACCTCCCATATATTACGTATTGCAACAAGAAAGATGCGTTCGTCTTCATTAGCAGGACGTAACCTCATTTAGTAATCGAATCTTCCAAAGGTTTTGTTGTATGAGAATCAACAAAAAGATCGTGAGATCCAGTACGAATCGGGTGTTTATCAGGTAAAGCGGCTTTTATGTCTCGTGGATCGCTTACATATCGCCTAAGCATGCGATGAGCTTGTAGGGTCTTGAATCCAGCACGTGCACCAAAGAGAGCACAGGCAGCTGTCAATGTACCCCCGACAAGGAATGTAGGTACAGAATTTATGTCTTTACTGTAACCATCGACCGCCCATAATACTGCATTAATCCAGAAAACAAGACTTGCACCACCAGCAACTAATATTGTTCCTGGTAAGGATAAAAGTGCCAGCCTTTTGTTATGGCGTGCGCTTGCTTGAATCTGTTTAAAAGTTCCCGCAGAATAGGCTTTGTAGGTTACCAAATGGTGGCCCTGTTCATCAACATACTGATGAGTGATGATACCGGCTGGTTTGTTTGACATAGTGCATATGTGAGACGAGACATATAAGGTGCTTAATAGCATAAAAAACTTTGTGAGTTGACACATGGAAAAACCTTATTTATTTGCTTTGATTACATTTTGATGAACTGATTTTTAGTTTAAGGATTGACCCTCATTGTTGGTTCAGAATTTTATCTGTAAAAAAATACAACATTGACATATAGGAAACGTGACAGTTTCGCGTTCCCTATATTATTAATGTTTATCTTTGCAATGACATTTGTTCGCTTCTATCTTTTGTCTTAACTGGATTAATTTTTGATCAATCTCTGCAGCCATTGATTCTGTCTCTTCGTATATTTGGGTAACCTCTCTTTCCAGCGCTCTAACAGCATATTCCAGCTCCACTGGTTGCCAAAGCCGTTCAGTGGAAATTTTTGGTTTTTCATCTGATGTAAAGATCACCGCTGTTGTTATAGCAGTAACCAAGCAAAATATGAATGATTTCATATATGTACCTCTTCTAAAAATGATAAAATTCGATCATAAACGTATGCTGCTATCGCCACTTCCTTTTTATTGATCATTTTTTTCTTTTTTTGTACCACAAACATTGCTGTAGGTACATTCTCTTGAAATAGTATGTTGCTCACCTTTGTTCGCATCAATATCACCCCATTGTACTGCACACAACACAGCACGCATTGGCACTATAAGGCCTACACAATCATGATAGTAGCTAATCGGGTTAGTCTCTAACAATTCGATGTAATACTTGGTACGCTCTAGCGCATCTTGCGTGTCTTGTGCCGCACTCTCATTCAGATCCTCTTTATTCAGACTATTTTCGAATGCTGTACGCCGTCTATGGAGATATCTGAGAGCAGCACTGCACGCTGGTTCATATTCTTCTTTGAGGACATATGCCAATTCATTTTTTGTCTTTTGAATTGACTCATAGATATATGGTAAAGTTCCGCAGTGCCACCCAGCTATATAAAGATCTTGAGCGTCAAAATCTCTAGCGCTAACATATTCATTTAAAGGAGGATTTACAACATGAGTTATCGTTACTTTGTCTTTATTATGTTTACTAAACCAGCAAACAGCAGGACTATAATTTGTTGGTATTTTCTCTTGTTGAAAAGTACAGAAGCGCCTCACTTTTGCATCTCCTGCAGACAGAGTAAACACACTATACAAAACGCTGAACGAACATACTCGCAACTTGATCATGACACCTGCTCCTACGTAGATTGTAAAGTCTGATTATAAAAATGTGTATAAATGCAGAAAATTTAGCAGAAGATTAGGAGAATAACAATATATGAGGGCTGGCCTGCCAGCCGTAGCCTTGGCGAATTTAAAGAGCCCTACTTCGCATAAAGCTACGAAGGGCAACCTACGCTTTCATCACCAACTTTTTTTATGGTTAATGTCAATTCCTTGAAAAAAATGGCCGTGCCAACCGTAGCTTTGGTTGAAGAGTCCGTCTTCGCCTACGGCTTCGGTCGGACAGTCTTCGCTCCAGAAATCAAATACCAATCTTACTAATGTTCATCAAGTAATGGCGGCAGCCAGACGAAGCTGCGTAGCAGCGAAGACTGGAGGAGAGGGAGGGATTCGAACCCTCGATTCCGTTGCCGGAATAACGGTTTTCAAGACCGCCGCATTCGACCACTCTGCCACCTCTCCGCACAAAATATCGATGTGATTTGTAAGAACTTTTTTAAGTGTATCCTAAAACGAGACCATTGCAAGATATCAAGAGCCTACTCTATCGTAAACATTGACTTGATCGTTTAATCGCTTACCCCACCCTACAAAGGAAAATCTTATGTGTTTTTCTCCGCAGGCAAGTTTTGGTGCAACGGCACTGCTTTCAGTACTCGGTGGTACTGCACTAAAGCGTACCAAGCAATCTCGCTATGTACTCATTGCACTCATTCCCCTCATGTTTGGTGTACAACAAGCACTCGAAGGGTTTGTATGGCTCGCGCTCCAGCGCGGCGACACTACGTCGCTCTGGTACACAATACCGGTCTATGGCTTTCTCTTTTTTGCTGCCGTCTGGTGGCCACTCTATATTCCCATCATGCTTTGGTATCTTGAAACAGTACCTTCAAAAAAACAATGGCTTATCATGCCTGTTGTTGCAGGCGTTATCGTCGCATTGATTGCTTTACTACATACATGCTTCACTTCCATCGAAGCAGTCGCTATCGGACATCATATTTCGTACCAACAAACAACACCGCCCATGGGAGGCGAGATACTGTATAACATCGGTCTTGGTGCATATCTGATCGCCACTGCCGGTGCACTTTTTATTTCAAGCATACGCTATACATGGCTCATGGGCATCATCGTCGTTGTAGCATTTGCAACTGCACAATTGTGGTATTATCTTGCATTCGGTTCGGTGTGGTGTTTTTTTGCAGCAATTGCGAGCTCTCTTATTGTTCTTGTTGTGGGCTAGCGTTTGAGATATACTTCAACATCTCAGGCTCTTTGTTTATTGCACGCATATATGTAACGTGATATCGATCTTCTGGTTTTGTGGTGCAATATCCCCAAAGACGAGGAGCTCCATGGAGTAAGATTTGTCCCACAACGACTACCGATGATATCCACGCGCCACATTGTGCAGCATACATAGCATCAGCCTCTTGTGGAGGAAGATGAATGGATGTCTGTCGTATCACAGAAGTCATAGTTGCAAACGCTAACCCCAAAACAGCACTCGTCGGAATACCGAGAAATACACTCAGCCGAAAAACACAAGGGTCATGCCGATAATAACACTGCTCTTTTTTTGTGTAATAATCTCGCACAGCAATACTATCAGGCACTATTTCTGCAGTTAAATCAGGAAATACTTGTATACATTTTCGAATGTGCATATCATTCAAAGCGCCTTTATCAAACCAAATTTCTTCTAATTTTGCATAAATACTATCAATCTCAGTAACTGTGGCTGGTTGAAATTGATTACCGTGTAGTGCCAATTTTTTTAAATTGGGAAACCGTGCACAAAAACCTGCAAGCGATATCGTTTTGATTTGATTGTGATCAAGAAGCAGGGTCTGCAACTTGTCGTGACTCGAAAAATCAAGTTTTTCAATTTTATTGCCCCCTACATCCAAAAATTCTAATCCGTGTGCACCTTGTAACACTATGTTCACTGCATCTGATTGCAGCCTATTATTGCGTAACTTCAGTGTAGTAAGCGCAGCTAACGAATCATCCAATATGTACTTTTGATTTCTAAAATCCGTAAGACTGCTTAATTCTTGATTAGAAAGATCAAGCTCTGTACCTATATTTCTCACTTTGTGAGCGGGAAGATCTTTTATTGATTTATTAAAACTGTCGGGTTGAATTGCATCGTTTTTAGCATTCTTTTTTTGTGATTTTTTTACTTTCACTACCGTTAATGGTACTTGATCACTATCAGTCGTCAGGAATCGTTGTTCACATTCATCTTCATAATAATCTGATGCGCGCAACCCTATCGATGCAATCATTACAATACAACCAAAAAAAGCAGTAACCTTCATGTAACACTCTCCACCTTTATTGGTATTCTTGCATCGTATGCAATTCCCGCCCCGCGCTCACATCACGTGCACCAGTCAGTATATGATCAATAGTTGCAACAATGTCACGCACTCGTGTTTCATCAGCACCTTGTGTGGTGATGGCAGGTGTACCAATACGTATACCACTGGTAATCCACGGTTTTGCCGGATCAAATGGAATACAACTTTTACTCACTGTAATGCCTGCTGCCTCAAGTCGCTGTTGTGCATCGTGGCCGCTAATACCAATCGAGCGAAGATCAACGATAAACAAATGTGTATCGGTTCCACCACTCACAATACGATAGCCGCGCTCCTGAAAAGCTGTCACCATTGCCTGTGCATTAGCGATAACTTGCTTCTGATACGTAATAAATTCCGGTTGCAGTGCTTCATGAAATGCGACTGCTTTTGCTGCAATGGTATGCACAAAAGGCCCGCCTTGTGTGCCGGGCATAATAGCACGATCGATCATGTCACCAAATTCCACATCGCACATGATAAACCCACCGCGCGGTCCCCGCAGTGTTTTGTGAGTCGTGCTCGTTATGAAATGAGCATGTCCAACCGGTGATGGATGCAACTGTGCTGCGATAAGTCCCGCAATGTGGGCAATGTCAGCGAGCAGATACGCCCCAACACTATCAGCGATCTGGCGCATCCGCGGATAATCGATAATGCGCGCATAAGCTGAAGCCCCAACCACAATAAGCTTAGGTTTATGCAATGCTGCTAATGCTGCTATTTCATCATAATTTAGCAGCTCAGTTTCCCGATTCACCCCATATTGCACACTCTTAAAGTAAGTACCGGAAAAATTGATCGGGTGCCCATGGGTCAAATGCCCACCCGCAGCAAGGCTCATGCCCATAATCGTGTCGCCCGGTTTTAAGACTGCATAATAAACAGCCATATTTGCCTGACACCCTGCATGGGGCTGTACGTTGACATGCTCGACACCAAATAACTTTTTACAGCGCTCTATTGCACATTGCTCTATCTGATCGACAACACCACACCCCGCATAATAACGCTTGCCAGGGTAACCTTCTGCATATTTTGCCGTTAATAATGAAGCCTGCGCTGCTCGCACCGCTTCGGATGGGTAATTTTCTGATGCGATAAGATTCATGGTATTCTTAATGCGCATCTCTTCAGCAGCGATCAGATCAGTAATAAATGTATCTTTTTTTAATGGCAACGCCATCATAAACTCCTTTATCAGGTATACGCTCTAGTGTGCACCAAAATGGGCTAAATTAAAACCTGAGCTCATATTTGCCTTTCTACTTTCAGTTTCTTATACTGATTTCAATCGTCTCGATTCATAAAGGATAACGGTGATCTCAACCTCTGAATTCAAAAAGGGCGCGAAAATTCTCTATCAAGATGCCCCTTATCAGATCATAGATTTTCAGCACGTGAAACCAGGCAAGGGTGGCGCGTTTGTGCGTACCAAGATGAAAAACATGATCACTGGCCTCATTCACGAAGATACATTCCGCTCCGGGGAAAAGTTCGAAAAGCCGGATCTGACCTACCATGAGATGCAATATCTGTATAAAGAAGGTGATACATACCAGTTTATGGATCAAGAAAATTATGATCAGGTAGCCTTTACTAGCAAACAACTCGGCGAAGCCATCGATTACCTCAGGGAACAATCAATTTATACGGTCCTTTATTTTGATGGTAAACCGATCAGCGTCAACCCGCCTCTCTTTATGGAACTCGCTGTCACAGAAACAACGCCAGGGGTCCGCGGTGATACGGCCCAAGGTGGTGCAACCAAACCTGCTACCTTAGAAACTGGCCTTGTTATTAATATCCCACTTTTCGTCAATGAAGGTGACATCGTCAAAGTCGATACCCGTGATGCATCCTACATTGAACGTGTCAAAAAACAGTAGTGCAGGTATCAAGAAATGGATTTGAAACCTATTCGGTATGCAGAAATGTCTCGCCGCGATCTGCGGTCTCTTATTTTTCATCTGCTGTATGCCGCAGAGGCACATGAATATAATACGCCGCTTATGTCTATTGTTGATAATTTAAATCGCGGCTTTGACTTAGATATACCTTTTGAAAGTGAAGCGGTACATGTTGCACAGGCAGTAATTGATCAACGCGATACACTTGATGCACAATACACACACCTGCTTGCCAATTGGCGCCCCGACCGGGTCAGTGTTTGCACTAAGCTGATTTTACGGCTCGGACTTTGGGAGCTCATTAATACTGATACCGATTCGCGCATTGTTATCAATGAAGCGATCGAACTTGCAAAATGTTTCGCTGAAGATGATGCATACCGCTTTGTCAATGGGCTCCTTGATCGGGCCGTAAAGGAAGGTATATCTCACGCAAGCAAAGACTCATCTTCGGGGTCATCCTGAGATTTGGGTGCTTTGCCAAAGTAAAAACGAAACTGCTGGTATTCACGCTCCTCACGTGGCGTAGTGCAACGGTTTACCATGGCGAACAATGCTGCACCGATGAGGGGAGGTACCGTGACACCAACCCACATATATATGAGGCTGCCTGACTGAACCGTCAATGATAATCCAAGCAAAAATCCCGGAAACTCCCCCGCAAGAATTCCATAGCATGTTTTCCTAATGCTTATAAGATTATATGCTTCTGTATTATGGTATGTGTACGGTTCTATAATTTTTTTTTGTTCTGCTTCTTTAAGGCTGCTGTCTTCAAGCTTAATGTCACAGGGTTTACGAAACAAGCTGGGTGGTGCATGTACACACACTATAGATTTCAAATCATAATTATATGAAAAATCGGCCTCTTCAAGCTCCGGTAGGCAGTGCAAGAGAGCCATATCAAGATTCGTAAGTTTATTATGATCAACTTTCAACACAGTCAATGATGACGAAGCCCATTGCGACGTTGATTTGCACGTACAGTAACGACTAAACGCAGTATCTTTTTCTTCTTTGCGAGTAAGGTCAGCGATATTGTTGTAAGACAGGATAAGATACTTGAGATTTTTCAGCACTGGCAAGTGCTCATTGAGATAAAAATTTTTAAGTGAGCCGTGCGAGAGGTCAAGCGTCTGCAATAGTTCACACTGTGGTATCAGTGGATCTTCAATAGTATGATTATGTGCGCGCAATGATCGTAGTCCAACACCGACAGTCAATATTGCTTTTAGTTGCTCTGCATTTAATGTTGCCTTATCCATCGTCGCACTCATGACCCTTTTTGCTTCAGTGATCTCATCTTGATAATCTAACAATGCTTGTTTTGCATTGAATGGCCCCTGCTCAGGATCATCTGCTGCAAAAATAGTTATGGTACTCACCAACATCAAAAGCATACTCATTACCATGTGCATCCTTTTTTATAAAAGATAGGTCATGCAAAACTTAACACGCGCTATTTTGGAGCACAATCTTTTTGGTAATGGCAGACCACAAGCGATCATTTACCGCCCGTTCTTGTTCGATGCGCAGTTCCCAATCAAGACACACCTCAATGCGCGGCGATTGATCATCAAAAAAATGAATTACACGCGGTTCCACTTCAAAAAGATCACATGCTGTAGTGATACGCTCCATACAATGCTGCTGCTCAAGATAAAAAATCCAGCGACCAATGATCGGGTCATGCAAGCCAACATGATCCGGTTCATAGCCATTAATGGTCACACAACAGTTCACAATACGTGGATGGGTCGCCTGTTCACGCTCAAAACAACCAACCACCGGCTGCACCAAATCGGCAAATGAAATAAAATTGTATAAATATCCAAGCACATGCAAATTAATCGGAATGGGCGGTTTGTAGACCGGTGTACCGAGTGTGTAGAGCGCTGCAACATGATCGTGATATCCTGCAGCGCCTAATTTGTTGAGCGCCATAAGCGCAACATTACCGCCATGGCTGTGTGCAATAAGTACGATACGGACGTTTGCTGGATAACTGGCAATCAACTGCGCCAATGCCTCAGCCGCAACAACCCGCCCTGTATGGCTTAACGCACCAGACCACCGAAATGGGATAACTTTATCATTGTATGCATTTGCAGCTTTCTGAACTGCTTCAAAAAAATCCCCGCCAGGAACATACCATGCGGCATCACAGGACCAGGTACCATGAATGATGATAAAAAGGGTATATAAAAATTGGTTGGCCATGTATCCTGTCTATCATAGATAATGTGTGCATGCATAGTATTCAGAGGCCACTATTCAATAAAATTCGCTCACATGGTATCATAAAGAGCATAAAGACAAATTCTGGTGGTTTTTATGCATACAATCATACTTTTCTACAAGTACGTCCCGATCGAATATCCAAAACAGATCCAAAAGTGGCTGGCCCAGCTTTGCACCAATTTTGGGTTTAAAGGGAGGATTCTGCTCGGGCACGAAGGAATCAATGCCACTATCGGGGGTTCGCGGGAGCATATCGAGCGGTTTAAGCAGATTTTAAATAACCACCCATTATTCAATACTATCGATTTTAAAGAATCGGCCGGCTCGGCCGATGATTTCCCGCGCATGCAGATAAAAATACGCACTGAAATTGTCACCCTCGGCATCGACCCCAAGCTACTACCGGTCACCGAAGGGGGTATGCATCTGACCCCACGCGAAGCGCATGAGCTTATAGCACAAAAGCCAGAAAATCTTGTCGTTCTCGATGCACGCAACACCTGCGAATCAAAAATCGGTGCATTCGAGGGTGCTGTAAAGCCTACAATCGATCATTTCAGAGAGTTTCCTGCCTATATCGATGAACATGCAGCAGCGTTCGCGGGAAAACAGGTGCTCATGTACTGCACCGGTGGTATCAGATGCGAACGAGCATCGGCCTACGTCAAAAAACACACGGATGCGCGAGAAGTTTATCAAATTGCAGGTGGCATTCACCGCTACGTCGAACAATATCCTGATGGCTATTTTCGGGGCAAAAACTACGTCTTTGATGGCCGCGTTGCAGTACGCATCAATGATGACGTTCTTGCCGATTGTATATTATGCCACACCCCCTGTGATGATTACGCAAACTGCAGAAACGCGACCTGCAACAAGCATTTTATCTGTTGTGATATATGTCTTGATGTCTATCAATCAACCTGCAGCACAACCTGCAAAGAGTTAGTTGCAGCACAAAAAGTACAGGCGCGAACCTCCGATGTACGAGCACACAACCGGCCAAATATCCGTACCTCAGCAACGCCATGAATGGAACCAATACTTTAATTCAACGCTCTGTACCGTTACGCGACAAAAACTGGTTCAAAACGGGCGGCTCGGCTGAATATTATGCTGAACCACGCACTGCCGCGGCGTTTCAGACAGTCGTAGCCTGGGCACAAGAACATGTACAGCCGATAACCCTGCTCGGCGCTGGAGCCAACATACTTATTGCTGATTGTGGCATTAATGGCCTTGTCATACGCCCTATAAATACTGACATTGCCATCACACAAGAAGATGATACAACTGCATATGTTCGCGCGGGGGCCGGCTGTTCGATGGACACTCTTATTGAGTGGTGTCTTGAGCACCAAATTTTGGGACTTGAAGAGTTTAGTGGCATTCCCGGCACAGTGGGCGGTTCTGTGTATATCAATCTTCACTATTATCAATTCTTACTCGAACATTTTTTGATCGAGGCGCGGATTTTAGATTTAAAAACATACACCCTAGAAACAGTGACCACTACGTGGTTTCAGTTTGGGTATAACCAATCTCGTCTGCAAGAAAAAAAACATATCCTATTCAATGCAACTTTTAAATTGGCCAAAACCGATGCGCTCGGTATTGCCCATGCACGGGGCCGGCGAGTTGAGATCATTCGCCACCGCAATGCACGGTACCCGGCATCAAATACCTGCGGTAGCTTTTTTAGGAACTTTTTGCCGCACGAAGTTACACTTGAGAGTAATGGTAAAAAAATGATCTATGTTGCGTATTATTTAGATAAAATCGGCGTGAAAGGAACATTGGCGGTCGGTGATGCGATTGTTTCTCACCAGCATGCGAATATGATTGTAAACCGAGGCACTGCGACGAGCACGGATATCACTGGGTTGGCACGCAACATGCAACAGCTGATGTTGGATAATTTTGGCATTGTGCCACAACCGGAATGTCAGCTGCTGGGATTTGAAGAATCCCCGCTCTTATGATTTCAAACATGTTTTCCATGTTGTTTTCTATAATGAGTAGTTTCCAATATGCAAGATAGCGCTTGTTCTACATTGAGATTGACAGGATATCTATTATTTTGAGACTCAATTAAATCTTCTATAGTTTGATGCTTATCAACAGCAAGCAGTATTTCGTTCACTTTTTTGTTTTGTCCATGCAATTCATCGAACAATATCTGCACCTTGGTATCATCTGCATCATTAAGAACCTCATAACGGGACAATTGATTAATTTCTGTATCTGTGTAATCATACCGCCATTTTGCTATAAACCGCATACTCTCGAAACCACCCGGTATTCGTTTTGCAAAAAATGCTTGTTTAACTCCACTCACTGACCTTTTAGCCGCTGCGGTCAATTCTTGAACATAACTAGCATTATATTTCGCTTCATTTGATGAATACGCATGCACTGTACACAATATCACCGCACTGGCAACTATCGGCATCATATATTTCATGATTTTAACCCCTAAAACTATAACAACCATTTTTTACGTACACTTATGATCAACCCAGTAGACCGCATAGAGCCCGCGTGCGACGCATTCACAATAAATTTTAAATTGGCTTGCACTGAGTGCTTTTGGATAACCTTTTTTGTTGGTCTTTTCCATCATATGCCTGAACTGTTCAAGTGTTGTTGTTTTCGGTAGGCCTAATTTTTCCATCATGTGACGATGTAAAATAGTGATGAGCCGATACACGGTCTGTTCGCCAGAACTATAAAACTCAGTAAATACTGACTGGAAATAAGCAATATCTTCCACAGAAGAACCGATTGAACCGAGACATTGATTTGCCCCGTTTACCGTAAAAAAAGGCCGCGCAATATCAACATTTGCGCGGGTCTGTTTATCATAACGGGCAGCCCACATACCTGCATGAATAAGAGAAGTCGGAAGCGCTTTTAGCCAACCTTTACTATCTTTGGCCTCGTATAACACATCACGACGAATGCTATTACAAGCCTTAGTAGGATCTTTTATTATGGTGTTAGTGGCATGGAGCAGAGAGACTGGCAGAAGAGTAAGAACGGTCACGCAGAAATACGTACGTATGGTTTCAGTCATATAATCCTTCAATTTCAGTTTTAGTGGTTATGTAAACTACCAGCTGTTTTTTTCCAAATTAACTAAGTGCTTATACAGATCTATGGTACCACAATAAGTCCCGTTTGTAAAAACTAGGGCCTGACGCGGACATAATACAGCCCGCAAAAGTGTGATCCGATCTATGAAGCAAGGGTTATGAGAGCCTCTATCTGCTCACGGGTAATATGAACAACCCCTTCTTGCACTGTGAATGTTTGTTGCTTGCCCGTTTTTAACTTAAAAACAAGGGTCGTACCCGGCGAGACTGGCACAATTGATGGTGCGTGACCACGATAGACGGTAAAATTGCCTGCGGGGGTCGAAAGTTCGAGCCACGCAATCTGATGTTCGACGGTGAATTGAGGGGTAATTATTTTGATAATCATGCCTTGCCTTGGAGTAATTTTGCTTTTGCAATCACCTCATCGAGGGTGCCAACCATATAAAAAGCATCTTCTGGCAGATCATCGACTGCCCCTGTAATGATATCAGCACAATCTTCAATAGTCCGACTTTTAGGCACATAACGACCGGTCAAGCCACTTGCAAATTCTGCTACAAACAATGGCTGCGTGAGAAATTTTTGAATCCGTTTTGCCCGTTTGACCACAATCTTATCATCATCAGAAAGCTCATCGATACCCAAAATGGCGATCACATCTTGAAGCTCTTTATAACGCTGGAGCAATGCCTTGACCTGCTGTGCAACTGTATAATGCTTTTCGCCGACGGCCCGTGCATGGAGCCCTTTCGATGATGATTGAAGCGGATCGACTGCAGGATACAGACCTAATTCAACCAATTTACGCGAAAGGACCGTGCTTGCATCTAGGTGAGCAAAGGTTGTTGCAGGGGCAGGATCGGTAATATCATCGGCCGGAATGTAGACCGCCTGCACCGAGGTGATCGAACCGTGAATAGTGTTCGTAATCCGTTCCTGGAATGCTCCCATTTCAGTTGAAAGAGTCGGCTGATAGCCAACCGCTGAAGGCATGCGACCAAGAAGCGCAGAAACTTCAGCGCCCGCCTGCACAAAGCGAAAGATATTATCCACAAAAAAGAGCACATCCTTTTTTTCATAATCTCGGAAATATTCGGCCATCGTCAAACCCGCAAGGCCGACCCGTAGCCGCGCTCCCGGCACTTCACCCATTTGGCCAAAAACGAGTGCCGTGCGTGCGAGCACGCCAGAACGCTGCATTTCCAGCAGTAACTCATTCCCTTCGCGGGTACGCTCACCAATACCGGTAAATACTGAAACACCACCATGTTCGGTGGCAATATTACGTATCAACTCTTGGACGAGTATCGTTTTGCCAACACCGGCACCGCCAAAAAGACCGATTTTAGAACCTTTAAGATAAGGACACATAAGATCGATAACTTTGATTCCCGTTTCCTGTACATCATTACTGACTGCTTGCTCAATGAGCGATGGGGCATCATTGAATATCGATTGGCGTAACCCCACTCCAAGTGGCGGCAAATTATCGATGGTATCCCCAAGGACATTAAAAACGCGGCCCAATACCGCAGAGCCAACCGGCACCATAATGGGAGCACCGGTATCATGCACCGAAAGCCCACGGCGAATGCCAAACACGTTATCGAGCGCTATGCACCGCACCAGGCCATCGCCAAGCTGCTGTGCAACTTCGAGATTGATAATTTTTTCTGGTATTTCCCCTACAGTGGGAATGGTAACTTGTAATTTATTAAGAAGCTGGGGACTTGCCGATTGCGGAAACTGCACATCGATGACAGTACCTGCAATAGTGACCACCTGGCCTGTCTCGGTAGTCTCTTTCTGTTCTCCTGACGCATTATGGAGCGGTTGATTCATGAATTAGTTCATTTCACGTAAAGTTGTTTACCGTTAACCTACTGCGCGCATGGAGCTTTGTAAAGAAAGTGAACTATAGATGCTTTCGCTCAACGCGGCAATACCGCTAAAAGCTTTGTGTGAAATTCGTTAAATATTGCAGCCAAATTACGAAGCTCATCATCGGTAAGACCCGCTTCATTGAGCTTGCCAATTTTAAGCAACCCAATAAGTTTTACAATGAGCTGTTTTGCCGCGGCATCGACAATGTATAATGAAGTTTTAAGGTCATTTTTCGCCTCTCCATCAGCCAACGCAATCTGTGAAAGATTATCGAGCACCGTAATACCACGCTCTAAATCATGCACAATTGTGGCAACCGATTCACTCAGCGATTGCGCAGACTCTTCAGAAAAGGGATCATTCGAAACTGGGTTAACCGCCGATATAAAATGAGTAGCACATAGCAATGATACAGTAAGAACGCATATGTAGTTATTCATAAGAACCCCTAAAATAGGTTAGAATTTAGACTTATTCTTATAATAGCATTATATACAAATAGCACAAGGCACTTTCATATGAAAGTGCCTTGCCAAAATTACATATACGAAAAGCAATTATGGTTACTTAAGATATGCTTCTATATATTCAATCACTTTACGACGCAACGCCTGTGCATCAACACCCTTTTTCAGACCTTCAATAGCAGGCAACTGATTGTCACGGGTTACCTTAGCAACTGCAGCAATTGCTTGCTTGAGCATTTCACGTGCTTGTTCACGTGCCTGTTGTTGCATCATTGCCTGTTCAGGAGATGATTCCTCTTCATCATCAGAAATTTTTTTAAGACCCCCAAAACGTTGTGCTACAATTTCTTTCACCTGATCAAAAGTAAATTCGCATAAACAAAGTCCATCTTGTAATTCTCTGACGAACATAACCATTTGTGTATAAGCAGATTCAAGTTGCAGTTGCATCAAATGCTGCATGAGATTTTCAAGAGCGTACTCTTCTTTCACCACTGCGTGCATTGTCACCGAAGAAACACCGCAGAGCAATGCTGCCGACAAGACATAATTTTTCATGGAAACCCTTTTGTGAAAAGAATGATTTGTAAATCGCTCAGTTAAGAGTACCGTGCACCATCTAGGTTGTCAAAATGATAAAATGCTCGACACAACTCATAACCCACGCTTTTTCCACCATTCATCGGTTAAAAATTCTGTGGGAACAATATCTGCATCAACACCACGAGGATCAAGGATGCCATGTTCATCTCTCAGGATTGTATACCATGTATTAGTCAAATCTGCTCCTTGATCATTTTCATATATGAGTTTTTCTCGTGCCATTGTGCTTTCTATTCTGTCTAATATAAAACGGGCTTTTTTAAGCCATTGTCCTGCAGTTTCTGTTGGAATTTCTTTTTTTGCACATGCATGGTATTGCTCAATCCACTCCTCGTAGGGAATGTAGTGATCTACATCCTCAGGATCATCAAAAGGAGTTCTATACACGGGAGTTATTTCCAACATAATGGCACCATCTGCATTGTTATAAAGCCAAACAGTGAATCCACTGCCTGACCACACACGATTTTCGCTCCCAACCCACTGCTTATTTTTATATACAAGACCAGGTCTATCTTGATAATATTCATTTTCTCCATAACCGAGATCCGAGATCGATGTATCAAGTAATAATTTGCCTTTGAATGCCTTTTCTAATTTTTCAACAAAAGATTGCAGCATATAACGAATCGATTCACGAGGAAATAAATATTTTGTGCCATCAAAAAAAAGTATCAATGTCGCTTGATAACAACAATGCACCATCGTTAAGGGTTCATTCAGATCAATGACAATTTTATCTGCACTATTGAGTGAGAATATTATATTGTGATTATTGATCTGAATTGTGATATCCATACTAAGATCGGTTTATAATCCACGTTTCTTCCACCATTCATCAGTTAAAAATTCGTTAGGAATGAGCTTTTTTTGTTTAATAGACCAAGGGTTATCTATATCGTACTCATTTTTTAAGACGGTTTCCCATGTTTCAGCAAGACTTTTAGGCAATAAAGTACCACACCATGGACAACGTTTTATAACATTTACCATCATTAAAGATCGCTTTTTTTTACCGCCACAATCGCAACTTTCATTGCATTCTTTTATAGCGTACTGTCTAATATCTGGTTCATAAAACAATGCACTTTCGCCACGTTCTAAGACACTTTCCATAGCCTCGCAACAATGTTTAACCTCTTGTTGGTACATATGATCTCCCACTATCTATTGCTTTTCTCAACTTGTCTACTAATGATCTTCCATCAACGCTTAATACATTTCTAGGAGAACCGCTTCGCTTAAAAACTTCAATATGTTCTCCATGATATATATCGAGATAAAAAGTATCATTTTCATACATACAAAATTCTGGCATATCCTTGGTTACCCGATACACTTGGGCACCTTTATATTTTTCGCCCTGTATACGTTCCGAATTTGCTTGCAATCGCTTTCCTATTTCTGCTTTTTCGAATATCTCGCTCATGCTCGCATATTTTGGGCCGTTATATCGCTCGTTTTTATCTTTATCTCTCGGATCTTTACCTCCGGGGCTTGCGCAGCTATTCATGATAGCATCATTATTGCGCTTCTGCTGTCGTTTCTCCTTTTCTTGTTGAATCAATGCAAGCGCTACATCAAAAGTTGCTATGTACTGTTCTGCGCTTCGTTTCGCCTCTAACAGCTTCTCCTTACGTGCCAGCGTTGTTGCTGCTGCAATATGAACATTATATTGCGCAATGGCTTCTTCTTGAATCTGTTTCCAGCTGAGTAGTATCTCTTCTCTGCGATCAAGCCATTCATCGCCCCAGCCAGGAATCTCTTGTGCAAGTCGCTCTTTTAAAAGACGTAAAGACCACCGATGAATCGCCTCTTTTTCTGCGGAGCTTTTTTGTATTGAAACATATTCTCGCTCTTTGCGCATACGTGCTTCTTCACGTGCATCATCCCCATCGGGGCCGCAAAGCCAATCGCCCAGTGCTTTTATGAAATTGAAAATAGCACCACCATCGGTGCTCACGGATGCATTGGTATTGCCAACATGCGTTGTTACATTTGTTGCGTAGTTTTGCTGCTCACGTTGATATGCAATACATTGACGCGCAATCTCGTTAGTTTTTCGCTGTTCTTCGATGCGATACAGCATATCGCTTGCCAGACCACTGCCAACAACAGTAAACAACGCATCCGCAGTGCACCACAAAAGCTGCGCGGCAGTTTCAGCGGCAGGAGAAAGTTTGATGGTGTGAAAACAAAAAGGCACAAGCAGAATTGTTGTGCAAAAAGAAGTAACACGCCTCAAGAGATGTCCTTTTTTAAACTACAGAGCCGATAATGCGTCACAGCTTGTCAAACCATACAAAGAAGTTTACACTCTTCACCAAAAAATGGACTTGTCCGCAAGAGGTAGTAATGAACATGTAAATATACACAATATTCATACAGGAGTTTTTACATGTTCATATTTTTATGTACATCTTCAACGTATGTGTCTTTGCTATTTCTAACACTAATCACATCAGACATCTACATAATCGCCAGCGATCTAACATATGAACAACTTCGAATGAATGGCCATGTGGAAATAGAAAATCGCAGCTTTTTAAGATGTGATTACACAGATTTGTACCAACAATATGATGTTTTTATTGATGATGTACATAGTGATAATGCACTCTTTGACACGTTGACTATATCCGAAAAACAATTCGTTTCAATACCTTACAACAGTATTCGCTATTGTGCAGCACCACCGAGCTTTCGCGACCCCTCACTACACAGTAAAAAGATTAATAATCGTATTTACTTTCAATACATAAAAGAACATTTTGATTTGATCAAAAGTGATTATCTGCAGTTGATTTCACGTTATCCCAATACCACAAAATTCTTGGCAGCATTGAACGATATCGATGGTATGGCAAAAAAACATTTTGCGAAAATTTTAGAAGCATTCGAATTTCACTGTCCAGGCATTCAGAAAACTTTTTATGGCAACAATAGTGACTTAACCGTTGTAACCAAAATTGTTCGTTACAAACAAACAGAAAATTGGCATGAAAAACCCCACTTCGATAAGAGCGGTCTCACTTTAATTTGGGATAATGACGATAATCATCAAAGTCTGATGATCTGTGATAGTCCTCTACAACCGACAAAAAACAGTCTTCGTTTACCAGAACGAAAATATGCAGATCTCCCCCATGCTACATCTGCTCTTTTGATCGCCGGATTATGCATAAAGCACATCGATTCAAGCATCCAGCCAACACTGCATTATGTTGGCCCAATCAAACAAGAATACAGACATTCGATTATAAGTTTTTTATTAATTCCTAACATTGATACCTCAACAATGAAATCAGAATTTACTGAAAATTAAGGAGATTACGTGTTTTTCCCCTCTGCAAAGATAGTTGTCAAAGATCCACTGAATCCACAAAAAATTCTTTTGATAAGACGAAATGTCACTGGCATCATTTCATACGAACCTGCCGGTGGTCGAGCTGAAATTGACTACATGACCTTAAAGGCAGAATCACTTGAAGAATGTGTACAACGCGAAGCACAAGAAGAACTTGGGTATGTTGTGCACGTGCAACAATATATCGGTTCGTATACTTATTTTTGGCCCCATGATACCAACAAATGCTCATCTTATGCCGTTTTTGTAGGAACTGCGGTTGAAAAAATAGAAAACTTTACTGGCAACGGCGACAAAGATTGCTGGCCCATTGAGCCAGTCTGGGTAACATACGATGATATTAGGAATCAAAAAATAATAATTAACCCAACGCATCAGGGACTCCGTGCATTGGTCTTGCGTGCATGTAGCCTGTAGCATCTTTTACATTGCACGCTTGCTTAATTTTCTCGTGCCATTCGGCAACAATACCCGGTCGAGCACTTCATCCGCGTGATTAACAAAGATCACATCGATACCCTGCATTGTTTCTTCGAGGCCCATGACATCTTTTTTATTTTTTACCGGCAAGATAATGTGGCTCATTTTGTTTCGTTTTGCCGCCAATATCTTTTCTTTCACACCGCCAATGGGCAAAATTTCGCCCCGCAAGTTTAGTTCGCCCGTCATGGCATAGCGGGCATTGATGGGCCGATTCGTGAATGCGGAAAGGATTGCGGTTAGTAACGTGATGCCGGCCGATGGGCCATCTTTGGGCACTGCTCCTGCCGGAATGTGAATGTGCAGATCGGTCGTTGTAAACAAGGTTGGGTTTATCATGAACTCTTTCGCATGGGCTCGTGCGTAGCTCAGTGCCGCTTGGGCCGATTCTTTCATCACCTCACCAAGCTGGCCGGTCAATAGCAGTTTCCCTTTGCCCGGCATGAGGACTGCTTCTATTTTCAACAGCTCGCCGCCACAGGAAGTCCAGGCGAGACCATTTGAGATGCCCACTTGATTGGTGTAATCAGTAACTTCCTGAATAAATTCACGTGGCCCTATAAACTGTTCGATATTTTCTTGTGTAATGACCGGATAGGTTTTTGCTTCAACCAACGAACGGGCTATTTTTGCGCAGACAGTATGTATCAACCGATCAAGCTGCCGCACCCCCGATTCGCGCGTATAATTAGCAATTAAATCGTCAATCAGTTCGGTGCTAAATAGCACATCCTGCTGATCAAGTCCGGTATCGGCAATTGCTTTGGGGATCAGATATTTACTTGCAATGGCTCGTTTTTCTTCGAGTGTATAGCCATTTACTTCGATCACTTCCATGCGGTCCCGAAGCGGACTAGAAATGGTTCCCAGGTCGTTGGCCGTTGCAATAAAAATCACTTGCGAAAGATCGAACGAAATACCGAGATAATTATCATAAAAAGAATGATTTTGTTGTGGATCGAGTACTTCAAGCATTGCCGCTGAAGGATCACCCCTAAAATCGGAACCAATTTTATCTAACTCATCGATGACAATGAGCGGGTTGCAGGTGCCCGCTTTGCGAATCGCCTGAATAAAGCGGCCCGGCATGGCACCGACATAGGTCCGGCGATGGCCCCGAATTTCTGCCTCATCTTTAACCCCACCGAGCGAAATACGTACATAGACACGCCCTAAGCTCCGTGCAATCGATTTGCCGAGCGATGTTTTACCGGTCCCCGGCGGTCCGACAAAGCAGATAATCGGCGCATAACCATCTTTTTTTAGTTTGCGTATTGAAATAAAATCGAGAATGCGATCCTTTATTTTTTCAAGCCCATAATGATCCGCATCAAGAATGGTGCGGGCATCATTGATTTCAATGGTCTCTGGTGAATAAACGCCCCACGGCAAACTAAAGATCCATTCAAGATAGTTACGGGTCACGGTGGCTTCCAGCGATTCTGGTGATGTTTTTTCAAGCCGATTGATTTGGCGTAAAATCTCTTTTTTGGTGCTTTCTGATACGGGCAACTCTTTTAATTTTGTCCGCATCGATTCGATCTCCTCAACATCATCTTCGCCAAGCTCTTTTTTAATCGCTTTGAGCTGTTCACGGAGATAATATTCTTTTTGTGCCTCATTCATCGATTCACGGGCCCGGGTACGGATCCGTTCCTGAATTTCTGAGGTATCTATTTCGTGACGCAACTGATTTGCAAGCGCTTCAAGAAACTCTTTTTGTGTACTAATCTCAAGTAACAGTTGAGCATCGGCCACTTCAAGGGTCAAGTGTGACAAAATAAAATCGGCAATCTTGTCTGGCTCCTGCATCTTACCCAAAATGATATGAAAATCGGGACTGAACGAAGTACCATTCGCAGCCATTGAATCGGCGATCGATTTGATACCATTGATAACATCGTGCAGTTCTGCGGGTGTTGCAGCCTCATGCTCGATAACGCTCACTTCTGCCATGAGCATATCCTGTTGCGTGCTCACGTTGGTCGCCCGTGCCTTACAGACACCTTGGACCAAAATCTTAAGCCCTCCTTCAGGTATTTTTATGATGCGCATGATAGTTGCAATCGTGCCGATACTGTATAAATCATCGGTGCCAATCGCACCTTGGCTATCTAAACTATTTTTTGCGGCCAACAGAATTGCCATTTTACTGTGTTCGAGTGACTGGGTAATACCATTGATTATTTTCTCATCAAGTACCAGCAGTGGCACGATAATATTCGGAAATACCACGACATCGATAGTTGGAATTACTGGCAATACCTTTGGTAAAGATCCGCTTGATACCAGATCAGATGCTGTCTTCATTGGCCCCCCTTTGAAATACCAATTTTTTACAGGTTAGTCTCTGGTGCTAAATCTCTAGCTCTCAGAATAGGCGATTATACGCAGTAGAAACAATCTTTCAGCCGATTGTATATAAAATATCTCATACTTATGAGGCTTATTGGTGTAGTATAGTAATCAAAAAACCCATATCCTATCAACACTATGACACACCATACCCTTACTGTAACCGGCCTGCACAAAACTTTTATTAGCCAAACAAGCATCATACCCGTCCTCCAGAGCATCGATTGTATCTTCTCGAGTAAAACGACCACAGGCATCATGGGCATCTCAGGTTCGGGCAAATCGACCTTGCTGCATATATTGGCTGGCTTTGATACTCCAACCAGTGGCAGCATACTTTTTGACCAAAAACCGATCGACCTGTTTTCAGTCGCTCAAAAAGAACAATACCTACAACGCACCATCGGTTTTATTTTTCAGCAGCCCTATCTGATTAAAGAACTTTCAATTCTTGAAAACATCATGCTCCCCGCATTAATTGCCGGCATAGGGGATGCTGATGCTCGCGAACGCGCCTTAGAATTGATAAATCTTATTAAACTGCACGAATATGCCAACTATCGACCCGGCATTTTATCGGGGGGCCAACAACAACTGGTCGCCCTCGCCCGCGCCTTATGCAATAAACCGGCATTTTTATGCGCCGATGAACCGACCGCCAATGTTGATACCCATAATCGCACTGAAATGATTGCACTCATAAAACACGGCGTCGCTGCATGGAATATGGGAGTGATTGTGTGCACCCATGATCCGGTGGTTGCTGAAGCGATGGAACGGATACTACACCTCCGTGAGGGTAAGATTTTTACACATCGATGAAAACTTTTTGCCTCCACAGCCCAGCCTTCGTTGCAATTTGAAATGTGAAGATAATATGCTGTAATTAAAAGTTCCAAAATGGGAGTCTGGTAATGAATAAATTTTTTATTGCAAGCATCATATTACTTGGGTGTTGTGCTACCCAAGCTGCACATCAAAAGCAATTAACTATCGAGAAGTACATCGGAAAGGCAAATAAAATGTGGGGCGCCGATCGTAAATGGCTCGCTCAATTGCAATCTTTAAAAACGAGTGAACAGCTCAGTGATAAAATGCTGTACTTAGGGGTTCCAATAGATCAGCAAGTAAAACCGACATACGGAATTCGTTTTCTCAATTATTTGTTCGGCAAATCAACAAAAACTACCTAAACAATATTTTTTACTCAAAGATTTTGATGACATAGAAGATGCCTTTAAAAATAATCACTATGAACTGTATTTTATGCCAGAAGATGCCGATTTATATAACATCTTAGAAGTAATTGTGGCTAACATAAGGGAGCGTTATTTCGGTTGGGCTGCGCATAAAAAATATCATTTTAGTGCGGCAATTGAGCATGTAGCATTCATTGCAATACGTACAACACCTGGTATTACACCATCACCATTTGACGGTAAACCTATGCCACGTATTATTGTTGGCATACGAGAGGGCGACGATAGTTATCGAGAAGTTCACGCTCTTCTTTATTTATTGGAAAATGCTCTTGCAGAGACCAAGTGCATAGGTGTTCCACGCTACAGCGAACGATACAAAGACAGTTGCATATTCTGGGCGTATGGCTCAGCAGACTACAAAGATAGTGAAGAAGGCAAAAAGTTGTATAAAAGTAAAAATTTAGATATCGATGCAGATATGCGACAAAAAAAGGTTTATCCTTTGCGGGGTTACAAATTACCAAACCCAACATGGCAACCTGCTCTCGACCTGAAAAGACAAACTGCGGATCCAAAACTTAGATTTAAACGGAATAAATAGATCTTAACCAAAAGGGAATGCGATGCAACAATATTTTCTCTCGTTAATTGCTATCGTGTTGATAACTGGAACTCTTCATGCCGCTGATGTCTCTAAACAACACTCAACAGGCCCGCAAACTGCAGCAGATTGCCTGCCGCGCATCAACAAAATCAAGTTAATGCCAGAGACTGAAGATTATGGCATAGAGTGTCTCAAAAAGGGGCTGACCAATATTTTATGGGGATATAAAAGTCTCAATTTTGAAAAAGGCCTCAATGAACAAGAGTGGAATAACAAGACATTTGGTACACTCAAATTCAATCTTCTTTCGGTTATCAACGGAGAAGTCAAGAGCTTTCCTCAGGGAGCTATTATATACCGTAAAAAAGGTGATGGTGAAAGGAAAGCCTTATTATTAGAGAAATATTTCTTAGAACATAATATGTTCACCTATGGTCAGTATATAGAAACGATGACCAACTCTTTGCCAACGGTATCTTTGGAAGAGAGGTATGAGGCGACACAGGGATTGTTCGAAACTGACAATGCCTACATTGTGGGAATGCTCCTAGAATATAGCGAAGGAGACATCGAGTTCTTTTATCAACATGTGAGATCAAATGGCCCGGATGTTGATCACGCACTTCAGGGGAGAGATACTGATGCAGGTGTGCAAGCATATGCTAAAGCGGTACAAACATGGGCCGCCGCTCATATGAACGAATGGAAACTGGAATTTGAGAAAGATAAGCATGCATACACAGAATGGATAGCACTCAACAAGAATATACCAAATGCAACGCTCAGAAGGCAAAACGAGGCTCTCAGTAAAGCCATCGGGACATTATACTATACGAAGTAAAAACGTCTCTGACCTACGATAACATCAAACACTTAAACCACAGTATGGTTAACGCCTCACTCAAATCATCTTTAGATAAAAGGAGAAGTAGGCGAGGCTAGCCCTGCCGGCAATGAGGCGTCCGGATAAATCATTACATGAATTCCTTTCATCTGTGATAAACTGATATCTCATTTTTCATTTCAACCACCATTTTGCAGTATGCCAAAAAAACAGTTACTCAAAAAAACCGCCGTTGTCAGCATCAACACGATTTTAAGCCGCATTTTGGGCATCATACGCGAAACGCTCACGATCAGATATCTTGGTGCCACGATGCTTGCCGATGCGTTTGTCACCGCGTTTAAAATTCCCAACACATTGCGCAAAGCATTTGCAGAGGGTGCACTTTCTGCCGCGATTGTACCGGTACTTACGTCACAGGTGCATGAACAGGGCAAGCAATCGGTGAGTGGGCTCATGTGTCTGTTTTTTTTGCTGTTCGAATCGCTCGTGTTTGCCCTTTGCATTATTGCCATCATTTTTTCCGAATATATTATCGGGCTTGTAGCGCCCGGTTTTCAGCCTGAGATGATCATCCACACGGCACAGATGCTCAGAATTTTAATGCCTTTTATTGCCTCTGTTTCCATGAGTGCTCTTTTTGCCGGTGCATTGCAAGCGGATAACCGTTTTTTTATTCCCTCGGTCGGGCCCGTTATTTTGAATATCGTTATTATTGGCACGCTTTTATTGTGTCTCGGTTGGCAATTGCCCGTTTCTGTCTTGTGTATCGGCATTGTCTGTGGCGGATTTCTGCAGTGTGTAATTCATTATTATGCCTATCTGCGCGCTGGGTTTAGTTTTTCGTGGTTTAAAGAAACTGATCTCAACACTGCTGGCACGGTGCTGCTTCGTTTTTTGCTCTGTCTACCGAGTATTTCATTAATGGAGCTGAGCTCGTTTATCGATACGAGCTTTGCTTCATACTTAAAACCCGGCTCCATTTCATTGCTGTATCTTTCTAATCGCTTTGTTGGTATTCCACTTGGCGTTTTTGCGGTGGCATTTGCAACGGTCTTACTTCCCCACATGTCCCGCGTTGCACGTATTTCACGCAAGCGCTTGTCATTTTATCTGCTCGAAGGAGCCAAACTGGTCTGGTGGGTCTGTCTGCCTGCCATGCTTATGATCGGTTTTTTTGCACGGCCTCTATTTGAAACATTGTTTGTCTCAAGCGGTAAATTTACCCTCGATCAAGTGACCGAAGCTGCAACTATTTTATGTGCATTTCTGGGCGGATTATTTTTTTTCTCATTCAATAAAGTGCTTTTGAATGCCTATTATGCACTCCACATCACCGGCCTTCCCGCTGCAATCACCGCATGTGCGACGGCCGCAAATGTGCTTCTCGATTGGCTGTTAATTGATTACTTGCAGGCAACGGGCCTTGCACTGGCTACCTCTGCGAGCGCGGGTATACAAACAATTTTGCTGCTCACCATGTTTCACTGGAAATACAAACACACCGTCTATTTAAAACCCTGCTTACTATTTATGGGCACCTATGCTATACAAGTTGCGCTCTTTTTTATACCATTTTGGATAACGTATACCGCGCTTGAACAAGGCATCGTGACATACACCGATGGGACGCTGCAATGGTTGTTGCTCCACTCACTCTGTTATTGGCTCTGGGTAGGCCCGCTTGGATGTTGCTATATGGCTGCATTATGGTACTGTCGATCATGGATGGATCAAAAAATATATTTTTTGCAGTAAAGTGAGCTTTATGGTAATGAAACAGATTTTTTCAGCCGGTGTGATTGTCTACCAATTCAGTCCTGAGGGAATTAAATATTTGTTAATTCGTCACCCTGGTGGTCATTGGGATCTACCAAAAGGCAAGCTCGAACCGGGTGAAACGGAGCTTCAAGCCGCACTCCGTGAACTCAATGAAGAAACTGGTATCAATCAACTTAAATTAGATGAAACATTTTACGAAAAGGTAATCTATAAATATAGTGATCACCGAGGAGGCTTTATTCATAAACATGTTGCATTTTTTCTTGGCTCAACAGAACAAAAAAATGTAGTCTTGTCGCACGAACATGATGCATTTGCCTGGCTTTCGTTCCATGAAGCAATTTCACGAGTTACTTTTGATTCTGCACAACATTTGTTAGCACGGGCACATGCACATTTGGCAAAGTAAAACCTTTTAAATATTTGGTTTTTTATGATTCACAAAAATTTGCTCATTATAATTTGTTTTTTCACTGTCTCGCTCCATGCTGCAGAAAGTAATAACTGGCCACGATGGGTCAAACTCGCCACTAAAATCCATGTGCAAACAACTTATACAACAGATGATATTGATATTGAAGATACTGATAATGTATATAACGTGATGGTACAACTAATAGCGGGTAATATAATTGGAAGGACAACAAAATATACATTACACCCCGTTAAAAAAGGATGGTTTTGGGACACCAAACTTGATTCCCACCCTCTAACGGGATTGATCAAACAGTGCATGCAAACACATAATACAGCCACCTTTTGGCTCAAGAAAGTTGAAAAACGCAAAAAAACTGCATTTTCTGAAAAATCATCTTCCGAAGAAGACAACTGATTACACCACAGAAAGAAAGGTTTTTATGTTACACAAAAATTTATTGATCATAACTTGTTTTTTGACCGCACCACTTTATGGCTCAGAAAATAATAACTGGCCAATATGGGTCAAAAAAGCCTCTAAAATTTATGTACACACAAAACTTCTACAACATGAAATCGATATCAAGGATACCGATACGGTGTGTGACGTCATGGGACAACTAAAAGAAGATAGCATTATTGGTTATGATAGCACCTCCACACTGCATCCCATTCTCAAAGATTGGTATTTTTGGGGACTCTTCAACACAAAAGGTACTGCAAGACTAACGGGATTTATCAAAGAATGCATGAAAACATATAACACCGATACCTTTTGGCTCCAAACACCTGCACAAAAAGTTAAGCTTATCAATGATAATGACGATAAAAGTGAGTAGTAACAGTAGGAGACATCATGAATCGCTATTTTTGTGTGTCAGCATGTATTAGCTGGTGCATGCCAGTTTTTTTGAGTGCAAGCGATCACGATTTTCCTGCACAACGACGCGCAGAAATTATTGAAACGCTGAATCGATATGCACAAAAAAAAATAAATCTTGATACAGTGTTTACACAATGTTTGCCTGAAATTGCGCGCACCAAAATAAAGACTCTGGCATACCATGATACAATTATAAAATTTTTTCTGCATAACCCATTATTGTGGGTCTCTGCCACTACCAAATTGGCATTCACAAAACCCGCAACTGAACAGGAGAAAAACTATTTAAAAGATAATGGGTCGAGTCCTATCCTTACCCTTAATCAACCAAATATCACATGCGCAGTGCAGTATGACACCGAAATTTTCATGGCAACAACGAAAAATAAAATACTGATCAATGATACGACAACTAATACAATAACAGGCCGCATTCGTATCAAACCATTAGATAATTCTTCGCCGTCATATAATGATTACATCGTGTACATCTGCAGGCCACCAAAAGACACATTAAGTGTTGATCAACTTGCTCTCGGATGGAAAAGCGGTACGTTTACTCTTGTACTCAATTATGATACAGTTCTTCATTGTTGCCACGGTACTCGTGAGCCCAACATCAAAAACATCATATCCTTTATTGCGCCTCTTGATATTCAGTATCCACATCCTCTGTGGCTTATCTGTTCCAAGGATCAATTTCAATTAGTGTATCCCAGCGCTGAACGGCCATTCTCCCGCATTGGCAAACGCCATTACAATGATATTGGCACCGTAACCCAAGCTGGTTTTTATCACAATGCGTTTATTATAAAAAATGGAACAACAAATAAAGCGTTTACGTACAGACTTTACTCATCATTTGATGCACAAAAAATAGCAACCTGCGATTTCTCTTTTGCACAATTAATACTCATGGCACGTTTGATTGATACGTATAATGCCGGGGAACAACCAACGGTACCTTCAACAGGACACGCTATTTTCCAGCAACTTTCACCCGAACTGCGAAACTTATTGCTCACACAAAAAATATCATTGTAAGCCCGCACACTGATCTTAAAATATATCTTTACAAAATATGCATACCATACTTACGATTCTTGCATTGCGGCATAGATAAAAAATTAAAAATGGGCTATCGTAATTCAAGTTAACTTGCGTAGCATTTAATGAAGGACACAAGGTAGGCGATGCGTATACTCAGGCATATGCTCCATGCAGCAATCGTTGTATTAAGTATGAGCACCATTATTATTCGGCCACTTTCAGACAACCCATTTTTCCCTATTTTTGGCGCTGAAATTTTTGGACACAACCCCTATTGGTTGATGGAAGAGCAATCATATTTCGGCGCGGAGCTTTTTGCTATCAGCGGCCATCGCGCATGGAATCAATCAAGTCGTGATATTACAATACCCATGCTCTACGGGGAACTCGATTTACGCCAACTTTCCGCTGCAACACAAAAAGTTGGTTTACCAAACCCGCTGCCGACTGCATGGCAAGGGCTTGGTACAATTCCCATCTTTACCACCGGCAAATTACAGGGTCAGGGCATTAGCTTTCAGTGGCATCAGCAAATTTATGAAGATATCATTTCGTTCGGACTCCAATGGTATTTCATGTCCATCGATAATACACAACTTTTTAGTGTTGCCAATGGCTCAGAGCGGGAGAATATTGGTACGGTCAATCTCCTTTTGGGCCCTGGTGATCGTGATAAACTTGATGAAGTACGGCGTGAATATTTTGAAGAGTTTGGTATCACCGGCACTACATTCCAAGCATCCTGCTTTGGCGATATCGATGCATATCTGCAGCTCGGCAAACGCTTTGAACATGAATTTAAAGTACGCGCGCTCCAGATTGGCTTTCGCCTCGGTGCAGTAGCGCCAACTGGTCATGCACAAGATCCTGCCATATCAGGATCTATCCCTTTTGGTGGCAACGGTTTTTGGGGAGGCTACGCATCTCTTTTTGCTATTGCAGAGGTAAAAGAAGATTTCAATATTGGCTGTCTATTGCAAATTAGTAAGCGGTTTGGAGCAGTGCAAAATCGGCGCGCCTCAGTTGCGGGAGAGCCTGCTATCTTTGGCGCTGTGGTGGCACCACTCCATGTCAATCCCGGCATGATGATATTACTCTCACCTTTTATTTTCGTTGACAATATTCGTGATGGCTTTGGCCTTGGTTTTAATTACACGCTCACCAAACACCGCCGTGATGCATTTGAAGATCGCCGCTGTCTTGAGCTCAAAGAAGCATATCCACTGAAACTATTTGAGATGAGTTCCAAAACAAAATGGAGTTCAAGCTATATCACCCTCACTGCACAGTATGATTTTGGTGCACAAAAAGCACAGCGCCAATTTGAACCTATACTTTCAGTGATTTGGGATGTACCAGTAGAATGGATGGGCACGAAACAAATAGTAAAAGCTCATAAACTTGCAATCGGACTTGATGTTGTTTTTTAAGGATTTGGTATGAAATTTTTACCCGTACGTCGATTGTTTTCAATATTTTCTAACGATATGGCCATCGATCTGGGCACCGCAAATACGGTGGTGTATGTCCGCAACAAAGGCATCGTACTCAACGAGCCATCAGTGGTTGCCATCAAAGCACACACAAAACAGGTGCTCGCAGCGGGTACCCCGGCGCGGGACATGCTTGGCAAAACACCCGAAAATATCATTGCCTGCAGGCCACTCCGTGATGGAGTGATTGCCGATTTTGAACTGACTGAAGCCATGCTCCGCCATTTTATCCGTGCGGTACACAATGATCGGCGTACCCTCGTCAGACCGCGCATTATCATCGGTGTACCGTCCGGCATCACACAGGTTGAAAAGCGAGCCGTCAAAGATTCTGCGCTCCAAGCAGGTGCGCGGGAAGTATACACGATCATGGAACCGATGGCCGCCGCGATCGGCGCAGGCCTTCCAGTCACGGAACCTTCCGGAAATTTGATTGTCGACATTGGTGGCGGCACTACTGAAGTGGCCGTCATTTCACTCAAAGCTGTTGTGTATTGTCGCTCAATTCGTGTCGCCGGTGATGAGATGGATCGGGCTATTGTGCAATATGTAAAACGCAAATATAAACTCCTTATCGGCGAGCGAACTGCTGAAATTATTAAAATAAAAATAGGCGCAGCACTCATCGAAGGGAATGGTGACAGCGAATCGGTTGAAGTTAAAGGGCGCCATCTCGTAAGCGGTGTACCAAAAACGATTCTGCTCACCGCTGCAGAGGTCAACGAAGCCTTACTTGAAACGGTCGCTTCCATTGTTGATGGAGTCCGCATAGCACTCGAAAACACCCCACCAGAACTTTCTTCAGACTTAGTTACGCGCGGCATCTATCTCGCTGGTGGTGGCGCGTTGTTGCGCGGTTTAGATCGACTACTTTCAAAAGAAACGGGCCTGCCAGTGCACATTGCAGATGATCCACTCTTTTGCGTGGTACGCGGCGTTGGTGAAGTGCTTGAAAAATTGGACTATTTTAAAGAAACATTGATGGATTAACTCCGTGGCGCAGCGTGATGGTATTTTTCTGAAAAAAAAGTTCGGGCAACATTTTTTGCGAGATGGTACTGTTACTGATGCAATGCTCGCAGAAGTCGATGTCACCAACAAGGCAATACTTGAAATCGGCTGTGGCGATGGCTTTTTGACCAAAGCAATCGTCAAGCATGACATCAAAAAACTTCATATTTTTGAAATCGACCCCGAATGGGCGGCATACGTGCGCGCTGCAGTGCCCGATCCACGCGTTATTATTGAAAATGTTGATGTACTCAAAGCCGACTTTAACCGGTTAAAGTCGGAAGCGCCCTGGATACTACTTGCCAATTTGCCCTACCAAGTCACTTTTCCGATTTTGCATAAACTGAAAGAACATCGCGATCTGTTCCAAGAAGGGGTCATTATGGTGCAAGAAGAAGTCGCACAAAAGATCGTCAAAAAATCGGGCCGCGGTTACGGCTACCCCGCTCTTTTTTTTCAACACTATTTTGACTGGCAATTGCTGCGCGCTATACCCGCCACTGCGTTTGTACCACCACCAAAAGTTACGTCGCGGCTTTTGTATTTTAAACCACGGATTATTACTGACCCAATTCCTGATGAAGCACAATTTTGGCAATTCATTCGCGTCTGTTTTGCACAACCACGGCGCATGCTTAAAAATAATTTTGCGGGCAGCCAGTATGATGTGCATAAAATTCCTGCACAATTTGATGGGCTGCGCGCACAACAAATGACAATGGCTGACTTACGTCAAGCCTGGGATGCAATGCGTGTATAAAAGCGACATTCAAAATAACCCATACTTTAAGGCTCCCCTTAGGTCAGCAGGTGTCGGGCTCATACGCGGCGGTGGCGGTGCCAATGGTGGTTTTGATAACGTTTTTGAACCGGATTTGTTCAAAAGATACCATAATGCAACACCTCCAGTCCCAAGAGCAAGACCAGTCAGTATATATCGGTATCGATCCAATAATGGAGCCATCTTGTTACGCATATATGCTGATGGCGAGCTTCCGAATTCTCGAATATTGCGCATAAATCTACGCCACGTCGTTTCAGGAAGTGGCATAGTCGATGCACGCTTTTTTGGTGTAAGCATCGATTTAAACCATGTCACAAATTCCGGATTTAATGGATTTAATGAATGTTGCAGACTTTGGAATTCTTTGCTGAGCTCTTCCCGCTGTCGATTTTGTGTAAACCACTGCCATAGAAACAATGATTCGCGCAATATGTTTTTATTACCTTCAGAGACCTGCTTATCAAGAATTTTGATTGCATCAATTACATCGGGATTAAAACCTTTTCTATGTGCGGTGTATCCATATTGGAGATTGTTGTACCCTACCACATCAAGATAAAACCTTTCGGTATCAAATTGAATATCCCTAATTTCTATATTATGCATACCAAAGATACACACTTCAGTTAAAATATCATCAAAACCTGGAATGAATAATTTTTTGACAGCAACGCCATGCTTCATACGTGCTGTATGCTTCATCGGAGCATCTATGTAAATCATAGAAACAGGCTCATCGACTGCTTGATTATTATCATTCCAATAAAACCATGTATCTTTTCGTACATCGAATGAAAGCACTTTATAATCTAAAAATTTTTTGATGTTGTTGGGATCACGTATAAACATCACACATTTATCAGGCTCTTTTTCTTGCCTCTTCCATGACATCCCGATCAATTTGTCATCAACACAACTCCATCGCAGCCACCAAGGATATAGTTCCTCAGGTTTATTTGGCGTTTCAGCATCATATACTACTGAAGCAATCTGATTTTGTGGGTTAATCTCATACACGCGAATATGTTTTTTACCTTCTCCATTTTCAGGAGAAATTTCGGTAATAACCAAAAAACATGAACATTCATTGTTGTACAATACACTCCCAACTTTCTTTAATTCATTTTCATGTGCACCATATTTAACTTGCTCCTCTCTTGTTTTTAGAAAATCAAAAATAGAATCCTCCCAACTATTCCCCACTACCAACATATACCGTCCATCATTAGACAATGCACAGCGGAACTTATCACCACTCCGAACTTTTGATAAATCATATGCAATCTTGTGCACCGGACCTTCAAACACAACACCAAACAATTGTAATGCCATAAGTCCCACACCATTCTGAAACGTGCGATTACCATACCACATGCATCCCAACCCATCACGCGTCGATGAGTTAGTTATAAAAGGTCCATCGATCACATGAACTCCATCCAACACATCAAGACGTACACTTTTTTCATATTTCACTGCGCTGTGCAAGAGCAGATCATGCAATAACCATCCGCCAACAAACACAGCAAGATCATACGGCAGAATCAATTTTTCATTTAACTTTCCATCACTAATTAGGGGCTCCTTTTTTATGGCATCTGCGTACAAAGATGCTATTGCATTTTTTAGCTTTGGCGGCTGTATATCTAAATAATTTGCAGCTGATAATAACTGCCTTGCCGTATTAGGCAAAGGCGTTGTTCTGAACACGTCCCCCATGACATTACGTATGTCAATTGGCCTCATGGCCGTTAAATTTTTTGTCTTTCCCAGCTCAATCAACTGATTAAAGATACTTTTATTAGCTACACCGGCCAAAGGAATGGGTTCAGCTAAACCCAAATCTTCACGCATGTTTTTAAGAGTTAAGGAAAAATTTGCAATTTCATCTGTATCTTCGGTGGGATATTCATGCACTGTGGGATCCTCGCCGAAGCTAAATTTGAAAGCTTGGCCACTTACCACTTGTTCAGATGCAAACGTCACTATTTCGAAACATAAGAACAGCATTATCGCATATTTCATAGCACCTCCTCCTTTTGCCATATAGAAACTATTACAACAATAACAAAGACATAATGCTTTAGTATACCATCTCTCAAATTATCACGCGTTTCGCGCTATGAAAGAGGTTCTAAGAACTTATAATGACTTGGCAATGCGCGTGCTTTTTTGTGTTTTCTGCGATTGTACTTATGGCGACCTTTTTTGGCTTTGCATGGCAGTGGTTGTTTTGCCGTATCATATTCTTTACATGCCTCGCGCAGTGCAGTACATATATGTTCTTGATATGACTGCTTGGTCATTTCGGTCACGCACACGGCCTGCGCCTCATCACATAGATCTTGAAATAACGCTTCATCGATAAATGGAATTTGGTAGGTAAAGCAACCAAATCGCGTGGTCCGCTGCGAGACAAGGGTGTAACCAAGCTCCGGCCTCAGATCGATTGTGCATGGATGCGGATTATAGATTTCATCCTCATACGACTCAGCAATATTGATTAAATAAGGAATAAATAGTGCGGTTGGTAGTGGGTGGAGCGGAAAATAATCACGATATTTATCAGAGGTCCAGCCAAAGAGCCATAATTCGATGTGCCCCGGCGAAGCATCACGTAATAAGCGCTTCTGACCTGATCTGTTGACCGTTGCACAGCCATTTTGTGTTAATGCTACCATTTTCTCGCGACACATCCTGCTTTTTTTAAGGCGTGATACTTTAATATTAATTTGCGAAACTTTATGAGGCACTCGGAATGAGCGGCGTGAGGTAAACTGCCTATTTGATAAAAACTGATTGCAGGAAAAAAAATCGAGCTTTTGAATCATATCCTGGTGCGAAAATATGTTATACACCCTTTTGAATAATGGCGATGCAACATAAATATCCGATTCCCGTTGCACCGGCATGCCAACAAGCACTAACTCGTCGATAACGATATCCATATCCTGATAGCAATCCTCATGCATACGTGCAAGTTGCAGACAAACATTACCACCGTGGGAATAACCAATAAGCCGAATTTTCGGCACAATACCCTGTGCTTTGTATGATTCAACCACTTGATGAAGGCCAAGGAGAAGCCCCTCAGATTCGATATAGCGCTGATAACGACTCAACAGACCTGACCAACCATAGGTATAAAAAACATTGTGGTGAACCACGGGAGAAACTGCTGCGTCGATACGATCATACAGATAGGCAAATAATGCAGCTGCATTACCTATGATCTGTGCTTCGCTCAGATCAATAGGCAAAAAACCAACATCTTGCATCGGCTGATCTTTAAAAAAGAAGGTATCTTTACGCATACGATTCACTGCACGGGCATAGACTGTATCGACCAACTCGTCACGCACAAAAAGACCTATATTTTGAAGATTGATGTGAGGTGCAATGCCCATAATGCCATGCACAAAGACAACGATCCAAACCTCTTTTTTAAGCTGCACATCCGGCGCAGCAGAATACAGCATAGGATAAGTGCTGGTCAAAAAACCCAGCAGCAAAAAATGGCGTATATGTTTGAGCAAATGCTCCATCGCTATCCCAATCGTAGAGCGTAAATGAATGATTGTCTTTTACTATACCATGTGCCCACGTATAATTTCAATATGAAATTCACACCAACTGTCGACAAACTATACTGCACCCGGTTACGATGATGCACACAGACCCATTGTGGGAGGCATTATGATACGGCGTTTTGTGTTCTGCAGTCATGCACTTTGGTCGCTCCTCGGCACCATCACGCAGCTGGTGTATGGCATGTGGCGCATCGGCGGCCTCACACCACCCTTTGTTTCGATCTTTGGTGGAGCGCGATTGAAACAAACCGATTATTATGCACTCACAGCACATGAACTTGCACAACAGCTCGTCGATGCTAATATTTCGGTACTGACCGGCGGCGGACCTGGCATTATGGAAGCAGCAAATTGCGGTGCTATTTATGGCAAACGGGGCACCGGCCGGAGCATCGGTATTGGGGTCAGAGATTTAAATGAACCACGCAATATCTGCGTCCAAGAGTTTATTATGATGAATCAGTTTTGGGCGCGCAAATGGCTCTTGACCCGCTACTCTTCTGCATTTATCGTATTTCCCGGCGGCTTTGGCACCCTCGATGAACTTGGCGAAGTGCTCACCCTGCTTCAAACAAATAAATTGCCCCCGGTTCCAATTATTTTGGTCGGCGTCGAATTCTGGAAGCCCCTCATGCAATGGTCTCTGGAAGCACTCCATCATGGCCTGGTCAATCAGCGCGAAATAAATCTTTTTGTAATGACTGATGACATGGCACTTGTGCTCGATCATGTTAAAAAAGCTGTCGCACCCCAATTGACAAAAAACACCTCATCTATAGACTAAATGGTATGTAAAACCATTATTCTTAGGGGTTCTTATGAAGAATGCACTCAAGCTTTCCGCACTTCTTGCTACCTTATCAATTTCGTCAGCATACGCTGATGAAGCACCAACAACTGCCCAACTGTGTGATACCGCATGTCACTGCATGTCTACCGAAGTGTATGAAGCACTAAGTCGCATCGGTTGTATAAACATTGAAATTGATGCTGCGGGTTTCGTTCATGCACTTATGCCTGTTGAAGCATTTGGCGATAAGAACATCAATGCAGCGGTCGGCAGCATGATTGGCACCATCGGTCGTGATATTGCATATATTATTGAATCAATTGAACTGAGCGAAGACCATGCATACTTTAAAGTAGTATTGTCAGTTGTAGAGCTTGAACAACAAGCATAAATTCTAGCAGTCTGCAGTCAAATTTGAGGGAAGGTCCAAAAAAGATCTTCCCTTTTTTATTGCTCTATCAAAAATGATCATCTCTTTCTGTATGACATACCACTAGGTATCTGCTATAATTTGCTTCATAGAACGACCTTTAGAGGAATCGATGTATGCTCGTAACACATGAAAAAACCATTAAAACTATGCTGGCTTTATTGTGCAGTAAATTATTATCGTGGATCAAACTCAGCTGGGTCATCGGCTCGGCTGGTATCTGTTTTTCAGCGAGCAATCTCTGCATGCCATTGACTGGCCTTTTTGGTGGTGCCGGCATTGCCACCATTCTATGGACACTCATGCTCGGGATGCGCCTCATGACTGGCACCTGGCAGCTTTCTACACTGACGTTTTATATTCCCGGCTATTGCGCTGCACTATATCTTGCTACACGGCAGCGAGTGCTTCGCACTGCACTGCCGCTCGTGTGCATCGTACTGTTTGTAATACATCCGGTCGGATTTCAGGCAATGCTTTATAGCACATATTGGCTTATTCCACTTATCATCGCACAGTATCGTCACGCACCATTATTCATGCATATGCTGGCCGCTACATTTACCGCCCACGCGGTCGGTTCTGTCATTTGGCTGTACACAGTACCTATGACACCCACAACATGGCTTGCGCTCATGCCACTCGTTGCACTTGAGCGCTGCACTTATGCCGCAGGCATGTTTGTTATCTACCATGCAATCGTATGGTTATATAACAAGTTATCTGTTTGTTTGCGTATGCCACAGCACACTGCTCATATCCACCCCTTATCACGGTAACGTTTTATGATCCAGCACCTTGCCTGTATTATGGATGGCAACAGACGATGGGCACGTCAGCATGGCGCAACCCGCGTGAGTGCCGATGGGGTAGATGCAGCACAGCGGGTAGTCGAATGGTGCATGCAAAAAAGAATTCCTTATCTTTCGCTTTTTGCTTTTTCGCTCGAAAATTGTAATCGCGCAACCATAGAAAATGATGCTCTTTTTACACTCATGGCGGAAGAGATGACAAGGCGTACCGATACGTTACGACAGCACGACGTGCGGGTTCGTTTTATTGGTGATAAAAGCCGTGTGCCATCAGCACTGCATGCAGAATGCACACAGTTAGAAAAAGCAACCGCAGCATGCGCTACTATGCAAGTCTTTATCTGTTTTTGCTATGGCGGTCGCCAGGAAATTGTAGATGCTACCAAACGTATTGCACAGGATGCAGCAAATGGTATCCTTACACCCGATGCAATTACTCCTCACCTTTTTGAACAGTATTTGTGGACTGCGGGAATACCAGACCCGGATCTTCTCATTCGCACTGGTTATGTGCACAGGCTCAGCAATTTTTTGCTCTATCAAGCTGCATATGCTGAGCTCTTTTTTGTTGATGCGTTATGGCCCGATATAACGCCAACAATTCTTGATGAAGCGCTCGCCTATTACACCTCTTGCAAACGAAATTTTGGCTTATGAAATCAATGACAATCACTATACTTGGCGAAGGCGCATGGGGCACGACACTCGCCAGCCTACTCGCACATAATGGTCACCAGGTCACACTCTGGTGCCATCACCCTGAAATCGCTACTGAAATACAAACGCATCGCACAAATAATCGCTATATGCCTGATGTTGCGCTACCGAACACAATGTATGCGACTGCTGATATGCACGAAGCACTCAGCAACGCTGAACTTATGTACGAAGCAATTCCAGTACAATATCTGCGCTCAGTCGTTACACGCATGCGCGAACATATTAAACAAAATATCCCGTGGGTCATCACGAGCAAAGGCATTGAACAAAAAACGCTCATGCTACCCTCAGAACTCATCACTGACACACTTGGCTATATACCACCGTATGCGGTCTGCATGGGGCCTTCATTTGCACGTGACGTGATCAAAAAACAGAACACAGGGCTTGTCATTGCAGCAAAAGATACAGAACTGCAAAAAAATGTCGCTGCATCACTGACCAACGACTATATACAGTGCGATTTCAGCACTGATATGCATGGTTTACAGCTCTGCGCCGCATTTAAAAATGTCATCGCATTATTGGTCGGCATCTCTGATGGTAAAGGGCATGGTGATAACACCCGTGCATTGCTTGTCACCCGTTGTTTTGAAGCGATGTGCTCCCTTATCACCGCAGCAGGCGGTGAGCTCAAAACGGTCCATAGTCTTGGTGGTTTTGGCGATTTGTTTATGACTGCTTCAAGTACACAAAGCCGCAATTATATGGTCGGTCGTGCACTTGGTGCTGGCGAATCACTGAAAAACGTAATTGAGCGCACCGGCTTTACTCCTGAGGGAATAAATGCTGCATGCTCAATAACACTCTATGCCGATCGTTATGGTGTCAATCTTCGTGATATTATGCGCGATTTTACTGAACTTAACAATTTAACCGTTTAACCCAAACTCAACAATCGCTTCAGTCGTTGCCGGCGTTTCTTTTACCATTTGTGCAAGAACCAAATATTTAGCTTCCACACCAGCAAGCAGCAAAAACCATTCCTCAATAAAACTACCGCCACGTCCGAACACATAAGTCAGAGAGCGATCCGATTGCGCAGTCGGCTCTCCAAATATACCTGTTGTCATTGGCACCAACAGTGACCAGCCATTATTGGAAAGCATATCACCGGAAATGATAATATAGGCGGTTGTTGCATTATATGCTTCCAACGCATCAAACACCACCAACTCAACAAGGCCACGGTCGGGATTGACCTGATCGCACGCCTGCTGGCATTCGAGCGCTTTATCATCACAGCAACCAGCATGAAGGGTAAGTGGTGCACACGATAACAGCATAATTAAGGCTATTTTGTTCATTGATACTCCTTTGAACAGAAAAACTATACATTTTTACTCAATAACTGCATGCTTTTTAAGCTCTTGTACAAGTGTTTTGAAGTTAGTGTACACGATGCCCCGTATATCGAGCGTTGCGGCTGCATCAATATTGTACTGTTTATCATCGATAAAAAGCACCGTTTCAGGATCGATGCGGTGTGTTGCGAGATATTCTTTGAAAAAAAGCGGATTTGGTTTTTTGATCAGCTGTGGACCATCCCAGTAGGTGATCTGCATGACACTGAAATAACAAAAAAATTCTGGATATATCGTTTTGAATGTCTCAAACACCGCCGTGCCTAAATTTGATGCAATATGCAGTTGATAGCCACGTGCATGTAATTTTTGGATCAATTGCAGCATGCCCGGTACTGGCGCATAATCGCAGCCGATGCGAATAGCAATTTCTGCAAGCTCATGTTTGTTACGTGCGAGCGCATATGTAATGAGCTCTTCACTACTCACCTCTGCACGTTTTACATGGAGTACATGAAGTGCGTATTTGAAAAAAAGCGACAAAATATGCAAATCAAGCGAGCGTATTACGCGCCATTTTTTGGGGTAGATCAAAAAAAGATAGGTCCAATGAAAGATGTTACGGGTAAATAACACTTCATGCACATCCCATAGAATAATCGTTGGTCTTTGTTTCATCGCAAGCCTCAGGTAGTTATCTTGTTCCTAAGCGTACATGCAATGAAGGTTTATGGATACCTTCACACATCACAAATGAGCCCGGCAATGGACGTTGGTCTATAACGCGAAGTTTTGTGAGCATATGCAGATCGGCATCCGCATACTCACCAATGATAGCCACCTCAATACCCTGTTTTTTCATTGCTTCAAAAACCGAAATAGCAGGGGCCCCGATGCATGATGGCCATATATACGTTGAACAGGTACCCTTTGCAATGTATGTAATAACATCATCTTTGATCGGCAGTCCCGATGAAGGAAACTGACCAATGCAAGTTCCCGTAGGGGCCGTGTGCACCAATGATTGATATATCGCATGAATACCACGTGCTGCGTGCAGTGCACGAAGCTCTTTTTCAGACTTACCAACCCAATCTTGCATAATACAGACCGAAGGTCTCGCAGAAATCACCAAAAAAATAGTTTGGTAAGGCCGTGCTAATGAACAAGCCCGAGGAATCTGGTCAAGAATAGTACCTGGTTCTTTGTCACGATCATCAACTACTTTCATGACACGAGGATTTAATTTTTTTTCCGAAAGCATAATAAACGCAATATCGGCTGTTTTTCCTACGAGAGAAGGTACTTCAACCGCCTGTTTGCCTAAACATTTATGTGCTGCATAATAGCCAACACCAAAACAAAAAAATGGTATTAAACATAGAAATAATGGTGTACTGCGCATATTTAAACTACGTTGCAGTAAAAAAACTCTCACAGATCATTGTCAAAAGTGATTCCTATGATACGATAAATTTTAACCAAATTGAAGAATGAATAATCCAAACAAGGAGAAAACAGTGAAGAATTCTGTATACCATGTCACCAATGTCCAGACACTTGCAATTGCATCACTATTATGTTTACCGGGGTGCGCCCTCATGGAATCATTTTTTGGCACGAGCGATGAACGTGCACGGGCACAAAAAGTAGCTACCGAAGAACGAGGTATGGAGATGATGACCCAAGGCATTTCGGTACTCCCTGAAGAAGAGTTGACCGGTGAAGCACTTATTACTATGGATGGTACCCCGATAGTCACGGTGAATAGCCTCCAATCCGAAAAAGAAAAACTATTAGATGCAAACCCACAACTAAAACAGATGCTTGATTACATGGATCCCGCGCAGTTAGACCGCAATCTTGCAGAAGGGCTGATGAATCAAGTCATTGTTGATCGACATATTCATGAACAAGGCATTAACCAACTTCCTGCATATAAAAAAGAGCTCCGCGATGGCATCAAAGCGGTTGAACGTATGGTCAACACCAAATTCTTTACCCAAAGTTTTGATGTAAATATTACCGATGCGGCAGTACGCACATTCTACGATGAAAATAAAGATGCTTTACCACACCTCGTCGTTTCTCGTGGCGGCATAAAAGCTATGGGGCTTTCATTTGATACAGAACAAGCGGCGCGCGCATTTGCTGACACGGTACGTGCACAAGGCAACGATCTTAAAAAAGCGGCTATGGCGCAGGGCAAGCAGGATCAAGTGCGCGATTTCATGATGGTCAATCAACAATCATTCGGTATCGAACCCGAACTCAAAAACAAAATCCTAGCAATCACCACCTATCCATCAGTTCACGTCTTTACACTCCAAAATGGCACCGCATGGGTTGTAGTAGCATCGGGCAAGGAAGCAGCACAGTACCGTCCATTTGATGAAGTCAAAGCCGATCTGAAAGATTATCTCGAAAAAGAAGAACGTGCAAAACGATTTGATGATGAAATGAGTAAACTCAAACAACAATACAATGTAATTATGAAAGAAGAGTTCTTTGGCACACCAGAAGAACAGGCTGCACAAGCAGCGCAAGAAGCAGCAGAAATGGCTGCACTGGGCGATCCCGATCTTGAAGAACTGATCAACACAATTGCATATAAGGAATCACAAGAAGAACATCTTGCATAAACATACGATTTGCACACAATTAACAAAAAAAGCGTGACATGTTCACGCTTTTTTTTATGCTTTTCTGCAAGACCCTCTTTTTTATTGCACGGTAAGGATCTCTATGATTGGTAAATCTCTTCTTGATTCGATTGGCAACACTCCCCTTGTCCGCCTTAATTTTCCAAGTAAAGGCACTATTTTTGCAAAACTCGAATATTTAAACCCCGGTGGTAGCGTAAAAGATCGTTCGGCAAAATACATGATCGAACAGGCTGAAAAGCGCGGCCTTTTAAAACCGGGCGGCACGCTCATCGATGCATCATCAGGCAATCAGGGCATCGCTACTGCAATGATCGGTGCCGCAAAAGGATATCACGTTATCATTGCAGTTTCAGAAAAAGTAAGTCTTGAAAAATTAAACACGATCAAAGCATATGGCGCTGAAGTAGTTATCTGTCCTGCTACCGATTTTGTTGATGATCCACAAAGCTATCATTCGGTTGCGTGCCGCTTAAACCAAGAAACACCTAATTCATTTATGCCAAACCAATATTTCAATGTCGACAATGCAGCAGGCCATTATTATTCACTTGGTCCTGAAATTTGGCGCCAAACAGAAGGCGTCATCACCCACTTTTTTGCGGGCGCCGGCACCGGTGGTACCATCAGTGGTGCAGGTCGCTATCTAAAAGAGCAAAATCCCAAGGTAAACGTGATTGCTACCGATTCGGTTAACTCATTTCGCGCAACAAAAGGCAATCCAAAACCATACAAAATTGAAGGCATCGGGGTCGATTTTGTATCACCGGTGCTTGACTACTCGGTAGTTGATGCATTTTATGAAGTACATGATGATGATGCATTTGCCATGCTCAAAACACTTGCACGTAACCACGGTCTTCTAGTCGGCCCTTCAAGCGGCGCCGTCGCCTGTGCAGTTGCAGCATATGCTGATACATTGCAGGATGGCGATATTGCTGTTATGATTTGCGGCGATTCGGGGCGCGCATATTTGAGCAAAAATTTATACTGATTTTACTCTGCACCCTCTTGAACATCAAGAACAGTTAGCTCATCACTCTCCGTCTCTTCTGTATCTTCTGCAAACTCTTTTTCTAATAATACGATATTGCGTCGCATGACTTTGTTTGCCAAAATTGTCGCCCTCTCTATCGATTCAATTTCTATTTTTTCTTCGTTTGCATAAAAATTTTTGGAAAATGGATTATTTTGTTTTACATCTTTAGATGTTAACGTATTGGCATGGATGGTAACTGACTTGTTTTTCATACTGCTCACAACATCCACTTCAGTAACGCGCTCTTTAAGTTTTTCTTCGCGCAGCTGTATTTTAGCTAATTTGGTTTGTATATACTGTAATCTTGTTTGTCCTGCTGTGTTTTTTATTTGCACCGCTGCTAATTGATTCTGCAAAATCTGACTTTCTTTTCGTAATTTTGCAAGATCAAAATCCAGATCACTCATTTCAAGTTCACGCTGGGAATAAACCAACCATGGCGCCTTATTTTTCAGAATTAATAACGGTACATGCACGATGGCATTCACAATCACACCTGACGATGCATTAGCCATGCCTTGGGGCATAGATGCTATGTAATTTCTAACAAATCCCGATGGCTGTTGTGGTTGCAGCGCACCCGTAATCTGCTTAAGTTGGTCGGGATTAAATATAATTTGATTCGAACTTACAATCGATGTCGGTTTATCAACCGGCTGGGCAGTAGGTTTTGCGACCAAGGACAGACTACGCGGCCTTTGCTTAGCTTCCTTTTTTGGTTGCGATGGATCTGCGGCATACGCATCGCTGCTCAACACACCAAGTTGCATCATGACCAATCCATATACCATATATTTTTTCATAACAAGTTCCTTGTTGATTTTAATTATTTTCAGATATTTCATACGTCTCTGGTTGTTTGCGTTCTGCAGCAACTGCTGACTTAAGCGCTGCTGTATGCAATTCATTCCATAGTTTGCATGCGTTGGGATTATGCGGATTTTCTTTTTTACACTCATCCAAGTTACGCTGAGCATATTCCACGCGTTCACGATACCCCTCAAATACTTTTTTACCTGCCTGCACCTGAGATACGACTAACACATATTTTGTGCGATCTTCATACGATTTTCGTTGTTCCACGATACCTGCATTTTTTGTTATTTCCATGTCAAGCTCAAGCTGTTTATGTCGCACTTCAGTTTCAAGTTTTTGAAGTTCCCACTCTCTATCACTCGGTTGTCGTGCATAATAATCCTGCCATAGCACTAAACTACCCACTGCGCCAAAAGCACCAGCTACTACTAATGCTCTTACAAAGTCATCCCACACTTTATTTTCTGCATGCATATGTATGTTGTTGCATAACATAATGGTCATCAATGCCACTACTCGATATTTTCTTGCTGCAAGATACTGCATATTCGTACTCGTTCATCAAAAAACCCCTACCAAGACAGAACGTCTTAGATAGGGGAAATGGAGGTTATCCTGTTAATACCCTTAAGTCAACTTGTGTTCAAAATGTATCCCAAATCTTATAAAAATGCAAGCAGATTCTTTCATCACCCGTAGACAGAATTAAAAAATCTTGGGTAATTTAATCAAAAAGGGTATCTGTTAAAAATCTTAAAAAGAGGAGTTTCGATGAAGTGCAAAAAATGTCAGGGACTTATGGTATTGCAGGTTTTTATTGATCAATTTCTGAATTTCGAAGGGTGGAAATGCCTTAACTGTGGTAACATAATAGTCAAGAAAGAAAAAAATATTGAATATGATTCGTTCAGTATTTTTTATCAACAAAATAAGGTAAAAAAAGCATAAATTTTGATAATTTACGCGAGAACAGGCATTCCATTATGATTTTGGTAGCACAAACCACGTATACCGCTCTGGAAGTTGGTCTTCACGATGGCGCCAAGTTGATCACCCAACGTACAATCGATAAAAAGGATGCCTGCGCTCAGCTCATTCCCACCATTGACACGCTGCTGAGTGCGCACAATGGCTCGCACTCGCATATTGAAAAAATTATGGTAAACATTGGTCCGGCGCCATTTACCTCACTCCGCACGCTGATTGCGACGGTAAATGGCATCGCTTTTGCATCCAACGTGCCATTGTATGGCAGTTCTGCACTAGCAGTTATGAGCCATATGCATGCTTCTCCCAATAAGCCACTACTCGTGATACTCAATGCGTATAACAAAGAATTTTATTATGGGCTGACTCTACCCGGCAAACCGATTCAGCTCGGATGTGGCACGCTTGATACCGTACTGCAACTAGCAACCTTGCATGGCTGCATCATCGTTGGGCATATTGCGCAACTGTCACAGGCGGAGACTGTTCACGATTTGAAACAGATCGATACAATTGAGGTTGCTTATTGCACTCTTGCAGAACTCGCCGCATACACACTCGCACAAATTAAAACCGGTATGACCGCAACTAAGCATTTATCGCCGACCTATATCAAAGATACCATGCACGCACCGATGCAGTCATAATAGTCAGAGCAAGGTGTGAGCGCAATACGGTAGGAGTGAGCGCACAAAAGGTCACGCCCTGCCCAGCCAAGTACGCTTTTTCTGCACTCGAAAAATCGGCCTCGGGTCCCACAAGCACGCTGCATGATTTAATTGTCTGCGGAAAGCTTTTGAGTACTTGCGCATATGACAAGCCTTCTGGATCACCAACAAGCACCAAATCATGTTTTTGTATCGCTTCGCGAAGTAAAACAGGTTCATATAAATATGGCACTGCAAAATTTTTTGACTGTTCTGCCGTGGCGATCATAACTCGCTCAAGCCGTTCATATTCTGTCGCGCCACCCCAGGCACGCTGGACTCCGTCAGTCATGATCAGTTGAATCGCCGAAACACCAACCGCGGTCAACTCAGCCACTGCCGTACTCAGATCATCTTTTTTAAGCAGTGGGAGCAGTGCGGTAATGATCGGAGCATAAACAGCATTCTGTTCAACTGCAGCATAACTTATGGTAATTGCTTTTGATTGCAGAGCTTTCACGATGCAGATCACATGCGCTGCTCGATCGAATAATATACACCGCTCACCGACCCGCAAGCGGAGCGCCTTTTGAATGCGTGTAATCAACACTGTATCGATTATATGCAGTTCACCGACGCTTTTTGATACCATCGATGACAAACTAGGGAACCATAATGCAAAAAGATGCTGGGCCATAATTTATACACCCGGGGTGTTAAAGAGCGAAGCCCAATAATCATGAGCTGCCTTTTTACAGCGCTGATAATATAAAAACAGAGTAACCAGATAGGGGGTGCAATACCGGTTAAACCACGATGCCTGGACTGCTTCGATCTTTTCAGCGGCAAGTGCATCAACAAGAGCAGCTATTTCAGCATCAGACTCATCGGCCGGCTGCTGGGCTACGCGTGCCAGCTCTTCAAAAAAAGAATCGTCAGGATCATCATATATGGTTGTTGTTTCTACACACAAAAGAGAATTTTGACTTGCTACTGCGCATAACAGGAATATAAAAAATAGTTTTTTCATGAAAATATCCACAATATGGTGTTGGCCGTGCCTGTCGTCACCTGCGGCTTTGTCAGGCTTTGCCGGCGGCAGCCAGACGAAGCCACGTCCGCCGCGAGGCGGACTGGCGAAGACTGGAGGAGAGGGAGGGATTCGAACCCTCGATCCCTGTGAAGGGATAATCGCTTTCGAGACGACCGCATTCGACCACTCTGCCACCTCTCCGCGTAAGATATAAGTATGATAAAGAATAACTGAAACGAGTAGATAAGACCAGCTCAAGCAATTCTTGCATTTTTTTAACCTGCTATCGTAGCATGAACACTGTTCAGCTCATACACCACACATTTTGAGGAAAATCATGCTCACAGAACTGTTTCATAATTCACTCTCTTATTTCACCAATCACCCGATGCTCAATGCGCTTGCTCACTCTGCAGGCGGTTTTGGTCTTGCGGTGATTATTCAAGAATATACCATGGGCAACAGCATAATACCTGTGTGGGTAGCCTGGCTTTTTGTTGCCCTCAGCACCGTGATTCATATTTATTCGTTTCAAAAACCAAAAAGTAGCGGCTGGCAATTTTGGCGATCATAACAGGTATTGCTCATCTGCACCCTTCCGTGGTAAAATGGTTGAACACATCGCTAAAATGATCCATTTCTCCAGGAAGTGTCATGACCGTTACTGCATATGTTTGGCACGTGCTTTTTCGTGTTCGCTGGTGGTTATACGCTCAATGTTCCGTTGCAATTATTTGGGCAATAGACGTTTCATTGCGTCCCTATTTTGTAAAAAACATTCTCGATCGACTTATCACCACAACCCCCGAAACGGTTTACACTGATTTAAGCGTACCAATACTCCTGTATATCGGTATGTCGCTCATCATGGTTGGCGTATTTCGATTGTATGATTATCTCTCGCTCATGATGTATCCGATGATCAGGAAGATCATCACCGAATCACTCATGCACCGGCTCATGAATCATGCACATACATTTTATCAAACTCACTTTGCAGGCAGCATCGGTAATAAAGTACGCGAAGTGATGACCGATATGTCGGATCTCACCAAAAAAGTTATTGATCGTTTTTTTAGTCATGGTCTTGCCATTATTATAGCAATAGGCACGTTGTGGTCAGTCAATACCGCCTTCGCGCTCGGGCTTGTTACCTGGATTATACTTTTTTCACTCGTTTCATTGTTGATGGCTAAAAAAGCTCATGCTCTAAGCGAAGAAGCAGCCTCAAAACGATCACGCCTTATTGGTTATATTGTTGATGTCATCAGCACGATTATGACGGTCCGTTTGTTTAATGGTATTTCCCATGAAGAAGAAATTTTAGGCCATTATACCAAAAAATATATGGCTGCTGATCGGAGGCGTGACTGGCATTTTCTCTATTTATTTACGTTTCAAGGTATCTCATTTATCTGCTACCAAGCATTTTGTTTATGGCTTCTGATTACTCGTTTTAAAAATAGTGAAGTCACGGCAGGTGATTTTGCACTTGTGTTGAGCATTAATAGTGCTATTGTCGATTGTCTGTGGTATCTAGTCCAAGACATTGGCGAGTGTGCTGAAATGTACGGTACCATCACCCAAAGCCTCCGCACCATTTTAAGCCCGTATGACATTGTTGATGTACCCAATGCACAAAAGCTTATCGTCACGCGGGGCAGCATCAGTTTTAACGATGTTTATTTTCAGTACAAATCCCAAGAACCACTGTTTAATAACCTAACTATCGCCATACCGGCTGGACAAAAAGTTGGACTCGTCGGCTTTTCAGGCAGCGGTAAAACAACATTCGCTAATCTTATTTTGCGTATTTTCGATGTCACTGGTGGCAGCATACTCATCGATGAGCAGGATATTAAACTGGTTACACAGACATCGCTTCATGATGCGATCGGTATGATTCCGCAGGATCCTGCTTTTTTTAATCGCTCAGTTATTGATAATATTCGCTATGGAAAGTTTGATGCAACTGAAGAAGAGGTTATCGAAGCAGCACGGAAAGCCTATGCGCATGAATTTATCACCCGCATGCCGCATGGCTACAATGCACTTGTCGGCGAGCGGGGAGCAAAACTTTCGGGCGGTCAGCGTCAACGGCTTGCCATTGCACGCGCCATGCTCAAAAATGCGCCCATTTTGATTCTCGACGAAGCAACTAGTGCACTTGACACTATCACTGAACAACACATACAAGAAGCACTGCAAGTGCTCATGCGTGAAAAAACGGTCCTCGCCGTTGCACATCGCCTTTCAACAATCGAAGCTATGGACCGCATTTTAGTATTTGACAAGGGAATTATCATTGAAGATGGAACCCATCAAGAGCTGCTCACTCGTGATGGCTTGTATGCACAATTGTGGACATTACAATCTGGGGGTAAGCTACAAGACAGGAAAAAAATATCAGCATGATGACTAAAATATTACCAGCTATCAGTTATTTGAACTACTGCTATAGTTACTGACCGGGTCTATCTTCCTGACCCTTTGCTTGATCATTAAAAATTCGTACTTGGGTAAGCGGTGGCACTTCTGTTTGGCCATCAGAACCATAATATGTGTCATTTTTAATTTCATTATGTTCTATAACAGGTTCTACTATTACTTTACATACAGTTGCGATTGCACACACTGTGCAACACATTATGCATGATGATCCTAAGACTGCTATCTCTAACAGAGTTGGTGAAAAATCCACGCCTGTGTTGCTACTATTATTTGATTGGGCTGCCGCAAGTGCTGGTAGTAAAAATGGCACCACTGCCTGTGCAGTCTTGCCCAGAAAATTTCCAGCCGCTTCGACCATGGTCGATTTTTGCGGTTCCATTGCACCGCCACGCCTGTGTTCTTTTTCAAATTCCGCACACTGCAGTGGTAGTGTTATCGTGAGAAACAAAGATAAAAATACTATTTTCATACCTCCCCCTTTCAACATTCTAATGCGTGTCATGCGAAGCTTTTTCATCATGCTCATGATCGCTTGTAGTATGTGTATCGCTATCACTTTCAGATAGATCGTTATTATAATAATTACCAATCTCTTCCTGACCGACCTCTGTTTGTAGTTGACCAGCGTACCACTCAGGAGTCCCCATCACACTCAGATCATCGTTATATATTTTATTTGTAGTCTCAGGTACATGCTGGCTTTTATTAGATACTACCGTCTGAAGTTCAGAAACATCTGATGCGTCACTCAATGTGGGTACCTGTGTGAAATAATTACTCATCTCTTGTTCATTGCTTTGTTCTCGTTTTTTACAATAATCCATAAGCCAAATGCAGCCAACAAATGTCGCCACCCCTCCAACCGCTGAACCAAAACCAATTAAAAGATTTTCACCAGGAGTTAATCCCAATGTTGGTTGTGTAGTGTCATTGGCCTGGGCCATTGTCAATGCAGGCAATATGAATGGTGCCATAGTACGAACAAAACTTTTAAGCATAGAATCTGCTGTTTCCATCGTTGTTGTTCTGTCGGGCGCCACCTTAATAGCATATTTTTTACTGTCATCCAACTCCATGCAGTGTGATGCAACTGCCGTAACGATAACAGGAATAAATAGCATATGAACCTTCATGAAAAATCCCCCTCTAATTTACTAATCACGATCTATAATCATACACCATGTTACTTTGCAATTATCGATTATTGGCCGCATTATTCAACTCAGTAAAAAGTGCTGCAAAATCATGTGCGTAGACCCATGATGCAGTTCGTGCACGGTTGCTGCCCGGAATATATTGCCCATCGAGGGATGGGGTAAAATCAGCCTCATACGGGAACTTGAGCCAAATGATATGTGCGTTGCCATGGACCGATTCAATGTGGCGAGGATCAGCGGCCAGATACTTTACGATACGGACCAGATCTCCTGGCGTTCTTTCATCATCTGCAAGCGTTTCTCTAAAAAAGACACCATAATTGGTTTTATAAAAATGGAATTTCTCACCAATAACACTGGTATGCAATATCGGTTGAACTCGTTGTGATGCATCATGATCCACCGCCACCCAACCTGCTTCTATAAGTTTTTGCCAATATATATGATCGCTGATGACGTATGGTAGCTCGCCACAACAGCTACCCACGTTCAGTGTTGTGGTACCATCCAAAATAATGGTTACCAATGGCAACATTTCATCACCCGCCACCACAACGCGCTGAGCCCATTGCATGAGTATCGCGATATCTTGTTCTGGCACTGCGATAAGCTCAGTATCGACATCTTGATACTGTACATTGTTTAAATAATCGAAAATATCTTTGAGCCGTGCATATGCCTCTGTTATTACCGATTGTAAGTCACTATTTTCAGCTTGTTGCAGTTCGACTTCAAGCTGAGATAACCGTGCACCCACTTTGTCGATGGTAGATGCAAGCCACACGGCCATAAGATCTTTTTTTGCAGTGATAAGCTGTTTTGGTGTTGCAAGCATATGTGCATAGTTAACCGGTGTTTTAGAAGCAAAGATATATTGATCAACTGCATCAAGATTGCCCTTTTGCTCATCCTCAGAACAATGAGCATTATACCGAATGGTATGTGCATGCACACCGAAAAGAGGAGTGCTGCAGATTAGCGCAAGTGGCAGTATTAAGGAGCGTAATTGCATAAGAGATCCTTTTTAAAAAACTATTTTTTTCAATCACACGGTAGACTACTCTCATAAAGTTGAAAAATCAAGCGCACCCTAAAACATCTCTTGTACCAACGTATCAATATTGCGCGCGTGCACATCGTGCTGCATAGCAGCATAAAATGCTGCATCATATTCGCGTGTTTGCACCACGATAGGCATTGCCACTGCATGGCCTAAAATAAGCGCCTGTTTTTTAGAATCAAGACCCGTGAGCACGGTACGCAGCTGTTGTGCCCCCGCAACGCCGGTGAGCACTGCTTGAATGTCTTTTTCATCATTAAGTTGTGCAATGACTTTGGTGCCAATCTGTGAAAGCACTTCAGGATCAATGCCTGAAGGGCGCTGGTCCACAACTAAAAGTGAAACATAATATTTGCGCATTTCACGCGCAATGGTACCAAAAATGGTCTGTCGCGCGGCGAGCGGATTTAAAAATTTGTGCGCCTCTTCGATGGTTATCATCAACTTTTGTGGTTCATCTTCCGTTTTTTGCGTCCCCAAAAATTTTTCAGTCTGTTCGACATAGAGTGTATGAATACGCCGTGTGATAATATTTGCAATCAAAAGATATACAAACGTATCAGTAAAATTGCCAAATTCGATGATGACCGAAATACCCCGCTTGATATACTGCATGATCTGATCGATAACACATGAAGCACCCGTATCATCGTGTATAAAAAAAGGCAGTCGCTCAATACGTTTTAATTTACGATATAGAGCGGCAATTGACTCAGGATGTGCACCGAGTGATTCGGCAAATTCTTTAATAGTCTCACCATGCTGCAACAACGCAGCAAGCCACTGTTTTTTATGTTTTGCCGCAATAAGATGGGCCGCTTCAAGGGCTGTGGCATGTAAATTAAGTTCATATGACAATGATAAAACATCCTCCACATGCACTGCATCATACGTCAACGATAGTTCCAAATCGGGCATGCAGCCGCGCCGCCGGGTCGATTGTGGATCGAGGGATGCAATAATAATTTGACTGCCAAACAAGGTCTTAAGCCCCTTCACGAACTGCTTTTTGCCCTCAGCACGTGCTTGCAGACCATATTCACTATGCATATCAAAAATAAGATTTACCGCTTTTTTATGTTTCATGAGCCCCGCAAGTATAAGACGCGTTAAAAATGTTTTGCCTGTACCCGTTTTGCCAAAAATACCGTTGCTTCGTTCAGTTAGTTTTTCTAAATGAAGACACACCGGTGTTTGCATATCAAGGGGTGTACCGATACTAAAATAGCGTTCATCCGTATCCTGCTCATCACCAAAAATAAGCGCAACATCTTCACGCGTCGCTTCATAGACAGGTGCAAAATGGGGCGGAACTGTTTTGACGGGTAACGGTTTATTGTCGGCACCCAGCATGAGCATGGGCCGCAACATAAGGGTGCTATACAAATCGCGCTCACGAAGCACTTCAGCAAGCGCTTCGTGGAGCATATGAAATGGTATCATAAACAAATCCTGACTTGTGCACGCGAGACTTAAATCGGTGATAAGAGAGAAAAAACGATAGTGGGTACCGCCGATGCACACAAATTTTCCCGTTTTTATGGTTTCAAGTACGGTGCCATGGTGTATGCGCATGATAAGCCCTTCAGCAAGTGAACCTCCCATAATAAATCCAATCTGATGCATCATGTCCTTTTAATCATCCAGATACGACCCAAATAACGCTTGTTTGCGCACTACTCCATTAAACGTATACAAGTTTTGTTGACATATGCCATCAACGTTATTTATGAAAAAACATATGCACAGTCTCATACAAAAAAAAGGAGCATTCGTATGAAATACTCACGCATTATTTTTGCACTGATCGCACTACTCAATGTCTCATTCATATCACCCTGCGATGATGGGGATTTTGTAGAAATTGATGAATCACCAGCCGGAGGTGCGGGTTCTACACCTGTTTTCATTAGCTATTCCCCAGTTTTTCAAGGTAACCTATTTGCAGCAGTTGCCGCCTTTGGTGGTACGATATCTGAATATACCGTTAATCAAACAACGGGAGCATTTGCATTAGCTGCCGGATTCCCACTAAGCGTGCCATACACACCATCAGAAGTGGTGTATTCACCAGTTTACAACAACACTCTGTATCTCGCTGTAAGCGATGCAAGTTCTGGCAACATTTATGTGTATACGGTGAATGCAACGAACGGCGCACTTACACCAGTACCTGATTCTCCCTTTCTCACACCATATGGAGGTGGTGCCAATGCGATTGCATTTTCACCCGTCATAGACAATAATCTTTATTTTGCAGCCGTGGGCGAGGGCGCCACAGGGGCGAATAATGGCCCATTGAGTATGTATCAAGTTGATCCATTTACTAATAATCTGACCTTTCTGGCAACCTACCCAGCACCAAGTAGTCCGCATGTAACTGACACATTCATCGATGTTACTTTTTCACCAGTTTTTCAGGGAACACTTGCTCTTTTTGCCTTTGATGCAACGGCTGCCACAATTAATAGCTACTCTGTTAATAGTTCAACGGGCGCACTGACTTTGTTAACTGAATTGTTTGATCTTGATGTAAGTAGTATTGCCTGTTCACCGCTCATAAATAGTAATACCTTCCCCATCCTCGCTGCAGCACGACTAGGAGATGACAATATTTCTTCCTACATAGTCAATATGGATTCTGCATCACCCGACTTTGGGTTCCTCACCCTTAACAATACCCTCTCCACGGGATTTGAGCCAGAGCAGGTAAGCTTTTCACCCATAGCAGGGGGACTCCTTTTCGTTGCAACGCCAAACGCCGCATCTGACAGCATATCTGTGTTTCAGATCAACACTAATACATCATCGCCAGAATTTGGTTTTCTCGAATTTATTCAGACTCTCGGCACACTCTCAGTTCCTGTGAGTCTTGCCTTCTCACCCTTTGTGCAAAACTATCTGTTCGCTGCAGATGTAGGAGTAGAACAAACATATGTGGATATATATCAAGTCACGTTGTTGGTACCGATCATCACCACCGTATCAACTACCGTTCGGTGCGGCTGCCAGATCAGTATCCAAGCAACAATCATTGGCGGCACACCGCCATACACAGTAGTCTGGTCTGATGGTCTTACGCAAATAGTAAGTGGCAATACTTTCACCCGTACAGTCACCGCAAATACCACGACCACGTACACCATTGTGCAAGTCACTGACGCTAATGGCTGCGTCGCTGGCCCTTCAAATAGTGTAACCATCGGTGTCTTCTGCCCATGTAGCTGCGGCTAAATTTTAAAAAAAGAGGAATGTACTCGAATAAGTACATTCCTCTTTTTTACTCGATGTTTTAATTACCATACACGTTATACCAAAAGCTTGTTGCTTTGCTTTGTGCTACTGCTTTAATACCCTCATAATCTTCAACAGCATTACCGATCGATAAATTGTTGAGCCATACTGATTGTGTTGCACCATTATCGACACAACCAACTGCACCGTTGCCCATCACGCGCGCACTTTCAACCTGCACTTGCGTGACAGTGCTATCAACCAAGATACCATTGCCGGTATTGCCATCGAGCGAAGCACGAAGGACATATACGTCGGCTGCATTGGTCACATTGATGCCATCGCCGCCGTTGTGTTGTGCCACCACGTCACTGAGCGTAATGCGGTTGCCCTGTACTGCAAACCCAGCGCTCTGGCAATCATACACACGACTATTTTCTATGGTGATGATATCTGAAGCGGCATCAACGATCACGCCTGCTCCAAGCCCGTCGGTTATGGTGCACTGAGCAATGGTACCATTATATACATTGGTGAAGGTGACGCAATTATTTGCAACATTTTCAAATTGTACATTTTCTATGGTGACATGCTGTGAGTTGGTAACCACAATACCTTGACCACCGATGATAGCGCCATTTTTGATCGTAATATTTGACCCCTGTTGCACCACAATTTGCGTTATAGTATCGCCCGCAACCATTAATGCATATCCATTGAGATCGATCGTTACCATGCTGCCACTGATGCAAACATTTCCATCAAGAGTCAACGAATCTGAAAGTTGATAGATCCCCGATTCGGTAACTTCGATACCACACGGACTATCGAGAATATCATCTTTAGTGATCAAACAGACGCCACCCTGCTGTACATAATTAATCTCTACGGCCTGACCTTGGCAATTGAGCGTTTGTTGCACTCCCGCTACCCGTGCATCAAGTTGTTCAACAACACTAAATATTTTTGCATCGTTTTCACTGAGTTCAATCCATTCACTGATCAAAATATCCGATAAAACTTCAAGCTGTGTGCTTATGTTATTATTTTTATCACCAAGCACTGCAATACCCTGTGCAATGCGGATCCCATTTTGGCGCACCATGTTGAGAGCCGATTGAATAGCATGCTGGTTATTAACCACGTGACAAAGTCCATGTTCTATCACGTCGGCCTGTGAATCGATCTGTGCAATAAGCATATCAAGGCCCAGCTGCTGCATTTCCAATTGGTCTGATTGCATAAGCGCAATCATTTCAATCGTGTTTACCGTATCGAGTATCTCGTATAAGAGCTGTGTATTTCCCGAGGTGACTGCTTGTATCGTATCGATCATGCTATTGACTTTATCATCCAGTTGAAATTGCATATTCGCAGCGTCTTCTAACTCATCAATGACATGATGAATCGCTGTTTGCATACTTGCAATATTATTAAAGAATGCCACTTGATACTCAGCTGACTGCTCTGAAAAAGAATCTAAAAAACTAATGAAAAGCGTTTCTTTGGCAGTAATGGCATTAATTTCCAGCGAAAACATATTTACTAAATCACCAGCATCCTGCATCACGCCTTGTATGTTATTTACCATAAGCCACATGCTGGTACCCGGCACCGGGCCACCCTGTGACAGGCAGGTCTGTAATCCGAAAAAAACAGCTACTATTAGCGCACTACGATTCATACGATCCTCCATCCGCAAAAAATTACAATAACCAATTAAAGCGCATCAAAAAAGAAGGTGCCATCACAACATTCAAGCGTGTCAAGTATCCCTTCCCATAACGCTTCAAAAAATTCATAGACATCACACGCAATATACGGCCAACACGGGCTATATCCATATTCACCGCAACAGAACCAATGATTAAAGCAACCACAGCCAAACCAATTTTTGAATAATGGTTGATGCGTACCCTTTTCACGCCAGCCCGCATGCCAATAGTGCACGGCAAATGTTTCTGGCTGGAACCATTGCGCTATATCTTCTGTATTTTCTTTTTGAGAGAATGGCCACGGATAAAAGTAATTAACGGGAAATGCGACCGCTCGCCCCGCTTCATGCGCCTTTGCACTAAAGCAGCGTGTTTGATGAAATGGCCCCGAAGTAAATAAGATATTATGTTCCGGGGAACCTTCATAATAGGCATTTATATCAAGCGTATCGATGCACTCTTTCAAAATCGGATTTCCCGGTGCAGAACCGATAAGCCCATTAAAGGTAGAAAATCTGCCAGAATAAGCAGCACCGGTATAGTAATCACAGACGTGATGAAAAATATCGAATGGTCTTAAGCAATCAAAATCGATATCTGCATACAAACCACCAAAACGATACAAAATTTCATAGCGTGCAATATCTGCCTTTTGGCCATAGTTTGCACTTGCGTCATATTGAGCCTGATTTATAAGACCAAGTTCAGCAATCATCGCATCATCCCATAAAATATATTCCCAATCGGGGTGCAACTGCTGCCACGATGCGATAAGCGGCAAATATTTATCAGGAAGCGGTGAACCGATCCATATTTGATGAATAATTTTTGGAATGCGCGGCGACTCATTATACTCAAGATCATCTATAATAAATTGTGTATACAATTCTGATGCCAGCGCCCATCCCGGTTCTGTTCTGGTCCATGAATTGCGAAACCACCCAAAATTGCTCATGCCTTGCTCAAACGACACCCCAAAACCCGTAGGAATATCTAATGCTACCGCAGAACACGCAATAAATGTGTAACATATGATTAAAAGACAAGATTTTTTATCCATAACCTCCGCCTCCCTTTTTTGCTACTGAGCTTATTCTACAAAGCGCTGTGCACAAACTGCAATATTACATTTTTTAAAACTCAAAAAATATATATCTTATTGATGAATCACAACGGCAATCATTTTTTGATGAAAAAATGTAACAACTATGATATCATTTGTGAGTCTACGCCTTTAAATAACATTTCGTGGTGGGAAACCCTGATGGAAAAGTCAGCTTCCATTGTTGTATGTCTCGTTTTGGTCTCAGGTTCCACCATTTATGCAGGAAATTCTTTGGCAGATATAGCTTTAACAGCGGCTACTGGTATCTCGGCTGGATTAACAACGATATGTGTTGCTAAAGCTATAGAAAACATATCGATGGATCCGATTACCAGCGGTGTTTTGGGAATTAATTCTGTAGCGGCACTTATATGCACTGCCTCGTTGATACGTGATATTAAACACAATTTTTGTACATTAAAAACAGCACCATTGCATGGCACCATAGGTACTATTAGTATGATCGGCACAGTTTGGCTGCTCAATTAACAATGCATATAATTAATCACGCTGAAATTATCCCATTTCTAAAACAATTCATACCAAGCTCGGCAGTTATTGTCGAGGTTGGTGCTTTTACTGGTCACGATACAGCACGCCTTGCACAAACATTTCCCAATGCGCAAATTTTTGCATTCGAACCGGTACCAGAACTGTATCGACAATTAGTCTCAACCGTTGCACCGTACCATAATGTCAAAACATATTGCATGGCAGTCAGCGATCATGATGGTACCGCGCAGCTGCATGTTGCACACAAAAAACGTGGTACTACCACCCAAGCAAGTTCACTTCAAAAACCAAAAGGACGGCTCGCACACTCACCCATTATCTTTCCCGAAACTATTGAAGTATCAACAATCACGTTAACTACCTGGGCTCAGCGAGAGCAGATCAACCATATTGATCTCTTGTGGCTTGATACACAAGGCCATGAAATGACTATTTTGGAATCAATACGCACTACGCTGTTGCCTCACATACGCGTGATCTATACCGAAGTTGCATTTATCGAGGCATATGAGGGGCAGCGCAGTGCTGACCACGTGCGTGACTGGCTTGCACAAGAAGGCTTTATAGCGATCGCTCAAGATTTCAGCAATCCACCGAGCTGGTTTTTTGGCAATATCTTATTTGTCAGAAATCCACAACCATTGTTTTTGTAGTTGCTTGTTTTGTACGGTAATACCATCGACTAACACACACATAAAAAAGAGTGTTTTACATGCCGTTTTTTTACCTGATACTGTTTGCATTATGCGCACTGCACAATGGCTTACATGCGGCCGATGAACCGAATTTTTACTTCAAAAACAAATCAACCGACTATAACATAGCTGTAATCCTAAACTTCAATAGTGGCGGCTACGAAAAAATGATACTGCGCGCAAGACCAGAAGAAGACAAAAAAACTAAGAAGCAAAAAACAGAAGAAATGAAAGCTGCAAAAATTGCGAGCGAAAGAGAAGGTTTTTTTGATCTTCATGATGCTAATTCCATAGAAATAGGATATTGGGAAAAGGGCAATGACCAGGGCGCTATCAGCGAATTTTATAAGTTTCCATTATCTGGTATCAATCAAAATACAAAGCTATACCTTAAATTCGAAGGTATTGACAATGGAATCCCAATTTTGTCACCCCAAAAGGGTGGCCTTTTTTCGGGAAAAACAGAAAAAACAGCTTTGGGTAACGAATATAGCTTAAAAAACAATATAACAGACAAACAAATTCGCGAACCAGTGCGGGTGAGCATGCAAATTCAAACCCAAAAACCTTCGGCAATGGAACCCATCAAAACAAATCAAAAACCACAAGCCTCCTGGGAAAGCGGTACCGCTCCAAAATCAACCGAAAAACGATCTGATGTACAAATAGGCAAGAAAAAAAGCATAGCTCCCGCCACAACAGTGACTCCTACTACAGCTCAACCTACTCCTAAACCTACATCGATCGTGGCTCTTAAGAAAACACCAGCTCTGTACTTTAGAAATAACAGCCCTGGGTATAACCTCAATGGATTTGTGCATTTGTATAACGATCCGTATGGTGGAGCGTTTTGGCTTGACCCTGGTAAGGAAAATAGAGACACTGCAAATGTCGATAATATTGAATACATAGTCGTATCCTATGAAGATCCTGAAACGAGTATCGAATCTCCGCACTATAAAATAAAATTACCTCGCATAACAGGCAAAGCATACCTCGAGTTTATTGGCAAAAATGAAAAGAATGAACCAATTATACAACCGGTGCCCGCAAATGAAATCTCCGATGGGATTAACGATATAACTAATGTGCAAATTGGTACACCTGAAAAGATACAATATTTTTAGATTTTAAACGTATAATATCATAACAGCACAAAATCGGCGGGACGATCTTTATAGAGAAATACTGCCGATTCTACAATGCCATACGGAGTGCCGGGACGAAAACGGCTTGGAATGACTGAACATTCATGATTACCTAAGAGGTATGCATACTCGGAAAAGTTAGAAATCGGCCTGATCATATAGCGCGTATGTTGGAGCGCCACAAAATCTTCTATCACATGACGATCATGGAAATTATCACGTGCACGATAGTGTAACTCTACGCGTGCTGCAGTTATAGGATCAAGTTGATGATATAACTCTTGCGCAATGGCAGCAGGATTTGGGTCATCGGTGAATATGAATACTTTATAATTACCTTCAAGTTGAGTCAACAAATAACTAAGCGCTCGCGCAAAATAAACAACTTCGGGAAAATGTGCAGGTTCGGTATAAAGAGCACGATTGTTATCACCAGGAAAGCCGCCGCCACGCCGTATATGAAGTCCAATAGCGTTTTCGATGTCTTCCGGCAACATGATCTGATCTCGTGGTGTGAACAGTTGTCTCACTTGTTCCACAAATTCTTGATCGGTCCAATCGATATCAGTTTTGCTAAAATAGGTCAAAATATAGAGCGTATCTTTAGTATCGGTAATATTCACTGGACAGCGCTCACCTATTTTATGCACACGCGCATACCGTGCCTTGACTGCAGAAGTTAACTCTTCAAACTGCACGTGCAACATGAGAGATTCGGAACCCGGGAATGGCACATAGAGCAAGGGTAGGTGATGTTTATATGACTCCCAATATGCCTGTGTAAATGAGCGAATATTGTCACCAAACCTTCCCCCATTTAACTCATACGAAACAGCCCCAACATTGGTGTAATCAGGAATAGCAAAAAGAGAAACACAGGAAAATAGTAGACTCGTGATTGAAAGCAGCATCTTCATTACCCATCCTTCTTTTTATGGATTTCTTCACACTATAACGCGGACCAAAAGAAGTTGCAAATCGGATACATTATGCACCTGTAATATGCACACTTGCGCTCAAATATCCAAAATTTTTATAGTAAAAATACAACTATAAAAATGGAGGAGTATATGTTGTCTATAAAATGCCATATTAGTATCATTTTTGTATCTATAAGCATCATGCCAAGCTGCATTGGTCACGCGAGAACTATTGCATATACTTCTGTACATGCACCAGAAACACAACCAATTGTGTGCATCATAGGTACCGGATATGTTGGACTCGTTACTGGTGCATGCCTTGCCACATTAGGAAACAAAGTCATTTGTGCTGATATTGCCCAAGAAAAAATCGCCCTCCTTAATGAAGGTGACATTCCCATATATGAACCGGAACTTAAAGAATTAGTAGCATACGGCATCGACCAAAACCAATTATCATTCACCACTGATGTTGGCGCCGCCATTGAACAAGCGGATATCATCATCATTGCAGTAGGCACTCCCATGAATGAAAGTGGAGCTGCTGATTTACGTGCATTTTTTTCCGTAGTCGATACTATTGCCCATCACATGAATGGACATAAAACAATCGTTACCAAAAGCACCGTGCCGGTGGGCACCGGTCATTATCTTGAAGCAGTGCTGATCGATACATATCAGATTCCGGCTGATCAGTTTACCGTCATATCAAATCCTGAGTTTTTGCGCGAAGGTTCAGCAGTCTACGATTTTTTACATCCTGATCGTGTTGTAATCGGTGCAGAGGCAGAAGAAGCTTTTGAAACGATGGCAGCAATATACCACATGCTCATTGAAGATGGGATACCATTTGTGTTCACCAACATTCCTACCGCCGAACTTATTAAATATGCATCCAATGCATTTTTGGCAACAAAATTAAGTTTTATCAATGAAATAGCAAACCTCTGTGATGCCACTGGGGCACATATCAAAACAGTCTCCTATGCACTGGGCCTCGATCAGCGGATCAGCCCCCGCTTTTTAAACGCAGGTCCCGGCTATGGCGGGTCTTGCTTTCCCAAGGATACGCAAGCACTGCTGCACATTGCTCTGGAACATAATGTAGTCTTATATATTGTCGAAGGAGCAATTCAAGCAAACAAAATACAACAACAGATCCCCGTTCATAAGTTATGTGCTGTATTGGGTTCATGTGCCGGTAAATCAATCGCTATTTTGGGCCTTGCATTCAAAGCAAACACCGACGATGTTCGCTACTCACCAGCGCTCACCGTCATTCAGTTATTATTAGATCAGGGAGCCACTATCCAAGCATATGATCCCGAAGCAATGGAACAATGTGCACTTGTTTTTCCTACCATACGTTATTGCAACACTATGTATGAGGCACTCGAACATACTGATGCGTTGATTATTATGACCGAATGGGATGAATTTAAGCATATCAACCTAGAACGCGCAAAAAGCATCATGCAAGGCAATATTATTATTGATGCACGAAATCTCCTCGATGCTCATAAAGCAATGCAACTTGGTTTTTATTATGATGGTATTGGTCAAGCGATACACTATCAGCGATAAACTGACACGGTGCATATGCAGTGCACAATACAGTATCATCTTCATTGTCAACACTAAGTTGTGCAAATGCGGTACAAAATTGTTCAATCGTCATCCCACGCAGATGCTTAATTCGCTCACATAAAAGATCAGTACGCATAATCAACGCACCACCCATATATGGATGGTGCGCATCACCACGAGATTCATTTGGTTTCCACACATAAAAATCTTGCTTGACTTGCACAAATGCAGGTTGCGTGCGTTCATCATCGGCCATAATCAGATCACGGTGCTGATCGGTACCACGTGTGCAGCTATAACATAAAGATTTTGTCTGCCCGAGCATGCTCATAACCGAATCAGCCTGAAGTGTATCTCGCCACTCGCAGCCATCCATCGACAAAAGTACATAACTATGGGCCGGCAATGTTTCAAGATAAGTACACAAAACAGTTTTAAAGTCAGTATTATCACCCACTGCAGTGCTACTTATGCCATATGGCTCGCACAAAGTAGGATACCTTCCCTCATTTTCAGCGTGATAAAAAACATGAGCATAGACAAAATTAACTTGTGCAACTGCTAATGTTGCACAAAAAGTAGCGCCCCTTGCATAATCGGTACTCAGATGAATGGTATATAACATAGAAGTCTCACATTGCTCACTCTCATATGAGCTTGCAGCAGTCAGCGGCATACGGCTCCGCACCCAATGATCATTGTTAAGCTGTTCGAAAAATTTTATGTAACAATCGCTGGTACCGTTAGTCATATTATAGGTATATATAATATCATCGATAAATTCTGCACGGCCACCAGAAAGCTCAAGCACCGCAAACATAATGGCAAGATCACAGGTCGTTTGCAAAAATGAACCATTGCGTATGAAATAACCGATGGGAATCTGTTTGAAAAGTCCCGCGTAATAAGTGCGCATGTGGGATGTAAGCCATGCATAATCCCGATATTTGTTTAATTGCTTCACGCAAAAGGGCATCTCCTTACAAAAACCTTTTTTACCCGATGGATACTCCTGGAATTGACCATACGTCATGAGAGCCTTTTGATATGCCTCATTAATACGGCTCAACACATGAGGATTGTCGTCAGGCAGCCAATCATCACCATCAAGCGTTGCGATAATAACGTGATCGGGACAGGCATGTGCGGCACTATAATGGTTATACATGGCACCGCGTCGTGTTGCATTTTTGAACAATGATATTTTTTCTTCTAGATGCCATTTTTTAATATACTCTTCAACCGCTTGACCTGTACCATCAGCTGAACAATCATCGATGTAAAGCACATGATAATTCGTATATTCCTGCTTTCGGATGGAATCTAAATTTTTTTCATAAAATTTAATATTATTGTATGAAGGAACCACGATAACAATCGGTTTTTCTGCACACCACACATCGATAGCACACAACGATAAGTACCATAGACTACACAGCTTCTTCATACACACTTCTCACATTTGTTATACACACATGACGGTGTCAGATTACACAACACCACATCGTCCTCATGCGCTGCTGACAGCAGCGGCATGTTGTACAAAAATTCAGTCAGTGTTCCACCACGTATTAAACTCAATAATGTTTCAAATGCAGGATAGCTACATAAAAATCCAGGAATGACATAGGGCATATGCCATAAACCACGTGATTCGTGAGGTTTCCAAGCCCAGATCGATTCATCGAGTGGCACACATGGAAATGAACTTTTTTCGATAAAATCGTCGTAACAAGAATCAAGGCCTCGCGTACAGCTGTAACAAACAGCTCCTGTTTTTGCAAGCCGAGACAGTGCCTCTGCACCCGACCACTGTGATCGCCAGATGCACCCATCACACGTTAGCAGTATGCCACTGCATACTGCATGATCATGAACATAAGATTGCAACTGACCTTTGAATGAGCTTTGCCCATTTATCGCATGCAGCTCAATGTGAAATTGTGACGCGATTGCCTGATATTTCTGCACAGTTTCAGGCATTGAACTGTCATACCATACACTCACATAATCGGTATTAATATCGGTCAAATACAGCGTTTCAAGATAGGCACGACACTGCTCTGGCCCTTGAGTACTCAAATGAATATTATAGAGCGGCAGCACGACACGAAATTGCCCCTGTGCGGGATGATGTTCGAGCGGTTGTAGTGGCGTACGAGTACGCACCCAATAGTTATTTTTCAGCTGTTCGACCGGTCGTGTACGACATACATTAAGATTATTTTGCATGTTATAGACATAGATAACATCGGGAACGCAATAAGCACGCCCTCCTGCAAGCTCGAGAATCGGCATCATGAAGGCATAATCGCACGCAGCTCTCAAAAAAGAACCTTCACGGATAAACTGCCCAATGGGAATTGCTTTAAAAAGACCCGCATAAAATGTTTTGAGATGAGAGCTCACCCAATCGTAATAGCGATAGGTCACGCTTTTTTTAACTGCGTCAGGAATCGGCTTACAAAACCCTTTTTTACCCGATGGATATTCGATGAACTGGCCATATGTCATCCATATGTCTAGATCGTCATAAATCTCATTGATCATCTGGAATATATACGAGTTATCTTCAACCAGCCAGTCATCACCATCCACAACCATCACAATCACTTCGTCGGGGCAACACTGAACTGCAAGATAGATGCTGTAGAGCGCGCCGCGACGGACTGGATTTTTTATAATCGTCACCCGATCTTGTAGATTCATGTGTGCAACGTAGGCAGCAACTGTATCTGCAGTCCCATCGGTTGATGCATCATCAACATATAACACATGATAGTTGGTGTAATGTTGTGTACAAATGGAGTTTAAATTTTTTTCGCAAAGCGCCTCATTGTTATGCGATGGCACCACCACTACAATTGGTTTTTCTTCTGCATTACATGCAGTCACTGCCAAAAACACAATAGCAAGTAATAAATAATTCATGACTCACCACACCTATGTACGTCGCATATAATACGCAAATATATCATCCGAAAGGGGTGCGTAATTCTCTTTCTCACGTATCAATACTGCACATTCCCGCTGCACCGCCTGCCAATCCCCTATGCATAAATTCAAGGGATTCGCCCGATTGTAGGCATAAATCACATCAGACACATACCTATAGCGGCCATTGGCCATTTCAAGCATCGGGAACATAAACGAAAGATCGGCTGCCGCCGGCCAATACCAACCCCGAAACTCAGGATCATCTCCCGTATATATAAGATCAGCACGATCTATCTGTTTAAAAAGCCAGGCATAAAAAGTACGCATATGCGAGCTTACCCATGGATAATCGCGATAAGTCGCCTTAGCAACTACTTCGGGAGGAAACGGCGCACAACTGCCAAGATTACCGAAAGGATAACGATAGTAACTGCCATAGGTCAGCCACACCTGCGGATCATCGTAGATCTCATTGAGCATCTGAAAAATATCGGTGCGCACTCGCTCATCGAGGCGGAGCCAATCGTCACCATCGATATGCACCACGATTGCATAATCTTCAGCCATATTAACTGCTATAATATGATTATATAAATGACCCATCCGCTCAGGATTGCGGATCAGCGTCACCCGATCGCTCTGCCCCGCTCGTTCAACATATGCTGCCACCGCATCGGCAGTTCCATCGTCTGAACAATCATCGATGTAAATAATGCGATAATTTTCATATTCCTGCATAAAAATGGAACATAAATTATTTTCGTACCATTCGATATTATTGTATGAAGGGATAACCACCACAATTAACTTTTCAGGCGGCGTAGCCAGTACTGCAATGCTCGCGAACCACAGCAAGGCGCAAAAATAACGACCAAAATTCATGGCTGCCCCTCAATCATTCCATGATTCTGCAGATTTTTCGTTATCGATAACCCTGAACCGTGCGGGACGATATTTTTTGGGCATCCAGCTTTTTGACCACCAGTGAATTGCGTATGAACCTTGTCGGATCCATCGTTGATATGATTCTTCAGTTGCTTTTTCAGTGCTACCAAGGGGATACACATAAAACGGCGGTAGCGCAACATCACACGTACCTCTGCCAGCACAAGCATAAAATGAGCGCGTAAAATGAACTGGCCCTGTTTTTTTAGGTGCACCCTGCAAATGCCAATCATCTTTTACTGTTTCAATACAATGTTTAAGAATCGGATGACCCGGTATTGAACCCACCAACGCTGCACCAAGCTGCAAAAAGATCGCATCGAGCGGCTGAATGCCGGTATAAAAATCGAACACATAGTGGAGTTCATCAACTGGATTGAGGCATTCATGATCCATGTCAGCATAGAGCCCACCAAAACGATAGAGTAGCTCCCAGCGCAAAATATCTGATTTGGTACCATAATTCTCTGCAGCATCATAAAATTCTTGATTATAGAGTGGCAATACTGTTTTTACCGTCTCATCGGTCCACAAAAAATACTCCCAACCTGGATGTTTATCGCGCCAGCTTTGCATGTATGCACCGTACACTTCGGGCACCGGTGAACCAAGCCAAATTTGATGAATAATTTTGGGAATTTTTAACGTGATGCCCGGCGTACGCAACTGCAGCATATTTTGTTGATATAACTGCTTGAAAAAACTATACAACGCATGCCCATCAATGCCCATAAATGAAAAACTTCGATTAATCGCATCGGGATGATCAACCGTGCGCAAGCCCGTATCGAAAGATACGTGTGAAATTGCGTGCATGAAATAAGTGGTGAATAGAAAAGATAGCGCAACATAGCGGGACATCATACTGGCTCCTTTTTTTGAATCATGTATGAGTTGACACTACCAAAAAAAAAGGACTGTTGCTATGCCAATGTAACTTGTATCTTAAAACCCATCGCTTCAAAAATTGCAGCGAGTTTGTCGAGTGTTGGATTTCCATCTTCAGAAAGCATGCGATAAATGCTCTGGCGCGGCAGATCTGCTTTTTCAGCAAATCCTTTTATGTTGCCGCGTGCTTCTATAACGTCGCGCAGCGCAATGAGAAAGATTTTTTTATCTCCACTATTAAGCGCTTCATTGAGATATAAAACGGCGAATTCTGGATCTTGAAGATCTTCTTTGATAATTTCTGTGAATTCTCTGAATTTTCTTGATTTTGTCATAAGTATAACTCCTTGTAATCGAGCCAGTATCGGTGTGCTTTTTCTATGTCTCTATCTTGGCTTTTTTTCTCCCCACCCACTAACAAGATCACTATCATATCGCCTTGCTTGCCGTAATATACCCGATACCCAGGTCCATAATTGATAACCAACTCATATACACCTGCATATCCTTTGAGCGGTTTACACACACCGAAATTTCCACCGCGCAATCGTGTAATTCTTTCAGAGACTATTGACCTTGTTTTTTTATCCAAACCACGGAGCCAGTCGGTAAAAGGCTCTTTTCCGGTATCGGTGATATAGGATATTACTTTTATCGTTTCCATGTTTTAGAGTGTAACATCCTTGCGACACAGGCGCAAGAGTTATAAAAAGATAAAAGAGAATCCCAAAACGAGACGGTAGATGGATTATCACTCAAACACTGCGAAGAAAAATTGATTATCTTCGCAGCACGATAATTGCCAAGGCTTCCCTTTAAGGGTCCCCAAATCTTCATCAACCCCCGTGCGCCTGATTCACTTTTGTTATCCAGTGGTACCAATCATTGATGCTCTGATGAATCTCTGACCGTGGTTTATTAGTTATATATTCAGTACTTGCCAAGATTTCTAATAAATATTCATGCATAATATTCGCTATTTCCTTGTTGTGAAGTGCCACAAATATATCTGCTTCAAGCTCTTGGAGTAGGCCACGCTTAAGATGCAAATCAGCCAATGCGGCATCTTTTGCCTCTATTTTTGCTATTTCTTTTTTCGATAAGCGAGCCAAGTTCCTTCCTTGAACTACCATGGGATATTTTGCCATCGAATATGCATGATGACGCAGTAGATGACCTATTTCATGAGCAATTACTTTTAGGATATGTTTATGCTTCGCATCTTTAAACCAGTCTGGGTTAAATTGCAATTCTGCCGGTCTTTGCACTTCCATACCGCTATCTTCGATAGCAATATCAGGTCCTCGTGCTGATCCTATCGCTCCACCCCGTTTGCCCTTTCGCATTACCGAGATACTTACACTAGCAGGATTGATGCCCACCAGTTTTAACAAACGTTTCGTCTGTTCAAGAACAAATGGAGATAAATCCTCATCATGCACCACTTTGTCGCATGGTTGCTTGTAATAAACATTCGTCAAATAGTCTCGTTCTTGTTTTCGTTTATCAAGATATGTCTGCCATGCAACGTCATCCATGCCTTCAATTTCTTTGTATTTCATATCAAGCTCATGATTGCGCCCTTCAAGATACGCATAAATCGCATCGCGTGATTTGAATTCTGGTAACAAAGCCGATGCAATACCTGGTGGCGTGCAAATCATCAGTGATTTTTCAATGACAGGTATTTGTGCCTTAGTATGAGCTGTCTGGATTTCGGTCATGGCCGCCTGTGCAATCTTTTCAACCAAAGTCGGCTCCACTGCGAGTGGTAATTTCGGGGTAATCGGTTGCGCGAGGACAATTGGTTGCATTGGTTGCTGCCACCAGTTTGCAAACCACCGAGTACTAAAAAGCTTCGACACGTATGTGGTACCACTTGTACGGGGAGTTTGCCAATAAGTTCGATACAGTTGCGTGTACCAAGGAATGCGAGTGCTTACAATCTGCGGCCGCGATATTGGCCTATGCGTACCGAGGGGACGATTTGTATAGATTTTAAGATTTTTCAGGTAGGCCATTGAGCTAAGCTCTGGACATGGCATAATCAACATAACAGTGAGGAAAATGGAAATAATATTTATACACATAAAAAACCATTTTTTAGTATTTATGTTCAATGTTAAAAAAAATATGAAAGCTTTCTCAATAAATCAAAGAAATTACCGTGACAAACAAAAAAAGAGTTTATAGAACATACCAAGAAACTAACGTTATGGTTTCCAGTTGTGCCATGCTTCTGCGCCTCCCTTTTCAAGATATAATTTGGTTAAATGTGCAGCAATCCAATCAGCCCATGAAGGGTTTTCTGGTTTAGGGATAAGCCCTTGAGAAATAGCAAGCTGTTTGGTAGTCTCATATCCCAATGCTCCATATATCTTGCCACTCACCGTTGACGAAGCAGTCGATTCAACATTATGTGATCCGGCAAGCTTTTCTACAAGCTTTTTACCAACTTCCCCTGCAACTCTATTTGTCCATCGTTCTATGGGGGTACTAATATTTGCCTTAAACCATGATGAATTTGCAGGAGCAGCAACTGGTTGCGTCGTTGTCGGTACACTTGCAGGTTTTGCAGACACTCCGCCGCCAAACGCATTGTTATAATAGGCATACGTCAAAACAGCCAGCGCACCAGCAGTCAGTGCAATTTTCCCCTTGTGACGCACATACCAGGCTCTAATATCGGGCATATTAACACCAATTATCTGCACAAATTCGCGAATAGCCTCATAGATTTTAAATAGATGCGGTTCTAGCTTTGCCGTATCACGGTCAGAATATCTTACAAAAGTTACTCCAGATGCTCGTATCGTCTCTTTGAGCACTGCATCAAGTTTGGTTAGCGCAGCACGCACGGTGAGCTGTGCCCTTGTTTTAGGGTCAGTTTTAAACAACAATGTATCTCTGACATAATTTGTGGCTTGTGCTGCGTATGACTGTTGCTTGAGAATGACCTCACATTCCTCTTTTGTCATAGTATCAATGGCCGTCCAGTATGATTGTCGTTCGATGGGCACTGCATGCCCCTCACGCCCTTCTGATGCCACCATATATGTAGAATTAAAGATAAAATGGGTTTTGTCTTTGTCAAAAAAACGATCAATAAAAGAAATCCTGGGTGCAGGCGCTGCTTCTCTAGTCGTTTGCGCAATAATAGCATGTCCTGATGGTAAATTATCTATTTGTGAGCCAATGCTCATCCTCGGTATAACGGGAATTGATGGTACGGCCTGTATGGGAGCTGCAGGAAACGTAAAAAGAGGCGTATTGTCTGCAGATGCCAAAGATAGTGTGTATACATTAGTACTAATGTTGTTGTCAAAATAGATTGTAATCTTTCGAGCGGCCTGGACATGCAAAGGAACACACCATGCAAGCACCAGCAATATATACAAACCTTTGCGTATCATAATAAACCCTCCCCCCATCAAAGGGTTATCATATGCATGGTAATATATAATACTATCTGAAATCAATAAGCTTGATTTTATCAGAAAAGACAACGATACCAAAAGTTACTCAGCAAAACAGAAAAATGCGTGACTTATTAGCCATTTTTGTATACATTCTTTGATGTCTTTACAATTTTTGGTAAAAGGACCAAATCATGATAAAAAAGTTACTATTTGCAGCAGCATGTATCACAATGAATGCGCATAGCATGGATCATCAAGTATCAGACAAAGTGCGCAACGCACAAACAGCCACAGTATTGGCTCATCTTGATAAAGAATCGTTCGACATTCCCATCAATAACACTAATACCATGTTAGATCTTAAAAATCACTTACGTGGTGAACTAGGAGTACCAGTTGGCCAACAAGTACTTATAGCTTCATGGAAAACATGGAAATTAACATTGGCAGGATGGGCAACAGATTACTCTGTCCCCCTTGCTAATGATTTGAATGTGAGAGAAGTGATGAATCTTTACAATACCACCACATTTCGATTGATCCTACAACGAACTATCATACATCAGTAAAACATAGAGGTTATATTCGCCCAACTCGGGATGCGACAAGAAAAAATAAAATTCCGGCAGCAACTGAAACATTGTAAGAGATGTCAGGTGCTCGTTGTGGCAGGGTAATGGCAGTTCCTACTTTTTTAAAGATATTGGATATACCAACTCCCTCACTTCCGATCACCAATGCACACGGCGCGGCAAACGGCATGGTGCATGCATCGGCACCTTCAAACAGGGTGCTATAAATTTTGTACCCTGCCCCTTGCAATTCGGCAACGGCCACTTCAGCTGATGGGACAAAACGAATCGACATATGCTCGGCAAGGCCGGCAGAGGCTTTAAACGCGACCGCATTCAGTGGAGCACTGTGTTTTTGAGTGATCAATATACCACTCATGTTGGTGCATGATGCAGATCGTATAATAGCACCCAAATTGCGCGGATCTTGAATTCCATCGAGGACCACAATAAAAGGATATTTTTTGCTCTCAAAGGGCTTATTACGCGTTACAAATGGCTGCGCATAGGCCACTACCCCTTGATGATCCGTGGTACCCGCGAGCCTAGAAAGCTCATCACGGGAAACGTGTTTAATGTCTATAGGATATGACGGCAACAGAGCCTGCATGTAATGCCACTGCTTCGGCACCGGTTTTGTGGTAAAAAGATGGGTGATTTTCCTTTTTTTTGCTCGTAACAACTCAATCACTGGGTGGAGACCAAAAATAAGCGTTTGTTCTTTTGCAGACACCATAATTCTCAAGTCATTAATGTGCTCACCACACCAGAATGCACATTTGCTAAAAAAGTCAGAGATCAGTACTAGTATAAGCACTGATCTCTTTTTAAGACTGTTAAAAAATTAAAAACGGCGCATTGGGCGCTGGCCACGCGGAGCAGGGCGTTGCGCACCTTCTTCACGAGGACGAGCTTCGTTAACTACCACTGCACGGCCACTGAACTGCTTGCCATTGAGCGATTCGATAGCCCTGTTTGCATCAGCATCATTGGCCATTTCGACGAACCCAAAACCACGAGCTTTACCGGTCATTTTATCGATAATCACACGTGAGGAAAGAACTTCACCAAACTCTTCGAACAATTCGCGTAAATTCGTGTCATTCACACTATACGCAAGATTTCCAACATAAATTTTCATGGAAACACACAAAAAAAAGGGATTTAAAAGATAGAACACTATGTTATAAGCGCTTATAACTCTACCACCATACCATGGCTATGCCCATTTGTAAAGTATATGAAAAATTTAATCAATTTGACCTGCTATCCCGTATTTGTTACTGTTGTGAATATAAAACGGCTTTTTGTTATATAAGGGGGCTTTGTGGTTAAGGTCAGCACTATACGTAATTTCCTGATTCTTTTACTCGTGTGCAGTTTTTCGCTCGCAGATGTTTTCAGCCCTGTAATTGTACACGAAATAAAGCACGTCGTAATTCTCTGCGACTGGGATGGAGTTCCTGCCGATCAGATGAGTACGGTTGGCCAATTTTTTACTGCTCTTAATACGGTCCCCATGAAGAAGTCATTCCCTATAATCTTTAGCCGCGGTTTTCAATTAATGAAAACAATGTTTTCCGGCAATAATGACGGGCAACTTCTAAAAGGGCTTGCTGCAAACCTTGACTTGCTGATTGAACAGGAACCATCACTTGAGCCGTACCGCCATAAGCTCATGTACCGACTTAATGATGCGCAACCACGTATTCCCATGGTGCAATATTTACAAACACTGCACACTCAAGGCATTCCGATCATAATAGCGACCAACAACGACTACGAATCTTTAATGGTCAAAAGTAAAAAACTCAATAGATATCTCGCTCACAAAGGGATCAGTCCCTTTACATATGACGGCATCTTTTGTGGGGGGTCATCACCACAGATTGTTGGCAATGAGGCACCCAATGGATTGCCTGCAGGATATGTATGTGCGGGCAAAGATTCTGCTGAGTATTTTGAAAAAATTTTTGCATTTGTAGAGACTGAATTTGGCTATAATCGCAACGATACCCTCTATGTATTCATTGATGACAATAAAAAAAATATTGCTCTTGCACGTACCGTTGCCCAACAAGAACAAGTAATGTTATGCACTGTGCACAGAAATCATAAAGATATCACCGTCATTCAAGAGATGCGCAATGCATTATCGCAATTTCCGCACTCTGATTGCTCGTCTTATAAAGTTGCTATAAACTAAGGCTCAGTATCCTTTCTGGATAGGAATAAATCACCATGAAAGCAGCAGAATTACGGAGCCGTTTTATACAGTTTTTTGTAGATCGCGGGCACGAGGCGGTCAAAAGCTCGTCCCTCATTCCGGCGCAAGATCCCACTATCCTTTTTGCTAATGCGGGCATGAATCAATTCAAAGATCTTTTTTTGGGCAGAGAGAAGCGGAGCTATGTCCGTGCTGTTTCGGTGCAAAAATGCGTGCGCGCGGGAGGCAAGCATAATGACCTTGATAATGTAGGTTTTACTAAACGTCATTTAACTTTTTTCGAAATGCTTGGTAATTTTTCTTTTGGTGATTATTTCAAAAAAGAGGCTATTCAGTATGCGTGGGATTTCTTGACCAAAGATTTGGGACTCAAAGCAGAATATCTCCATGTCAGTGTTCATCACACCGATAATGAGGCATATGATCTCTGGCAAACCATGATTGGGTTGCCCAAAAATAGGATTCATCGGCTTGGTGATGCGGACAATTTTTGGCAGATGGGTGACGTTGGCCCGTGCGGCCCCTGCTCTGAAATTTATATAGACCGTGGATCAAAATTTGGATGCGCTAATAACAATGCATGCGGACCATCATGCGATTGCGACCGCTTTCTTGAGATTTGGAATCTTGTCTTTATGCAGTATGACCGTGCTGCAGATGGCACCCTCAAAGAGCTTGCACAAAAAGGAGTTGACACGGGCATGGGTCTTGAACGGCTCTCTGCAGTCATGCAACAAAAAGATTCTGTGTTTGCTACTGATCAGTTCATGGATATTATTCATAAAATAGAAACCCTCAGCGACGTCCCATATACGCAAGCTCCAACCGATATTAAAGGTGCATTTCATGTACTTGCCGATCATATTCGTGCATCATCGATGCTCATTGCTGATGGATGCACCCCTTCCAATGAAGGTCGCGGCTACGTGCTTCGCAAAATCATTCGTCGCGCTGCTTTGTTCGCGCAACGATTAAGTTCAGAACAGATTTTTCCACCACTCTCTGAAATAGTAATACAGACACTCGGACCTGTTTACCCTGAACTGATAACCCATAAAAAATTGATACGATCCGTATTAGAAAGTGAAGTTGAACGATTTGCTCATAACTTACAACGTGGCTCTATCTTGCTTAACAACCTATTCAGAGATGCGCAAAAACGTATAATCTCTGGTGCTGACGCGTTCAAGTTGTATGATACCTACGGATTTCCCGTAGAACTTATAACAGCAACGGCCCGTGAACGCTCATTTACCGTTGATATGGAAGCCTTTGAACATTTGATGCAGCAACAAAAAAATTTATCAGGTAAAAAAGAGATCGATCAACTCGATAGTCTCGAACTTGATCCTTCGATCATAACCGATTTCACCGGATATTCTGAACTTCAAACAACAGCCCCTATCAATGGTTTACTCTATAATGGCGAGCTCGTTGCAACAGTACCTGCGGGCGAACGATGCTTTGTTTTCATGCGCCGCTCCCCATTTTTCCTCGTTGGTGGCGGACAAGTACCTGATCAAGGGTCGCTCTTGATTAATAATGCCGAAACTCCCGTTTTGCAAGCACGATATATTGATGGACGCATAGCAGTAGAGCTAGTAACACCATATGAGCTGCGTATAGGCCAAGAGGTTACTGCATGTGTCGATAAGCTCTGGCGCACCAATGCTATGAAAAATCATACCGCTACTCATCTACTTCAGGCTGCATTAATCGCTGTACTTGGCAATCAAATTAAACAATCTGGTTCTCTAGTACATCCAGATTACCTGAGATTCGATTTTACGTACCATACTGCAGTATCACCACAAGATGTGGTATTGATAGAAAAAATAGTAAATGATATTATTTGCGAAAATATTACTGTCACCATCGAACATACTACTCTTAAAGAGGCAACTAAGCGTGGTGTCATTGCATTTTTTGGAGACAAATACAATCCCGATAATGTTCGCATCGTGCAGATTGGTACATTTTCTGCTGAATTATGTGGTGGCACCCACGTTCAACGTACCGGTGATATTGGTACCTTTAAAATTACAGATGTCTCATCACCGGCAGCAGGACACCGGCGTATTGTTGCGATTACAGGACCAAAAGCAATCGCATATTATCAACAGTTATACTCGTCATGTAAAACAGTCAGCCAAGAATTGAGCATCAAGATGGAAGAAATAGTGCCAGCTGTACTCAAACAAAAAGATGAACTCAAAACATGTACCAAAACAGTAGCTTCACTTCAAAAAAAGCTGTGGCATACATTGATGCCAGAACTTCGCAGTCAGATACAAATACATGGTGGCATTCCAACGCTTGCCACTTTTATTGCTGACATAGCTCCCGATGATATATGTGAAATAGCACAAGAATTGCTCAACCATAAACCAGGCATTTATTGGATTGGCACTCAACATAATAACACGATACATTTTATAGTGCGCATTGCGCCTGAATATACCGCTCTCTTAAACTCAAAAAACCTAGCCACGTGGCTCAAAGATACTTATAATTTACGGAGTGGCGGAAAGCCGGGTGAGCTTCAAGGGGGTGGTCCTGCTGTAGACAATAATTTTACAACCGCTTTTTATCAGTGGATAATAACGCAAAAATCTAAAAGTAAAAATTAAGGACACTATATCATGTTCCGATTCATGCTGTGCGGGATAGTAGTAATGACTGCATGCTGTTTTGGAATGGAAAAAGGGGGGCCGGAAAATCAAAAAGTTATCGCTGCTTGGACTTGTATACTATGTTCAAATCCACAATGCTCTGGATTTTTACCAGGCCAAATGCCGTGTAGAAGAGTTGGTGCATGCCGCTTAATGCCGCCCTATGACATTGATATTGAATATAAATGGTCTCAGATTCTTTATACTCCAAAACCACTCGCTCCTTATCAATTGTAACTGTTATAATGATTGCAGTAAAAACTCAACTATCTCATTGATAATGGTATCAACTTCTGTTGGTGCACAGGAAAAAGGTGCTAACACATAGTCGGGTACTTCATCCTTATGTTCAGGTCTGCCAATACCAACTCTGAGACGATAAAAATTATCGCCGCATACATCTATAATAGAACGGAGTCCATTGTGTCCTCGATGTGAACCACCAATTTTGACGCTCCAGCTACCCCATGGTTTTTCAAGCTCATCATGAATAACTAATAATTCAGAAGTCGCAATACCCTTTTTAAGCAAGTACGGTATAGCTTTACCCGAATCATTCATGTAGGTATTTGATTTGATCACGGTGATTGGTCGATCATGGATCAGAATATCTGCAACCTGTATGAGGCCACGATCACGCCAGCTGCCTCCGGTTGCTGCGATGAGGGCATCCACAATACGATAGCCAATCGAATGGCGCGTATTGTAATAACGAACACCCGGGTTGCCAAGTCCCATTATTGCTTTGATATGAGTGAGTGTATTGTTGTGCTTCATGGATCTTACTATAAAAAAAGAGGCTGATGCATTACCACATCAGCCTTCAATATTCTGAAATCGTATCAAAAAATTACGCCGCTCTTTCAGTCTTTTTCGGTTCAACTGCTGCTATTTTCACCGGCATTTTAACCGCTGATGTGCTCTTTGCAAGCATAGTTTTTTCATTCATTTTCTTTTGAATTTTATCGGTCAGATCGGCACCATTTTTAGTATAGATGACACGCCCTGTATTTTTTTCGAGCAATACATCTACGTTTTCCGCTTTCGCTATTTCTATCGCAGCCTCATCAGCCACTTTGGCAAGCCGCTCGGTCGCTTTGGTCATTTCGCCACGAATCAATTCTTGTGCCTTTCTTACTTCTGCTTGCAAATTATTGCTCGCCATCATGAGCTCTTGCTCTTCTTTTTTGCGTGCATCTTCACTTAAGGTATCTTTTTTAGCATTGAAAGCTTTAAGTCGTTCGTCAAGTGTTTTACGATCCGCTTCCAATGTCGCAGCTTTTTCAGTCTGCAATAGTTCCATAGCCTTCTGTTCTTCTTTACCAAGCTCAGACTGACTCATGCCTATAATTTGGTCGAATGTTGAAATTTTAGGTGACGTGCCTATAACTCTATCCTGATCATCTAATGCAGCCAATGCTTGTTCAGCTTTATCAATGCCTTGCTTGATCTGTTTTTGTGCTTTCTGAGCATCCTGAGCGATTGGAGCTGCACATATTCCTGAACCAATAGAACATAGAAGAATAAGGGACAGAGCGTGCTTATTGTTGCTAAATATCACCGTCATGAGAGATCTCCACACATATAGTTTTTAGTATTTAGTTTTCACTGTACCTATTCAAGCCGATTAGTCAATCCCACCTTAATAAGTTATAACAGTACCCCCTGCTGTCGATGCCGCAATATTATCAGGCCCTGGGTTAAATGAACGGGTATCTAAAATATAGATGGGTATACCATTATCATTTATCCCGTTAGTAATGTTATGGGCAACAAGACAATCTTTGATAATAATATCAAGAGCAGTTGTTGTCGCAGTTGCATTAATACCTATATTATTTTTAATAAAATTCGAGTTTCTAATGGTAGCTGTAGATCCTACAGGTACCAAAATACCGTTAGTGGTATTAGCAGATGATGTACAAAAATTCACAATTGTATCAGACACAGAAATCAAAATACCATTGGCATTAAAATTTTGGGCATCACATGAGTCTATTATGATATCTGAACTACTTACGATTAAAAAGCCACTACCACTTCCACCACCGCCAGATTGTTCCTGAGCAATATTTCCCGTTAAAGCTCCATGTTGACATGAATTCAAAATGAATCCAGAACCAGTACTACTAACAGTACACCCCTCTACAGAAAATTGTTGCGCCGTAGTTAATTCAAACCCAGCTGTAGTGCAGTCAGAGGTATGGCAATCTTCAAATACCACATTGTTTGCACTCGATATAAGAAAGCCAATCGAAACGACATTTGCTGTACAATTCTTGAAAGCATAAACACTATTAAGACCCGCAGTGCTATTGGTCACAAAAAAACCAGCCCCACCAGATATTCTTGGTCTTCCTACAAGACAATCCTCAAAGAGAATACCATTAGCGTTTGCACTTGTTGTCGAAACCGTAAAACCATAAAAACCAGCATTTAATATCTCGCAAGAACGCACAATGATAGCATCACTTGTACCTTGAATCAAGAAAACTGAGTTCGATGAGCTGACATTCGTGCCAAAAAAATCAAAATTACAACGTTCAAAGACTGCATTGAATGTATTGTTTATATTGAAACCAAGGCCATTTGGCGATCTCACCACCTGCAAATCACTAACTTCGACCTGTTCACAATAAGTTATGGTAACTGTTTCAACCGAACCATTCGCTTGAAGAAGGCCATTTTTAATAACAATACTATCAAGAACGCCGCCGGAGACTCCCGTACAGGATATTGCCTGTGTAGTTGATGAGGTTATCGAATATTGGTTCAAATTTAAAACAACACCGCCACTATTAATGGTAATTGCGGGAAATCCTGAACTATTCGTAACATCGCCGCATAACGTATATACCCCCGGTACTGAAATTGTATATGGAATTTGTGATTGCGTAATAAGGGTACCTATTTCACACGTTGCCAACTGAGCTAACGCGGAATTGACAATATTTACCTGACTACCAACCGAATCGACTTTGGTTGAAACACTGTCGACGTCACTTTTGATTACCAGATCTTGGTTACTCAGCATGTTGCAACATATTGACACATTGTTCGTTAATGTATCGATTTGTGTTGTAAGCACATCAAACCCACTACAGATTGAACACGATTCAAGCTGAGAAATAAGGAGCTCGAACTCTGAAATGAGCAAATCCAGCAACGTTAGTTGATCAATAGTGGTTGTAAGCATTTCGATCTTACTGCAAAGAATATCCGCGCTAGTAGCAACACATTCACCAACAGAATAGATTAACCGCCATTGATTGATGCCATTGACATTAGTCAGCGAACAAGCATTGGCAACAAGCAATGATGTTGTAAATGTCATCGAAAGGAGAAGATATCTCAAAATTTTGGAATACATACAGCACCTTAATTATTTTACATCTATCAATGCTAGTATTGCACGATAAACATATTGACAATGTCAATAGTATGAATACCAACCTCACCCAAACGTAATAAAACGAGTGACAAGCAGTGCACTTGTCACTCCACTCAAAAAGAGTGCAACAATGAGACGCGAACGTGGTATCGGCATAACACCGTGCAACAATAATGCGGTACCGTATAAACAAAGATTATACACAGCAGCAAATGATAAGGTCACCATGTATATATTTGAATACACGACGCTGTACCGTTCTAAGCCAATAACTGGTATTTGACAGACATACAATACCAAAAATCCAAGCAAAAAACCGATCCATGTACTCGTTGCTACATGCAATATTATCGAATATATCAATGAACGAAACCAGCTCATGGGAATAACAATTACAAGAAAGAACCATAAAAAAAGCATGTGCATGAATAACTGGCGCCAACCCCACGTGAGATGCCACAGGAAAAAACTGACCAATTCTGACCAAATGGCACATATCATAGTAGTTTCCTCTCTTCTTTGCTACGCTTCTAAGGAAGATATCATATCTCAGACATAAAGAGCGAGAGTATGAAGCAGATTCTGTTTGCAATAATTTTGTTAGGAATTTCTCCAATACATCCTGCTCAGCAACCACCATATCCGCCACAGCCCTATCCTCCAATAGTTATTAATAATAACCTCGGTGCAACGGCACAATCACAAGCACAGGGAGCCACCAACACACCTATCGTCACCACCATTACACAACAGTTACCTCAGCTTCAATCGCAGATACAGGATACGTTATCACTCAGTTATAAAACGCTTATACAATATCTTAAAGATCATTGGCTTTTGTGCAGTGTGGTCACAGCATCCAGTGTATATGCCGCATTACTGGTCTATCTATTGTATGCAGAGCATGCGCTCCATAATCTTTATTATTGGAGTAAATGGCGTCACGAAGAAGATCTTGAATCGCTCATGAAAAAACCGTCGCAGGCTATTGCAGAAGCCCTAGTAAAAGATATTGCAGCCCGCTATATCAATCCTGAAAATCCCACCGATGTGCTGTGGTCATTGAGTCACTTTATGCAGACAATAGAGTATGAGGAATGCATGATCAAGCGTTATATAACCTGTACATCGATCATCAAAAAAACACCCTTTTTTAGAATTCTACCAACATTACAGGATCAGTATGCGCAGGAAGCACTCAACCGATTACATTTTGTATATCATTTGTTTACCACATGGGCTGCAGAACTTACCTGGGAACGATTAAAAAATGGAGGAAATCCGTTATGTACGCCAACAAAATCTCTGCAACTATCATTGCCCTGTTTTGCATAACCAACAATACTATCTTTACGATGGATAATGATATAAGAAATAATGACGCGTATGATGTGCCATCAAATACCACTGACAATGCAATATCAGAAGATCAATTCATAAAAAGCCAGTGTAATAAATTTCATTTTATTCGAGATGTTTTAACTCGATTTTCACCTCCCTGGGATGAAAAGCTTTCCAAAAGCATAATTCTTTTATGTTATCGTCTTGCAACAACACAATACCCAGCTCCTGTGCAAGAACCCCCCTCATCATTTTACATGGAATTTCTGAAGGAATTCATGGAGAAAAACCCCACCACAGTATCGAAACCTACCTCCTCATGTACTTATGATCTCTACGAGCGTGATTCATTAAATACACCACAAAATGCCGCTCCCATAGTGGATACATCATATACATATATCGGATGTTCCAATGGTGATATGCACATCATTACCCAGCAACATGAAAAAAATCTGCACACTTATATACCAAACATTCACCCCGCTCCTATTACTGCCCTTGCACCAATCACCGATCGATGGATAGGTATTGCGGGGAAGAGTACCATTACATTTTTCAATACAAGAACTCGCAATGAAATACACAGAATAGATCTAAATGACGGACCTTTGATAAATTTGCATTACGATGAAGGGGTTCTTATCGCAACACATGAAAATAATACACAATATAAAATTTATCCGTACAGCGCGGAAACTGCCAGTGCTATACATAAAAATTCAAGCAAACTATCTAACCCTCAAATTGAAGTTCTTTTTAGGGCGATGCTTGCATTGTATGAGAAACGTACATTTGAATGTACCACCAGTGAGTGTACCAAGTTGTTTTCCATGCATCCAGAAATAGTAACGTATGTAATAAATCGTGTTGAACCCAAAGTTACACTCGATAAAAATATATAGTAACTTTACATACCTATACTACCCAATATACCTGCCAAACCACCCATCAAATATTTCATATCTTCGTCACCAAATCTAAAGCCAACTCCATAGAATAGACTCTTGTTATGTTTACTGACAAAGTCATCTGCACCGAAGGTGAAATAGAGATTGCGCATAAAATACATTTTATTAAGCCACTTAAGATGAGGACGTCGGTCTTCAATACGATTACGACCATTGACATCAAAAAGTTCAAAGGTGCTCATCCATCGAAACAAATCTGTTTTAAATGGAATATCAATATCAATACCCGCGCCTACAAAACCATCTATAATACCGGCGCGGAGTGCAAAATCTCCAAACACTTTGCCAAACTGTACGCCAAACCTACCTTGATCGCGGTGAAACTTGATTCTTTCTTCTCGCACCCCGGCAGTATCAAGCAATCTGAATCCGGGCCCCATTGGCAATTCATCTACATAAATATTATTCCAATATTGCGCAGCATACTCTGCATTATCTTCACATGAATCGGCAAAACATTCATCACGCCACGAATAGTTCTTAATTTTTTCTCTCCGATCTAAAAATCCCTTTTCGCTTTGCATATATTGCAACACAAAAAAGTAATCCTCTTGTGGAAATATGCGCGCTTCGAAGTAACCTTTATTATCTTCCCAGAAGTAGTTTTCTGCCGGAGTGATCATCGATTCTGAATGAGCATCGATCACAATTTGCAACCGATCAATCTTGCTAATATACTTGCGAACTCCATCCGCTGCAATCTTAAGATCACGATACACTTCATCTTCATTGATCAATTTACCCACAAGACCGGTGCCTTCATCAATTTTAGTTGCAACGGAGCCAAAGGTATGGAGTCCATCACGAGCCTCGATGGCTGCTTCATCAATAGAGTTGCTAACCACTTCCACATTCGTTGCTATACGACCAAAGTCACGATCAAAAACGGCTGCTATATTATTAATACCAGTATTAAAGCCAGGCAAAACCTCAGTCTCGAGACGTTCAACGACACGATTAATAGTTGAACCCAACTGCAAGAGAGCTGCTAAGTGCTCTTCATTATTTACAAATGAACGTTCAAGAACATGTGAAACGGAAGCGATGTGTGCCGCTGCAACACTGAGATTTTCAACTAAGCCACGCAAACGTTCAGAACCGACGTCACCACCAAGCGCACTGCTGAATGCAGCGCTCACTTCTTTTACATTCACTGCTATGGTACGAAATTCTCGCAAAAGGCCATCGACCGATACCGGTTCTTGACCAGGTGCACTGAGCATCATGCCAGACTCTAACTTGCACAAACCAGGGTCACCGGGTACTACTTCAATATATTTTGGTCCAAGCAGACCATCTTGACGCACAACGCCATATGCATTTTCATAGAGACGATAATTTTTATGTACCATGACCTTTGCCTGTGCACAGCTGGAACCATCTTGGAGCAATAAAATATCTTCGACCCAGCCAACTTTGACACCGGCAATTTTTACTTCTGCTTTACGCACTAAACCGGAAATATCCTTGAAATCTATCAGATAGGCATAATACTGATTGCGGTCAAAATGGAACACACCGATACTAAATCCCATATATATAAATATTGCAAGCGCTCCGAGCACGAACACGCCGACGCGCGTTTCTATGTTACTGTGCAACTGCAGTCCTTTTTGCTATTAAATCCAGTAGAATGCACGAATATAGATATCATACAGTGTTTTAGTATCCTGTGATTTTTTAATTCGTTCAAGTATAGCATATAAACGTTGCGTACTCTCGCCTACAGTAGCTACCACCATAACTGAAAAAACGCGTGGTTCAAAAGTTTTTGCGAAAAACTGCGCAGAATTTTTAGGCAACTGATTGAATGTAACACCATAGTATGGTTTTAACCGTTCATCCCAATCTTTTTGCCATTCTGATTTCACTTTAAATTTACTGAGCATTTCGCCCAGTTCATCCTTTTCACGCTTTGCTTTGCCAGTTGCTATTTCTTGCGCATGCAAATTATAGATTCTGCGCAGTGCATCAGACAACAGCCAGGGTTCAACTTCCATGTGATTTGTGTGCGTGGTAAAAAGATCGGTCAGAATAAAGGGCGAATCCTTTTCTTTGCTACCATGACCCTGTGCTTCAAGCGTAGGAAACTGTGCATGCTTAAAACCGGCGAATCCGGTGTTGGCAAGCAGTTCAGTTACATCGTTGAGCGAATATCCCCGCTTTGCCAATATTTGTTCAAGTATTGTCATCAACTCTGGGCATTTCATCCTTTTTTCAACGGGCCCTAACAGTTGGTTGAGTACTGCTTTTACACCCTGTTCACCCTTTTTTTCGTTCTTAAATTTTTTTTCTTTAAAATCGAACAGCTCGTTGAGATTAAATTTACCATCTTCACAGGCGATACGTAGTTGTATCGTGCCATCGATGCCTTCTTTTTCAGCCGTCAGCTCGATCGTCTGCCATGTGTTGAGCACTGGCAAAATATCTTTGAGCAATATTGTTGCTTCTTGCTCTGGTGTCACTTTCTGCTGTTTTTGTTCTTTCTGCGCAGGTTCACCTTTTTTTTGCTGCTCTGCTTCCACCACTCTGCCAAGCTGACTTTGTGCACAGGCAATGCCACCGAGTGCCAACAATCGCGCTTTTTGGCGCTGCGCCATCGCCGCCATGTAGGGCACATAACTACCACCAATATCATTCATAACGCCAGTAATTAACACTACCAAAGCAATAATCAAAAGGGCCATCACCAAAATATAGCCCGATTTGTGCGTATTCATACTCATGCCTTTTTTCCAAATATTGAACGCGCAGTTGGTTGCTTAAAGCCTATTTTACCACCACCCCACTGCGGCATTTTTGGTTTCGGTCCCGTTGGAGGAGCCTCTTGTGGCGTTGGTGTCGTTTTGCCTTCTTCTTTCTTTTCCTCTTTTTTGTCTGTCGGCTGCGCCTGCGATTCGCGCTGTAATGATGGCACTGATGGAATATATATTGCTGATTCAAAAGTTTTTTCTCGCTCCGATGCCGCATCCCACAAGGTCAGCACGATGCGCACCCCTTGCGGCAACGGCGGCAATTCTTGCTCATCTTTTTTATCTTTTTTTTCTGCCTGCTCTTTTTGATTGCGCGGCCATTCCCATGTTTCTAATGTCTTGACTTCGATAGTCGGTGGTTTTTCAGATTTTTTCGTTGCGCCCGCTTTTGCTTCAGGCACCTGCTCTTCCCGTTTTTCTTGCACGGCAAAACTGGTGACAACCATGCGCTTGACCCCCGCTGCAATAACTGAACCTTTATACTTCGCATCCGCATGCTTTTCATACGGCGCGTAGCTCAAATCGAAGCCCTCGCTGCGCACCAAATTAAACAGCGTTTTATCTTCTTTATCTGGCTCTAAACGATACATAATGCGGGCAATCCGTGGTCGTGCCGTACCAACCGATGCACCCCAATATAATTGCAACGGGTTGTGCGTAATCCAACTCCAATGCAAAAGTGCGCCATGCTTGCCACAATAAAAAACCCGATCGAATGGTTTGTAGGGTACTTCACCTTTTGAGCTCTCAGGTTTTTGTTCTGTTTCCTCTTTTGGTGCGGCCTCTTTTTTTTCTTTATTCTCTGGCGCAGCCTCAGCAGCTTTTTGCGTTTCTTCCGGTTTTTTCTTGCTGCCCTTCTTCTTGCGTTCATCTTCCAATGCTAAAATATTTTCGATCGGCACCGTGGCACCCATCAGATCCCGTTCGATCTGCGTAAATACCAATGATGCACGGCCATAGAGATTGGTTAATGATTCCAACTTTTTTTGTGATGCATATGATTGCTGCAACATCATCGTGAGTGAAATACTCAACAATGCACCAATCAGGAGTGAGACGATGAGCTCGATTAAGGTAAATCCCTGTCGCATCATGCTTTTTTCTCCTGCGGCGCTGGCACTACGTAGCGATAGGTCACCACCACTTCTTGGAAAGTGCTTCCAAGTTCTTTCCATGTGCAGACAACCTGATCTTGTACGAGATTGGTAAATTTATTGAACGCCGATTGTGCTGTTATCGGAATGCGTTTAAAATGCAGTTGTGTTTCATAGATATCGTCAAGCTTTTTTTGCGCTTCATGCGTAGTAACCCCGGGCTGAATCTCTATTTCTGACTGATATAAAAAAAGTTGCGCCGCATCAACCGCCAAGGCTCGGCGCGAGACGCGATCCGCATTGCGCACAAGCGCACCCTGTTGCACCATGATAGGCCCCACCACTAATGCAAAAAGGGCCATCGTTAAGAGCACCTCCATCAACGTAAAGCCGGCAGCACTATTCGCGCGGTTCTTCATACTGCACCGTGAATGGATTAAGCATAAGCGTTAACTTTTTTTCTCCAGTAGAAACATCTTCATGCGTATCGGCAAACACAATTGTCACCTGTTGCGACACCCCATCGGGTACGATGTAAAACCAAACCTGTTTAAGTGCACGTGAGCCCGAGACTTCATTGACTCCCTCGATCGAAAACTGTTTGACAATAAACCGTTCAGGAATCGTGACCTGCTGCACGCCGTACGGAATGAGTACCGTTTTGCATTCAGGATCGCCGGCACGATCATAGCCACCGGTATGTTTGCGGATTTCAACATGTCGATGTTCAAGATCCCAATAAATTTGATGCAATGTTTGGGTGACGATCGTTTGGGTCAGTGCTGCGCGGAGCATGCTATTTAATTGTGCTATAAACTGTTCACGTACTGCACGTGCAGTACGTGGCGCCAAGCGCGGCGCCACAATTGACCCGATAACACCGATAATCAAGATAACAACGAGAAGCTCTATGAGCGTAAAACCGGTGCGTTTAGTTGATCCAGACACTGATCCATTCTTCCTTCGGTGCCGATGGTCCGTTTGCTCCATAGGAATAGAGGTCATATGGCGTCTTTCCTTCTGGTGTACGTTTGTACTGGAAATCTTCGTTCCATGAATCTTTTGGTAGATCGCCACCTTCGATGTATCCACCCTTAGCCCAGTTGCGCGCGACCGATTCTTCGCGTGGTTTTTCAACCAAATCGCGGAGTCGTGTTGGATATTTGCCAGTGTCTACTTTAAACATGTCAATTGCTGTTTTGAGCGTTTTGAGATTGCTCTTGGTGCTCGAACTACGCGCATTTTCAAGAACCTGCATGACTCGAGGCCCTACAAGGATTGCCAACACCGCCAAAATGGCAATTGCAATCACCAACTCGATGAGGGTAAAACCGGAACGAATGTTTCGATAAGATATCGTCATAAAAATCCTTTCTGTAAACCTTGTATTTAGTATGACACAGCATCTATTGTGGCACAACGACCGGCGCTATCGCAAGCACTATAAATCCAACCACCAGCGCCATAATAATCATTGTCAGTGGATTGAGTGCTGCAATAAGCCGATCAATCAACTCTTGTGAATCTGATTCATAGTTACGTGCCACCGTCAACAGCATTTTATCAAGTTCACCAGTCTGCTCACCCGTTTGAATAAGATAGATGGCAATTGCAGGAAACATATTCGTCTGTTTTAAATACTGGGCGATTTTACCCTGTTTTACGATATTATCACGCGCTGCTTTGAGCGCCTCCGCAAGCACCCGATTATCGACCGTTTTGACGACGATATCAAGCGCGTCAGACAAATTCACGCCCCCCTCAAGCAATAGGCCAAGCGTGTATGAAAATTGTACAACGGCATTCGTTTTAGTGAGATATTTAATGAGCGGCAGTCGCAATTTCATTTGATCAATCCACAAGCGGCCCGTATCGGTACGTACCGCAAGCTGTATGCCGCCAATAATAATTAACAACGCAATCGTCAATAAAATATAGTGATTCACAAAAATATTAGAAATAGCGATGAGCGTTTTGGTCATGCCTGGTAGTTCTTTGCCCCGCGCTGCAAACTGACCCGCTATTTTAGGCACTACCCAAACCATAAGCACCACTACCACGACACCCACAATGGCTAACTGAATAAGTGGATATTGGAGCGCACCGCTGATACGCTTGGCGATTGCCTCTTGCCTCTCCAAAAAATCGGTGAGTCGTTCAAGAATAACCTCTAAATTACCGCTCGCTTCACCCGCACGCACCAGCTGGATATAAATATTATCAAACACTGCGGGATATCGCTGTAATGACGTTGCAAGTGCCACACCCTCTTTTAGCTCGTCTCGAATCGATACGAGCATGGTATGCATGGTGCCGGTAAATTGTTCGATCAATAGATCAACCGCTTGCAAAAGCGGCACACCAGAGCGAAGCAATATTGCAAGCTGTTTGGTAAAAAGAATTTTTTGTTTTACGGTAACCGAACCTGCAAGCAGACGTTTTATAAAACTGGTGCCCGCCTCTTCGCGCGTTTGTTCGAGCTTGGTAAGATACAAGCCCTGCGCAGTCAACTGCTGACGCGCCACCTGCAACGAAGGTGCATCGACAACTCCTTTAGCCCGCTTACCATCCCGAGAAAGTGCCTCGTACGCATATAATGGCATGCAAAATCCTTCATGAGCGTGCAATTAAAAATCATTGTATCACAGAGCACAAGCATCATAAAATATTCCACTTTTTTTCAAAATTTTCTGTATACTATCGCACAGTACTGCAGCAAATTTTTACGAAGGGATTCAGGATGAATATCAAGCTACTCGTAATAACAAGCATGTATATCAGTTCCATAATTGCAATGGACACTCTCCCGCCGATTGCCGATGCTACATTTTTGTTGTGGTGTGGTAGGCTTACCTGTACGGAAATAAAACGTGAACAAATTTTTAATGTTACTCCACGTCAATTTTTAGGTATTGAAGAACCTGTTATTCCCCAAGGATGCTTTTATTTGCAACAGAACCAGATTCTATCCGGTCTTGGTCCACAAAAAACTATACCCTCGGAAGTTTGGTTTACGGATAATGATCATACCATATGTGACCGACGCATTGCTGGCCGTTGGCGCTCCCTCGAATATAATAATCAACCTAGTGATCCATCCTGCGAACTGTATGAAAAACCTGCTGTAATACCACTCAATTATTTTGGCAGACAACATATTAATCGACTGTTTCAGTGCCCTAATTGTTATCGTATTGAACCCACCAGGGGAATCCCTTTTGAGTTATATCCGAACGCTATACCATGTGATGACAACTGCTGTCTTTATGCCGGCATTGCTGCAAACCCAAGTGAGCATATATGGATTGCGGCCTACCCTTACACTCTGTCTCATGAAAATGATGACACAAAAACAACCTTTCCCTTACAGGTACTCTGGGTTGAAAGTTGCAAAGAACCAATCAAACTCTGCGAGTTCATGTTACCAGGCAAAACATATACTAATATAGAACAATCTATTGCGATAAAATTTATTAATAATAATAATTTTCAGGTGTATTACGATGCATCTGGTAGAATGTATGAGTCTAAAGATTTCACCTTAATGACACCATCGAGTCTCGTTCAAATAATACAGTCTGAGCTGATTGACCATCGTGAACAACCATCGCTGTGTGTTATTACCTATGCACTCGATCGCATAAAAAATGTTGCATCACATATCGAATCATCTGTACTGCAAAAATGGTACTCAGCATATTACATACAATGCACAACTGGTTCTTTAGAGCAACATCAACTTGCTTCACTTTCGCAAGAAATGCATACCGTGATTGCTGGATTGCATTGAATTTTTGTAAATAAATCTTGTTTCTTACCAGCGACTCAGTTACAATGAGCAACAGTTATATGTTACTGCTTATTACAACCTCGGAAAGGACATTCCATGTATTGTATCTCGCACATATACATATCGCTGTTTGCTTTAGGTATCAGTGCGTACTCACTCATTGCATCAGATCGCACCATTAAACCAGATATTATCGATCAAGATTTTGTACGAAACTATGAGCAAGTTCACGATAAACTTAGTACACAAAGCATAAATCCAGCCGATGCAGTGCTATTTTTTATAGCAAATGATCATTATATAAACACAGATGCATTCACAATATGTGCAAAACTTTTTGCATCACAACATCCTTATGCATGTTATGATATTATGGTAGCAAAATGTGGAAGCGGTGCATTCAGCATTCCGTTAAAAAAACGAGATGCACTCATAGAAAGCTTTCTCGATTATGGCTTTATGATGCCATACATGGAAATAGAATCACAGAACATAGACTTACCAGTGTTACATGCACTTGTAACGTGCAGCCACAATAATAAACCAAATTTTAGTCTTGTAAAAAGGATCCTAGATCTAGGCGCAAATCCCCATTGTCTAGTACATACACACCCCGATGGCAGTTGTTACATGGATGCATTCAATTTTATAGACAGAGCTCACTATACACAAAAAGATAAACAAAAATTAAGGGCTCTGCTTCAGCGATATGAACGCACATCAACAAATATCACTGACCTATTTCACCCAGGAACACGTTTTTATCGCAAAGATCTATCTCCGCTTGCTGGGGCCAACTAACCCATGGTAGACTGGTGCGTACATTGTGTAATTATGTTCACAAAGGAGCATTATGAAAAAGTTTTTATTCGCATTCTGTTGCATGTTGTATGGAATGGCTTACGCAACTGCACCAATAAGTGATCCGGTCTCAGATATTTTTTCACAACTGAAAGATCATGAATATCCGCGCATCTATTTTATGGATCCGTCATTATTTATTGAATTACTCCAAAATGTACACAAAAGCCCCGCAACACCGCGCCGTTATATTCAAGCAGTCTTTAAAACATTCACCAATGTCGTCAAAGGTACCGACTGTGTTACGACCGACTCATTCGTCTCGACGCTGCAATTCTTGAATGAGTTTTTACCTTGCTATATGCAGCCATGTCTGTGTGAATCATATATTCAAACGATACTTGATAGAGATCTTGAAACCTATCAGCGGCTTCTCATATTCAACCGCACGCTCCTGCTGAACTCATTTAATAACTATTATGATGATTTTCGCACTAATCCAGTCCAATTCTTGCAAAATATCGCTGAAATTTTGGCGCAAGCAGCACAAGAAGAGCTTGAGATTGCAAAATTACGGAGCACGATCAAATTATTTCTGGAGCTTCATCTCAATAAACTATTCTGGGCGACAGAAGATAATGAAGGCTGCTGGGAACAGGTAAAATTGATTGCATACAATCTTGCGCTATTAGTTGATAACAATATCCTGGACGATCTGAACGATCTTGACGACCTCTTTTGGAGCTTGATCCATCGGTTTGGTCACTTTTTTGAATATGCCTACAAAAACTGTGATATTAAACTATTTGAGGCAATTAAATATGATCTCGCCCATAGCTCGCTCCTGCTTTTGGAACTCGAAGAGCATGATCCTTGTATCGAAAAACGCTCAGAATGTCTGCTGCACATCGTTATGCACGCGGAAGCACGCAAGCGGGCGCATGAACTCAATATGACGCAGCGAAATTGAAATGCACAGGTTCTGTCGTGCGGTCTATTCTATGTAATTGCTTTTTTCAAGTTTCGAGTTATTCTTTGAAGACATGTTTATGATTTGATACAGAGGATCAGCTATGAAACAGCATATTTTATTGTTGACGGTGTTATATAGCCCATTATGTGCCATGAATGGTGGAAACACGCCTGGTTACTTCTGCACGTTTGCTCCCAACGAGCGTTATGCTCCTGCATCACCCGTATGTGCAATACAATATCAAGCTGATCAACAAAACGGGATTATTGTTTCAGTTCCTGTAGGTTCATTAACAACCTGCCAGCCAGGCCATTACCAAGTCTATGAAAATGGTGCATGCGTACAAATAAATGATATCAATGAACAGCATCAAGCTAATTTGAACGAATGTTTACAAAATACGGCACAGTTGATAGCACAGAGTAAACAGCAATTACAGACAAATGCTATATTGCTACAAAATCATACACTTCCTGGCGTTTTTGCAATCGATGCAAACAAGTCTATGATCCCACTAAAACAGGGTTTTTATCAAGTGAATAATGATGGCACATATCAAGCGGCGCAGCAAAAATGCAATAATTGGGTGGAATCATTGTGCACTGTAGTGCACAACATCGTGAAAAATAATCCGTTTTTAGATTATGCAGCATGGTTTAGTGTTTTGTGCGCCACTGGCGTTTTTATAAACAATCTACAGCCACCATTTTTATCTCCAATGGCTTGCAATAGCCTCGCGTTTGGAGCTGGCGCTACGTTAGTGGGTAAATATAGTACCGTTGATAAAGAAAAATATGTTTCTTCATATCTAACTGCAGCTGGTCTGGGAGCCTTTCTTGGTATTCTTGGCATCATATCAGCACAGAATCAAGCATAGAGATTTTTATTCAGGTAATTGTACCGTGATATGCGAACACCGCATATCTTCAAAACCTAAAAATATTCTTTGTACATGAGCCGCATTAAATGGATCAAGATCGAATGTTTCATGCATCATCGGGTTCACGCGCTCACACTTAAGCCAATAGGCGCCAGTCACTGGGATTGTACCAATAATTTCTGGTTTACCAAGTTGCTCATAAACTTCACGATGCCATAGTCGTTGTTTTAGATTGACCTCTAATTCACCACGATCCGCCCATAATATAAAACGATCCCACTGTGTAGCGCATACATTTGATGTCGCAAAAACACTCAAACTGGTGATACCAACACCAACGGTTTGCCACAACGAACCAAGTTTTTGATAAAGCGATGAGGCCCAAAATGCATTAAGCACAGGAAGTACACCGCCAGTGTGATATATCTGCAATGCACACGTTGCAAGCGCTACCGATCCGAGCATTAGATAAAAACCATTGTGTGAAAAGCTACGCCAGTAATAATCACTTTTTGTATCACAAAATTGTGTATATAGCCTTTGATCAAATGGCACGATGATCGGTGCTTCAACAGCTCTTGCCGTTTCGCTTTCTATTTCAGCCACTTTATCAGCTACCGATACCTCTATCGCTACAGCTTCTGTCACCGGTATCATCGGCTTATCTGATCCATTGCTTGGATAGATGCAGCTCGAAAGAGCGATTATACATGCTCCGAGAATATACCTACATTTCATAAAGACCCCCTAAAATTGGGCATTTGTATCAGTATAGATTATCGACAAAAATTGTCAATGAGAAAATATGGATCTAGAAATGGACGATTGAATCGCGCTTTTTGATTGATTTATTAAGTGTGCTAGACTGTACAAACAATTATTGCAAAGGATAATCAATGATTTTTATGTCTTTCGCACTCATTTACATATCATGCACATTCTGTAGTACCATTTATAGTAGCGATCCCAGATCAAATACCGGCCTCTCAAATAAAAACACCTATTTTTACCAAAGTACTTCTCTTTCAGCTTCTGATGAAAATGATCATGCAGAAAAAATTAAATTGTGTGTGCCGGGGTTGGATTGTCCTTATGTCACCACGTTAACAGTTGGCACCCTTGCTACCTGTGCTGCATGTATAACTACGGGCTACTTCACACACAATTGGTATTGGCTAACCGGATGTATCGCAAGTCCTCTCATTGCTATGCCATGCGCTACTATCATGCAATGCTATTATGCAAAAAAAGAGACTCACCAAACAGTCTTATGAGCGTGCGATGGTTATGGTTCTATTTAGATGGCACGGATTATCACTGATGATAGTTCGTTCGAGCATTTGCAACGTTGTATATTGTTGTAACACATTCATAACTGAATAACTACTATCACACCAGGCTATATCGAGTCGTTTTAGTGTACTATTTTTGAATAATTCTTCTATGATACCCTTACGAGCATCCTCCACATTTTTTGCTGTAGCCTTATAGGAACGAAACGTGCATGCAGCGATATGAGTATGCAATATATTCAGGTGTGTTAAAGTTGTGTTACCGATTAATGCTTTAACTAAATCATCCATTAACTGGCTATGATATACAGTACAATTGGTCAAGTCGAGTTTTGAGACCCTTGTATTACTTTTGAGTACACGCGTCAATTCAACCATATCCCTCGCAACACAAGTATCCATTCTCAACGTTTCATTTTTTAAATGGTAAAAATATCGCCCCATTGTGGTACACCGATGTTGTGTATACTTGTGTACCACATACGAAATTGCAGCTGTTTGTAATGGGTCAGCAAAAATCTGTATGCTTCCCCCCAAGAGCGTTGCATCACGATTTAAAATAAGATTTAAGAATAGGTTGGTATCCGCGCAAAAATTTGGTTCTTTATGGGGTTTTTCTGCGATTAAAAAAAGATTTAGAGACCTACCATATGTTCTAACATACAATGCCTTATTCAAGTGCTTGTAAAAAAACTGAGCAGTTTCAGTAAATGCCAAATATGAGGGGGTATCCAAAAAATTACTTATTTCCCTGACCGTATCAACGGGTAAAGTATCCAATTTATATTCACTCGCACTGATCGCACAGAATAAAACGCTTATATAGAACGTTACAATTGCATGGATAGCGTAGCGCATGGAAACCTCCTGCATATTTAAAAATCAATGGTTATTGCAAAACCAATGGTCGTGTTACCCACTGAGCGTTTACCATTAAATGGTATGCGGGCAAATAGTTCGAGTTGTGGCGAAACACAGGGTTCATCCATGAGAACCGAAAAATCATAATCGACCCGCACAATAGCGGTATGTAGGGTAGAATCTTGTAAAGAAACTGCTTCATTTGCAATCGCGCTGTTCACACAATTACCGAATGGGGAAATAACATCATGGTTATGCTTGCGGTATTGGTACACCGCACGGATATTGAGCCCTTCCGGTAAATCACGCATACCAACATATACGCTATACTGCTGTTCCAAACCAGGGTCATAGTAAACACGCGCTTTTTCCATGAACATCAAGTCTGTCTGGCCATGTGCCGTATGAATACGTTGTGAGACGGCGTTACCAAAAATTTGAGTCAATTCAACATCAAAACCTACATACCAATGGTAACCAAACAACGTTTCAAGCGTAAAACCAAACGGGATCGACCACATGCCGTTGTAGCCAAATGGAAATGCAAAGACCAAATCAGGATCTGCCTGTTTACCCGATGGTGCAGTAAGTCCAATACGAAGCGCTACCATCACTGATTTTAAAAACTGCTTTGCCTGCGGAAATACGCGCTGCCAATCTATAAAGAAGGTAATGTCACCAAGGCCAGTACGTTCCCATTCGCATAATTCAAAGCAACCAACATCCAAAACTGCCTGCTGAATATCGCCGGTCAAAAACTCTTTAACTCTGAAATCTTGTGGCGATGGCGGATTTTCATTTGGCGTTAAATCAACCAGGCAAAGATCTGCAAGACGGTACCGATAAAATGGTAAGTACACACTGACTGCGCATTGTTCTAAAAAGAAATAACGCATAACGCCAGCGCCGGCAACATCAAGATAGAGTGGTGCATTAATACACATGTCGCCCCGAGTGCCCGCATTATTTGCATCAATTTTGGTCAACAACTGTGTCGGTGCTGCACTCGGGCTGAAACCTTCGAGCATCTGTAAACATCGTTGCACCTGAAACCAAATACTGAGCGGACTTGCCACCTTTCCTTCTGAATCCCATGCTGACGCAGCACCAATACCGCCTTCTAGTGTCACATATGCCTGCACCGTTTCAGTTTCATAATCAACATAAGGGCGCAACATCATATCATATGGCCTAAAAATGTTGACAAGTCCATAAACTGTGTATGCATGAAACAGGATCCACGCACCAATTATGGTATATATTCTATGTAACGCATTCATTGCATATCCTTGTTCGTTATCCTTGGACTATCAACCCCATGTTGGTCACAAGATACCAAGAACCGGTCGCAGGCTCCTGCGTGAGTGTAATAATATCTGATTGTGCATTAAATGATAGTTCCGGCACCGAAATTGACTGTACACCTACAAAACGATTCGTTGAGCGCGGCTGAGTCAAAAACGAAAGAATGTTGGGCGTTGTCACTGACGCGGCCTCAAACCCTTCAACGGAACGCGCAAAAAAATACTCGGCCCCATCACTCACCACCACATCTTTGTATTGGCCAAAATCTAAAAAAAAGCTTGGTAGTTGTACACCTTGTTTATTCCTGACGAACCAATCACATGCAAAAGGGAGCACTGTTGTATCGTTGACCGTACCACTGATTGCATTCACTGCAAGACGATTAATAATGGAGCGATTACTCCGCGCCGTGCCACTCAAGACCCAAAAATAACCTCCCTGCGATAACGTAGTCGCAGTACCATCAGGACCAAGGCCTGTAATCGCTTCTATCGGAAATTCTGAGTCAGGAACTACTGCTAATTCCCACATTGGCTGCACATCAAGTGCTGAGGTACCGCTTTGGGTACGATACAAACCAACCGTTGTTGAAATTAACCCAAGCTCCTGTGAAAACAATACATTTGTGATGATAAAATTCGGCGCGGTGCCTGGCAAATTATTCCCCACTTGCGCTACTGTCACCGGCATATTACTTGGTACCGCAACACCATTTATAATAGTAATACCATTCGTCAAATCGATGCGATCAACTTTATAGGGTGTTGCAACATAGAGATACTGTCCATCCGCATACAATTTTCGCACATCGGTATAAGAACCAAGCTGATACATCTGCAAGCCAACTGGTAATGCATTCAAATCACCATCAAAGCCAGCACCCCATCCCGCACCGGCACTGGTAACCCATATCGCAACGCCACCATTACCTCCCACACAGAGCCAACTGTCGGACAGCACGTCACTGTGCGCTACTGCTGATGTAGTCAGCGGTGTCATGGTATTAAAAATACCACCTTCAATCAGCACCAACGGTGCTGTACCGACCGGATTGGATAAAATCGTGTTGACCGCCGTAACGACCTCAGTATACGCACTATCAGGCAGTTGACTGTACAACACATTTGTGCCTGCAATTGCAACACCCGTTTGTGCCAAAATCACCTGATTTCGCTCCGTGCACAACAATGCTGCAACATTACCCATGCCCGCAGTGCGGTAATCAAGGCCACTCATGGCCGTGATCGATTGTGATTGTGTATTAGTCCCCGTTAGGTTCATAATTGCTTGCGCAACCCCTTCTAAGGTAGAACCACTTTGCCAAGTTGTACGTAAAACCGTATCTGCAATAATATCGGTTGTTGTAAGCATCAACCACACACCACTGAGCGTATTTAATGATGCACCAAATATACTGGTCGGCGATCCGATGGTACGCACCCATGGCGTCCAGCCAATGACAACTCCTTGTGCATTAAAGAGTGCACGTGAAGCATAAATACCGTTGAATGTTGGCATATTATTAACCACTGCATAAACCATGTCACCATTTACCGTCATCTGATTGATCACAATACCAGCAGGCAACAAGCCTTGACCCACTTGCACAGCAGTATCAGTTGGTGTATATAAATCACTCGCCTGCAATGCAGGATCACCAAGTCCGCCACCTTTTTTGGCAAGAAAGCCAGATTGTGCAGGCAGCAGCTGTTCGCGCTGAGATTCAATATTAAATGCAAGAGTAAGTGGTACTGCATAGACTTGATTTTGAACCATATCAGGTGTTTCACCCACATTCAACATACGTCCAACCATGACGAGGAGCGGCTGTCGTGTACTTGTTTGCATAATCTGCATGTTGCTACTCACACCACGCACTGACGAGCCTTGTTCAAAAACAATATAGTTGGTATTGGGAACTACTGTTGTAAAATCAAAACCAGGAGCTAGCACTGAAGTCACCGTCATCGTACCATTTTGGAGTGGTAACATCCGTGCTATGAGCGATGCATAATCGGTTGGAGCAATACCACTGATCACTTCATCGAGTGCAGCATAGAGCATGACTAATGGGTTTGACCAGAAAAGTGCTATGCCATTTACAATATCAACAGGATCAGTACCGAGGGTAAATGCAACATTGGTCGCATCAAGTGATGTAGTGGGAAACGTCTGCAATGCAAGGTTGCGCGCAAATACTGCTGCAATACCGGAACCAGGGTCACCAAAATGGCTACTTGATGTAGGAGTCACTGCAGCATAGGTAACACCACTAAAAACTGATGATCCCACTAATGCTTCAACAGTAGATGCTGGCGCACCATTCGCATCGGGCAATGAATCAAGACTGAGCAAAGTACCCGGTGCAATGCGTGCAAAAATTTGGGAACTGTTTTTGTTAGGTACCGTAAAAAAAGCGGTCGGTACATTGCTCATGAAGGCAACAAGATCTATCTCAGCATTGTACAGCGGGCTTGTCGTTTCTGCTTCACCATTAATGGTTACCGATTGCTCGGCATAGGGCACAAAACTGTGACTCGCCATTTGATAGCCCGCAAGTGCAAAATTTTCTGCACCTGACGCACCAGCAGTAATAAACACGCCATCTGCAAAACTGTTAATGATTGGTATAAAGTTTAAAATTGAAACTGGCATCGTCGCATTAGCTGGCGCCAAGGAAGAACCAGGAACTAACTGTCGTGCCTGGCACGACAGAATAAAAAGAAAACATATTAAAATAATAAGACCAAAGCGCTTCATGAGAACCTTCGCTAAAAAATCTAGTGTTTAGTTTACGGAGATTTGCAAAAAGCGCCATCAGAAAAAATGTAGCATCCTTGCATTGTAACAAGTATTGCCTAATTTAACCCTCAAAACTTGAATCAGAATCATTTTCAATAGCAGCGGCTAACGCTTCAGTAAACTTTACCGCTACCCTTTCTACTATCCTATCTTCTTCCTTCTCTTTTTGTTCTTTTTTTAACTTTTTTACTTTTTTAGTTTTTTCAGCATTTTCATTTTCTTCTTCTAATTTTAAGACATTTTGCGCATTACTGCGCACATTATTGACGGCATCAAGAAGCATTTGTGCCCGGTCAGAACCAGCAAGTTCACTAAAATAAACAAATATTGGAGCGCTATTTGTAACCGAGCCCTTTATAACCCAATGGAGGTCTACTACTTCATCGTCTTCATAATCATCAAAATCTTTAGTGCTATCACATGAAAATAGAACTTTTGCTATCGTTTTCACAGAACTTTTTGGCAAAAGGGATTGCACAATCGCAGCATTATTACACATATTGCACACCAGACCAAGTGGTGTAACACCATACTTATCCGCCTTGTTCGCATCTGCACCTGCATTGAGTAACATATATATTAAGCCCATTGTCCTATATTTAGCGGCACAATAAAGTGGAGTTTTGCCATTTTTATTCTGAAGATTGACATCAAACCCCAATTGTATAAGACCATTCACGCTCTTCACTATGCTTTCACGCACAATTTTGCAGTACTCTCCCGCATTTTTAGCGCCAACCCGCGCTAAACAATCTTTTTTTTCATTATCATTGAGTGGGGTATCGCTATTGTTATCTAATCTTTCAAGTTCATCCTTCAGCGATTTTTCTCTTTTAACTAAAGTATGTAATAATGTGTCCCCATTTTCAGCTCTCATATTCTCAAGATACCGAGCCAATGTTTTTGGACCGTTGTCTCTATGCTCTTCTTGTTGTTTTTCCGCCGTTGCACCACCAACTTGATCTGCCATCCCGTCCATTGCTACAACCACTTGCGGTGCTACCAATAACACCACGCTGAGAATGTATATACGCATATTCATAACCACCTCTCCTTTGTAATTAATGGTTTATAAACTATCGAAAGTATGCGTCACTTTCCATGTGATGTCAAAAAGCCAGATGCCTCACATGATTAGAATTTCAGTCGTCGACAAACCGTTGACCACTGACTTATTATCCTAGTTTTCATCTCAACCTGATCAAAAACGTTGGACCGCAGTCCGTGACAAAATGTCACGATCTCAATTCTCGAGCCATTTTTCCAGCTTTCATCGATTTCAACCTGTGACAAAATGTCACGACTTGGGTATTCGCCCAGAAGCACAAGCTTCAATTGCTCATTTGACATAAATATAAAAAACTTCATAATGCAACCATACACATCTCTTTTAAATGGTGGAATAATTTCAATGCATGCACGTGTATTTTCCGCGACCACTGTTGGTATCGATGCACAGCGCGTTGCCGTAGAAGTTGATGTCTCTTTTGGCCTGGTACAATTTTATATTGTTGGGTTACCCGATACTGCCATTAAAGAAAGCAGCAAACGAATCAAAACCGCGCTCCAAAATAGCGGTATTAGATTACCGGCAAAACGCATCACGGTGAATTTAGCGCCTGCTGACTTAAAAAAAGAAGGCACGCTTTTTGATCTGCCCATTGCGCTCGGTATTTTATGCGCGCATGAAACACTGACACTCGAGCCACAATTTTTACAAGAAACATTGGTCATTGGTGAGCTTTCACTGGATGGGGGCATTCGACATATTACCGGTGCACTGCCGATTGCGTATAATGCGCAACAGCTTGGTTTTACCCGTGTGATTGTGCCTGCTGCAAATACTGCAGAAATTTCAGTTATCGACAATATAGAAATTATTGGTGTCTCGCACATTACTGAACTGATCGCTTATTTACGGAATGAACAAATTATTGTACCGACGCCACATCGCACCATTGCAAGCACAACGGTGTATGAAGACAGTGCCGATATTGCACACATAAAAGGTCAACGCACCGCAAAACGTGCACTGCAAATTGCCGCGGCAGGAAATCACAATCTATTATTTGTAGGCCCACCCGGTGCTGGCAAAACATTGCTTGCCCGATCATTGCGCACGCTGATGCCACCGTTGACGTTTCATGAGATGGTCGATACAAGCATGCTCTATTCGATTACCAATGCATTGGGCGGGCAGCCACTGATTACCGAACGGCCATTTCGGAGCCCACATCACACAATTTCACAGGCAGGGCTCATCGGTGGAGGTTCATTTCCACAGCCGGGCGAGATTAGTCTTGCACATCATGGTATTCTTTTCCTGGATGAATTTACTGAATTTAAACGCGACACACTCGAGGCGCTCCGCCAACCGCTTGAACATGGCATTGTCACTATTGCACGCGCACAGCAAACATTAACCTTCCCTGCATCATTTATTTTAGTTGCTGCACTTAATCCATGTCCCTGCGGATTTTATGGTGACCGTACCCGAACTTGTGTCTGCTCGCGTGTATCGATTGAACGTTACCTGGGGAAACTGTCAGGCCCACTGCTTGATCGTATCGATCTTCATATTCCAATCGAGGCAATCGATTACGCAACGGTGACACAAACAACACACCAAGGTCCGACCTCTGCAGAGCTCCGTACAACTATTGAGCAAGCACGCGCTGTACAACACGCACGGTATCAATTAGCACATGTATATAATGCGCAATTGCATGCAGTGCAGGTAGAACAATATTGTGTTTTGAGCGTTGATGCACAAAAACTAATGGCGCGATCATTTGATACGCTCAAACTAAGCATGCGCGGCTATCATAAATTATTGAAAATCGCCCGCACCATTGCAGATCTTGCTACGTCACCTTCCATCGAAGTTCCCCATTTGCAAGAGGCACTCATGTATCGTTCATTAGATCAATATTTAGAGCGGCCACGATGATCATCGGTGTCGGTATCGATGCGGTTGAAATCAGCCGCTTTGCAGATTGGCATTCCAAGTCACTCGCACGGCTACGCCGTATATTTTCAGAACCAGAAATAGTGTATTGCCTTCAAAATCCTGCCAAGAGCGCCGAGCGGTTTGCTGCCCGCTTTGCTGCCCGCGAAGCAGTATATAAAGTGCTGCACGCTCATGCTCCCATCCCCTTTTTGACCCTTGCCCGCGCAATAACTATAACTAAAGGTCAGCATGGAAAGCCCGCTCTTATTATTGATTGGCAGCTGCTTTCGACATGGGATACTCCTCTACTTCGCACTGTCCATTGGCACCTGAGCCTGACCCATACCAACACCACGAGCATCGCCTGTATTATCGGGGAAGTGCCCTAAAAATCGCATGTACCTGGTTGACTAATCTGCGCCGTCTGCTAAACTTTACGTAATTTAAGATCAATCGCGGGGTAGAGCAGCCTGGTAGCTCGTTGGGCTCATAACCCAAAGGTCGCTGGTTCAAATCCAGCCCCCGCAACCAAAAATATATATAAATGGAGTTCTTATGAAATTATTATTGATTTTGTTTACTGTTGTAACTTTTTCAAATGCTTCTGAACAAATCTATGTAACCCTTTATCCAAAAAATATTACGTACTCTACGGGAGTTTTTCCTCACACTACATTTGCAGCGCTTAGTATCGAACTTAATGAAAACCTGCAAACATGTGGATTGCTCTACAATATGCATAATGTCAATCTCACCCATAATAAGAACACTGTTTTGTCAACTCCATCGCGCTGCTTTAGCTACTTTGAATACAATAAACTATCGAACAATCCTCAACTTTCATGAATGCGAAGTCACCGATGAACAAAGCGTTATTTTTAATTGGGCTGTTTTCACTGCTTCCTGATGCGTGCATTTTCGCTTCGAATAGTGTCGATACTGAATCCTACGAAGTAGATGAACCGCTTATTGTAAGCGCTCCTCACTGTGTCAATTCATGCATAACATATACTGTTAAAGAATTTAATTCTGAGGGCTTTCCTTATTCACGTATCAAATCCCATTATGTTAAATTTATTTTTGCCCAAAACCCAACATATAAAGAAATGGCGGAAGCAGTCCGCACACATATAAAACAAGAAGGCGAATTGGTTTTATATTATAGTAGGCAACATAAAAATGCCAAACTATATAAAAGATACGTCACTGAAACTTCCGAGCCATACGACAAATATGAAGTTTCTGAGTTAGATTTTGTTACCCATGATGCGCAAAAACTTCGTGAACAAAATAGAACCTCTCTGCGCAGATAACTAATTTAAACTACCGCTCGTTTGGTACGATTTTATTTCCTGTATCCAATAGTCGGCATACATTGTTGCATAGTTATACTGACTCGAACATATTGTTCGATACTTTTTTGCTAAAAAATCTTCAGTAACCTCTGACCAATCATCAACGAAAATGACCGGCAAATCCTCAAATAAAGAATCCAATAAAGAATGCTTCATGATTGGTATGGAGCCCACGAGTAACGCTTCCCACGTGCGATGACAATCAACACCATTACCTGCAGGGCTCAATACATAGCGATATCGTTTTATGGTATCGAGGTATTGTGTATGTTTTGTACGCGGTGCAATATCACAAAATGATTGTTGCTTGCAGTAATTCAGTGCATTCAACCGTTCTTGCCTATTGGTCGCCAGCGAAAAATTTATATATACCCGCGGTAACTTATCTTCCCATGAAATGGGAGAAGATAGCGCCCTTTGAAAAGTTTCAATGGTGCCATGTTCCCAATATCTATTTGCAATGCCCAACGGTAATGGTCGTAATTTTGGGTGCTTTAAATCAGCGTTCTGCGCAAACCAAACAATAATATGTGGATCCTCTAAATAATGAATGAAATTGTACTTGCCAGGAGGACACTCGATGGAAGCCCAGAAAATGGGCGAATGATCACCATTATGCGTGAGCAGTATATAGTTTGTTGTAATTTGGGGATGCAGCCGTTCAAAAAAATCGGGAATAAGATCTGTCTTCAAAAAAATTATATCACCATCATGCACGGTTTCTGGAGAAAATGGTTGATTTGTTTCATCTATAATGTGATCCGCAATAGCACGAAATGTATCGCCCGCAATGAAGGGATAACTTGATGGTCGCGAATTACCCAGGCAGCCAGAAAATTGAAGTGCCATCACGAGGACTAGAACATACATTTGTTTTTGTGCTGTCTTCATTACCTACCCTTTTTTTATTGTTTTTATTCTTTTCACGATTGTAGTATTTCTGTACACAAAAAAAAAGGAGATTTTTGGTAATGAAGAAAGTCACGCTTTTTTTATACGCAATAATATTAGTAATGACATGCTTCATATCTAACATTTACGGATCAGTTATTCCCCATATTATTTTTGTTCACTTGGGAAACACCATTCCCGACTATGGATATATAGCGCTTGAACAAGCACGACTGTTTAATGAAGATGCTCATCTTTGTTTGATTGCAAACAAAAAGGCACTCGAAAATGCAGCATATGATTTTGCGCAACAATCGATCATCACCGTGGCGTGTGAAGATCTACCATGCAGTGCAACACATCAAATATTTAATCGCTATACCACTCTTGACAGACAAAGACGAGATGGCTTTTGGCACAAAGCAACAGAACGATTTTTTTATATTCATGAATATGCTGCGTTACACAATCTCACCTCAATAGTACACCTCGAAACAGATACCATGCTCTATGCCAACATTGCGGACATGCGCGATGCGCTTTCCCAGTACAAAGGCATTGGAGCGGTATTTGATTGTGATACCCGGTGCATTCCCTGTTTTATGTACATCGCCAATGCGGATGCGATTGGCCATTTGGTGGATTTCATTGCACACCATGCAGCACACGGATATAATGATATGGAAATCATAGCACAATACCGCGCAGCATTTTCTCAACAATATATAGATTCGTTGCCCTTGGTGATACCTGAATATTGTGCGCACCATAAGCTTGTCAACGCACAAAACCAAATGGCCGCAAATCCATCAGATTATTTTAATAATATCGAATTTTTTAACTCGATTTTTGACGGCGCCGCCATCGGACAATTTCTTGGCGGCATCGACCCAAGAAATGGTAAATCAGAACCAGGTTTTATTAATGAAACATCACTATTTAACCCATCGCTGGTTTCCATTGAATGGCATAGAGATGAACGAAATCGGAATGTGCCTTATGCAGTGAGTAATGGGAAATTGTATCGCATTAATAATTTACACATACACTCAAAAATGCTAGAAAAATTTCGTAGCTGAATGCCTTGCCTGTCGCCTTCACAATCCCGCTGTCACAAGCTTGTTTTAAGATTTCTTTAAACGGGAACGGCCGGGCTCCTCACCAACCACGCTAACGAGACGCCCACGATATCTTTAGAAAAAAAGGAGAGGAGTAATTGAAGTTGACCTCACCGGGCCGTAGAGGTGTTCCGGTGTCCTTGTCAGCCCTACCCGACGTTGAGTTTATGTATTACAGCAACAAGAGCAACTCGAAATGGCTTGTCTTTTTTTACACAACCTTTACACTGACTCCCAGTTAAAATTATTAACGTAAAGGAAGTTTTCAATGTACATAGCCATTTTTTCATTGCTGATTTTTTTCGGAACCAGCTTATTGTATTCTTCAGAGTCAAAAAATTTCGTTCCCCGTGGTGATTTGCTTCCCAATCCACTCAGAGGACACTGTATCAAGCATTCTGATGAATGCAAAGGATTGGTCACTGCGTTAAAAAACAATGATCCTGCAGCTGTTCGGGAAGCCATTATAAATGTTTCGGAAAAAAATCAGCTCTCCCCGCAAACAACTGAAAAGATGCATAATATTACGATCAAAAACATGCAAAATGGCCAGAGAGGCTTTGAATTATGTATACTAGATTATGCTGAAATATTCAGCACATATATATTACTTGATCAGTTTCCGCAGCCACTTAATAACGCATGTTTCGACCGTAGAGAGTCGTCAGGCGCAACTAAGTCGTGCCGCATTTTGGTTCAGCAATTTTATGCATTCAATAAGCAGCAAAAGTCTAAGGTCTACATTCCTGATTCACACTTAGTTAAGGAAAGTATCGAATCCTTGAAGCTTCCTTCCGTTGAAGCTGGACTGTATTCTTCAGAACAACTGACCCAAGATTTTACGAGACGCGCGCGTGGATCGTGGTTTGTAAATTCTCAGTGGGGTATCTGTCGCAGCGACTTTGAATAGAAACAAATTTTTGATGTATTTTGTAAGCTGTGGCCCAACGTAATATTTGGCCTACTTTCTTCCATACGAATGGCATGCCACGTAATGGTATCCCTCAGCCTGCAATTTACTCAGATCATCAAGAGTTTTAACATCCTTCCATTTCAAGAGCCGTAATTTACATTGTTGTGTTCTACTAAATAAAAAACTCAGGTATATCTCATATTCTGAGCAAGGGGACCTAAAAGTGTGCTTAGGATCTATAGCACGACAAAAGCAGCGCCAAAAATCAGCGCCATGATGCTCTTCTACTAACTGAAACAAATCTTCTATGACGGGCCTTTGAAACAACATATGGTGTGCTATGCCGGTAAAGTCGGACCATAATTTAGTCAGATCGGGATGTAATCGCCGCATATGGTCAACATAGGGCATGTAGGTAAGGAAATATGAATTTTCACGGGTACCCGGTCCATATAAACCACATCCATTCGCATCAATAAACATCGCGGGCCTTAAGAAAATGGCATCTGAATCCACAACAAGTACATTTGATGAGATCCCAGAAATAACGAGCGGCGCATATAACTTGAGTAATTGTTGATAAATCCACCCAATACGAGTTTTTGGGTGTGTAAGATATAGAGAGGCCAATGTGGCATCTTGGAATATTTCTTGTGCTACATCAAGCTTAGTAAATGGATATTGTTTTTCATCAAACCATTCCGCCTGATCTGTCAATTTTTTGTCGGACACCACGATAATGCGGCGTACATTATGAACATATTTTTTTACACTTTCTATGCACAATTCAAGCGTCAGAAGATCTTTTTCTATACTTGGTATGACCACATCTACTGGTTCGCGAAAAAACAAGTACGTACGTGTAGGAAATTGCGCATACACAGGCAGAAATAACACTCCATTAAGCAGCACTGCAATTACTAGTTTATACATCGACCGTTCCTTTTTTATTATTAATGTGCTTCAATGTTTTTGTGGATCCCAAACCCTCAATAATTTAACATATACCATGAAAAAATTTCTTTTTCTTCTCTTTATTTTTGCACAAACGTATGCAGCGACTTCTCGATTTATTGTACAACTCAATGATGATCCTTTCTTATATCCATTTCCGCTGCCTACGCACACCTATCATGCATACTGCAAAAACGTCTATTCCCAAAATGGTGAAGATGGCATCCTCGAACAACTCATCAAAGAGTTGGGCATTTCTGCCGGCACTTTTTGTGAATTCGGTGCGGCAGATGGCATCCGTACAAGCAATACTTTTAACCTCATGCAAAAATATCACTTTTCCGGCGTTGCAATAGAAGCAGACTATTCAGAATATGAAATATGCACCAAACATTATGCTCAATTTCCACAGGTGAAAGTATATCATGGCAGCGTTTTTTATGACGATCCCGAATATGATCTTCATGCATGGCTGACCAAAGCTGGCTTGCCCTATGATTTTGATATTCTGTCGATTGATATCGATGGTGATGATTATTACGTGTGGGAAGGTCTCACCGACTTTATGCCAAAAATCGTGCTTTTAGAAGCCAATTCATACCGCGACCCCGTGTGTGATGAATTGCCAGGCCACCCATCGAAAGTAACCCCTGATATTTTAAAACGATGGAATCCCGTACGCGTGGGAGTTGGGTGTAGTTTTCTGGCAGGCGTTAAGCTCGGGCTTAAAAAAGGTTATATTCCTGTCGCATATACCGGCAACATTGTATTTGTCAGAAAAGATTTAATACACAAATTGACCGAGTTTCCTTATGTTGTTTCTAATGATCCATATGATTATCTCACTTTGTATACCCATCTTGTACTGTGGAAAAATAGTTGGATGACAAATACAGGCCTTATTGTGAACGTGGCTCTACGCGATTACTATTTAAAGTATCGTAGGCAAGATGTTGACATTACCTGGCTCAACAAAAGAATGGATGAAATTATGCACAATGAAGCCATAATTTGGTGATCATTTTGACCGGTATCTTGACATAGAAATATCATCCTATTTTAAAATCATTCTCAAATAAACCTCTCAAATAAAGGATTATTGAATATGAAAAAATTTCTCATGCTGGCAGGCTCTGCACTATGCATAGCGCAACTACATGCAATATCCTCAGCAGATAAATTGATTAAGTTCAAAGACATGGAATTGGGACATTGCTCTGATTGGTTTGATCATGCAAAAAGAGCACATAACACTAAACATGATCTCCTCAGAGAAACGCAAAGAGAATGGAACTCGTATAGCAACCAACTATTGCGTGATGTGTCGAAAAATACCGATTGTTCCCGCGATAAAAAAGAAGAGATATTTGCTGAACGTCTCAACACAGCCATTGAGCTTCATAAAAAACAAAATGAAAAATTCAAAAAACTCTGCAACAATCTGTGGGATGAAGCAATGAATATTCAAAAACGCCATGAAAAAGAACTTGAAGCGTTTATTGAAAGCTGCAATAGTTGCGATAAGTAAATTGTTACAAAAGCTCATATTCAAACAGTGAGCCAAACTTCTTTTTGACCTCATTAACAACCGCTTCTGAATCAGCAATTACCACTTTTTTGCCCTGCCGTGCCACCCTTGCAGCCACCTCTAGCTTTTGAGATTCTTCGATAATGGGCACCGGGCAGTTTTCTTTATAACCTACTCGTTCGAAAAGGTAGCTTTCTAAATCTTCTGCCAAAAAGCGGTGCGCCATTTCATCTGCATGTTGTTTGTTCGTCGCATCGGTTGCACGAGGAATTATTGGTTCAATGCCCACCTGCAACGCATAGTTGCCCAGCGCACGGTTATCCCGCGGAAAGCACTGGCCACCAAAACCATAGCCCGGCTTTAAACAACGAGCACCAATGCGCTGATCTTTACCAACTGCGGCCAAAATTGCCTCTTTATCCGCACCAGCCGTTCTATCCGCAATATCAGCAACCATATTAGCATAGGCAATTTTAGTGGTAATAAAACAGTTAAGTGCAAGCTTGGTAATTTCAGCACTGACTGGGGACATGCGACATATGGAAGGAGTATTGGTACAGAGCCGCGCATACATCGCTGCAATAATGTCACCCGCTTCTGTTGACCCTTCTCCGATAAGTACCATATCGGGATAACAAAAACCATTCACAATCTCACCCTGCGCGATAAAAAGCGGACTGTAGCTTAAGGTCACATTGGTACAATCATACAACAATTTTTTACCGACAGTGTCAACATAGCCGGGAAATACGGTGCAACTAATTATCACATGTTTGTTGGCCAGCTTTCGCTCGTTAATCTGATTTAATACCCGATTTAATTTAGTGTGATCATATGCTTCCGGCTCTTTTGTCGTTGGAGTATCGACCATAACAAAATATATGTCAGCAAAGGCCAGTGCTTCATCGATCGATGTGGTTGCTCTAAAATTACGGCTCGCACACAAAAGTTCGTTCACCCTCGGCTCAGGAGAAAAAAATTGTTTGGTATTGAGCGCATCAACATATGCCTCATTAATATCCACACCGAGCACCTGGTATCCTGCCCGTTCAAAACACAATGCTGCACACAATCCCAATCTCCCGATACCGATGATGGTAATATTGTTGTTCGCATGAAGCGAAGGGACAATTAAAGCACCAACTAAAATGGTGTATAAAAATTTTATCATGAGCTCTCCTTTAATTCTGTCGCTTCTTTTTTGCGCGCACCAAAATATGCCAGCCTAATTCATCCTCAAGCTCTTTTAAAAGCCCGTCTGGCACCGTCTTAAAACAGGTATCTTTTTCATACTTATATGTAATGTATTGTGGGATGTCCCAACAAAAAATGTGCGCCTTATGTATATCTATAATTTCAAAATCACTGAACAATCGTCGTGCGCCAGCAAGTGTGTATGTGTAGGTAATGGGACATCCCGTTTGAGCTTCAGAACATGCGGCAATTACCGGATCAATTTCTCCAAAATTCCATGTATCAGTTTCACGCATAATGTTAAACACTTTGTAACTTAATTTCGCATACACCATCATCCTTAATTCTCCGCCGTCAGCGAGCAGTGGCACACACTTTTTCAAAATCATCTCGGGATGGGGCGAATGATGAATTACGCCGAATGACCATATCAGATCAAATTTTTTACCCGATGGAAGCAATCTATCCAACTCTTCTGCATTACCCACTATAAATTCAGCCTCCAGCCCATACACCTCGAAACGTTGTTTAGTCAATGCCAGACTTTCTTCAGAAAGCTCGACCACCGTCAGCAGAGCCCCATGCCGTGCAAAATTAATCGCTTCAGTACCGATACCGCATCCTATTTCCAACACACGCTTGCCGTGCCATGATGCAAAATCAGCAAATGATGGGATATGCGGCTCAACAAAATATTTTCGCTGTTCAACCTCATCAAAATAGTCTCGGGTGCCTTGCTGCTTATTAGAGTGGCGCACATTACAAGGACGACTGTCCCAAAAGCGTTTTACCTCATCTATGGAAATGGCCGCAAAGTCACGACCATTTCCATAGATGACCGTTCCCCAGACACACAAAATAATTGGTAATTTTTTTGGCATGCTCTTTCCTTTTTTTTATAGCATCACTATGTTGATAACGTACTAACTTATCCGTGTTGCAGCAAATCATAAAAAAGGCGTCTATGTTACAGAGAAAATTTCTTATTATATGCATATATATCTCTCTATCCTCGCTATTGAATGCACAAGACTTCAAAATATTCATACAAAATATCGTACCGCTCCGTGCCGATGGTAAAATCGCAATTCCTTCAAACATAAAACATATAAAACTTGACATCGGTCTTTCATACTCTGCACCAATGTCACAATATTGGCTGATGCATGAAGATGATTTATGGGTTTTTGGCTTTGAGCCAAATCCTGAGAGTGTACAATCGGTTTTGCGTGGTGCCCCGCAACGTGGTGACTGGCCGCTCGCAGTCGAAAAAAAATTCATAGGAACCCAATTTTTTTTAATTCCCTGTGCATTGGGAGAGCACAGATGCGACTCTGTTGATTTTTATGTTACTGCCAATGATTGTGGCTGCTCAAGCCTCTACAAACCAGTATATCTGCCGATACAAAAAATAATTACAGTGCCAGTCTTTCCGCTGACTGATTTTTTCGAGCTCTTTCCTTTCGACACACATCCAATAATCGAATATATAAAAATAGATGCTCAGGGATCAGATCTCGATATTATAAAAAGCGGAGGCAAGTATATACAACAACATGTAGTGTATGTCACTCTAGAACCAGAAAATGTACAATATGAGGGCACCACAAATGCTCATGCTGATATTGAGCAGTATATGTGTAGCATAGGCTTTATGCCATATCAATCACCGCATACAACTGATCCAACGTACCTTAATAATCGCTATAGTGCGTATGCACATGAACATAATATAAAAATTTTTCAACAATATTAGTGCAATAAAAGGCTTGTATGACCATTACCCGTTGCCTAACATATATGATTACACTACTGAGTAGTATCACGATTATGGCTGATAGTGCAGTCGTTTCATATAATCTTATCGAGGGATTACCCGATATTACTGTTGTCAAAGAAGTAGAAGCTATAGGTCAAACTTGGGTCAAAGGCACGATCGTGTGCAAAGAGCTGATTCAAAAATTTTATAAACATTTACCTCAAGATACCCCAATCGTAGTGCTCGATATTGGTGCACACACAGGCGTATTCTCGCTGTTAGCAAAGTATTTACCGCTCTCGACCTGGCATGCATTTGAACCGATAGAAGAAGCGGTACAAGTGTTACAGCAAAATCTCATACTTAATGATATTCACAATGTCATAGTTCATCAGACAGCAGTGGCCGATTTCAATGGCACGGCGAAGCTCACTATGCCACATAAAGAACAATGGGGACTCGCTACAATTGGGCCAAATATATTGCGTTTTTCACCACAAAGCACACGAGAAGTTGCCTGCATTGACCTTGACACTTTCGTCACACTGCACAACATAAAAAAAGTTGATTTTATAAAAATGGACACTGAAGGTGCCGAATTTTTAATTTTGCGCGGTGGTTATCAGATGCTTGTACGTGATCATCCGATTATTCTTATGGAACACAATGAACAAAATATGCAACAATGCAATGTACGCAAAAATGACATTCATTCACTTTTAGAAAGTCTCGGCTACAGCTGGGAGCTTGTAAGTCATGAGGACATTCTGTGCATACCCCATGCATTATAATTGCACATATGCAAAAGCTTTACCGATCAATTTTTCAACTGATGTCCATTTTTGTATGATCATTGTCTATTTTTGCATAACATGTATGACTACACTGCTGAACAACACCACAATTGCAACTGATACTGGGATCGTTTCGTACAGTCTCATTGAGGGATTGCCTGATATTACCATCGTCAAAGAAGCAGAATCTATAGGTCAAACCTGGATTAACGGAACAGTGTGGGAACAGTCGCTCATTCAAAAATTTTATGAATTGCTCCCAAAAGATGTTCCCATTGTAGTGCTCGATATTGGTGCACAAACTGGTGCATTTTCATTAATGGCAAAATATCTACCATATTCGACCTGGTATGCCTTTGAACCGATACACGAAGCAGCACATGTACTACAACAAAACCTTATACTCAATGATATTCACAATGTCATAGTTCATCAAACAGCAGTGGCCGATTTCAATGGCACGGCGAAGCTCACTATGCCACATAAAGAACAATGGGGACTCGCTACAATTGGGCCAAATATATTGCGTTTTTCACCACAGGGCACACGAGAAGTTGCCTGCATTGACCTTGATACTTTCGTCGCACTGCACAACATAAAAAAAGTTGATTTTATAAAAATGGACACTGAAGGTGCCGAATTTTTAATTTTGCGCGGTGGCTACCAGATGCTTATGCGTGATCATCCTATCATCCTCATGGAGTATTATGAAAAAAATATGCAGCAATGCAATGTACATAAAGATGACATTCACGCTTTTTTAGAAATCCTCGGTTATAGTTGGCAGCTTGTAAGTAACGCAGATATCCTCTGTATACCGCTCAAATGTTAATGGGGTAGTTGGCAACTTTCTTGCCAAAAGACTATGCGTCGACAGCCAATGAGGCAGTGGTTTATGCCAGAATGGCATGTAATAAATATCACCATCAGAAATAAGTGCTGCTACGTAACTAAAGGAACTCGCCGATGTAACCAATGCGTCAGCAAAAACCATGCCTATAAATGTATCCTCGATCGATTCATTAAGGCATAAACGCACATCAGGAGCGTCATATGTACTAAACTGCGATGCGTCACCCTGCGAATAGAGATGAAAGAGCGGGTTTTTATCACGGTATCGCATACGTAATGCATCAATAATGCCAAGAAATACCGCATCTTTTGTATCGGTACCTATTACCCGAGAATCATGTTTATTAGGCCTTCTTACATGCACTGCAATATTAAAACGGGTAGTACCAAAAGAGGTTGGCCGTTTTTTATTTGCTCTGAATATTTTTTTTATTTGCTTAAGTGCATTACTTGTTGCACACTCAGGAATATGAGTATCAAAATATTCTATATAATCTGCTGCTATATACGCACTTGATTCATTTAGGGGAACATTACCAATAAAATTGATTAACCACTCTTTGCGTGCAAGAAAGTCAGGTGCATTATCGTAATTATGTTCCATGTTCTGAAATGGTGTGTACACAAAATACTTTCCCGCCAATTCTGCATATATCATCGCTGCTATAATAGTTTGAAACTGCGCACCAAAGCCATCAGGTCGGGGTGTGTTGGTAATATAATAAACCTCATTTACATCGACATGGCGCGGTGTTACTTGTTGAAATGGGATGTACACAAGTTCTTTACCCGTTTGCTCTGCATACGCCTCCGCTGCCGCAATAGCTTGCAATTCTGGACCAAGCGTACCGAGTGGTACCGGTTGAGCAAGGTAATAAATGTCACCAACTCCGTACAGGGCAATCGTTATACATACTAAACAGATTATTTTGATTCTGAGCAGCACCCTAATCTCCTTATTTCTTAAAGCCCCTCGACTAAAATAGCACGGGCCGGCGCCCCATCAAGCCCCTGCACTGCGAGTGGTAGACATACAAAAAAATACTCTCCTTCGGCTACCGCCTCAAGGCGCAAACCCTCGATGATTGTTATCTGTGCTTCAAATAACATGGTGTGAGTCTCATGTGATGGTTGATTACGCTCAATGCCGAGATAATCAAAACCGATCGTCTGCACATCGGTTGCTTCAGCAAAAAAGGCTGCCGCGGATGCATCGAGATAGGTGAACTGCTGATCAAAGGGTGCATCAGCCGCACGCTTACTGTTTTTGGTCTTTATCAACACCACATCACACTCATCAAAATCATACGCTTCAAGATGTTCTGCCATAATGGCACCATCGATATCAGACAAGTCGATCACTACACATGGTCCCATGCAGGTATCAAGACCGATTTTATCGATAGTGATACCATCTTTTTTAAAATGGGCCGGCGAATCAATGTGGGTACCCGTGTGTGTATCAAGCGTAATCGCTGTTTTGCGCACCCCATCACGTTCTATTATTTTGAGAGGACTCAAAATAACTTTTGATTCATCCTTATAGGTAGTCATTGTTGATGAAATAGGCCAACTGATATCGATAATGTTCATGACTCTTTCCTCTGCACCGGATGTCCACCAAACTGCTCGCGCAAAAGGGCCACCACTTTTGTTGCATAAGTACCACTCTTTTCTCGCGACTCTTTTCTGACCTGGAGCGCTGCTGCGAGCACTGGCAATGGTATGCGGTGTTGTTGCGCATTTTCGAGCGTCCAACGCCCAGTGCCGCCCTCGGCGACAGACCCTATAACGTTATTAAGTGTTTGATCTTCCGCAAAAATATTTTTAGCAAGACCAAGCAAAAATGAGCGAATCACTGAACCTTCTTGCCAGACTGTCGCGATTTGATGCAAGTTAAGCTCCTTGCCAAAATCACCTTCTCTTAACAACTGAAACCCTTCCGCATAGGCCTGGAGCAACCCATACTCGATGCCATTATGCACCATTTTAACGTAATGACCCGCACCAGATGGGCCGACCAGCGCAACACCGTGCGGCACTGCTATTGCTTCAAAAACAGGCAAGGCATTTTGGTACGCCTCCACTGCGCCACCAACCATAAGGCAAAAGCCATTTGTCAAGCCATGCACACCGCCTGAAGTACCGCAATCAAGATATAATATCTGATGCATGCGTAATTCTTTGCCGCGGCGTATAGAATCTTTAAAAAAGCTATTACCTCCATCGACTATAACCGTCTGCGGCTGCATCACCTTAAGCAGATCCTGCAACACAAGATCAACCACTTTACCTGCAGGTACCATGAGCCAGACAAGCCCACAATCGGTAGGCAATTCAGCGATAGTCGTTACTACATTGATGCCAGCCTTACGCGCATGATCCCGTGCCTGCGCATCAGGGTCATAGCCAATGACAGTAAATCCGCCTCGCATGATGCGGCTTGCAATGCCAAAACCCATTTTTCCTAACCCAATAACTGCTACTTTCATTGATGCCACCATACTCCATGTTTTTGAGTAAACTGCTCTACTTCCGTGGGCCCATTGGTGCCCGGTTTATATACACGCACAGGAAACTTTTTCTGGTACACCGCATCGATAAATGCCCATGATGCCTCTATTTCATCAAAACGCACTGCGGCCGATTGATCACCACGCAATACACCGGTCAGCGCTTGTTCATAGGCCTGCGTGCTTCGTGTGGCAAATTCACAACTGTGACAAAATGACATCTCGATCGGTATAATACCATCTGGCTGCTGCGGATCTTTGCCATTGAGTGTCAACGCAAATATGCCTTCTGGCGCCACCCGGATGGTGAGCCAATTTGCCGGCGGTGGACATTTTCGCGTCAACAAACAATCGACCGTTTTGAACTTGATATGCATGACCGTCTCTTTGTGTGCCATATGTTTGCCGGTCATAAGATAAAAAGGCACACCCTTCCACCGTGGCGTATTGATACCACATTTGAGTAATGCATAGGTCTCGGTCTGTGACGATTTAGATACCTGATTTTCTGCTGCATAACCTGCATACTGGCCAAAAATACCATCATCGCACGTCAAAGCACGAAGCACCCTGAGTCGTTCATCACGAATCGCACCCCCCGAAAGCTTTGCTGGTGTTTCCATACCAATAAGGGCAGTTAGTTGCAATAAGTGATTTTGTACCACATCACGCACTGCACCGAACGCATCATAATAAGCACCACGCCCTTCAACGCCAAGCGATTCTGCTGCAACAATATGCACCTGATCAATAAATCGTGCATTCCACAACGGCTCAAATACAATGTTGGTGAATCGTATCAATGCAATATTGCTTACCACTTCTTTAGTCAAATAATGATCAATTCTGAAAATCTGATTTTCGTTCACATACTGTGCAATGTGCGCATTTAAAAGGCGCGCCGATGCCATATCATGGCCGAATGGTTTTTCATACACAATGCGCTGCCACGGTGCTGCATGTGCATTTTGTTTTTGGATAATTCTCGCGTTCACACACCCTGCAGTGATTGCTTCAAACAAAGGGGATGGTGTTGCGCAATAGATGAGCTTATTTGCTTGCGCCGCATCTGGATAAGATTGCACCAATAACCGTTGCAACTGCGCATAAGTCTGTGTATTATTTGCGTCACCATTCAAAAGATGCGTTTGTGCAATAATTTTTTGTAATTGCACTTCATCGACCGTGCCAATGAATGGCTGCGCTTGATGCCAAAGTGTTCGCACATCACGCACTTGGTGGGCAACCCCAATAAGCGTATATTCAGCAACAATGCCATCAACAATTAAATGATAGAGTGCCGGCAACAGCTGCCTTTTTGCTAAATCACCAGTGATACCAAAAATAATAATAAACGTATGGGTCATGAAATTTTATTTTTTAAATGCAACGGTATTTAGACTATCACAAAAACAGGGCACATAATAACGTCTCACGCAGGAAGCTTGTAACTCACGTCATAATAACTTATAATTTCCACATCATTCAATCATAAGGAGGTATCAATGATGTATCTGCGCCATTGGACTGCAAGTGTAATGCTTATTTTTATGCATACTATCCAAGCTGGTGATTCCAATTATGTTGGTCACAACTTCGCATCATCAGCTGCATTGTACGCATCCTATGATCAAGACAATAAGCCCATTATAGAATTATTACAAGAGATAGATAAAACTTCGACTGATCAGTACTTTATGCTATCTCATTATCAACAATTTGTTACTGCAATCCGCAGTTTGCCTGATGACATTAGGTCTAGGATCTACCACATAGCACTTGATAATTTGATCAGACAAAACAAAGAATATATAAAAGCTTACATATATGATTCAGTTGAGATCTGGCCTGGTGATGCATATTGGCGCTGCGATCAACGTTTTGCTTTTAAACAATACGGTACTACATGTGCACAATTGATTGCATATTATCCTCCGAATTCAGCCGATGGGCAACGAGCTATGCTTGATGATCGAGCATATACTATTAGGAACAATCCCCAGTATACATTGAGGCAGCACGACCAAACTAATCTCTCTTTTGGTTTCTTTGTAATGCATACGATTACAAATGACGGTATGCGTACACAATTAGGTATATGTACAACTTCTTTATATAATATGTTTATATATAAACATGGACCCTTAAACCTTCTCTCTCCGTATACCCACTCGTTTGCACATGAAGATTATTGTAAGATCAAAGCACAGAAGTGATGGCTTATGTACATTGCATCGTCATAAGTTATTCTATTCAGCCTGTTCATGTGCAGGTGCAAAATAATTTTTTTTGGGGCTGTCCTAGATAATCACTAAAGATTATACTGGGATTCATGAATAAAAAACACTCAAAGATACCAAAACGGGAACGGAAAAAGTTGATTGAATTATTGGTATCCGGTTCGACAGCCCGGACAGCGGCATCAATCGTTGGAGTCAACAAAAATACGGCACAAAAGTTCTTTCATAAGCTGCGTGAGATCATCGCTTCTAAGCAGGATACAGGCCTTTGTTTTGC
>Ga0187783_10000018_pt1 | contig 175351 bp, 151 predicted proteins | sample 1015_SJ02_MP02_2_FD_132471 | JGI IMG/M metagenome (GOLD analysis project Ga0187783, IMG submission 132471) | Tropical peat soil microbial communities from peatlands in Department of Meta, Colombia - 1015_SJ02_MP02_20_MG | ecosystem: Environmental > Terrestrial > Soil > Wetlands > Peat... | reverse complement strand
TCTCGCGTAAAACTTCAGCGCGCTGGGCGCGAATGGAAGGGTCTATCACCCTTTAACACCGAGAAAACCCCCTCCTTTTTCGTCAATGATCAAAAAATGGCCTGGTTCGACTACTCGGCCGGAAAAAATGGCAATATTTTCGATTTTCTTATGGAGACCGAGGGGCTCACATTTCCGGAGGCCGTCAAGCGGCTCGCCGCCGAGGCCGGGCTCGCCCTGCCCCGCCTTTCCCCCGAGGCCGAGAGAAAGGAACAAAACCGGGCTAGCCTCCACGAGGTGTTGGCGCTCGCGGCGGATCAATTTGCGGCTGAGCTGAGCGGCGCCCGAGGGGCCAAGGCGCGCGCCTATCTCGAGAAGCGCGGTCTTAATGGCGAACCGCAAGGGCGTTTCCAGCTCGGCTATGCGCCACCCGAAAAATATGCGCTGCGCGACGCGCTGGCGGCGCGGGGCGTTACCGCGCAAGCGATGATCGACGCCGGGCTTTTAATCCACGGCGAGGGGATCGCCGTTCCCTACGGCCGTTTCCGCGACCGGATCATGTTTCCGATCCACGACCCTTTGGGGCGGGTAATCGCCTTCGGCGGCCGCGCCCTGGGCGACGATATTCAGCCAAAATATCTCAATTCCCCCGAGACTGAGCTATTCCGCAAAGGCGCGGTCCTCTACAACCACCACCGTGCCCGCAAGGCCGCTCATGCGGGCGATAAGCTCTTTGTCGTCGAAGGCTATGTTGATGCGATTGCCATGGCCTCGGCGGGATTTGAGGCAACGGTGGCAACCCTCGGCACCGCTTTGACGCAAGCGCACTGCGCGCTTTTGTGGAGCATGTCGGAGGAGCCGGTCCTTTGCTTTGATGGTGACCGGGCCGGGCATAGGGCGGCCCACCGGGCGATCGATCTCGTGCTGCCCTTGATAGGCCCGGGCCGATCCGCCGCATTCGCCCTCCTGCCCGAGGGGCAAGATCCGGATGATCTCGTTAGATCCGGCGGCTATGCGGCGATCGCGCCTCTCCTGGCGCAAGCGTTGCCGCTCTTTGACCTTATTTGGCTGCGCGAGACCGAGGGCGGAAATTTCGAAACACCTGAGCGCCGCGCCGGGCTCGAACGGCGCCTTAATGAAATCGCTTCGGCAATCAAGGACGAACCGCTCCGCCGCCATTACCGGGCGGAGTTTCGCTCCCACCTCTATCGGTTTTTCAACCCGCGCTCGCCCCAGAAACAGGGATTCCGGGCTCCGGCGGGCGAAAAAAAATATGGGCGGGAAACACCGAGTTTCTTGCAAAGCCCGCTCTATGTCAGCCAAAGCCTGGCGCGCTCCCCCTTGCTGCACGCCGGACGAACCGCCCTGGCGCCTAGGGAAGGGTTGATCTTGCTGCTCCTTCTGGGTCATCCGGGCCTTATCGAAAAATATTCCGAAATCCTGGCCGAAACGGAATTTGAAAACGGCGAGGCGGCGGGGCTGCGCGATGCTCTCGTGACCTCATTCACGAGCAGCATCGCCCCGGCGGAGCTTGACAAGCCGAGCCAAGACGCGGCATGCCTTCGCGCCGCATTGCAAAAAATGGGCTACACGCCCGTTCTGGCAAAGCTTGATGACTTGGCGGCGCGGGCACCGCATTGGTATCTAAAACCCGAGGCCGCCGAAGCGGATGCCGAGGAGGTTTTGAAGCAGGCCCTGAGCTTGCATCGTAGGCGCAAAGCGTTACATAAGGAGTTGCAATTGGCCGAGTCCGCTCTAGGTAACGACTGTAGCGAGGTTAATCTTGGCCGTCTCAAAGATATCCAGGCGCAAATAGCGGCCCTTCCGGGGATCGAGGCCGCCGTGGAGGGCTTTGGCGTGCCATCTGGACGAGGGCGAGGAACCCTTTAGCGCCGAAGGCCTGCTTGGGCCGTGCACCTTCGGATGTTTGGCCTCGACCGCCAAACGCCCGAGCGAAAAACGGTATGGGAATCGGTTGTTTAAATTTTCCGTGGCGATGACAACTCCCGCTTTTGCACATTGTGGAGGCCGTTGATGGCGAAAAAAGACAGTGAGACTTCAGGGGCGGAGCGCGGCACCGTCGAGGTCGCCGATAGCCCCCTGCTCGATCTCACGGATGCCGCCGTCAAGCGGATGATCAAGCTCGCGAAAAAACGCGGCTTCGTGACCTATGCGGAATTAAATGCCGTGCTTCCCTCCGAGGAAGTCAACTCCGAGCAGATCGAAGACGTCCTTTCCATGCTGAACGAAATGGGCATCAATGTCATCGAAAACGAGGAGCCGGAAGAGTCGGCTTCCGAGGACGGCCCCGAGGAGGAAGAGGAAGGCCAAGGCGGTGACTTGGTCGAGGTCGTCCAAACAAGAGCGCTGACGACGCGCTCCTCGGAACCTGCCGACCGTACGGATGATCCGGTGCGAATGTACTTGCGCGAGATGGGCTCCGTCGAGCTGTTGTCGCGCGAGGGCGAAATCGCCATTGCCAAGCGCATCGAGGCCGGCCGCGAGGCGATGATCGCCGGCCTTTGCGAGAGCCCGCTGACCTTTCAGGCCATTATCATCTGGCGCGACGAACTCAACGACAGCAAAGTTCTGCTGCGTGACATTATCGATCTTGAAGCGACCTATGCCGGCCCTGACGGAAAGAACGCACCTAAGATCGACATGACGTCCCCCGAGGGCGCCGAGGCGCTCGCCGCCGCGCAGCAGGCGCCCGCGACCGCGCCAATCGACCCGCCGGCGCGGCTGCGGCCGGCTGGCGAGGAAGAGGGGGATGCGCCTGTCCCCGACGACTTGTTTGACGACGACGACGATTTAGAAAATTCGGTCTCGCTATCGGCCATGGAAGCCGAGCTTAAGCCCAAGGTCCTCGAAACATTTGAACGGATCGCCAGCACTTACAAGAAATTACGGCGTCTGCAGGATCAGAACGTCGTCAATAAGCTGAAAAACGAAACACTGACACCCGCGCAGGAGCGTAAGTATAAAACCCTCAAAAAAGAAATCGTTTGCGACGTCAAATCGCTGTCGCTTAACCCCAATCGCATCGAGGCGCTCGTTGATCAGCTCTACGACATCAACAAACGGCTGATCGGGCTTGAGACGAAACTTCTGCGTCTTGCGGAGGGGTTTGGCGTTCTCCGCGAGGACTTCCTAAAAAACTACCAAAACTCCGAGCTCGACCCGAAATGGCTGTTGCGTGTCTCAAAGCTCGGCGGGCGCGGCTGGCGCGACTTTGTCGCGGGCTCGAAGGAGCAAATCAAGGAACTGCTCGGCGATATTCATGGGCTGGCGACGGAAACCGGGCTCGAAATTCAGGAATTCCGCCGCATCGTTCACCTCGTTCAAAAGGGCGAACGTGAGGCCCGCCAAGCCAAGAAAGAGATGGTCGAGGCGAACCTGCGCCTCGTCATCTCGATCGCCAAGAAATACACCAACCGTGGGCTGCAGTTCTTGGATTTGATCCAGGAGGGGAACATCGGCCTCATGAAGGCCGTCGACAAGTTCGAGTATCGCCGAGGCTACAAATTTTCGACCTATGCCACCTGGTGGATCCGGCAGGCGATCACCCGGTCGATCGCCGATCAGGCGCGCACGATCCGTATCCCCGTCCATATGATCGAGACGATCAACAAAATCGTCCGCACCTCCCGCCAAATGCTCCATGAGATCGGCCGCGAGCCGACCCCCGAAGAGCTCGCTGAAAAGCTCGCCATGCCGCTTGAAAAAGTGCGCAAGGTCTTAAAAATCGCCAAGGAGCCGATCTCGCTTGAGACGCCGATTGGCGACGAAGAGGATTCGCATCTCGGCGATTTCATCGAGGACAAAAATGCCGTGCTGCCGATCGACGCGGCGATCCAGTCCAACCTGCGCGAGACGACGACGCGCGTGTTGGCCTCCCTGACCGCGCGCGAGGAGCGCGTTTTGCGTATGCGCTTTGGCATTGGCATGAATACCGACCACACATTGGAAGAAGTCGGCCAGCAGTTCTCCGTGACGCGCGAGCGCATCCGGCAGATCGAGGCGAAGGCGCTGCGCAAGCTGAAGCATCCGTCACGGTCGCGGAAGCTGCGGAGTTTTCTCGATAATTGACGCCGCGGCGGATCTCGAGGGCAGTCAACCCGCACAGCGGGCTTCGCTTGCGAAGAGGAGGGTGGCGGCAACGGCCTTCTGGGCTGCCTTCTCGCTTTCTTGCGCCATCCTCCTCTTTCTCGCCGGCCTTGGCATCAGCAATAAATTCCGCACGAATGGGAAAATCGTGGCATAGGAACGCGCGAAGAGATGACCGATCAGGTTGAGTGTTAGGTCCCATGCCAGCCATGACCTAGGGCTGGACCCCACCGCAAATGGACCGCCCGGTAAGCGAAGCGTCAGCTCTTACCTCTTCGGCAAGAACACCACGAGATCGTTGCGGTTGGCGCGGCTGAGCAGCGCGCGGGCCTCTTCGTCGAGAAGGTCGCGATCGATCTGGCGGCCAGACATCAATTCGATCCGGTGGCTCCAGGAAACGTGTTCCGCTTTCAAAGAGTCCAATTCGTTTCGCAAGGCCGTGATTTTGTGCTCGTATTCGTCCTTGGTTTTGAGGCCACGCTCGCCGTTGAGGGCATGCCATATAAAGTAGCCGCCGATTGCACCCGAGACGCAATACAGCGCCGAATGGAAAAGGACTGCGCGCCAGCGCTTATAGACCACCATGGTTTAAATCTGCCCCAACAAGGTAAGAGTTTCGTTAACTTCAGCGGACGAAAGGACTCAAACGGGGATGTTGCGGGCTTTTGCGAACTTGCGCAATTTGTCGCGCAGGGACTGCCCGCCGCCCGGCTCGTCGAGCAGCGCGAGAACGAAGTCCCGAGTCTCTTTCAAGCTCGTCGCGAGGACCATCGCCTTGACGGGCCCAATCGACGCGGCCGACATCGAGAGGCTGCGATAGCCGAGCGCCAGCAGCGCCATCGCCTCGAGCGGCCTACCGCCCATCTCTCCGCAAAGGCTGAGCGGTACCGCGGCGTCCCGCGCGCAATCGGCGATCTGTTTTAAAGCCTTGAGAATCGGCGCCGATAGCGTATCAAAGCGCGACGAGACGCGTTTGTTATCGCGATCAGCCGCATAGATATATTGGAAGAGGTCATTCGAGCCGACCGAAAGGAAATCAACGCGCTTGCACGCCTCCTCGAGTTGCCAAAGCATCGAGGGAATTTCCACCATGATGCCGAGCTTGACACGGGTGGGGGGCTCTCTCCCATGCAATTTGAGATGTTTGAGCTCGCTCTCGACAAAACCTTTGGCATTATCGAACTCATCGAGCGTCGCGATCATCGGAAACATGATTTTTATGTCGCGGCCCGAGCCAGCGCGCAGCAGAGCGCGCAGTTGAGAGCGCAAAAGCCCAGGGCGATCGAGGCCGATCCGGATTGCACGCCAGCCAAGCGCTGGATTCTCCTCCTGAACCTTCGCCATGTAAGGCAGAATCTTATCGGAGCCTATATCCAATGTGCGGAAGGTTATGGATTTTCCGCCAACGGAGTCGAGCGCGGTCCGATAAAGCGCCTCTTGATCGCTCATTTTCGGCAATCTCGAGGCAAGCATGAATTGCACCTCGGTGCGGAAGAGACCCACGGATGAGGCGCCGGTCTCGCCGACGTGCGGCAGATCGACGACCATGCCGACATTCATCGCAAGCTCGATGGCAACGCCATCCTTGGTGATCGCAGGCACGTCGCGGAGCTTGTGATACTGCGCCTGTTTGCGCGCGCGAAGCCGCGCCTTCTCGGCGTAAGCATGCTCGATATCAGGCGAGGGCCGCAGATGGATATCGCCGGAGACCCCATCCACGATGATGGCGTCGCCCGATTCGGCAAGATCGACGATGTTGGCGACGTTGCCGACGGCGGCAATGCCAAGCGCGCGGGCGACGATCGCGACATGGCTCAAAGCGCCAGACTCTTCCAAGATTAAACCGCGGATCTTTCCACGTTCGTATTCGAGCAAGGCGGCCGGTCCCATCGAGCGCGCAACAATGACCGCGTTGCTTGGCAAGTTTTCATGCGGCGCGACGAAAACCTGCCCGGTGAGCTGATGCAGCAAGCGGTTGGCGAGGTCGTCAAGATCATGCAAGCGCTCGCGCAGATAAGGCTCCGTTTGCCTCTGGAGTTTCGCCCTTGTGTCGTTCTGTACACGTTCGACTGCGGCTTCAGCGGTGAGTCCCGTCGCCACGGCTTCCCGCAGGCGCCGCAACCAGCCTCGGTCATGGGCAAAGAGCCGAAAGGTTTCGAGGACATCCCGGTGCTCGCCGGGTCCCATATTGCCGCTTTCGATCAAGAGATCGAGCGAGTGGCGCATCGCAGCGATGGCGCTTTCTAGTCTTTCCAGCTCTCGCTTGGCGTCTTCGGCGACGAGTTGCTTGACGATAACCCGGGGCTCATGAAGGAGAACGTGACCTAGCCCCACCCCATCGGCGATGGGAGTCCCCTTCAGCGCGAGCGGGCGCCGCAGAGCGATATCCCCGCCTGGCGGTGCAATGGATTGCAAATCGCCAGAGGCGATCATTTCGGCGAGCAGCATCGCCGTTGTCTGGAGAGCCTCGATCTCTTCTTCCGTATAAGCGCGCCGTGCTTTGTTTTGTACCACCAGCACGCCAAGTGTATTGCCGCCCCGCAGGATGGGCACGCCGAGGAAAGAGGAGTAAATCTCCTCGCCTGTTTCTGGACGGTACATAAAGGAAGGATGGAGTTGTGCGTCGGCAAGCGCTAGCGGCTCGGCTGTTTCGGCGATGAGGCCGACGAGGCCCTCGCCGGTGCGCAAGGTCGTCAAGTGGACCGCCTCACGATTGAGGCCTTCCGTAGCGTAGAGTTCGAGCCGGCTATCAGCACGCAGCACGTAAACCGAGCACACCTCCGCGACCATGTTCGCCGCGATATGGACAACGATCTTGTCGAGCCTCGCTTGCGGGCTGACAGGCTCCGCCATGACCTCGCGGAGCCGCCGCAGCAGTAAACGGGGACCGCCGAGCGAGCCGAACATCAACTTTCCTAATTACAACTGAGTAAAGAGTGTTTCCTTTTAGGCCCAGTACACCGCGACTCTGCAACGGTTACGCCGCGACAGAGTTCCGCGGGTTTTCCCGGCTCGCGACGTCATCTCGTTTATCCAACTTTCGAAAACACAATAAAATCATTCTGGTCACGTGCTGGCAATCCGGTCAGCGCAGGACTTTACCGTTTATATTTATCTCATCCTCGCTGCATCGCAGCCGCGCGCCTCGCTGTAGCCATGCGAGGGGATGGATCGGGCTGAGTAACGCCAAGGCTTAGCAGTATGGCCTTCATTAACTCACGGTCTCAAGCAAAAGCCAGACCAAGCAAACGCTACTACTCAAGCTTTGTCCAAGCCATAGATGCTGTGAAGGGTGCGCACCGCAAGCTCCGTGTAAGCTGCGTCGATAAGCACGGAGAATTTTATCTCCGAGGTCGTGATGGCGCGAATATTAATGCCCTTATCGGCGAGAGCCTTGAAAGCTTTCGCGGCAACGCCGGCGTGGCTGCGCATGCCAACCCCGATGGCCGAGATCTTGACGACGTCACCCGCCCCTTGCAGATCGGAAAAGCCGATCTGCCCTTGCGCTTTAAAAAGAATCGTCTGGGCGCGGGCATAATCGGCAGCAGGCACCGTGAATGTCAGATCGGTGACGCCCGTCTCTTTCGACGCGACCTGGATGATCATGTCCACGTTGATGTTCGCCTCGGCAAGGGGCGTGAAAATGGCCGCGGCGATGCCCGGCCTGTCGGCCAGCTGGCGCAGGGTGATCTGCGCCTCGTCCTTGGAGAATGCGATTCCCGTGACCACCTGATTTTCCACAATCTCCTCCTCGCCGCAAATAAGGGTGCCTTGGCTTGAATTGGTCGGGTCGTCGAACGATGAGCGCACGAAAGTCCTCACCTTACGGGCCATGGCTAGCTCGACGGAGCGCACATGCAGAACTTTTGCGCCGAGCGATGCCATTTCGAGCATTTCTTCAAAGGCGATCCGGTCGAGACGGCGCGCCTTCGGAACGATCCGCGGATCCGTCGTATAGACGCCGTCGACGTCGGTATAAATATCGCACCGGTCGGCGCGCAGCGCGGCAGCGACGGCAACGGCACTCGTGTCGGAACCGCCCCGCCCTAGCGTCACGAGCCGTGCGCTCTCCTTGTGCAGGCCTTGAAACCCGGTGATGACGGCGACCTCCCGCCGCAGAGCGAATCCTTCCAGGATTGGCTCGGCATCGAGTTGCAAAATCCGCCCAGAGGTGTGCTCGTCCGAGCAAAGGATGGGAATTTGCCACCCCTGCCAGGAGCGGGCAGGAATCCCCTCTTCCTGCAAGACGATGGCAAGGAGACCAGCCGTGACCTGTTCGCCGGAGGCGACGACCGCGTCATACTCTTTAAGGTCGTAGAGGCGCGACGCCCCCTCGCACCAGGCGACAAGCTCGTTGGTTTTGCCGGCCATGGCGGAAACAACGACGGCGACATCATGGCCGGCCGACCGCTCCCGCGCGATGTGCCTTGCAACATTGCGAATGCGCTCTAAATTTGCGACCGACGTGCCGCCGAATTTCATGACGAGCCGGGACATCTACGCCTTTCTCGGATTCGCAAGGGAGCGCGCACCCGCGCTTACGCCATGGCGCGCATCAATGCAAAGGGCGGAACTTGAAGTCAATGGGAATTGAGCCATGACGCATCGAGAAAGTTTTCACAAAGACCCGACCATCGACGAGGCCGACGTCGCAAAGTTCGACCGGCTCGGCGCCGATTGGTGGGACCCTAAAGGATCCATGCGTGCATTGCATAAGTTAAATCCCGTGCGTGTTGCCTATTTACGTGAGCGCCTTTGCGTCCACTTCTCGAACGAGAAGGAGCCGCGCGATTGGCGCTCCGGGACGCCGCTCGCCGGCCTGCGGCTCATCGACATTGGCTGCGGCGCTGGCCTTCTCTGCGAGCCGTTGGCGCGCCTAGGTGCCTCGATAACCGGCATTGATCCTTCCTCCCGCAATATAGAAGTCGCCTGCCACCACGCCGCTAGGGGAGGCCTTTCCATCAATTACCGCTGCATAACCGCGCAAGCGGCCGCCGCCGGGGGCGAAGTCTTCGATGCCGTCCTCGCCATGGAAGTCATTGAGCATGTACGCGACCTTCGGGAGTTTTTGCGCCATGCGGCAGCCTTGGTGCGGCCGGGCGGCCTTGTCGCCCTCGCGACTTTGAACCGGACCTTAAAAAGCTTTGCCTTCGCCATCGTCGGGGCGGAATATATTTTGCGCTGGCTTCCTCCCGGCACGCATAATTGGCGGCAGTTCATCACGCCGCTTGAACTCGCGGCCGCCTTGCGCAGCAAGGGCTTGCGGATCGAGCATGAGGCGGGCCTCATCTACGACCCCGTTTCCAGCGCCTGGCGCCTCTCGCACGATATGGATGTCAATTACATGATGATCGCGGGACGGGCCGGAAAATAACCGTAGCCGCCAAACCGCCGCTTGATCCAAAGCAGTTGTTGGGAGATTTATTTCCAGAATGCAAATCTGGCCGCAAGAAAAAAGTTGTGATCGCTCAACCGACCACTATAGTAAGCGATAACCAATCTGTCAGTACTGACGAAGTCATACATGATCTGCATTGCGATGATCAAGGACCATAGCTCTTTCTACGGCACAAATTATGGCGGCGGACAAGTAATGCGTGTTCCCGTTTATGTGGTAAGAAGCCCTCGGCGCATCTGCTTTTAGGCAAAACAACAGAAATAGTCGCAAGCGGGTCCGGTGACTGCTGGTGTCTCAAATTCCGCTGCCGCCATCAAACACTTCGGTCCGCGCCTTCGCCTGGGTGATGATGCTTCCTGGCGGTACGCTTTCGGTGAGCCAGACATTGCCACCGATCGTGGAGCCTCGGCCGATGGTGATCCTGCCAAGTATAGTCGCGCCGGCATAGACGACGACATCGTCTTCGACGATCGGGTGGCGAGGATAGTTTTTGGCCAAGGCGCCACGCTCATCCACTTCAAATCGCTTGGCCCCGAGCGTGACCGTTTGATAAAGCCGCACATGCCGGCCAATTAGGGAAGTTTCGCCGATCACGACGCCCGTTCCATGATCGATGAAAAAGCTCTCGCCGATTTGTGCCCCGGGATGAATGTCGATACCTGTCTCGGCGTGCGCAATTTCGGAAATGATGCGGGCAAGTAGAGGGGAGCCAAGCAGATAGACCTCGTGAGCGAGCCGGTGGCGGATGATTGCGGCGATCCCCGGATAACAGAACACGACTTCGTCAATGCTTTTGGCCGCGGGATCGCCCGCGTAAGCGGCACGAATGTCGGTGTCGAGCAATTTTCGAATTTTTGGCAGGCGGGCACCAAATTCGCTCGCGATCTCGTAAGCCCGCTTGTCGTGATCGACATCGGAGCGCTGATCTCCGTTTGCCGCAAGCTGGAGTTCCTTGAGAATTTGTCCCTGAAGCAATCGCAGAGCAATACCGAGCCTATCAGCGACGAAAGCATCTGTATTTTCGGCGGTTAACCTGGCAGGACCGAAGTGCCTCGGATAGAGGGCGGCAACCAGTCCGCTGACGATATTGATCATCAATTCACGAGAGGGCAGCTCCGGAATTGCTCCCCCGTGATAGCGGCTCTTTTGAGATGCCGAGCGCAGATCGCGCAACTGCGCCGCAATATCACTGATGAGCGAAAAGCTGAGCGCCGCAATGACGTCCTCGTTTTCCCTTATTTGCATGTTCATGCGGCGAGTTCCTTCGCGTCGAAAAAGCCCTCGAAAAGGGTCGTTGTGAGATACCGTTCGCCGGAATCGGGAAGTATGGTGACGATCATCTTGCCGGCGTTGTCGGGACGCTTTGCGATGCGTACAGCTGCGGCAGCAGCTGCCCCGCTTGAAATTCCCGATAAGATGCCCTCCTCTCGCGTCAGCCGCCGGGCGTATTCCATTGCCTCCTCGTTCGTCACTTGTTCGACCTCATCGACGAGCGAAAGATCGAGGACGTCGGGAATAAATCCGGCGCCGATTCCCTGAATCTTGTGAGGGCTGGGCTTGAGCGGTTGTTCGGCTCGGTGCTGCTTCAGCACGGGGCTTGCAGATGGTTCGACAGCAACCGAGACAAGAGGCCGTCCTTGGGTTTGCTTTATGTAGCGCGAGACACCCGTGATAGTTCCGCCGGTGCCGACCCCCGACACGAAGATATCGATCTCGCCTCCGGTGTCCTGCCAGATCTCTGGCCCCGTGGTCCGTTCATGAACGGCGGGATTTGCCGGGTTCTTGAATTGCTGAAGAAGGACATAACGATCGGGTTCCGAGGCAGCGATCTCTTCACTTTTCCGCACGGCCCCACTCATGCCCGCGGTGCCTTCAGTGAGGATCAGCTTGGCTCCGAATGCAACGAGAAGTTTGCGCCGCTCGAGGCTCATCGTGGCGGGCATCGTCAGCGTCAACGGAATGCCGCGTGCTGCGGCAACGAAGGCGAGGGCAATGCCTGTGTTGCCGCTCGTTGGCTCGAGGAGCTCCTTACCTGGACCAAGAAGTCCCCGGCGATCGGCATCCCAAACCATGGACGCCCCTATGCGGCATTTCACGGAATAGGACGGATTACGCCCCTCGATCTTCGCCAAGACCGTCGCACGTGCGCCGTCTGTGATCCGGTTGAGCCGGACAAGCGGCGTTTTCCCAATGGCAAGCGAATTGTCCTCGTACCAAAGCGACATGCCGGACCTCCATATACACATTTTCTATAGATATTATCATAATTGTGCTTCCGATCCAGTTTAAAAAGCATCATCGACATAGCCGGCTAGCTTGCAAGGCAGCCTTATTGGGCTATTGCCTCTGCTGGGGGACGGGCGACCGCTACGCCCGCGCCTAGGCCCTCACCTTTGCCATCTGGAAATCAGGCGGATTTTTGAACCCTGCGGGCCTTCATGAATGTCGTTATGCTGCTCTACCCGCGCTTCTAGCAGCTCGATCTCACCGGCCCTTTTGAGGTGCTCCGAGATTTCCGGAGCTCGAAATCCATCCCGTATGGAAAACGCGTGAGCCCGTCAGCGGTATGCACGGGCTCGCTCGTGCTCGCCGCCACCGGTCTCTTTCCGGTATCGGGCGACTGCCATTGGCTGTCAATTGAACATCTTGCTTTTTTCGGTGCGGCGCCAGTGAAACAGCGCGTTGTCATCGACCGTAATCGCATCACGGGCGCTGGCGTGACATCTGGCATCGACTTCGGGCTCACCCTGGCGGCGGAACTCCTTGGTGAAGAGCGCGCCAAGCGAGCGCAGCTCGCCATGGAGTATGCTCCAGAACCGCCCTTTGGCTGCGGTTCTCCCGCGGCGGCCGCAGATGAGCTCGTCGAAGCCTTGCATGCGGAAAATGCCGCCTTTCAAAATGAGTGGGAAATCGTTGCACGGCGCGCCGCCGCAGCTCTGCAACAAAAAGTTTCTCCTTGACGGACAAATATCTCGACGGTTATAAGTATATCAATAGCCAACAGGTTATATATTCCAAAAGGCCCAACACTCAGACGCGCCCCTTTAAACAGTGATCCTAGCCGAGTCTGCAAGCCGAAGCTCAACCACGGAATCAAACCGGAATCAAACATTGTCATGGATTAGCTTTGATCGATAGCCAGCCAGTAATTGATCATGATACCAAACCCTCATGACATTCTTTTCAAGGTGTTGGCCGATCCGACGCGACGGGCCATCTTCGAGAGGCTGTGTCGTGAAGGAGAGCAAACCGTCGGGGCCCTAACAGCTCAATCCGGGGTTTCTCAGCCGGCTGTGTCGAAGCATGTCGGGATCTTGAGGCAGGCCGGGCTCGTGCGCGACCGCCACGAGGGACGACAGACCCATTATAGCGCCCAGCTCGGCGCGCTTGCACCCCTAATCGACTGGACAAGCCAGATGACCCAGTTCTGGCAGAGCCGGATCGACGACCTCGAAGATCTACTGAAAAGGATGGACCAATGAACGAAACGTCGACCGAAGCGCTCTCCGTCGTCGTCGAACGGGAGATAGCTTTTCCGCCGGAAAAGATCTGGCGCGCGCTCACGCAGCCTCACCTGATTGAGGAGTGGCTCATGAAGAACGACTTCATTCCTGTTGTGGGCCACCGCTTCAATTTTCGTGCTGATTGGGGCGCTGTCGACTGCCACGTCCTGACAGTCGAGCCGCACAAAACGCTGTCTTACACCTGGGCGGCCTATGGTCTCGAGAGCGTCGTCACTTGGACTCTCATTCCCACGAGGACGGGGACCCATGTGCGCATGGAGCAGTCAGGCTTCCGGCCGGATCAGCAACAGGCCTACCAGGGCGCCCAGGCCGGGTGGCAAAAGTTCTTTGTGGCCCTCGAAAAAGTCGTGGCGCGGACGGATTGAAACCTGCCGGCTCAATTCAACGCAAACTGAACGAAACCCTGAAACGACGAAGGCGCCCAGGGGCGCCCTTGCTGCCTCTCGTGATGAGGAGCGCGGTAAGCAGCCGCAATTTCCGTCAACGGGGAGGCTCCACGCTCTTGAGTGAGCTCTTCTTAAAAGATTACTTAGTTTGAAAGTACCCAGCGGCCATAGAAAAATGCTGCGGCGCCAAAGGCAACGGCGATCACCGCGCCGAGCGGCGTTGCAACGAAACTCGCGATCTCGAGAATCTCACCCAATCGTTCTACTCCCAAATTTTGTTGCCCCCAGCAGTTTATCTTCAAGACCTGGCGGCAGAAGCCCCGAAGCTCCTTCCAAATGCGGTAAAAACTGATTTCTTGCAAGAAAAATAGTGATAATTAGACTGCGGCATTTTAGCTTCTTTCAAAAATATACTTGAGATTAGCTGCATTAAGCTCGACAGGATTCGAGAAATATCTCGGCCTAAGCTCCACAGCGAAGAGTAAGAGCTCCAGCAGCGCTGCTCGCCTTCCTTAATAGCCCCTTGCCCTCGATCGGCATCGTGTAACGGCCCGCACCAGGAGGCGCCAATAAGATAAAACTCTCCATTTGCTGAGCGCCAAGTCTCAATCATCGGCCGGCATATTGGGCGAGCACAGCGTGAGAGGACGGGATGCCGGCGCGGATAATGGTCGAGGTCGATTCGAAAGAGCCGGAGAAGCCAGGGCCGCCTTTCGACGATAATACCGGTGCCAAGGCGCGGCTGAAATCGGCAAACCCGTGGAAATCGCTCGAATTTGATTCGGCTCTCCTCAAATGGCAATTGGCGGCAAGCGAAACAGCCAATGCGGCGGCCGAGGTCTCGCCCGCCGCAGCTGGCGGGATGACGGATAACGTCGCATTGGTCCAAATGAATGAAGCGGGCGACTTCCGGATTCAGCAAGCGGGACAAACATTTGAAACGTGGATCGGCTGTCGCGCCAATCAGCTCACCGCCGCCGAGCTTTCGATCGACCGAGCACGCGCGCTGCGCGAGCTCTTTAATGAAGTTCTGCGGACCCAGCGGCCCGCGCAAACGGTCGCCTACGGGGTCGTCGGCGGCCTTGTTTATGTCTACGATCTCGTCGCCGTCCCTCTGGCTGCTGGCCAAGAATCGGACTCCTCATGCCTCGTTTATCTCCATAAGCGCCAGCAAAACTTCAGCCTCGTCGAAGCCATGTTCCAGGCAACGGGGGAAGGGCTGGTCGCGCTCGCCGTTATCCGCGACGCGGCCGGCGCGCCTTGCGATTTCCTCATCGCGGCGCTCAATGAAGGTGCCGCCGGGCTTCTTCGCGGGCCAGCCGAAGACCTGCGCGGCCGGCGCCTGTCCGAGATCTGCGCGCTTTCCGCGATGGGCGAACTGAAGACGCGCATTACCGAGGGGTTTAATCGCGGCGGCAGCGAACGGTTTGAGATTGATTTCCCGCGCGCCTCGGGTGGCGATATCAGCCTCAGCGTCAGCATCGCGACGACGGGCGACCTCGTCGCGTTGACCCTTACGGACATTAGCGACCTCAAGGCAAGGGAGGAATCCTTTCGCCTCCTATTCGAAGGAAATCCCGTGCCGATGTTCCTCTGCGCGACGGAGAGCCTTGCCTTTCTCGCCGTCAACGAGGCCGCTACCGAGCATTACGGCTACGATCATGAGGCGTTTCTAACCCTGGCCCTGCCGGATATCCTGCCGGAGGAGGATAGGGATAAGATTCGCGATGCCATCGGCGATATGAGCGAAGGCCCAAGCCACCCCTGGCAGCATGTTAAAGCGGATGGAACTCGTATCGATGTCTTGACCTACCGGCGGACGACGGTTTTCCAAGGCCGGCGGGCGGAACTCATCGCCGTGATCGATGTGACAGAGAAACGGCGGGCCGAGACCCGTATTGCTTACATGGCGGAGCATGACACGCTCACTGGCCTGCCCAACCGGATGCTTTTCCTCTCGAGGCTTAATGAAGCTCTCCTGCGTTTACGCAGGCACGGCGAGCATCTCGCCGTCCTCTATCTCGATCTTGATCACTTTAAGAATGTCAATGATACCTTGGGCCATCCGGCGGGCGATGGATTGCTTAAGAACGTCGCAGAGCGCCTTTGCATGTGCCTGCGCGAGACCGACTCCGTCGCCCGCTTCGGCGGCGATGAATTCGCCATCCTGCAAACGGGTCTCGCGGGAGCGCCGGAGGCGGGCGCCTTCGCTGACCGCATCGTCAAGCTGCTGAGCGAGCCCTATGATATCGATGAGCAGCAAATCGTCATTGGGGCAAGCGTCGGCATTGCGCTTGCGCCAAATGATGGCGACACGGCCGAGGAACTTCTGAAAAATGCCGACATGGCCCTTTACCGGGCCAAAGAGGATGGCCGCCGGGTTTACCGCTATTTCGAGCCCGGGATGGATGCACGGCTGCGGGCGCGGCGCGCCTTGGAGCTTGATCTGCGCACCGCGCTCACCGAAGGACAATTCGAACTTCATTACCAGCCGCTGGTCACGCTGGAATCCGGCGCCGTCTCCGGCTTCGAGGCCCTGCTGCGCTGGCGTCATCCTCAGCGCGGTATGGTGCCCCCCCTCGAGTTTATCCCGCTTGCCGAGGAAATCGGCCTCATCGTGCCGCTTGGCGAGTGGGTTCTACGGCAGGCCTGTGCCGATGCGGCGACCTGGCCAAGCGAGGTGAAGATCGCCGTGAACCTCTCCCCCGTGCAATTTAAAAAGGGCAATGTTGTCGACCTTATTCTTACCGCGCTAACCCGCGCCGGCTTGCCAGCGAACCGCCTCGACGTCGAAATTACCGAGTCCATCCTTTTTGAGGAAAGCAACACAAATCTCGCCACCCTGCGGAAACTACATGCTCTTGGTATCAGTATCTCCATGGACGATTTCGGTACCGGCTACTCTGGCATGAGCTACCTGCGGGCTTTCCCCTTCGATAAGATCAAGATCGACCGCTCTTTTGTCTCGGAGCTTGGCGAAAAAGACGATTGCATGGCCATTGTCCGCGCGATCACGAGACTCGGCGCAAGCCTTGGCATTCGCACGACAGCGGAAGGCGTTGAGACGGCAACGCAAATCGAAATGCTGCGTAGCGCGGGGTGCACGGAAATGCAGGGCTATTTCTTGAGCCGGCCGATGCCCGCAACCCATGTTCCCGCGTTTCTGGCCTCCTTTAAGACCAGGTGGCCGATCGCACATCGAGATTACGGCGGAGCCGCCCATGACCATAATGCCGCAGCTGTGGCTTAGCGCATAAGGTTCTGGCCAAGCCCCCTTTTCTTTGCTGAAATCGCATGCGCGGGCATGGGCGGACGTTTGGCAACATCCTAGCTGAGACCCGCGTAACGGTAGAGTTTTAATCTAAGGATAGAGATGATGAGAAAATCGAAAAATATCGCCAAGTGGACCACGCCCCTACTCCTTGGCGCCGCCCTAGCCACATCGGTGACGCCCGCTTTGGCGCACAGCTGGCGCGGCGCCTACCGCTGGCATGCCGGTTACTGGCGCCCGGGCTGGGGCTATGCTGGCTGGGGCGTGCCTGTCGCGACCGAGGTCGGTCTCATCTATGGGCCGCTTGCCGGCGCCCCCTATCCCTATGGCCCTGTCTACTACAACGGTTGTTATTGGCAGCAACGGCCGGTTTTCGACAGCTGGGGCAATTATGCCGGCTCTGTTCCAGTATGGGCGTGCCAATGAGCTGCGTGAAAGCGAAATTTTAACCATTTGAATCAAAAATACGGCGGCCACTATGGGACTTTAACTTTTTTTTGGTTTTTTGTTGTTTCGCCGCAACTTTTCCGCGCGGCCCGCGTTTAGGGTTGGGGTGTGCCGTGGCGCACAGGCGGGATCCAACAAATATGCTCCTATCGAGCGCTCAATTCGCAGATGGGAAGGAACGGGAAATGACCATGATGCAGCCGCGCAAAGCTGTCGGAAAGCAAGTGTTGAAACACGCTATCGAGTGCGTGGGCATCAGCTGTGTTGGAGCGGCCGTTTTCGCTGCCCCGCTATCGTTAACACCTAAGTTTAAGGCTGTTGGCGCAAGCCAGCAGACAAGCGTGGCCAAGGCGTCCGTCGCGCCGCTCGCTGTTGGACCAGGAATTCAGCTCGGCCGCGCCGGACCGGGAGAGGACGAGGATTGCGTTCGCGTCACTAGGATGATCGGGCCCGATGGACGGGTCTATGTGACGCGAGGCCTCATTTGCCAGTAATGGAATTCGCGGCGGCGGCTTGCCGCCTCGGGCGGAAGCGTTGCTTTTCGGCAGACATCGGGTCTGCGTCAAGCGTCCAAGGACCGCCATAAACCCCAAACCGGTCAGACATCGTCCCCGTGGGCAGCCTCGTTGATGTTGATCGTTCTCATGTTCGAGAAATCGATCGCGACGGGTTTTTTGTTCCTCGACGCTATCACTTGAAGTGTTTTTATGACATGCTCAAGGCGGCGGAAGGCCTCTTTATACTCCTCCGTCGAGGTGTTTAAATCCAACGGTTTCAAGCAATATTCGATAATTTCGCGCGGCCGCTCCAGCTTATTCATCCAAAATGCTCCTTATCTCTTACGTCGGTACCGCCCTGTATTAAGTCATCGGCTGAACAAAGCCCAAGCGAAAAGGACGCGCCAAACTAGAGGAAGCAAGTGACCTCCGGGAATAAGGGACCAAGAATTTTCCTCGGCGATTCCGAGCGGTAGGTTTTCATGCGAGGCGCACCAATTACTGCTAATCAACCATTAAAGATCCACCAGGCGATTTACCACGCCGCAGCAGCCAGCCTTTTTTGAGGGGCTGCTCTATTGGCATAGAAGCCCTTGGATGATGCTTAGTCTGCTTCAAGAGCGGGCTGCAATATATGCTTGAGCCCCGTCAGCAATGGCTGGTCCGCGCGTTCCATCACTTCCCGCAGCTGCTGGCGTTCCTCTTCTCCCAGGCGATCTGCGAATTCGCGAACCGTGCGCACGGTGAAAGCACCGATCGATAAACCCTGCGCGCCGGCCGTCGCACCCACCCTGCCCGCGAATTCAGGCCCCACGGAAGCCACCGCAGCGTTTGCCACTTTCTCATGCGAGCAGGTTTGGATTATCTCCGTGATCAGACACATAGCACGCCCTCGCTCACCCTTATAATTTGGCGCTGGTCCGGATTTTGACGTCAGGAAGAAATCCTTCGCGAGCTATCTCAAGCGCAACAGCCCTCCCATCGTTTGCGGAAAAACTATAAGTCTACAACTCCGATGATGTCAATAGCATATACTACATATTTTTATTGTCATCAACCATCGACATCCCATTAGGATGAGAAAATTCCTTTTGCAAAAAAGTACACACCCGGATTATATCCTCAAAATTCTTTCAAAGAGGATAGTTATGTCACATATAATTGTGTCAATATAAAGAAAATACTTAAGACGCCGATCGGGCTTACACGAGCGTTGCAAAAAGAAATTCCTATTTTTAAGTAATAAGTAGTCCAGTCCGAGATGTGCTCACGAAAAATTCAACTTAAACTCCTGCTTTCACGACAAAACAAGAATAGTTCCTAACGTGAACTGCAGACCCGAAGCTGTTCGGAAAAGAACGCAAGCCCACCGCTCGCGAACGTTATGGAAAACGGCCACCAAGGAAAAAAGTTCCATGATTTTTTAAGCACGCCGCGAACCGAGAAGCGAAAACGCCAGAGTGGCCTATTTTTAAGGCACTCGGCTTGTTGTCCCCTCGGCTGCAGCCGAACCCGCTGACGCCTCCGGCGGGGCAAGCGGGGTGGCCATGATTTTAGGATCAACGGGCCGATCGCCAAGCACCGCCTGAACATTGGCGTCCTGGGGCCGCTGCTCCGTAATTTGGAAACCTATCGTGCGAACGGCTTGCGGCGCATCCGCGTAGGTGCCATGCCCGATGAGACCCGTCGACTGCGTCGATAGGTCATAGGCTTTGACGCCGAGTTCATCGAGGATCCCCCGGTCATGGGGATCGAGCAAGTTAAGCCCTCCAAGGCGCGGCCGATCACCGGCAAGAGAGCGCGAAAGCGACAGGGCGCGGTCGCTCGCCGAGACCAGGACGGCGATATGGGAGGGATCGAGCCGTGCGAGCTGCTGACGGAAAACCTTAAGATCAATGTCGGGAGCGGCAAGCATAACGTCGCCAAGTTTGCCATTCAGGTCCGGGCTGCCGGAGATGGCATTCTCCCGCAAAGCTTCCATTGTCAGCCAAGCGCCCATGGAATGCGCAAGAATGTGCACTCGGCCCACGTCCGGAACTTCACCGAGGCGGCGCAGCACGTGGGCGAGAGTATCTCTTGCCGCGGTGGCGTTTTCTTTGGCTGCGCCGTAATCCAGCAGGCTGCCTGTAGCCGGCCAGGTGTAAAGCACGGGAACACCCCCAAAACGGGCATCATTGGCGATCTGGGCGAGGCGAAAACGCGCTTCATCATAAGGCACGTTGAAGCCATGCACATAAAGCAGAATGTCCCGGTTGCTTCCAATTCTGCCGGACAAGTGACTCGTGAGCTCGGAATAGAAACCCGCTTCATCGATGCCGCGGCGGCTGGCCGCTACAAAATGCTCTTGGGGATTTTCCTGGCCGAAGCTTGGCCGCTCAACTTTTCCGGGCTGGTGGCTTGGCGGGATGCTAATGCGCTGCAGGGAATAATGGGCCTCGTCCGCGACCGAGTCCTCCGCTGAGTCATGTTCGCTCTTGCGGGTCGAGACGACGAAAATACCCGTGGCGTGGGGTTCGGCGGCGGGTTCGCCAAGGATCGCAAGGCCGCTCGTGGCACAGCCGGCCGCGGAGAGCAGGAAGGCAGCGGCAAGCGCTGCTCCGACCGCCGCGGGGAAACGCCTGCTAAAGCTTGTTTTAAGCTTGCACAGGAAAGGCAGCTCGATTCCCAATGGCACCCGTCAGTTCTCTTGGTATGGGAATGCTCATCTCACAAAGGCATTTAAGCTTGCTTTAATGAAAGAGCCTTTTCTGAGGCCGGCGCGTGTTTTTTCTTCTCATCAAAGATGTTGGGGTAGGGCTTGGCCTTTGCTGATGTTGAAGGGGCAAGCCCCTTACTTTGCGATGGCTACCAAGGCCCGCTCCAGGGCGGATACATCGGCGGACGTGAGGGAGGCACAGCCGAACGAAGCCCATATTTTATAATAATATTTAAATTCCTCAGGCTTGCTGAGGCTGACTAGAGCCCGAGCACGGTAGTAAACATTTAAGAGGCTTAATTTGTAACTGATCCAGTTCTGCGAATAGACTGTACCGTTATATAAATAGGAAACGTTATAATTCTTTCCTCCATAGCGATACTCTGCTGGTGCTATCGTCGTATTGCGGGCTGGCACGGGGAGAACGGCTATCGCATCCTGACATTTTGGAAAAGAAACTTCAAATCCCGTCAAACCTCCGAGAGGTTCTTGAAAGCTCCCCGTCAAAGCGAGCCCAGCATGCGCGAAAGCAGCTTCCACTGGAGCCGGTGGTTGGGATTGCCCTGGCAAAGCAGAGACATACCGCGTCCAGATACCCCCAGCCAAGGCCACGACGATGACGAGGGTGGCAGCGTAACGCAAGCCGATCATGATCGCTTCGATCTCAGAGAAAAAAGGGTTGGGGCCGCGATGGCAATAAGCGTTGCGCATGAAAAATATGCCGCGCCGCTTCCCTCGTGCCAGTAGTGATAGGCCTCTTCGGAGGGGGTCATCAGCAAGATCCGCGTGGCATTTAGGCAGATGATGAAAAAGACCCCAATCCCAAGCGCGAATATTTTTGAACGGTCGACCCTAGCCCCTCCGAGCTTGAGAAGGGACAACCACAATAGCCCGGCGAGAGAAATGTTGTGGAAGGAAGAGCAGCCCTCCAAAATGTAAACAAACCATCCGCTCGGCGCATTGATGCGAAGCCCATCCAAAGTCAGATCATATCCCATCCACTGCCCGGCCTTGGCGATTATGAGCGCTTCGGCGGCGACGATCGGCGCCGAAACGATTTTGAAAATAAGGCGTCCCCAGACTCGATAGATCGAGATGGCCAGCCACAACTGCCCAACTGACGATAGATCTTGGCTCGAGGGATAACGGCGCCAGAAATAAAGACCGGCAAGGGTAGCGCCGACGAAGGGCAAGCTTTCCTTGGAAGACAAGAACAGCAGGGAGCACGCCGAGAGAATGGCGAGGTCCGTTTTGCTAAGGCGAGGGGTTTCCCGCGCGGTTCCTAAAACCGAGACAATCGCCAAGAATGCGAGGAGCTCGCCGGCATTGACTTCATGAGTAATAGAGGCGCCATATTCGGTCCATAGCCCTGGCTGGAGGATGACGCTGAAATATCGCTGCGCGAGGCTCAAAGCAAAAAGCGCGCACGTAAAAATCAGCAGAACATTGGCGTCGGTAAGCCTGAGCCTCAGTGGAGAGGTTCGGCTCGTTGGCATAAACCCCCTCAAAGAAATAATGTTCACAGAAAGCGCCGTTTCCAATTAGAAAAAATAATTTTTTAGTTGCCAAAATTCGTCATTAACCGCTGGCTCCTCCGGAAAGTTCCTTAGAGCCAGCGCACGGTGTGTTCGGAAGTTCTTAATTAGAACTTCTTAATAAGTCCTGCTGCGAAGACTAGGCGCGGCGACGTTTATGGATATAAGCCGCGATACCGCTTGCGATTGCCAAGCCAAGCAGTGAAGCGCCAATTTCTGGCATGGGTGCACCGTGGCCGCCACCGCTACCGCCCTTACCCGTCGCGCCTAATCCCAAACTATTGAGAACACTTGATATCACGCCGCTACTTTGGCCGCTCCCGACACTCGCACTCTGCGCGTAACCGGCGGTAACGCCGACCACCGAGAGGCAGGCAATCAAACTCGTTATTTTTACGATCTTATTCATCGCAACTCCCCCAAAAATGAAAAAGCAACGATTGGCTGTCCTTTGATCGACATCGCCAATAACGGCCATTAGTGCGGCTTTCGCGATTTTGGCTATCAGGGTAATTTCTAAGAACGCCCAGGGGTTGCGCCAAGGCCCATTCGGGGGATGCCAGCGAGCGCCAACTGAGCCGCCACCCTCTGCAGATTAGCGGCATTGGCACCGGCCCTCGCCAGGCCAAGTTTCAATACCGTGAGTACTGGCGTTGGCGCACTGAGTGCCTCCACGGCTAACCATTTGTAGGGCTAGCCGCGGATTCGGGCGGCATTCGTTAACCGCGCCGACGCCTTTGCAAATAGGCGGCGATACCACCGGCCAAAGCAAGGCCAAGCATGGATGCGCCGATTTCCGGCGCCGGAGCTCCGTTACTGCCGCCAACTGCGGCCGTCCCAGGCGCGGCGGCTCCGTGATTGCCGCCGACCATAAACATGCTGTCGGACATTACGCCCGCCGAAGCCGTCGCGGCGCCGAGGATGAAGAGGCAGGCCGCCAAACCGAGAGGTTGAAGCGATTTTCTCATGGTATTCTCTCTTGCGAAATAAAAGTTATCAAAAACAATATTGGAAAGCTTTAGGTCAGATCACATAACGACAGCGCTATGCCTTTCATTCGTTGCGTCTTAACCATAAATACTTAACCAATTTTGCAAACTCGTTATATTCATTTCTCCGATCCTCGCCCACTCCCAAATGAGTGCTTTGTCGCGACTGGCATTTTTTGGCAAAAAATTCGCGAAAATGGGCGAGCCGGCACTATCTGGCGGCTTTAATGCGCGTTCTTATCGTCGGCTTTGGACGGTTTCCTGGAGTCCGGGACAATCCGACAGCGCGGCTCATCTGGTCACTGAGCGACCACCGCGCACGTTTTGCGCGGCTCGGAATCACAATCGCCAGCGCGGTGCTGCCGGTTGAGTATCAGGGAGTCTTGCGGGAGCTTGATAAACTTGCCAGCGCTTTAAAGCCGGAAATCATTCTGCTTTTCGGCCTTGCCGCGCGGCGCAAGGCTTTTATCATCGAAGCGCGGGCAGCAAATCGCCTAAGCACGCTGCGTTTCGACGCCAGCCGCCAGCGAGCGCCTCGCCGGGCGATCTGCCCGGGCGGGGCGCACGCCCTGCAGTCCACATTCCCCTATCGCTCGATCGAAGCCGCCTACCGGCATGCCCGGCTGCCCGTCCAAGCGTCAGTCAACGCGGGCGATTATATCTGCAACGAAGCGCTCTATTTTTGTCTTGCACGCGGTCGTGCCCACGCCGTCGGCTTCATCCATGTTCCCGGCTTGGCACGCTCCGATCGCCCAAAACGGGACGGACGCCCTGACCGCCCAAATTTTGCGGCCCTCATGCGCGCTTTTGTCATCGCAGTGGAGGTCACTGCGCGGCACGTCCGCGGGAAGTTAGCAAACTGCGAACCTTCGCTATCGATCGACGATCCTTACGATCGCCTCACACCCAACAAGACGTGCCAGCTGATTAAGCCGATTTTGCAACCGGTCGCTGGCGAGGGCGGCGAGGCTGCGCGGCAATGACAAGGTCAAACCGCTTTTCGCACAAAGAAGGGACGTCAGGGGCAGCACCCTCGCCATTGCGCCCGAGATCACTAAGGCAACACGCGTGGCCGCGGCGAGAATGCGCGCGTTTTCGAGCATTCGCGGCGACACGAGCGCCCGTAATTGCGGGCTAACATCGGCATCTGTTCCAAGGTAGCGGTAGGAAGCCGCCAAAGCTAGAAACGACCGGCCGGGATGATCGACGCCGAGAAACGCGGCATTCTCGACGATGTTGATGCTTTCTTCATGGCGGTGGTCCGGATGGGCCCGCCAATGCACGTCGGCGAGCAGGCACGCGGCATGGCGAAGCCGGCGCTCTTCCTTGCTCTCGTCGTCCTGCAAGGAGTTGATAAAGCCGTTCGTCCACTTGAGGAGCTCTTCGGCATGCTCTGGGACGCGCGAGAAAAGGCGGTTGAATTGTGCCGCGGCGACGATCAGCGGGTCCTCCCGACGCCGCGCAGGCCCGAGCATTTCATAGAGAAGGCCCTCCCGCACGCCGGCGACTGAAAACACGACCTGCCGCGGCTTGGCTCGCCGTATGATTTCGTCGAGCACGACAGCGCCATAAGCGAGGAGCGGCCGGCGCGCCGCGCTGACGGAATCAATCGACATCAGCGTTTCGGCATTGGCCCGCTCGACAAGCCCCGCGAAATCGGCGGCATCGCGGGCGCTAATGGCGTAGCCATGCGTCACTCGAAGCGGGTAATTGCGCTGGCTCATGTGAAGCTTGGCGAGCGCCCGAAAAGTGCCTCCCACCGCATAAAACGTGCGTCCAGCCAACCGCTTTGTCATCCCAGATTCGGCGAGGGCTTCGCGGACGATTTTGACCGCGGCGCGCGGCGAGCGGGAGGAGGCATCCATCAGCGTCAGACCGCCAAGCGGCAAGCTTACGCCCTTGCCAGCGTCGGCGCCTTTCACATTGATGAGCTCCAGTGAGCCGCCACCGAGATCCCCCGCGACCCCGTCCGGCCTGCTGATCCCCGAGATGACGCCGTAGGCCGACAGTTCGGCTTCACGCCGGCCAGACAACAGCGTGATGGGAACACCAATCGCCGCCGTCGCCGCGGACAGGAACTCGCGTCCATTCGAAGCATCGCGGGCGGCCGCCGTCGCAAGAACGTGCAGGTTTTTCACACCCATGATCGAGCAAAGCACCCGGAAGCGGCGCAGAGCCGCGAGCGCTTTCTCGATACCGGCCTTTGGAAGTTTTTTGGTTGTAGCGACACCTTTGCCGAGCGCGCATAGCGACTTCTCGTTGAAGATTGGCGTCGGCGAGCGGCTTAATTTTTCATAGACGACGAGGCGGACGGAATTCGACCCCACATCGACGATGCCCACCGGCTCCTCAGCGCCGGCCAGCGCGCCCCGGGCGGCGATCCCTTCATCAGCGGACGTCAAGATGCTGGAGGAGTTTTTTGGGGCTTGATTGCTTGACGGATTTTCCACGGCCCGACAGACTTGGGTTGGTCATGAAGTAGGAGTGCGCATTAAATGGCTCTTCATTCTCGGCCGGACTGATGCGGGCGCTCGAACCATCCGGCAATACTCGATAGCTCTGCTGATTATCAATTAGATTGGCAACCATGATCTGCCCTAAAACCTGCTCATGCACAGTTGGATTGAGGATGGGCAAAAGCGCCTCAACGCGCCGGTCAAGGTTGCGAGGCATAAGGTCGGCCGAGGAGATATAGACATGGGCTTTCGGATGCGGGAGATCGTGCCCTCCGCCGAAACAGTAGACGCGCGCGTGCTCGAGAAAGCGGCCAACGATGGATTTCACCCGGATATTTTCGGAAAGGCCTTCGACTCCTGGCCGCAGGCAACAGATTCCGCGAACGATGAGATCTATGTTAACGCCAGCCCCGCTCGCCTCGTAGAGCGCGTCGATGATTTCGGGATCAACGAGTGCGTTGCACTTTGCCCAGATCGCGCCGGGCTTGCCAGCTTTCACATAGCCAATTTCCTGAGCAATATGGTCAAGGAACCGCTTTTTGAGTGAAATCGGCGAGACGGCCATTCGCTCGAGCCCGTCGGGCTCGGCATAGCCCGTTATATAATTGAAGATACGAGATACGTCGCGCCCGATCACGGGGTCGGCAGTGAAAAAGGAGATGTCCGTGTAGATTCTGGCCGTCACCGGGTGATAATTTCCAGTTCCCACATGACAATAAGTTACGAGTGCCCCGGCTTCGCGCCGCACGACCAGCGAAAGCTTTGCATGTGTTTTTAGCTCAATAAACCCGAAAACGACCTGCGCGCCTGCCCGCTCGAGATCGCGCGCCCAGCGAATATTCGCGGCCTCGTCAAAGCGCGCCTTAAGCTCAACGAGCGCGGTAACGGATTTTCCGGCTTCCGCCGCCTCGATGAGAGCGCGCACGATGGGGCTGTCCGAAGAAGTCCGGTAGAGCGTTTGCTTGATGGCGATGACGTTGGGGTCCGCCGCGGCCTGGTTCAGAAACTGGACCACGACATCGAACGACTCATAAGGGTGGTGGACAACCAGATCTTTTTGTTTGATGGCGAGAAAACAGTCCCCCCCATTGTCCCGGACACGCTCTGGAAAACGCGGATTATAGGGTTTGAATTTTAAATCTGGCCTATCGAGATTTACAAGCTCCGAAAGCTCGTTCAGGGCAAGCATGCCATCCAGGACAAAAATCTCTTCGCCCTTCACGTCGAGTTCCTCGGCGACAAAGGTGCGCAACTCCTCCGGCATGAGGCTATCGAATTCTACGCGGATAACGGAGCCTCGGCGCCGTCTTTTGAGGGCGCTTTCGAAAAGCAGCACGAGATCTTCCGCCTCCTCTTCGACTTCGAGGTCACTGTCCCGAACGATTCGGAATAGCCCGTGGCCGCGCACCTGGTAGCCCGGAAAGAGGCCTTGGGTGAACATCCCGATTACAATTTCGAGCGCAACAAAACGTTGGGTTTTCCCGCCGAACTCGTCTGGCAGGCGGATGAAGCGCTGAATTTTGGCGGGCATGCGTATGAGAGCTTTGCGATTCTTTTGATCTCCTGGCGCCTGCAGTTCAAGGGCGATGGTAAAGCCGAAGTTCGGGATGAACGGGAAAGGATGCGCGGGGTCGACGGCAAGCGGCGTCAGCACGGGGAAAATATGAGAAAAAAAATGCTGGCGAAGCCACTCCACCTCGGCCTTGCCGAGATCGGGCGGATCGAGAAGCACGATCCCAGCCTCTCGCAAATCTTTTCGTAATTCCCGCCAGCGCCGCTGTTGTTCGGCGGCAAGAAGGGCAACGCGTTCGCGAATCCGCACGAGTTGTTCGGGCGGTGAGAGTCCATCCTCCGAGGGCGCCGCTATTCCAGCACGCAGCTGCCCCCGAAGCCCGGCAACGCGGACCATAAAAAACTCGTCAAGATTATCCGCCGAAATAGATAAAAACCTCAATTGCTCGAGAAGTGGGTGATTGTGATTAGAAGCCTCGAGTAAGACTCGCCGATTGAATTCGAGCCAAGACAGCTCACGGTTGATAAAGCGGGAGGGCGATAGCTTTGCCAGAAGCTCAGGCAGCGCGCCAGTTGGCTCGGTGATTGCTGCGGCTGCCCCTTGGTTCGGTTCGAGGACCTGGGCCTCCGCCGCCGCTGGCGCATCAAAAGGTTTTGCTAATACTTTCGCCACGTCCGCAGAATCCACTAACGCGCCGCTTGGTCTAGCTCTGCCGTGCGCACCCGCCCGTTTTTCCAACTGCGGCTTCAAGAGACCCTCCTAAGATAATTCCTTTGAGATGACAGTAGCGTGAATGCTTTATAGATGGCCCGATGTGTTGTGAGTGGGCACATCAGGCACCACATGAGCGTAAAAGAGGCATCCGTAAGAGGCTCACTTTCTTTGGATGAAATTAGTACGTTTCTTGCTTAGCTAGCTGAGATTTTGAATACAATTCATTTTTCCCAGAGGTCGTTTCCATGCAAGTTGGCATTCCGAAAGAAATTAAAGAAGGAGAATACCGGGTCGGTTTAACTCCGGAAGCCGTCCGCGAATTCGCCGCCGCTGGCCATGCCGTTCGCGTCGAGCGGGGCGCAGGCGCCGGAATTAACGCTCCGGACGAAGCCTACCGCAAGGCGGGGGCGCAAATCGCCGGCAGCGTGGAAGAAATTTTTGCTTCATCGGATCTCATCATCAAGGTCAAAGAGCCCCAGAAGAGCGAGTGGCGGCGCCTCCGCGAAGGCCAGCTATTATTTGCCTATCTGCATCTTGCCGCCGACCCCGCGCAAGCCGAAGGTTTGCTTGCTTCCGGCTGCACGGCGATCGCCTACGAAACTGTTTGCGGGGCTGCGGATCAAGGTTTGCCGCTGCTTGCGCCGATGAGCGAAATCGCTGGAAGGCTGTCCATTGAAGCTGCGGGATTGGCGCTGCAGCGGCAAAGCGGCGGCCGCGGCATTCTGCTCGGCGGCGTCCCGGGAGTTCTGCCGGCTCGTGTCGCGATCCTTGGCGGCGGAGTGGCTGGTACGGAAGCCGCGCGGATGGCGATTGGCCTTGGCGCCGATGTCACCATCGCCGATAGCTCATTGCGCCGGCTGCGTCAGCTCGACGAGATGTTCCAAGGGCGCGCCAAAACGCGGTTTGCCTCGTCCGCGGCAGTCGAGGAAATGGTTTTTGCCGCAGACGCGATCATTGGCGCCGTCCTCATTCCGGGTGCGACGGCGCCAAAGCTTATTACGAATACTATGCTGCCAACCCTCAAAAGGGGCGCCGTTCTCGTTGATATTTCAATTGACCAAGGCGGTTGTTTTGAAAGTTCGCATCCAACGACGCACACCCACCCAATTTATGTTAAGGACGGCGTCCTCCACTATTGTGTCGCAAATATGCCTGGTGCTGTGCCGCTGACGGCAACGCATGCGCTTAACAATGCAACGTTACCCTATGGATTGGCCCTTGCCGCGGGCGGCCTTTCCGCAATTGCCGATAATCCGGGCCTTCGCAGCGGGCTCAACATCCACCGCGGCCAGATTACGCATCCGGCAATTGCAGCAAGTCTCGGCCTCAAGGTGAAATCCCCGGAGGCGGCTCTCGCGGCATAATCGCAAGAATAGGGCAGGCTAAGGCAGTCGCGGTACCGTTTTGGCGTAGTTCAAATCATAAGTTTTGTTGCTCAAGGGATCGAGCGGCGTCCCCTGCGAGGCGTCGAATGCCCGTCTCACGGCAGGCTGTTGTGAAAGGGCAGGTCCGCCGGGCGGCGCTGGTTGGTCAGGCAATTCTTGAGAAACATCGGCCGTCAAGGTCTCCCGGCTTGGCGCCTCGCCAGCGAACATCGCTCCCGTCATCGCACCAGGTGCGCTAGGATCGTCAACACCTGGGCCATCGAGGATCGCAGCGGCTGTCGCTGCACTGCCGCTTAGAGTGATACCGAGTTCATCGAGCCCCGGTCCGAAGGCGAAGGCGCTTATGGCCGCCGGCTTTGCCGCCGTGTTCGCTCTGGGGCCGTTATCGCGTACAGTATTCTCGATGGCCGAACTCGCGTGCATCCTTGACAGAGATGCTGGCTGGCCTTTTGCCTCGCCCTGCCCGCTCGCTGCCGCCGGCAGCGAGCCGTAAACCGACGGTGGGACCGCATGTTCGCTTTTTCTTGGGCCCGTGCGCTGTACAGGTGGTGCTGGCGGCGGTAGTGGCTTCTCGCCATCTGGCGCCGCTTGTTCCTCTTTGTCCTTGGTGTCCTTTTCCAATTGCCGCCAGCGCTGGACGTTGCGGTTATGTTGGTCAAGGGTCTCGGAGAATACATGACCGCCGCTGCCATCGGCGACAAAATAAAGGTCCTGCGTACGCGAGGGGTTTGCGACGGCCTCCAGCGCCGCGCGGCCCGGATTTGCAATGGGGCCCGGGGGGAGGCCGTCGATCAAATACGTATTATAAGGAGTCGGGGTATCGATCTCGGAGCGCGTGAGCCCGCGGCCGAGGGGACCCTTGCCGCCTATTAAACCATAGACCGTCGTCGGGTCCGACTGCAGCCGCATTCTCTTGCGCAGGCGGTTCAAGAAAACATTGGCGACGTGCGGCCTCTCATCAGCCTTGCCAGTCTCTTTCTCGACGATCGATGCGAGAATGATGAATTCGTAGGGAGAGCCGAGCGCAAGGTCACTGGCGCGTCGCGACCAAATCTGTTCGACGACCCGTTTTTGGTCATCCTGCATCTTCTTGATGAGGTCCGCCCGGACCGTGCCGCGCACCACTTTATAGGTTTCTGGCAGCAAGCTGCCCTCTTTGGGGACGTCAGCCACGTCTCCCGTCAGGACATCAATCTCGCGAAGACGATCGACGATTTGCTCGCTCGTTAAACCTTCCGGTATCGTAACCGCGTGGAGGACTTGCTTGCCGCTCACGAGGGTATCGATGACATCGCGCAGGCTCGCATTTTGCTTGAACAAATATTCGCCTGCCTTGACCTTCGAGCGGTTTCCCTCGATCAGCAAAGCCGTATTCAAAAAGAGCGGGCTGTCGATGATGCCGGCCCGGTCGAGCTCGTCGATGATGTCCGATACCTCGGTGCCTGGAGCGATATAGAGGACTTTACTTTCGGCAAGCGGGCCTGGGGCTCGCAACTTCGCTTGGCTCCAGGCCAGCGCAAACATCGCTCCGAGCGCGACAACCAGCAGAAAAGACAGCAGCCCACTTAAAGCCCGGACCGAGCGGCCTCCACGGCTCGATGGCGGAGGAGGCGGCGGCGGCGCGTCAGGTTGCAAAGCCTCATGGGGGCTTTGCGGCGTCACTCTGCGCGCCGACCGGCGGCCGACGCGAGATTCCGCGCCGCCCTGCCGGTTCAGCGGGCTGGGATAGCGTCCTTCTTTTTTTTCAGGTGCATCCGGAGTCTCAGGCATGTCACCATCAGCGCATTGGAGCTTGCCGGGAATTGACGTTGGCTTTTTAGCGGCAGCGCCCCCGCCCTATGGCTGCCCCTCCTATTCGGCCTTGGAAATGTGGCGAAATCGGGTCTCGCCCGAGGGCTACTTGGCCGCGTTCGTGCTTCTCTCAACCCGGGTGTTGGAAGATAAGACAGGCATTCGTGCCGCCAAAGCCGAAAGAATTCGACATGGCAAAATCAACTTGGCGTGAGCGCGGCTTGTGGGGCACCAGATCGACATCCGTTGTCACGGAGGGGTGATCTAAATTGAGGGTAGGAGGGACTATCTGGTCACGGATTGCAAGGATCGAAAATATCGCCTCGACCGCGCCGGCGGCGCCAAGAAGATGGCCGACTGCCGATTTGGTCGACGACATCGACAGCGAGCGGGCACAGTTACCAAGCAATCTTTCGACGGCGTTGAGTTCGATTTCATCGCCAAGCGGGGTCGACGTTCCATGCGCATTGATGTAATCGATATCGCCCGGCGAAATCCCGGCCCTCTTCACGGCCGCGGCCATGGCGCGGTAGGCACCATCTCCGGTCTCCTCGGGAGCGGTGATATGGAAAGCATCGCCCGACATCCCATAACCAATGACTTCGGCATATATCCTCGCGCCGCGTGCGTTTGCGTGCTCCAAGGATTCGAGAACAACGCAGCCTGCCCCTTCCCCCATCACGAAGCCATCGCGGTCCTTATCGTAGGGACGCGAGGCAAGCTTCGGCCGGTCGTTAAATCCCGTCGATAAGGCCCGGCAAGCGGCAAATCCGGCGATGCCAATGCGCACGATGGCCGACTCCGCTCCGCCGGCCACCATCACTTCGGCATCTTCTAGCGCAATAAGACGCGCCGCATCGCCGATCGCGTGCGTGCCGGATGAACAGGCAGTGACAACGGCATGGTTCGGCCCTTTCAGGCCATGCTGAATGGAGATATAACCTCCGGCGAGGTTGATAAGCCGGCCCGGAATAAAGAAGGGGGAAACGCGGCGGGGACCCTTTTCTTTAAGGACGATAGAGGTCTCGGCAATACCGCCAAGGCCGCCGATCCCGGAACCAATGAGAACGCCCGTCGCAATTTGCTCCTCGTAGGTGAAGGGCTTCCACCCGGCATCGGCCAGCGCCTGCGTTGCCGCCGCAACGGCGTAGAGGATGAAATCGTCGATCTTGCGCTGCTCTTTCGGCTCCATCCATTGATCGGGATCAAAGCAACCCTCGCCGTTACCTCGCGGGACCGGCATGGCAATCTTGCACGGAAGGTCGGAAACGTCGAAGGTATCGATAGACCGCGCACCGCTTTCGCTGGCGAGGAGGCGGCGCCAGCTGGTCTCGACGCCGCACCCAAGCGGCGAGACCATGCCAAGACCCGTGACGACCACCCTGCGCATATTTCGACCTTGCGGCTCTTATTATTTTGCTGGTGCACTGCTGCCGCTGGCGCCGTTGATCTGGCGCTCCTTAAGGCAGACGGTAATGCTGGAAATTTAATCCCCTTGGCTTTCGAGCCAAGGACCCTTTAGGCCGCGGAGGCTTTTTCAAGAAATTTTACGGCGTCCCCTACCGTCACGATCGTTTCAGCCGCGTCATCGGGAATTTCCACGCCGAACTCTTCTTCGAAGGCCATGACGAGCTCGACCGTGTCGAGAGAGTCAGCCCCGAGATCTTCCATGAAATTGGCGCTATCGACGACTTTGTCGGCATCGACGCCGAGGTGCTCGACCACTATTTTTTTTACGCGCTCGGCGACATCGCTCATGGGTATTTGATCCTTATATTTTCAAATCGGTTTCACGTAACCAGCGTCATCGGCGGCGCTGCTGCGAACGGCTGGAACTCGTGGCACGTGCAGCCGCTGGGGCGGTTGGTAACACACTTCAATTGGGTTGGCGAGAGCCAGCGCACGGGCTACAAAAAATCCTTTATCATCTTCAAATCATTGCCATTCCACCGTTTACATGAAGAGTCTGGCCAGTGATATAAGCGGCTTCGAAACTGGCTAAATAGACGACCGCCGAGGCGATATCGGCGCCGGTTCCGAAACGTGCCACCGGAATCCTCGCGAGGATTGCTTCTTTCTGTTTTTCATTCAAGGCATCGGTCATTGGGCTTTCGATAAAGCCGGGCGCCAGGCAATTGACGGTCACATTGCGGCTCGCGACCTCAGCCGCAAGACTTTTATACATACCGATCATGCCAGCCTTCGTCGCGGCATAGTTGCCCTGGCCAGCGTTGCCGGTCACTCCGACAACGGAGGTAATTCCGATAATCCTGCCGAAACGTCTTCTTAGCATGCTTTTGACGGCCGAACGCGAGAGCCGGAAAATCGCCGTTAGGTTGACGTTTAGCACCGCCTCCCATTCATCATCCTTCATACGCATGAAAAGATTATCGCGAGTAATGCCAGCATTGTTAACAAGAATATCGATGCTTCCCATCGCCGCTTCCGCTGCAGGAACGAGCGCTTCTGTCGCGGCTTTATCGGCAAGGTTGCAAGGAAAGATATGAACATCGGGGCCAAGCTCGGCCGCTAGCCCGGCAAGCGCCTCCTGGCGCGTGCCCGACAAGCCAACGGTGGCGCCCTGTCGATGCAGAGCAAGCGCCATGGCCTGGCCGAGACCTCCGCTTGCCCCCGTGATGAGAGCTGTCCTCCCGCTCAGGTCGAACATTTAAGCCGCTAACTCCCTAAGAACTTTCCACGGTTTCCTTATAGAGCGCAAGGTTTTCGGGACTACCGATAGAAACACTGCGCGCCTCAGGGACAATCCGCTTGATCAGCCCACTCAGTACTTTGCCGCTCCCGCATTCCACAAAGCATGATACCCCCTGGCTTGCCATATAAGCGGCACTTTCCCGCCAGCGCACCAAGCGGGTCACCTGCGCGACGAGGAGCTTGCGGATTTCCTCGGGGTCGGTGACCGGCGCCGCCAAGACGTTTGACACGACCGGTACGCAAGGGGAGGCGATGGCCACAGCCGCTAGCGCCGCGGCCATGGCATCCGCCGCGGGCTGCATGAGGGTGCAATGAAACGGTGCCGATACAGGCAGAAGCACGGAGCGCCGCGCCCCCCGAGCCTTCGCGATCTCAGTCGCCCGCGCGACGGCGGCGCTCGATCCCGACACGACAACCTGACCACCACCATTATCGTTGGCGACTTCGCAAACCTCGCCTTTCCCGGGTGATGCTGCCTCCGCCGAGATGGCGGCGGCCGCGGCACAATCAAGTCCGAGCAGTGCCGCCATTGCGCCAGAACCCACGGGCACAGCCTCTTGCATGGCGCGACCTCGAACACGCAAAAGTTTGGCGCCTTCGGCAACGCTGAACGCGCCTGCAGCCGCGAGTGCCGAATATTCGCCAAGCGAATGGCCGGCAACAAAGCGAATGTCGCGCGAAAGCTCAAGGCCTGCCTCTTTCTCAAGGACTCGGATAACAGCGAGGCTGGCGGCAAAGAGCGCCGGTTGCGCATTGGCCGTCAGAGTCAGTTCGTCGAGCGGGCCTTCAAATATAAGGCGAGACAGTTTCTCGCCCAGGGCATCGTCAACTTCGGCAAAAACTTGGCGGGCATAGGAAAATCCGTCCGCCAAAGCCTTACCCATGCCAGGAGCTTGCGAACCCTGCCCGGGGAAAACGAGAGCCTTGGACATTCGATCCCGAAGTTTCTTCTTAATTAGCGAAAGCAGCGAGTGGCATTGCCTCAAGCACAAGTCAAGTTGCCGTGGGAGTCCCCAGGAACTGGTGATATTCTATGACGGCGTGAGCATGCAGCAAAAATACAACAGTGATCAAAATTGCAACGTGGACGCCCGTTTAAATCGCCACTGTGGCTCTTGTTGTCTTGTTCGATTTCCACCCAGTGGTAAGACTTTGCTACTGACAACAACGGCTGAGCGAAACGACAGAGGGAGCGATTCGATGAAGGGGAAGTTCACACAGTACCTGGCCGGGAGCGCGGCCGGCATTCTTTTCGCCGCAGCGCCGGCCTTTGCTGCGGACCTAGCGCCCGCACCCGTCGCCCCACCGCCGCCACCCTTCACATGGACGGGTTTTGAGCTAGGGCTCGACGTCGGCGGTGGCGTTGAGACCTCGAATGTGAATCTTTTCGAACTCTATAATTTTTCCGACACTTATAACGGTACTGGTCCCTTTGGCGGCCTTCACCTCGGCTTCAACTATCAGCTCTCCGGGCCCTTCGTCGTCGGCGTGCAGGCGGAATATAATTTTGCCGGCATTACCGGAAATGCCTCGGCAGCTCCACTCTATTATTTAACGACTTCGGTTCGTGAATTCGGTTCGGTTGACGCCCGCGCTGGCTTGGCTTTCGATCGCTTGCTGGTCTACGCCATTGGTGGTTTCGCCTACGGTGATATTCGCAATCAGGTCAATTTTCAGTTTTTCCCAACAAGTGTGACTGGCTTCCCTGTCACCCGCGATTTCGCCTCGAACCGCTACGGCTGGGATGTCGGCGGCGGCCTAGAATATGCATTCTGGGGCAATGTGACCGCGCGGATTGAATATCGGTATTATGATTTTGGGACCCGCGGCTACAACGATGCCGGCTTCGGCAATCCAATCACCATCGCAATCCCAAATCACACGACAAGAGAGACCATGCAAACGGGCCGGATTGGTTTGACCTATAAATTTGCATCGCCGTTTACCTCGCCTCTCGTTGCCAAATACTGAGTAAGACTGCTCAAGGCCGAGCCGAGGGGTTGGCTCCGCTTTAAAGCAGGCTTGCGCCGCCGTGGTCTTTGCCACGGCGGCTTTTTTTGTCCCATCGACCACCGCGGCGTTAAGTTTTACGCGACACGCTCTTCATGAGAGCGCTATCATGGTTCATCGATCCTCAGAGGACAAAAACTTATGAACCCGCGCGCAAAACCCGGAAAATTGATAAAATGCGCAACCGGTGATTTCGAAATAGTCATTGGTATGGAAATCCACGCCCAAGTGGTCTCCAAGTCAAAACTCTTTTCCGGCGCCTCCACGGAATTCGGAAAGCTCCCAAATGCGAATGTCTCTCTCGTTGACGCCGCCATGCCGGGCATGCTTCCGGTGATCAATGAGGAGTGCGTGGCCCAAGCCGTCCGCACCGGGCTTGGCCTCAAAGCCAAAATCAATTTGCGGTCGGTATTCGACCGAAAAAACTATTTTTACCCGGATTTGCCGCAGGGCTATCAAATTTCTCAATATAAAAATCCGGTCGTAGGCGAAGGGTCCATCGCCATCGACCTATCGCCAGACGAGCAAATCGAGATTGGTATCGAGCGGCTTCATTTGGAACAGGACGCTGGCAAGTCCCTCCATGACCAATCGGCAACTAACTCTTTCGTCGACCTCAACCGCTCGGGCGTGGCCCTCATGGAGATCGTGTCCAAGCCAGACCTCCGCTCGGCGGATGAAGCCAAAGCCTTTGTGGCGAAGCTTCGGACCATCTTGCGATATCTGGGCACCTGCGATGGCAATATGGAGCAAGGATCGTTGCGCGCCGACGTGAACGTCTCCGTGCGTCGGCCTGGCGAGCCGCTCGGCACACGTTGCGAGATCAAGAATGTCAATTCCATCCGTTTCATTGGCCAGGCGATCGAGGCGGAGGCGCGCCGGCAAATTGGCATCATCGAGGATGGCGGTAGTATCGAACAGGAAACGCGGCTGTTCGATCCGGGCCGCGGCGAAACCCGTTCGATGCGGTCGAAGGAGGAGGCGCATGATTACCGCTATTTCCCTGACCCCGATCTCCTCCCCCTTGAATTCGAGCAAGCCTATGTTGATGCGCTAGCCGGCTATCTCCCAGAGCTTCCAGACGCCAAAAAAGCCCGCTTTATCGCCGAATATGGCCTTTCAGCTTATGACGCGGACGTCCTTGTCGCGGATAAAGAGACAGCGGATTTTTTTGAAGAGGCCGTCAAATTTGACGGTAAGAAACGCGATGCGAAACTCATCGCCAATTGGATCAATGGCGATGTCGCCGCGTTCGCCAACTCACGGGGCCTGCCGATCCCCGAAACCCACCTCAGGCCAAGCCAAATTGCTGGCATCGTCGACTTGATTTCCGAGGGGACGATCTCGGGCAAGATTGCAAAAGATGTTTTGGGGATCCTCATTACAGACGAGCCGAGCGGCGATCCCCGCGAGATCGTGGAGCGGCGGCAAATGACGCAGATGACAGACGAGAACGCCATCGCGGCGGCGGTCGACGCAATCATTGCCGCCAACGAAGCAAAGGCCGCGCAGGCGCGAGCAAAACCTGCGATGCTTGGATGGTTCGTCGGCCAGGTCATGAAAGAGACCGACGGCAAAGCCAATCCGCAAACGGTCAACGAGATTCTAAAAGCCAAACTAGGGCTTTAAAAACGTCCTTCACGTCTCAAGTGATTCGGGTGATTCGCGCGATATTGCGCGATTTGCTTGGATCTCTTGAGCGTACTTGCGCAATTTTTTTTCGATCTAACAAATTTTTTTTATCGCGATGAGCGGCTTTTTTGATTGGACGAAAACATATTGAAAAATTCGAAATGATCGCATCAAACTTGTTCGATTTGCATGCCGAAAAAAATCAAGCCCGTGCACCGTCGCGGTCGTGAAGCAGAATCGTCCGCTGCAGCCGATCCGTTTTTTCCAATAACAATAGTGCCTTTAAAAATAATGGTTTTTTGATTCAGACAAAAACTTGCGCGCGATGCAAACACACTCGCCCAAGCATGTTAGGTCGCTTTAGGTGTGCTTGTTTTTGACCACACCATCGCGCAACGCGAAGTACGGCTGTGGCACGCGCGGATGATATCGTCGCAAGCTTCTTTGAGCACACTTCGACCTATCATTTGCTGCATGAACCAAAGGTATTTGCGGCGCTTGTGAAGGACCGCCTCTTGCGCCGCCGATGAACAACGCTACGCTATGCAGGCCCTTAGCCGTGATTGTACGAACGGCTAAAATATGAGAGGGAAATTGAAGCATGGTGAAGGCAACCACCAAGAAGGCCGTGAAGAAAACGGCCGCGAAAAAAAGCGCAACGAAAAAGGCCTCCGTAAAAAAGAGCGCAGCAAAAAAAACGGCCCGGAAAGCCGTTGCGAAGAAGCCGGTAAAAAAGTCAGCCGTTAAAAAGATTGCAGCAAAAAAGGTGGCTCGCAAAGCGCCGGCGAAGAAGGCCGTCGCCAAGAAGATAGCCCGCAAACCGGCAACTCGCAAACCGGCGCCGCCTCCTCCGGCCGCTCCGGAGACAGTCTAAAGGACAGTCTCAGCGCAACACGGCGGGCGGCGGTTTCGGCTATATTCAACGCACTCGCCGCGACGCTTAGCTATTGGCAAGCAAGTGCCCGTCTCGGGTGAGGGTGCAGGATTTGGTGTGATTGGTATCAGCTTGGGTCGGCGGCACGTAGCGGGTTGATAACGTTGGCGTGCACCGTTGAGCCAAGCGCTGTTATTTTTTATTTCGTTAAACAAACCTGAGCAAAATCATACCATATCTTGTCCGTGGCCGCGCCGGATAGTTTCATTTTCTGCCATTCCGCCGCACACTCGCGCATCCTGTTGCGTGCGGCAGGGGGCAGGTGGCGTGGCTGCGTGGATGGTTCTACCGCCGGCGCTTCGACCGGCGTGGCTGTGTCAGGTGCCCACGCCGGCGGTGCCGGCGTGGAAACAACCGGCGGGCCCGCCGGCCGTGGCGGGGGTAGAGGCGGCAGCAGGGATTGCGGCTGAGGGGAGGCGGATATTGTTGCATGCGGCATTAGCAACAGCGCAACTATTATTGGCGGTCGCCAAGGCCAACGATTTCGCGCCGCTCGCCTCGTAGCTCGCGGAGCATGCGAAAGCAAAAAGCCGCGCGGCTCAGCCATCGGCTGACTGTATGCGAGGCTCTTCCTGAAACTGCGCGCGGATCTCGTGGCTCTGAGCGAAAGCCGCGAGAGACCGGGTCGGCGCTGTAAGACTCGCGATCAATCCCAATAACGCGCCCGTCCCTGCTCCAAAATCGGCTAGGGTCCAAGAGGCCGCCATCATCAAGGCCAATGGTACCAGGCTCAGCCGGAGGCCGGTAACAAACTCAACCGTCTTTGGATTCTTGCTCCAGCACCGGAACAAAAATAGGCGCAAGAAAAAGCAACTTAAAAAAGCAGCTCCAACGATGCCTGTGTTTCCTAATACGGCCGCAAACCAGTTCGACGACCGCGCGGAACCAAGACCCACGCCTAATCCGTCCGTCGCGAAAAAAGCGTGCAGCGCGGTACGGGTCCACATGGACCGCTCAATGTAGGATGCCGACTGGGATTTTTTGAAGATCATGGCGTCAATCATGGTGTAAAATGGATCGGCAGCGTGAGGGACGAAAGCCAATACAGCGATTATGGCGATCAGCCCGATCACGATGGCGGCAGCCTCAAGCGTCAGGGTCTCTCGCCCCAAAGCTTTGGAAGAAAGAGCGCGCCGCAACCAATTTGCCGCCAGAACCAGCGAGAAAGCCGCAAGACCGAGATAAGCGGTCGAAGAGGTGGAAAGCGCGGCCATGAGAAAAAGAACCATCGCCGCGGCGGGGGCGAAAATATTGCGCAAAATGCGATCCGCGAAACACGGGCGAAGAAAAAAAAGATTCATCGCGAGCACCAAGCAATAGGGACCGAATCCTGAAGCCTCCGGCATCAGGCCCGCCAAACGGCGATGACCCAAAACCTCATTATCGACGCTAACCAAGTAAGCATTACGGAACGGTTCCAGGACGCTCGCCGGCACCAACAGATCGGCAAGACCCGTAGCGATTAGAACTAGCCCTCCAACCAGTAAAGAGCGAAGAGCATGCTGCCGAAATGCCGCATTTCGTCCGGCAAGGGAAAATGCAAGGACGACACCGACCGAAAGCGTTGTGAGCAAAGACTGGTTGAAATTACCGCCGGTGGGCACGAGCGGAACGGGCCATGGGACATTGTTGCTCATTGGCACGACATCGACCATATGCGCGAATAAGCGGGGCATAACGAAGGACGAAAAAAGCCCATAGGCGAGAAATCCGAACAGAAATCCAAGCGCGGCTGGATCGATGGCCGCGTCAATCGCACGAGATATCCGCCCCGGTGACAATAATATTTTTAGGACCAGGAAAGCCGCGCAGGCAGTCTGGGGAACAACGGTCGATGTCTCGCTCGGAATAAGATTGAGCGCTGTGAAAGCGCCAAAGCTGAAAAAAAAATAAAGCAAGAGAAGTGGGCCAGGCGCGATTATTCCAAGCGCGATCAACCCCCAAAACACGAATGCGGGCCATGTCATCCCGAACACCTCTGCTTGGATAGAGCATGCCCGCCGCCCAAAGGCAAACCTACCGCATGCTTTTGTTCACAGTCTACCAAGAAGACGCCAAAATCAATATTTTCAACGCGTCTTACCGCGCCCCCGAAGCGGGTTCACCCCGCCCGCAAACCAGCATTCCCTCAGAAACCCCTTGGCCGATAATGCCCTGGCGACTATAACTCGTCGCGCTCTAAAGCGGGCGTGGCGAAACTGGTAGACGCAACGGACTTAAAATAATTTGAGTGCTCGCCGGGAAACCGGGGATGTAGAACTGCCCAAATTCGGGGAACCCTCGTGAGTGGCAATCCCGAGCCAAGTCTGCCGGGGAAGGGCTGGCGGAAAGGTGTAGAGACTAGACGGGCGGCACCTAAAGCGATCGCGCTCTTTTTTGCGGTTGCCACGGTGAAGGGATAGTCCAGACCACGAACTCGTTCTTCTAGCGAGGCGGCGAAAGCCGTTGTGGTAAGAAAATCCGTTGGGCCGAAAGGCCTGTGCCGGTTCGATTCCGGCCGCCCGCACCAATCCTAAATATGCCCCCAACCGCCTCAAAACCGCCACGTCGTGCTGCTTGAGCATTCTAAAACTTCGGAAAAAGCGTAACTCATGGTAGGGCAGGAAAATTCTGCTCTAAGAGTGTGCCGCCGACGGGCGGGTAGCTGAGTCTTGAGCCGGTTACGGAAACACCAATATGGCGGCGGACAGCCCGCGATTGCGCGGTTGCTTGCGCTCCTTGTGCGCTCCTGAGGCCTAGAGAGCGGAGCGCCCCCTATGAGCTGGACATTCACCCGATACCTATCCTGGCGGTTCCTGCAGGCTATCGGCATTGTGTTTTTCATGATCGCCGGCATGATCTATGTCGTTGATTTCGTCGAAATGTTGCGGCGGGCAGGAGAGGTTCCGGGGATAACCACCGGACGCATTGCCTATTTTTCGTTCCTGCGAGCGCCCTCTGTCTCAGAACAAATCATGCCCTTTTGCATTCTGTTCGGGACCATGGCGGCCTACATAAACTTGACACGAACATCGGAGCTGCTTGTGGCGCGGGCGATCGGCCTCTCGGCGTGGGGCTTTTTGCTCCCTCCGCTCGTTATCGCCTTCAGCCTGGGAGCCGGGTCGGTTATTTTGTTTGACCCCATAGCCGCGGAGATGAAGCATCGCAGCGAAGCCATCGAGGCACAGCTATTCGGCCGAAACGGTCGGCAGAGCGACGATACAAGTTTATGGATACGGCAGAAGAACGTCGATGGAGAAGCATTTATCAATGCTGGAGCGGTCTCGGTCGATGGAATCCGACTAGCGGCTCCGATTGCCTATATTTTCGATACAAATGGGATATTCGAAGAGTGCATTCACGGGAGGATTGCAAGACTTTGGCCCGGCGTCTGGCAATTTAACCACGCCGAGATCGCGGCGCCTGGGGAGGAAACTTTCGCGACTGGAACTTTTTTACTTGCGGCAAGCACATCCCCAGAAGAAGTTTTGCGGGGCGTAGTGGCCCCAGATTCGGTCCCACTTTGGGACTTGCCGGCACTGCGCCGAGCAGCCGAGCAGGCCGGCCTCGATGGAACGGCCTACCAGCTCCAGCTGCATGCGCTGCTGGCACGGCCGCTGCTGTTCATCGCGATGGTTCTCGTTGCCGCGGCCTTTTCATTAAGATCTTTCCGCTTTGGTGGTGTTGGAAAAATGGTTGTTGGCGGCGTGAGTGCTGGGTTTGTGCTTTTTGCGGCGACAAAATTTATCGGCGATCTTGGCGGCTCGGGTTTGCTAAATCCGGTCATCGCCGGGTGGTCGCCCGCTGTGGTCGCCAGCCTGCTCGGCGCGCTCGCCCTGCTGAACCAGGAGGACGGTTGATGGGGCGGCGTTTTTGCCCCGCGCGCGAAAGCATTTTTGCCCCGCTCCCGCGCGTTGCGCCGGAAATAACGCAACCTTGCGCGAATGCTAGAGTGAACTCGAGTGCACGCAGGGCGCTTTCAATTTGGGGTTTTTTCGCCAAGCTGGCCCTACCGCTCGCGATCTCCCTTGCTGCCGGCGAAATGCGAGCGTGGCCGGCAGCGGCAGCGAATGCGAGCGGAAACCCGCAAGAGCCCGCCAAAATGCTGGTCGAAGCGGATGAGCTGCGCTACGACGCCGACCAAGACATCGTCTCCGCTGAAGGTAACGCCCGGATTTATTATAAAGACCGGGTCCTTGAGGCCGACCGCGTGGTTTACAACCGGAAAACTGGCCGCGTCTACGCCGAGGGCCACGCCAAGCTGACCGAGACGGATGGCACGGTTCTCCATGCCGCAGTGTTCGACCTCACCGATGATTTCCGTGACGGTTTCATCCAAAGCTTGCGCGCGGATACGCCTCCGAAACCGTTTTCCCCCCTTCCCGGAAGCCCACTCGGCGCGGGTACATACAAAACTTACCTAAGCGCGCCGCGCGCCGAGCGGATAGAGGGCGAGACCACGGTTTACGATAAGGGCAGTTACACCGCCTGCAACGCCTGCAAGGATAATCCCGACAAACCGCCGCTGTGGCAGGTGCGCGCCAAGCGCATCATCCATAAAAGCGATGAGAAAATGATTTATTACGAGGACGCCACCCTCGAGTTTTTGGGCGTACCCATCGCCTATGTGCCGCTGTTTTCAGCGCCCGACCCCACCGTTACCCGCAAATCGGGCATTCTGACGCCCTATCTTGCTTTTACCAACCAAGCCGGTTTTGGCGTCGGTATTCCCATATATTGGGCACTTGCCCCTGATTATGATTTCACCTTTACTCCCACTTATTTTTCCCAAGAGGGTTTCTTCGCCAAAGGAGAGTGGCGCCAGAGGCTCGAGAATGGTGTCTATTTCATCCGCGCGACCGGTATCGACGAGCAAAATCCTGCGGTATTCCCTCAATCGCCCTATGGCTCGCGCTCGGAACCCTTGCGCGGCTCCCTCGAAAGCAAGGGCGATTTCTTCCTATCCGATGCGTGGCGATTCGGCTGGCAGTTCATTCTCCTTTCGGACAAATGGTACATCAATGACTATCACATACCCACCCAAACCCTATCGTCAACTTACTTTAGCGAGACGACATCGACGGTTTACCTGACGGGTCAAGCCGATCGCGGTTATTTCGATTTGCGGGGTTACTCGTTTGAAGGTTTATCCAGCCACGATATCCAAGCACAACAAGCCGTCGCCCATCCGGTTTGGGATTATAATAGAGTCTTCGATATTGATCCTGCGAAATCCTATGGCATTGGCGGCCAGGCGGAGATTGATTTTAATTTGACGAGCCTGTCGGCGAGTTCGGCGAGTTATCAGGCGGTTGGTCCTCGTCTCCTCGACAGCGCTTATGGGCTTTATGATATCTGCCAAAGCACAGTCACGAAAACAAATCCCCTTGGCCTTTACGTTCCTGGCCAAAACGTAGGTGATTGCTTGCTGCGTGGCATTGGCGGCGATTATACGCGAGCGACACTGGAGGCCTCTTGGCAGCGCAAATACATCGATCCCATCGGCGAAGTCTTCACGCCCTTTGCCTTCGCCAGGGCCAACGGCGAGTGGCTCGATATTAACACAACCAACACCTACACTTTTGCATCGCAGTATGGCTTCTCCAGCTATACCAATGCCTCGCAGGTAAATTTCGTGGGTAACACGAACCCGAGTTTCTATGGCAATTTTATTCCAGGATTAGGAATCGAATATCGTTATCCATTCTTCGCGAACATCGGTTTCGCGTCCATGGTCTTCGAACCTATCGGACAAATCATCGCTCGACCGGACCGCGAGCTCGGCTCTTCCTCCAATGTCAATCTCGACGCGCAAAGCCTTGTCTTCGATACGGCTAATTTGTTTGATTGGAGCAAGTACTCAGGATATGATCGCTTTGAAACTGGTGTTCGCACCAATTACGGTGCTCAGTTCACGATGAATTTCAAGGGTGGCGGTTACATAAACCTTATGGGCGGCCAATCTTATCAAATCGCTGGCACAAACTCCTATGCGACGCCGGACGCGGCCAATGTTGGATTGAGTTCAGGACTTGATACACGTCTGTCTGACTATGTGACCTCCCTAACGATTGCTCCCAATCCAATATTTGCCTTTGTCGCAAAAGCCCGTTTTGACGTAAACTCCTTGGAGGCGCGGCGCATCGATCTGCTTCTCAATTACAATTTTGGCGCGCTCACAGGCCAAGTTGCATTCGCCGATTACCAGGCGCAACCCGTCATCGGCTATGATGTGCGCCGCGAGGGCTTGGCCTTATCGTCGCGCTATAAGTTAAGCGATAACTATTTCGTCCAGGGAAACATAACGTTCGACATGAGTCGCCAGTACTACCCCGCGGACCTGACTGGATTTACCTATCCAGGTCCCTTTGCGGTGGCCGCTTACGGTATCGGCGGAGGCTATCAAGACGAATGTACATCCCTTTCCCTTAATTATAGTTCAATCTACCAGGACTACGGAAGCGCCTCTCTCGTTCGTAGTCAAGTCGTTCTTCTCACGTTTCAGCTGCGCACACTTGGAGAAGCGAGTTTCAATCAGGCTTTCGTGAGCGCGACTGCCCTAGACAATGTGGGCAGCGGCAATTTCGTGACAAAGTATTGATTTCTGGATCGAACGCACAGAGTTTAGATTGTCTCGAAGCATGCGGGTATACCGTCTCATGAAACTCGAATTCCTTATGCGTATGAAAAATCTTATGCAATTCGCTCGTACCCGTCGTATCCCCTTCCAGGTTGTGCTGTGCTTAGGGATCGTGGTACCCGCTCTCCTCGCGGGCATGTGCCAACCTAGCCACGCCCAAGCTATCGTTGCCAGCATCAATGGAGATCCGATTACCGATATCGATCTTACCGAGCGGATAAAAATGCTCCGTGTGATGCATAGGCCGGCAACGCGCGATGCCGCCATGGAAAGCCTATTCAAGGACCGCCTCGAATTTCAAGAAGCCAGCAAGTTTGGCATTTCTGTCAAGGATACTGACCTATCGCAGCAAATCCTCAAAGCGGCACAGGAAATGAAGCTCACTCCTGACGCAATGTTGGCGGATTTCGAGCACGCCGGCGTTTCCCCAGATCATTTTAAGGCGCATTTCCGGGCCGACTTGGAGTTTAGCGTCTTGGTGCAAGCCTTGAACAAGGGGGTTGAGGCGAGCGAAGAACAGGTGCGCGCCGAGCTCGCAAAAGAAGGCGGAAAGGCCGCCGCGGGAACGGAATATACTGTTCGAGAAATCATTCTTACTCTCCCGCATTCAACGACACCTGCTTCCCTGACGGAGCGCGCTCATGAAGCCGAGCAATTGCGCCAGCAGTTCAATGATTGCTCCACTGGCGTTCCTCTGGCTCGCGCACTCCATGACGTCACGGTTCGCGACCCCCTGATCAAAACATCCCATGAAATGAACGAAGGTCTTCGGCAGCTGCTGGACAAAACTCCGACCGGGCATCTCACGGCGCCGCAACGCTCAACCGAGGGGATTGTCATGATCGCCGTTTGCGCCAAGGGCAGCGCCAAAGACGACAGCGCTATTCGCTCCGTCATCTCGCAGAGAATTCTCGCGACGCGGATGGATGCGGAGACCGAGCGGCGCCTCAAGGAACTGCGCGAAAGGGCCGTGATCATTAATCATTAGCCCCGCAAGCATTCACGTGCCGACAAAACGGACTGCCGGTCTAGCAGAAACCGATCGGCGCCTAGCGAATGAGCTTATTTGGTTTATACTGCAGCTGGAATAAATCCGCGACACGAGGCGGCGTCTCCGGCGGATCATGCGGCCGTGGCACCGCGATATAGCGAGCCGTATTGTGTCATCGTCGATCTCGACGCGCATGAAACCATGCGTATCATCGACATAGTTTTCGAGGACGACTTCCGGATCATCCTTCTGCCGGAATGGCGATCGTTCGCGCAAAACGCTGATAGTTGTGCACATGCGCGCCAAATACAATATCGGCATAGGCGCCGCTCTCTTGCACGGCGGCGTCCAAAAGCTCCTTCATTGCCGGACTGCCGCTGTAATGAGCATCCGCTGAGAACACGGGATGATGTAGACATAAAAAGAGAGCTTTCGCTTGGTCGCGGGCGGCGTGTTTAAGTTCGCCAACGAGCCACGCTTTTTAGTCGTCTTGGACCTCGCCTCCCTCTGGAACATTTGTATAGAGCCCGATGAAATTGGCCTTCGGCGTCTCCAAAGTCCAATAGGGATTAGGCTGCTTTGCAGCGTGGCGCGGCCTTTCGCCTGCTTCATTTGTGATCTCGCCGTTATCCGAGCAGAAATTGCGTTTCCACGCCGAAAGACTTGGCTCGAACGGCCGAGGTGTATCGGGGGTCGTTAGCGGATCGCCGTCGTGGTTGCCTGGGATGCCGAAATTCGCCGGGGGGTAGAACTCATAAGGCAAGTAGAATTGCGGATAATATTCGCTGGTCTCGCCATTGCAGTAAACCACATCACCGAGGTGGTAGAAGAACGCCGGCGCGCCATCCGCGTTGTTGACATCGGCTTCCATGGCTGCCGCAACTAGTGGGCGCCTGGGTGAAGCGCGGTGGATCTATTTGTGGCCGAAGCCGGCCCGACTTGGCCTGATGATGCCGCGGATGCCGCACCGCCGCCATGCTCGTTTCCCCCATTCTTGCCTCAACCGATAATATTAGGGAAAGACATGTCAAGATAAAGACAAAGGGGCGTAGGTGCTACTCGCCGTTATACTCCGCAAAACAATCCGAAGTCTCGTAAACTACGATGCTCGCCATTTTTGGAAGCGAAGGCTTGATCCGATGCCAAATCCAAACCGCGATATTCTCCGCCGTCGGATTCTCAAGCCCCTCGATATCGTTGAGGCAGTTGTGATCGAGTTGGGCAAACAAAGATCCGAACCGAGATTCGATCTCTAAAAAATCCGCGACAAAACCGGTCGCGGGATCGACCGGTCCTTCAAGCCGTAGCTCGACTCTGTAGGAATGCCCATGGAGACGACGGCAACGATGCTGCTCGGGAACGTTCGGCAAATAATGCGCCGCCTCGAAGCGGAAGGCCTGTGAAATCTTCAAGACGTGGCTTTCAACGTATCCCGACGAACTTATGCGTCTGCAAACTGAGCCTCCAGCGCGGGTGCTTCAAGCAATAAGCAATGGCCGCGGCGGTGTTCTTGGCGAGATCCTTGCCATCCATCGGCTGCAGCCAGAAATGCGCAAAGGCGAGGCCAGCCAAGTCCTCCAGGTGTAAGCCGTCCTGCGGAAACACCAATTTGAGCTCGGACCCCGCCCTGGCCACCAATGGAACGCCGGCCTTCGGACTAACACAGACCCAATCAAGACCATCGGGCGGCGGCAGTGTTCCATTGGTCTCGACGGCCGCTTCAAAGCCGCGTGCGTGAACGGCACTAATCAGCGTGTTATCCAGCTGCAATAAAGGCTCGCCCCCAGTGAAGACAACAAAGCGGTGATCGGCACCCGCTGGCCACGCCCCCTCAATCGCCGCGGCAAGCTCCCCGGCGCTTGCGAACCTGCCGCCGCCTACACCATCGGTGCCGACGAAGTCGGTATCGCAGAAGCGGCACTCAGCATCGGCCCGGTCTTCTTCGCGGCCGGACCACAGGTTGCATCCCGCGAAACGGCAGAACACGGCCGCCCGCCCGGCTTGAGCGCCCTCTCCCTGAAGGGATAGAAAAATCTCCTTGACCGCATATCTCTTCATGCGCCACCCGGGCCGACCCGCCTGCAAGCTCGTGAAAACACTTAGCGCAATATAGGCGAAACGTCGCTGGATAGGCACTTTCTCCCGATCGTCCTGCCCCGCGTGCTAAGCTGACTCTCCCGCTCAGATCGCTTCCGAAATCCAACGCTTGAGCTCGCTCTTCGGCAGCGCGCCGACTTTTTGGGATGTCATTTGTCCGTTTTTGAACATCATCAGCGTTGGGATGCTGCGAATTCCGAACTGGCTGGCAATATGGGGGTTTTCATCGACATTGAGCTTAGCAATCGTCACCTGACCGGCAAGTTCCGCCGCGATTTCCTCCAAATGCGGCGCGATCATCTTGCATGGCCCGCACCACTCCGCCCAAAAATCGACGATGATGGGTCCCGCCGCTCCCACGACTTCCGATTTGAAATTAGCATCTGTCACCTTCAGGGTAGCCATGGCATTTCTCGCGGAAAAGGAATGGGAAATGTGCTTCGACGATGCCCGCTAAGTAGGAAAGCCGCGAGCCTGCGTCAAGCTGGGGAAATGGCCGCATCGTTTTACTCCGCGGCAAGATCGAGGTGATCGAGCACGGAGAGCGCCGCATCTAAATCGGCGATGAGGTCGCCCGCATCCTCCAACCCGACCGAAAGGCGCAACAAGCCTTCGCCAACCCCCAGCGCGGCCCGAGCCTCGGGAGACAACCTCTGATGCGTCGTCGTTGCCGGATGGGTAATCAAACTTTTCGCGTCGCCGAGATTATTAGCGATCTTGATGACGGAGAGCCGGTTACCCACCGCATAGGCCGCGGGCTTGCCGCCGACGACGTCAAACGCAACAAGCGTGCCGCCTCCAGACATCTGCCGCTTAATAATCTCCGCTTGCGGGTGATCGGGAAGGCCGGGGTGGCGTACCTTCGCAATATGGCGGTGGCCGCTTAAGAACTCCGCGATGCGCGCCGCGCTTTCCGCTTGCTGGCGAACCCGTAAGGGGAGAGTCTCAAGTGATTTCAAAAGAACCCAGGCATTGAATGGAGATAAACAGGGGCCTGTCTGTTTGTAGAAGCCGTGGATCTCGTTCTCGATCAAATCGCGGTTCGCCAAGATGACGCCGCCAAGGCATCGGCCATGGCCATCGATGTGCTTCGTCGCCGAATAAATCACGCAATCGGCCCCAAGCTTCAGCGGCTTTTGAAAAATCGGCGTTGCGAAAACATTATCGACGACGAGACGCGCTCCACTGTCGTGAGCAATCCGCGCGATTGCCGCGATATCATAGACTTCAAGGCAGGGGTTCGTCGGCGACTCCAAGAACAGCAGCTTCGTTGCTGGCCGCATCGCCTGCCGCCACTGTGCGAGGTCGTTGCCATCGACGAGTGTCGAGGCAACCCCGAAACGGGGCAGCACTTCCTCCACGACATAAAGGCAGGCGCCAAACATTGCGCGAGCGGCCACCACGTGGTCGCCTGTCTTAAGCTGTGCCATTAGCCCCAAGGTGACCGCCGCCATGCCGCTTGCCGTCGCGCGCGCCGCTTCCGCTCCCTCGAGCAGAGCCATGCGCTCTTCGAACATGGCAACCGTTGGATTGGCGTAGCGCGAGTACACGTAGCCGGGCTCCGCGCCCTTCATCCGCGCTTCCGCCGTCTCCATATCGGGATAGGCAAATCCCTGCGTCAGGAAAAGCGCCTCGGACGTTTCGCCAAATTGTGAGCGCATCGTGCCGCCATGGACGAGTTGCGTTGCTGGCTGCAGCGCCGTGAAGTCAGGCGTTTGCCTTCTGGCATTCATTCTTGTCTCCGTCCCGCCCGTTCGAGCCTGCCTTCCTCCTGTCGCAGGCAAGGAATTGTTTAACCGTTGATTTGCGATATCTCAAGCCGCGAAGGAATTGCGGGGATAACGAGGAAACGGCAGGCTCATCCTTGCGATATCCATTAGGGTGTCAAGGAACCCCTTTGCCGTGGACGAGGCTGTGAGAATATGTTCAGCAGTATGTCCCCTCTCTTCGCGGATCCTGGCGGCGGCCAAGCGAGCGCCGCGGGCCCGATACCGCTCTCTAACGATTTCGGCACCCAATTTGGCCTGCTCCCGCGCGAAAAAATCGCACTGATGATCCGCCGCGAGATGATCCAAGCAGAAACGGTGATCGAAACCGGGCAGCTTCAGCCGGCCAGCCTCGATCTGCGGCTCGGTCCTCGGGCCTATCGGATCAGGGCGAGCTTTCTTCCCGGGCGGAACGAGACGGTCGAAAACAGGCTGCGTGCCCTGCAGAGCGACGATGAAGCCATCAGCCTCGAGGGCACGGGGGCCGTCCTCGAGCGCGGCTGCGTCTACATCATCCCGCTGATCGAATATTTGAATTTGCCCAAGGATATCGCGGGCATTGCCAACCCCAAAAGCTCAATCGGACGGCTCGATGTTTTCACGCGCCTCTCGACGGATCACTGCGACGTGTTCGACCGCGTCGCGCGTGGCTATGCCGGGCGCCTCTACGCCGAGGTTTCACCGCGCACCTTTAGTGTGCGGGTGCGCAAGGGCTCGAAACTCAACCAGATTCGCTTCCGCAGGCTCAATTCGCAAGAGCTCGGTCGCAGCGAGTTCCCGGTCGGCGAGGTGGAGCTGCGCGAGCGCCACAAAGCAATACCCCTCGTTGATGGCGACTTAGACTTGCGGCACGGCGGGCTCGTTCTTCGCATTGGCCTCGACGAGGAGGACAATGCGGGCGCCATCGGCTACAGGGCGCAGAAACACGCCGATATTCTGGATATCGATAAATCGGCCTCCTACCGCGCCGCCGATTTTTGGGAGCCCGTCCGGGCAAGACCAGACAAAAGGCTCATTCTGGACCCCGATGGGTTTTACATCCTCGCTTCGCGTGAGCGGTTGCGGATCCCGCCCGACCTCGCCGCGGAAATGGTTCCGATCGATCCGATCATGGGCGAATTCCGCGTGCATTACGCGGGTTTTTTCGATCCGGGCTTTGGCGCCGGAGCCGGCAATCTTCCATGCGCGCGCGCCGTACTCGAAGTTCGCAGTTACGAAGTTCCTTTTTTTCTTGAGAATGAGCAAATCATCGGGCGCCTCATTTATGAAAAGATGACGGAGGCGCCACAATTTCTCTACGGAAGCGACAAGACCTCGAATTATCAAGGCCAAGGATTGAAGCTCTCCAAACATTTCCTTTTGGACTGATTTAGCAAGGCCCGGGGCTTCCCATGTTGGTGACAGTGAAAACCAGCGTGCGGATAAAGTTCACCCGAGAGGCTGTCTTTCGGCAGACGGATCGCATACCTTTGGCGGCATAATGCCAAAGCGAAAGCGCTGGCGCGGGCTGTTTAAAGCGGAATGGGGGCGGGAACCTTGTTTCCCCCTTTCCCCAACCCGCTCTAAACTCAACGGATCCCTTAGTCTAGAAGCAGCGCCGAAAGTTCGCGGATTTACCTCGGACCGGGACATTGAAGACATTGCAGCGGACGACGGCGTTTGGATAAGCGAAATTTTCGTTAGCGGTGTGAGGTGCGCTTTGCTGATTTTGACCCATATACCCTGGGACTATCACAATGGCCTCAGGACCTATGGACTTATTTGTTATACACGAGTCTAGCTGACCCTTCGGAATGGAGGCAAAAAAATTGTACCAGCAGCCGTTCCCAGGGCCTACAAAGTCTGAAGCCCAGCCGGCCCGCGCAAGGTAAGCAAAGGGGCCGACATTTTGGTCATAATAGCCGCAGCCGGTAATACCTTCGGAGATAAGTGTCGTACAAGGGACACCATTTTCGGTAGGATTTGGCGAATAATTGGTCGTCAGCTGAGTCCAAAGACTTTGAGCGTCAGCGACCTTTGGCAGCGTCCATCCGGTTACGCCCAGGTACCGCGCGCGTTGCGTTAAGGGTATCAATCCATGCGACAACACCCGACATCGATGCAACCGAACGAGTTGTGTGTGTGTTGTACCAGAAATCGTTAGCTGTCACGAGACGCTGACTGCCATCAGGAATAAAGACCTCTCGGCCGACCAGTGTGGATAAGAAATAGTAGTTCGCAAAATATTGCTCTTGAAAGAGGAACTGATCCGACATCCATGTGACATTGGCGGTGCTGTCGTAGACTGCGACGACGGGATTATCGGTAACAGCAGCGCTTGGGAGAGTGGGGGGATCGAGAACTGGCGGAGCGGGGCGTTGGTGAAGTAGTTGGGATCAAGGGTGGGATCGAGGAACGTGCCGAATGGCGGGCCGCTGTAGATAAGGATTAAGTCCGCTCGCGCTTGGGTGCAAAAAAAAAAGATGCTGCCGATGGGTAGAAGCAGCAGGGCAACGGTCATCGCAAGTTTTGTCCTCATGGGGTCATCCTTACGTCTATAAACGCGATTTTTCTAATCGCAAAGTTTAAGACGTTTCTTGTGGGTGAGCCCGGACAGCCGAGCGTGCAAAAAATTGATCTTGTCGCGCGACGCCGTTGGGAAACCGTAAATTATATTAAAATAAATTATTTTAGTTTAAATCATCTGATCATAGTAGAGCAAGATGACCTTTCTCCGAATCGTCATCTTGCTCTACTTCATTGTTTTATCGCGTGTCTGGATGCAAAACCCGGTACTCACCTTTGCTGGACACGCTCTAGAAAACCGTTGGTGCCGGCCATCCGGTTGCCAAAGATGTGACCAGGCCTAATTATGGCGCCTATTGGGAGGTGGGCCCCTTAAGGAGGTCGTAGCCTGGCCGTCAGTCTGCATCCTCTTTTGCGGAGAAAGTCATTGAAATACCGGCAGCTCGGCGCAAGCGACCTACAGGTACCGGTCATCACCCTCGGGTCGTGGCTCACCTATTCTGGGGGGATCGAGAAGCACCAATCGGTGGCTTGCGTTCGCAAAGCGCTCGACCTTGGAATAAATTTCATTGATACGGCGAACATTTACGGCCGCGGCGCCGCCGAAACTTTGCTCGGCGAAGCGCTCGAGGGAATCCCCCGTGGTTCCTATCGCTTGGCGACAAAAATTTTTTTTCCAATGAGTTTCTTCGACAAAGGGCTGTCGCGCCGTCAGATTGTAAAGCAGCTCGATGCCTCGCTGAAGCGGTTGAGAACCGATTATGTCGATCTCTACCAATGCCACCGATACGATCCGAATACGCCCTTGGAAGAGACCATGTCGGCTTTGACCGATGCCGTTGGCAAAGGCAAAGCCCGCTACATCGGCTTTAGCGAATGGCCGCTCGATAAAATCGAGGCGGCCGCCGCCATGCCTGAAGTCGCTCGCTTTGTCTCCAGCCAGCCGCAGTATTCGCTACTATGGCCCGCCCCACAAACCGAAATTTTTCCAAGATGTGCGGAACTTGGCATTGGCCAAATCGTCTGGTCGCCGCTCGCCCAAGGCGTGCTCACCGGCAAATATAAGTCAGGCGCCCGGCCGCCCGTCGACTCACGGGCGTCCCACGGATCGATGGGCACCATGATGCCCAAACGCTGGCTCGAGGCGCCTGTCTTGGCCGCCGTGGAGATGGTCAGGCACCTCGCGGAGAGCGACGCGGGCGTGTCCCTCGCGCAATTTTCGCTTGCGTGGGTGCTACGCCGACCGGAAGTGTCGGCGGCAATTATCGGCGCTTCTCGGCCTGAGCAGATCGAGGAAAACGCCGTGGCAGCCGATCTTGCAATTCCGCCCGAGCTCTTCACTAAGGCCGAAGAAATTTTGAAACCGCTTCAAAACCGGGACTGAGACCTCCCAGGAGAGCTCTCAGAGAGGGGGAGGCAAGGCGGCGAGAGCCTCGTCTTCTTTAAGCAAGGTGCCGGTCCGCCGGATTGCCCGTGCAAACTTCAGGATCGCGAGGATGCGCCGGGCGGCTTCCGCCAAGGAAAGGCCGCCAGGCCGGATATTCGATACGCAATTGCGGTCCGAATCGCGGGTCTCACCCGGCCGCGGATCAAAAGTAATGTACGCGCCCATGCTATCGCTTGCCGATAGCCCGGGACGTTCGCCGATGAGCACGATGACTGTCTCGGCCCCTTGCCTCTTGGCAATTTCGTCGCCTAACGCGACGCGCGCTTGCAGGGCCACGGCGGGGGGAGCAAATGAAACATCCGGCGCGGCAGAAATGAGCAAGCGGCATAAGGGCACGGCTTGGGATTGAACGGCTCGTGCCGAGAGCCCGTCGGCGATGACGATCACTGCGTCGAACGAGCCGAACGCCAGAGCCTCGACCGATTCATCCGAAAGAAGGCGGCCAAGGTCTGGCCTTTGCAAAAAATTCAGCCGGTCAGCCGCGCGGCTCCGCACCGCGATAGGGTGCCATGCGCTCAGCTCCGAAAGAAGCGCCGAGCTGTCCAGCAGCGCCCACACGGCGTCTCGCGCGCTTGCGTGAGCAAGTTCGAATTCGAGGACGCGCCGAGTTGGCAAGGAATCTCCGGTGCGCCCGAGCGCGATTCGCGCCGGCGTACGAGCCCGCAAATAATTCCAGAAGTCTCCTTCCGGTTGTGTCATGGCGCTGCTTCGAGAAGCCGCGCGGCATGGCCCGATGCGTCTGGCCGGATGCGCGCCTGCGGGTCCATTACGCCCATTGCTTGCAGCCAAGCCTCGAACTCCGGCGCGGGACGCAAGCCTAGCACCGAGCGTATATAAAGCGCGTCGTGATAAGAGGTGGATTGGTAGCCCAGCATGATGTCATCGGCGCCGGGAACGCCCATGATGTAATTGCAACCAGCTACACCAAGCAGGGTTAGGAGATTATCCATATCATCTTGGTCGGCCTCGGCGTGGTTTGTATAGCAAATGTCGACGCCCATGGGCAGGCCCAAGAGCTTGCCGCAAAAATGATCCTCGAGTCCGGCACGAAGGATTTCTTTTCCGTCATAGAGATATTCAGGGCCGATGAAGCCGACAACCGTATTGACCAACAAAGGCGCATAGCGGCGGGCGACAGCATAGGCGCGAGTCTCCATGGTTTGCTGATCGACAGCATGATGCGCCTGCGCCGATAGGGCCGCGCCCTGCCCCGTCTCGAAATACATCAGATTGGCGCCAGTTGGCGCCCGGTTCAAAGAGCGCACGGCGTCATGGGCTTCATCGAGGAGAGCGAGATTAACGCCGAAGGCGCCGTTGGCGGCCTGCGACCCAGCAATTGATTGAAACACGAGGTCGACAGGGGCGTTCTGCGCAATGATTTGCAATAGCGTTGTAACGTGCGCAAGAACGCAGGACTGCATCGGGATGTCGAAGCGAAGCCGAAGTTCGTCAATGCGCTCGATCAGCAGCAGGGCACGCTTGGCGCTGTCGGAGGCTGGATTGATTCCAACGCAGGCATCTCCGCACCCATACATGAGCCCGTCGAGGATTGCCGCTCCGATGGCGGCAATATCATCGGCGGGGTGGTTAGGCTGAATGCGCACGCTGAGGCGCCCCTCTAGCCCAATCGTCGTGCGAAAGCGGGTTACCACTTTGATTTTTCTTGCAGCGGCAATGAGGTCTTGATTACGCATCAATTTCGAAACCGCCGCCGCCATCTCCGGCGTGATGCCGGGAGAAAGCCGCGAGATCGCCTCGCCGCTTGCTTGGTCGGACAAAAGAAAATCGCGGAACTCGCCAACGGTCATCGCGGCGACCGAAGCGAATGCGTTCCTATCATGCATATCAACGATCAGCCGCGTGACTTCGTCGGCCTCGTAAGGGACAAGAACCTCGTTCAAAAAGCGCGTAAGTGGAACGTCGGCGAGCGCCATGCGCGCCGCGATGCGCTCCTCGCGACTTCCCGCCGCAAGCCCCGCCAGCCTATCGCCCGCCCGGTCGGGCGAGGCACGCGCCATCAGCGTACGGAGATCGTCGAAAACATAGCGAGTACCGCCTGCATCGCTTCGGTAAGACATCGACCTTCCCATTTGCCGATGAGTTCCATGAATCTAACATCTTTCTTCGCGCTAAGTTTTCCTCGCCGGGTCGATCGCTTTCACAATCTTTCAACTCCACTTCGCCAAAAAAGACCACATTATTATCTTGGCTCATATTGAGCGCGCCTATCAGAATGGGCTTGGGCCAGCAAAAGCACAGCGGAGCGTTTCGGAAAATATTGATGCGATCAAATATCGGCCGAGCCGTAAGGTAACGATACGGCGCCGCCCCACAACCAAAAGTTGTCTCAACAATAAAAGCAAAAACGAGAATAAAATGACGGGCTGAGCAATGGCCAAGGCATCGCCAGCCCAGCTTTCTCTAAAACTTAATTCATTTAAGCAACCTCTGCCGCTGCCAGACGTTCTATGGACAAGACAAGATGTACTCAGAGAGGAACGATGAGCTCTTCAATGGAACAAAAAAAATCGACGGCCACACGCGGCTTCGCCTCGATGGATCCGGAGAAACAGAGGGCGATCGCACGGAAGGGCGGCGAAAGCGTGCCTCACGAGAAGCGTAGCTTTTCGCAAAATCCGCGGCTCGCCGCGGAAGCGGGGCGTAAGGGCGGCCAAAGCGTGAACCCAAATAAGCGCAGTTTCTCCCGCAATCATGCTCTGGCTTCAGAAGCTGGGCGTAAGGGCGGCCACGCGTCGCACGGCGGTCCGAAAAAGCCACCCGCTGAAGCATCGGAATGAGCCCCATGCCTACCGACGTAAGCGCGGCGGTTCGAAGGTTGCCGCGCTTACGATTGTTTTTTTAGGGTAAGGCTTTTGCCTTCCGCAGGGTCTTTTTTCCAGGTGCCATCCGGTTGCGGGTCGAAGTGGGCCTTGTGGCCTTTACGCGCCGTCAAAACCAGCCTGCCAGATATCAATTGCCAGCTGACGGGATCGAAGATGACCATGCCTTGATCGCGACAGGCCGGAGCAAGCAAGGCCTTGGCGGCACCTTTAACGTGGCCTGGATCAGCCAGAGTCAGCATGCACCCGGTATCTTTGCCGCCTTCGCGCAGGATGGAGTAACGGCCGGCAGCCCCATCAGCCGCCGCGGCTACGCGGTCTTCTTTTGGCACAGGGTTAACGGCGGCATTCGCCTTCCCCACGGGCGCCGGTCGAGTTTCCTCGTTGGTTAGGCCGCCTGACGCTGCGGAACGTAAGTAAACCTCACCCTGCGGGCCGCTGGCACTAAATTCGCCGGAGCCTCTCTCGGTAAAGTCCAGGATGGCGCGCCCACCGCGATCATCCAGTTGAAGATGGCCATCGGTGGTAACGGCCCAGCCGTTGACGTCAACAAGGGCCGGCAGCACCCGCAAGCACGCAAGAGGAATCCTGACGGGTTGAAGATTCGAGGAGGGCTCTAGCTTCATCTGGAGCGCGAGCCGGCATTTGCTGTTCGCGCCGCCAACCGACAATTCCCAAATGCCGGAAAGCGACGTTTGCGCGGTTTGCGCGGGAATTATGGAGTGCGCCGCCCCAGGGAAAAAGAGGAAACCGCTCGTCAGGGCGGTGCCGCATAGCGCTTTTAGGAAAGATCTGTTTTGCACCTAAAAACACCCCCATATGGCGATCGAGGTTTCTCTGGCACCAAAACCGCAATAGGCTACAACCAGCGGGATTAGCAAGCCATTAAATGCAACGGCATGGCTAAGAGGGCACCACGCGCCGCAAAGCGATTGCAAAGTAAAGTTTACGCTTGCATATTTTTTGAGTCGGGCGCTGTTCAAACTTGGGTCGAAATGTGCTCTTAAGCAACCGGTAGCAATGGCAACCCGTAAAAGCAAAGCTTTCCACCTTGCCGCGGTCGCCGCAAGCGCGCTTCTTTCAGTTTTTGTGAGCGCCCGCGCCGATGAGTTTCGCGCCCGCTATACGGTGAGCCTGATGGGATTCCATATCGGCGAGGTCTCGGCCTCCGGAACCCTCGCACCCGAGAATTATAAAGTCGATCTTAATGCGAAGCTGACAGGAATTGCGGCCATGGTCGCCGACATCAAGCTCGGCCTCACGTCCGCGGGATCATTGCGAAAGGGAGCGCCCTTGCCTTCCTCTTTTGCAACAATCTCGGCGAACTCCATCGGGACGCGTACTGTGCGCATGGCCCTTGAATCAGGCAACGTCCGATCAGTAGAGATTGTCCCGCCCTTTGAGGATAAGGAAGGCCGCATTCCCGTCAGCGAGGCACAGAAACGAAATATCGTTGACCCGACCAGCGCGCTGATCATGGCAGTCCCAGATGGCGAACCCCTCGTCGGGCCCGCCGCGTGTAACCGAACCATACCAGTCTACGACGGCTATGTGCGCTTTAATATTATTCTCCACTACATTGGACAAAGACACGTCTCTCTCGATGGATATTCCGGTCCGGTCTCGGTCTGCGCCGCGCGTTACATTCCCATTTCTGGCCATAAGCGGGATTCACGATCCACGAAATTCATGGCTGAAAACAAGGATATCGAGGCTTGGCTCGCGCCCATACCTCGAGCCCGGGTCGTCGTGCCCGTGCATGTTGCACTTATGACGCTTGCCGGCCGAGCAGTGATCGATGCTGTCGCGTTCTCGATCGAGCCCTCGCATTTTACACCGACGTCCTCCGACTGATTGTTAGCGCGCGCTCGTTTAGGATAGATGACAATGATCACCCTTTACACGTTTGGGCCCTACTTCGGCCTTCCAGATGCGAGCCCCTTCGTCACAAAGGCGATGCTGCTGTTAAAATTCGCTGCGCTGCCGTTTCAAGAGGACCGGAACGGCTACCGCCAGGCACCGAAGGGCAAGCTGCCTTACCTGAATGACGCCGGAACAATCGTCGCTGATTCGACGCTGATTCGATTCTACATCGAGAAAAAATATGGGTTCGACTTCGATGTAAAGCTTACGCCTGAACAAAAAGCGACCGCCTGGGCTGTCGAAAAAATGTGCGAGGAGCACCTTTATTTGGCTTTGCTAGCAACCCGCTGGCTCGATCCGGAAAATTTCGCCAAAGGCCCGGCGCAGTTTTTCCGTTCCCTTCCCGCCCCGCTGCGCCTGCTCCTTCCCAGCATGGTTCGCCGCAAAATCGATAAAACGCTGAACCTGCAAGGGTTTGGCCGGCACACAAGAGAGGAGCAGGCGCTACTTGCGATCCGCGATATCGACGCGCTGGCGACTTTGATCGGCGATACGGATTATTTAATGGGAAACGATCCCTGCGGTGCGGATGCGGCGATTTTTGCTTTCGTGGCCGGAGCTTTAACCCCAGTTTTTACAACTCCGCTGAGATCCACCGCAGAGAGCTACCCCAATTTGATCAATTACCGGGACCGCATCCTGAGATTATATTTCAAAAATTAATGTGGGCAGTTTTCCTGCCACGTCGTTTTCACCGTTGACAAAGGAGGACCGTTTGTTCGGCCAGGGGTTCGCCCGAACGAAAACCGGGTTTTCTAAGATTTGACACTTATTACAATTGATATGTACCTAAGCACCGCGATAGACGAAATATTGTGGTGAACAAATCGGGATTTTCGAGGCGTCGTCGATTCGGACGTGATTCGTTCGTATCCCGTTCGAAGCTTAAGCTGTGCCTTTAAGGAGCTTCCTCTCCAAGACAGAACGCCTCTGTTTTGATACACATTTGGATAACAAAACTAGCAAAGATAGCTTGCCAGCAAAGGCCTGGCGGGCGAGACGGCGTTGACAACCAAAATCCTATGTTTTTGCGCGGCGGTCCCGCTGACAAACTGGTAAGCAACCGCCTTCTGTCTTCCCGGTTAACCGATGAACATGTTCCACCCAGGTGGCCGATCATTTTCACCCGCCAGCGTGAGCACGGTCACGGCGATTCTGGGCCCAACCAACACCGGCAAGACACATTATGCAATCGAGCGGATGCTCTCCTACCCAAGTGGAATGATCGGCCTGCCGTTGCGGCTTGTTGCTCGCGAAGTTTACAACCGCGTGGTCGAAAAGGCAGGCGCTGGCGCCGTCGCGCTCGTCACCGGCGAGGAAAAAATCAAACCCGAGGCGCCTCGCTTCTGGGTTTCCACGGTCGAGGCCATGCCCCGCGAGGTCGATGCCGCCTTCGTCGCGGTCGATGAGATACAACTGGCGGCGGATCTTGACCGCGGCCACATCTTCACTGACCGCCTTCTGAATTGCCGTGGCCGCAGTGAAACCTTGCTGATCGGCGCGGCGACTATGCAGCGGATGATGCGCGAATTGCTGCCCGGCGTTCGTATCACATCGCGTCCGCGGCTATCCAAGTTAAGTTTCGCGGGCGAAAAGAAAATGGCGCGGCTGCCGCGGCGCAGCGCGATCGTCGCTTTTTCCGTCGATGATGTTTATGCGATCGCCGAGTGGATACGCCGCTCGCATGGTGGCGCGGCCGTCGTTCTTGGCGCCTTATCGCCACGCACGCGCAATGCGCAAGTCGATATGTTCCAAAACGGCCTAGTCGACTACATCATCGCGACGGATGCCATTGGAATGGGGTTGAACCTCGACGTCGATCATATCGCTTTCGCGGCGGAGCGAAAGTTTGACGGTTGGCAACACCGGCGGCTCACGAGCGCCGAATTTGGACAGATCGCTGGCCGTGCGGGCCGGTATCTTCGCGACGGAACCTTCGGCACGACTGGAAGATGCGCGCCTTTTGATGAAGCGCTGATCGAGCAGTTGGAAGACCATTGCTTTGATCCCGTTCAAACACTGCAATGGCGTAATTCCGATCTCGATTTTTCCTCCCTTTCGGCGCTTGCGGCTTCGCTCGATACATTGCCGAGGGCTCCGGGGCTGGCACGTGCGCCAGTCGCTGAAGATCAAGCAGCGCTCGAATTCGCCTCCCGCGATGACAACGTCCAGCGGAAAACAAAGACGAGGGCAGATGTGGCGCGGCTCTGGGAGTGCTGCCAAATCCCTGATTACCGCAAGCTTTCACCGCAGGCGCACGGCGAATTGGTCGTGACGGTTTTCAACTATGTCGTTCGCGTCGGCTACATCCCGGAAGATTGGTTTGCCCGGCACGTGGCGGTGCAAGATCGCACGGACGGCGGCCTCGACACCCTGGCCGCGCGGATCGCGGAAATCAGGACATGGACCTTCATCGCCAACCGCGCCGGCTGGTTGCGCGACCCCGACCATTGGCAGAGTATCACGCGTCAGGTAGAGGACAAACTATCGGACGCCTTGCACGAGCGGTTGGCCCAGAGATTTGTTGACCGCCGGGCAAGTGTCCTTATGCGCCGCCTAAGGGAGAACGCCATGTTGGAAGCCGAGATCACCCCGCGCGGTGATGTACTAGTCGCGGGCCAACACGTTGGGCAACTCACCGGATTTCGCTTCACGCCGGACCCGGCGGCGGTTGGCGAGGCCGCCAAGGCCCTCAACGCGGCTGCGCAAAAAGCGCTGGCGAGCGAGATCGAAGGACGCGCTTCGCGCGTCAGCGAGGCGGTTGATGAAGCTTTCATCCTGACAAACGAGGGTATCATCCGGTGGCTTGGCGAGCCGGTCGCCAAGATCGTTGCCGGGGCCCATGTTCTTGAGCCAAGCATTACGCTGCTCACCGACGAGCAGCTTTCGGGCGCGGCGCTCGAGATGGTGCAACGCCGCCTCGATCTATGGTTGCAGCAGCACATCAAGAAGCTTCTGGGTCCACTGGCGGAGCTTGAAAAGGGGGAAGGCCTCGTGGGCCTTGTACGGGGGGTCGCGTTTCAGATCGCCGAGTCTTTGGGAGTTCTCGATCGCACCCGTATCGCCAACGATGTGAAAAGCCTATCACAGGAGGACCGGGCTTCGCTACGCAAGTTTGGCGTGCGATTTGGTGCGTACCATCTCTATTTGCCAGCTTTGATCAAACCTGCTCCGCGCGCGCTTGCCGCCCAGCTCTTCGCGTTGCGACATGGCGGCGGCGATGGCTGCAAAGGTCTAGATGAGGTCCTCCATCTCGCCGCCTCGGGAAGAACCTCCTTGATCGCCGACAAGGAGGTTCAAAGGAATCTTTATCGGGCCGCGGGCTTTAGGGTCTGCGGTGAGCGCGCCGTTCGAGTGGATATCTTAGAAAGGCTGGCTGACCTCATTCGCCCAGCGGTGAGTTACCGGCCTGGCATTAGCCCTGGCGAACCGCCGCAAGGCGCGGCCGACGGCGATGGTTTCAGTGTGACTGTCGCCATGACGTCGCTGGCGGGTTGCGCTGGGGAAAGCTTTTCTTCCATTTTGCGGTCGCTGGGATATGTCTGCGAGCAGCGAAAGGGCCCGGCCATCACCGTTGCCCTCTCAAAAGGGGAAACACCCCGGCCTACAAGTGAATCGTCGCACGAGATCAACCCTGCTGGGGATATAAACGAGCACGCACAAATTGGCCCTCCCGAAGATGGCGGCGAGGAACAGAGATCGGTGCCAAGCTCCGTAGAGACGGCCCTACCAGAGCCCGCCACGGATTCAGACAATGCAACTCCCCCACTAGCCATGGAGGCTGCTGGCGATACCGCGACGCAAGCCAGCGAAGAAACCGAAGAGCCGCTGATCGAGATCTGGCGGCCGCACCGGCAGCAATTCCGGCACGCCGACTCCAAGCCACGCAAAAAACCGTTCGAGCGGCGCGATAGATCCTCATCCGTAGCAGAAGCCCGGGGGGAGCATTCCAAAAACGATCGTGACCCATCACATGGCCCCGTCACCGTATCGACCCCGCGCAAGCGTTGGGAAGCGCCTCCGGCGGTAGGCACGAGCCGTAAGGATGAGGAAAAGCGCCGGTATTTCGGCGACCGCACCCAAAGCGCGGGCGAGTTGAGCCATCAAGAAGCTCGCAATAAACCCGCGCAAAGCCGTGGCGGCAAGACCTCGACTAGCAACAAACCAGCGGCTGATAGACCGCTTGATCCAGACTCGCCCTTTGCCAAGTTGATGGCATTGAAGGTTCAGCTTGAGGCGAAAACACAGCAATCAAACGGCAACCGGAACAAATGAGCTGCGCAAGGCCTCCCACGGACGGGTGCGCACAAGGACGCAAGCATAATGTGATGCGCCTTGGCCACGGTAAGGCCATGAACCGGCAGCACTCTCTCCGTGTCGGCACTTCGATAAGCGCTCGAACTGTAGCCCGCGCCGCCGCCGATCGCCACGTGAATGGTTAATAATGAAAGTTTCGCCAGGCTTTAAATCAGCTTTCCTACCCCCCTTCTTGCCGCAGGCGACCGGCTACCGCCGAGTGCTCACGGCGAGCGCAACCTTTTTTTTTCTCACCGGCCTTGCCACTTCGCAACCGGTCGATTGCGGAAAGCTGGCGGCCGAAATAAGGGCACTCGAGGTGGCGGCGCAAAGACCGTCCAATCACTTTGGGTCCGGCGTTCAGAACCAACGGGCGGAACTCGACCGTCTAATCGGATCGGGGCGGGCGCTTGGCTGCAATAGGGCCCAGTTTTTTATGTTCGAAGCTCTGCCGCCGCAATGCCAAGGGATCAACGCCCGAATCGCTCAATTGCAGTCTAGCCTCGCGCGCTACGGCAATGGTGACTCCAACTCAGCAGTAAAGCAGCAACTCACTGCGCGGTACAATGCTTACTGCCAAGGGCAGTCGGCCTCTTCGCCACCGCCACAACGCAACTTCTTTGATGCTTTGCTAGGAGTCTTCACCCAACCATTCACACCGCAAGGGGCCACCCCCCCTCAGCCTCATTTCGAGGAAGTGCTCCCCCAGCCCGGTGAAGATGCGCTCCCGCACGGCGGCTCGCAAGTTGTCTGCGTCCGCAGCTGCGATGGTGGCTTTTTCCCAATCAACCTCTCGGCAAATGAAAGCGATCCCGATCAGCTGGCCGGGCTTTGCCAGGCGCTTTGCCCAAATGCCGACGTGAACGTTTATACGCGCTCACCCTACAGTGACATCAGTACCGCCGTCTCTTTATCCGAGGGCGTACCCTACTCGGAATTGCCGAATGCCTTGAAATTTCAAAAAACCTTCGATCCGGCCTGTACCTGTAAACCGCCAGGGCAAACCTGGGCTGAAGCGCTCGCGGGCGCCGAAGATTGGCTCGGCCGAGCCCGCAAAAGCGATATTCTCGTCACTCCCGAGACATCGGCGGAGCTTGCTAAACCGAAATCCGACCTTGGCCGATCCAATGCAACGCCGCATACGGACATCAATGCGGAGAAGGAAAACGCAATGCCGGCGGCGGCGCCGCAAACGGCTGAGGTCGTGGGCCCGGATGGCGTTAAGCGGCGCGTCCGGATAATCGTGCCGCCACTTTAGTGCGCCCGATGAGCGGCAGCAAAGCGGCAAGCTCCGGCCCATTCTCTGAGCCCGTCAGGGCAAGCCGCAGCGGATGGAAAAGCATCCTCCCCTTCCGGCCGGTAATGCGCTTCAGTGTGGCGGTCCAATTCGCCCAAATGTCATCCCCCCAAGGTTCCTCCGGCAAATGCTGGCGAGCTGCGTCGAGAAAATCGGCGTCCTCAACGACAGGAGTTATCTCACCCTGAACGACGCGCCACCAAGTGGCGGCATCGAGGAACTTCGTGAGATTACCTCGCACCGCCAGCCAAAACGCCGGCGCCTTGTAGCCGATGATATCATGCGCGGCGAGCCTCTCCCGCACCGCCTCATAGTTCAAGAGATGCAAAGTGCGCACCGACAATGCCGCGAGCTCGGTGGTGTCAAACCTTGCCACGCTTCGCGATAATTCGGCAAGATTCAGCGCTACCATCAGTTCGCCAAGGCTGCCGATCGCATGCAACGATTTTGAAGAGCCGGTGAGAACAGCGGCAGCGGCCACAGCAAGGGACTCTATCCCAGCATCACGAAGAACGGCGATGGATGAGGAACCGGTCCGTTTCGATAGCGCCTCGCCAGTTACAGAAGCTAGAAGATTGTGGTGGCCAAACAAGGGCAGGCGCTCGAGGCCGGCCAAAAGTCTGAAAAGCTGCAGCTGCACCGCTGTATTGGTAACGTGATCTTCGCCGCGGATAATGTGTGAGACATGCTGCGCCGCATCGTCCACCACGGAGGGCAAGGTATAAAGATAGGTGCCATCCTCGCGCACAAGCACAGGGTCGGAGAGTGAGGCGCAATCGATATGGCACTCTCCGCGCACGAGGTCGTTCCAGCAAATGGTTTCGTGATCGAGTTTGAAGCGCCAATGTGGTCTGCGGCCTTCGCTTTCGAAGCGCGCCCGCTCGGCGCTCGCCAAGCGAAGTGCCGCCCGATCGTAGACCGGAGGCTCGCCGCGCGCCTGCTGGCGTTTGCGCTTGCGCTCTAGCTCCTCAGCGGTCTCATAACAGGGATAGAGGCGCCCGGCCTCCCGCAGCTTGGCGGCCGCCGCGTTGTAGAGGGTAAACCGGTCGGATTGGCGGAAGGTCAGGTCGGGGATAATTCCAAGCCACTCAAGATCGACCTCGATCGCCTGGGCATACTCTTCCTTGGAGCGTAACACATCGGTATCATCGAAACGAAGAATGAACTGGCCGCGGTTTTTTTTAGCGAAAAGGAAGTTCAGAAGCGCCGTGCGGGCATTCCCGATATGTATGCGGCCAGTGGGGGAGGGAGCGAAGCGGACTATAGCGTGCATGAGATCCCGAAGCTTCTGTATCAATGTCAATTGCGTCAAACATACTTATGTGCCGAGGCGAAGGAGATAAGCCGATTTTTTTCAAGCCTCACCAGAAATTGTAAAAAAATATTTCGGGCTCAATTTGCGGCAGTTACCCATGATCTAGAGAACCAAGACCTGGCGATCGCCTTGTTGCAGCAGCTAAGCCAAGTAAAGCAAGCGCCGTCAGACCGGCACCGGTGAGAAAAGTAGCCCTTGGATAGAGTTGATCCCAGAGCTCACCAGCGATGATACTTGCGGCAAGCAGCGCCAGCCCGCTCGAGAAATTAAATACGCCATAGGCGGTTCCCCGCGATTGGGGCCTCGCCGTATCGGCAACAAGCGCTGGGAGCAGGCCTTGCGTCAGCCCCATGTGCAGACCCCAGAGCAAAATGCCTAGGGCTACTCCCGCGAGATTCTGGGGAAAGGCAAGAGCAAGGTCCGCCGCTATTAGAAACAGGAACCCCAGCCTTAGCACCGACATCCGGCCAAAGCGATCCGACCAGGCGCCGGCCGGATAGGCCGAAAGGGCATATACAATATTCATCGCTATCAAAACCAAGGGCGCAAGGGCAAGCGGCAAACCAAGTGTTTCCGCACGAAGAATCAGAAATGCCTCGCTAAAGCGCGCCAGCGAGAAAATAGTCGCCGCAGCCACCACGAGCCAAAAATTTGATCCGAGCTGCTTTAGTTGAGTGAGGCTCAGGTGTAATCGCACCTCCCGATGCCGAGAAGCTCGCGCAGGTTCATGAACGGCGACGACCAAAAGAGCGGCGGCAAGAGACGCGGGTAGGACGGCGAACCAGAAGACGAGCGTGAAATTATCGGCGCTGAGCCACATCAACCCGATGGCAAAAGCGGGTCCGAGGAAAGCTCCGGTGGTATCGAGCGATTGGCGTAGTCCGAAACTTGCCCCGCGCAGATGTGGGGGCGCGAGATCCGCCACGAGAGCATCCCGAGGCGCGCCACGAATGCCTTTGCCAATGCGATCAATAAACCGCGCCGCAGCAAGCCAGGCGATCGATGGGGCAAGCGGAAAGATAGGCTTGCTCAGGGCGGCAACGCCATAGCCAAAAACCGCAAGCAATTTCCGGTTGCCAAGCCAATCCGAGATCGCTCCGGAAAACAGCTTGACGATTGAAGCCGTGGCCTCGGCGACGCCCTCGATGATACCGACAGCCGTCATAGACGTGCAGAAGACGGTTACGAGGTAGACCGGCAGGAGGGCATGGATCGTCTCCGATGAGGCGTCCATTAAAAGCGAAACGAAGCCAAGCGCAACGATGCTTGGCGGAATTTCGCGAAGATTCTGCAAATGCTGAGGGAGCTTTTCGCGCATGACTTGGAAAGAATGCCTTTTGTCCGCCATCGCGGGCGAATTTTGATAACCCTTTAATGCCATGACCGCGTTGACTGTTCTGCTCGCTGGCTTATGGTTGCACCCCTGAGCGAAACCTGGGGACCTCCTGAATGACAGATACAACCTCATCCCTATTATCAACACAACCGCCGGCCATCCCAATCCGTGAACTTCTCCCATGGATGATTTTTGCCGGCTTGCTTTTTATTCTCGCGCTTTATTTTGTTGGCGTCGAACAAGGCGCGGTCTCGCTCATTGCCGGATCCTACGCGCACGAATTCGTGCATGATGGGCGCCATTTTCTGGCCTTCCCCTGCCACTAGAGGAGCGCGTTATGAGGGTTGGGGTTCTGCTGGCACGAGGAATGCTCGCCGGCGCCGTCGCGGGTTTGCTGTGCTTCGTTTTTTTGAAGATCGCTGGCGAGCCCCAAATAGAGCGTGCGATTGCCTTTGAAGCCCAACTAATCGAGGCCGCCCGCGAGCCGGAGCTGGTCAGCCGGCAAGTCCAGGCGGGCATCGGTCTTTTCACGGGCGTCATCCTATACAGTACTGCCCTCGGGGGTCTATTTGCCCTCGTCTTCGCCCTCGCTTACCGCCGCATCGGCGAACTGCGAATTAAGGAAACTTCGGCTTTGTTAGCAGGCTTGGGTGCCATCGCGCTCACTATCACGCCAAATTTGAAATATCCGGCAAATCCACCCTCCGTCGGCGACCCCGAGACGATCGGCGCGCGCACGGCTCTCTATTTCGCCATGGTGTTTATCTCGATCGGCGCAATGGTTGGGGCCATCATGCTGCGCAAGAGGCTCCTTTTTAAACGTGATGCGTATTACGCGTCCTTAGTCGCTGCTGCAGCTTACTTGATTGCCATTGCTACATTCGGATTTCTGCTGCCCTCTTTTAACGAAGTGCCAGACGGGTTTCCGGCTGCCGTGCTTTGGCAATTTCGCCTTGCGTCGTTTGAGTCACAGCTCATCATGTGGGCAATTATCGGCATAACGTTTGGCGCGTTGGCGGAACAGGTCGCGAATGCCGAGCTGTTTCGCATACGTCGAGCGGACGGTCGGCTGGAATGAGCCATGCGCCGGTATCCCGCCCTAATCATCCCCCTCGCGGTCTTCGCCCGAAAACAGGGGAAGCGGCGGCCTATCCGCCGAGGGCTCCGGCAGGCCAAGATGGCGGAAGGCGCGCGATGTTAGAATGCGCCCGCGCGGGGTACGCTGGACAAAGCCCTGCTGGATGAGAAACGGCTCTATGATATCCTCGATGGCATCGCGCGGCTCCGACAGGGCGGCAGCAATCGTTTCGATCCCAGCCGGACCGCCGCCAAAGGAATTGCCAATGAGTTTGAGGTATTGCCGGTCCATGGCATCGAGGCCGACCGCATCGACCTCGAGCAGGCCGAGCGCCTCATCGGCGACGGCCCGGGAGATTTCAGGCTCATTGCCGACAATCGCAAAATCCCGCACCCGGCGCAGCAGACGGCCAGCAATCCGCGGCGTGCCACGCGCCCGCCGGGCAATCTCATTGGCGCCGTCACCGGTGATGCCGATGCCAAGGACACGCGCGCCACGGCGCACGATGCTTTCAAGTTCCGCAACCGTATAGAACTCGAGCCTAATGGGAATACCAAAGCGGTCGCGCAGGGGCGTCGTCAAAAGGCCCGCGCGGGTCGTCGCGCCGATCAGCGTAAACCGCTTTAAGGGAAGCTTGACGGAACGGGCACCCGGCCCCTCGCCGATGATGAGATCTAGCTCGTAATCCTCCATCGCGGGATAAAGGATTTCCTCGATAGCCGGATTGAGGCGATGGATCTCGTCGATGAAGAGAACATCCTTTTCTTCGAGCCCAGTGAGCTGCGCGGCCAGATCACCGGCTTTGGCAATAACTGGCCCCGAAGTCGAGTGAAAAGAGGCGCCAAGCTCACGGGCGACAATCTTGGCAAGCGTCGTCTTGCCAAGCCCGGGCGGGCCAACGAAAAGGACGTGATCGAGCGCTTCTCGGCGCGCTCTTGCCGCCTCGATAAAAATCTTAAGGTTTTTGCGGGCGGCCTCCTGGCCAGTGAATTCGGCCAGCAATAAGGGGCGCAGCGATGCTTCGGCATCCTCTTCGCGCGGCTGCGGGCTTACGAGCCGCGGGCTTGGAGCCGAATTAGGTATTTCCTTGGAGGCTGATCTTTGAGCCAAACCGTCGTCTCAATCTCGCTTAATTATGGATCTGCACCATGGGTCGAGCGCGGTCAATGAACCAGCTCCTTTGATCGCTTTTCATCACATAAAAAACAGCCAAGTGACGGCGCCAAAGAGGGGCAGAAGGATATTGCCTGACCAAATCATATAACCGAAAAATGACGGCATGGGGAATCCCACCTGCCGCGCGATTGCATAAACCATGAAATTTGGCGCATTGCCGATATAGGTATTGGCGCCCATGAAAACGGCGCCAAGAGAAATCGCCTGTAGTGTCTTAGAATATGGTCCCATCAGCGCATCTGGACTGCCGCCAGCGAGCTCGAAAAACACGCGATAGGTCGGTGCGTTGTCGAGGAAAGATGAAAGCAGCCCCGTTGCCCAAAAATAGGCGGCGCTGATGGGGGCTCCATCAATGTCGTGCAGGAGGCCGATTGCGGGGCGGAACGGCCCCTCCACGCCGGCATGCAGCATCGTCATCACCGGAATAATCGAAATAAAAATGCCGGCAAAAAGATAGGCGACCTCGCGGATCGGCTCCCAATCGAAGTCATTGGCCGCCCTTACGGCAGGGCTCGTGAAGCGAATGGACGCGAGCCCAATAGCCAAAAGTGAGCATTCACGGACGATATTTTGCAGTTCCATCCGCGTGCCAAGGATGTCGAAGCCAATGCGCGAATGCCAGACACCACTTACCGCGATGATCGCAACCGCGAGGGCAATGAGGGCGGCGTTGGCGAGGCCGCTCTTTCCAAGTCTAAAGCTTCTTCCAGCGGCGGCCCGAGTATTCATCTCGCGCGAAAATAAATAACTGTCAGCGGCAAAAAATAGAAGCAACAGCAGAGAAACCGAAAAAAGCGTGGCTGGCCAAAGCGCACGCAGCGGCCAAAAAAAATCAATACCGAGCAAAAATCCGAGAAAAAGCGGCGGATCTCCGAGCGGGCTCAAGGAGCCGCCAATATTCGACACAATGAAAATAAAAAAAACACCTAGGTGGGCACCAAAAGTGCGCCCGAGATTGGCGCGAAACAACGGCCGGATAAGAATCATTGACGCACACGTGGTGCCAATAACGCTCGCGGTAAGCGCACCCATGACAAGGATGCTTGTGTTAAAAAGAGGTGTCGGAAGCCATTCTCCCTCAATACAAATACCGCCTGCGGTGGTATAAAGCGCAAATAGCATTGCTATGAAGGGAAGATATTCGAGCGCGATGGTACGCACCAAGGCTGCCGCGGTCTGCTCGGCGCCAACTGTCAAGAGAAGCCCGGCGAGCGTTAATAGTGCCCAGAAGGCAGCAGCCTTTTCGTAATGGATGTGCCACCACTCTTTAACGACAAGCGGGCCAAGCGCGATGGAGAGCAGCATGCCCGCAAAGGGCAGCCCAAGTATCCAATGCAGGCTGGTTTGACTTTGAAAAGCAATCATGGTGCGTTTCTAAAAAAGAAACTTTGCTGACGGACGTGGAAACGCGAGCGGTTTTACACATATAGACATCCAGGGTCGGCGGGAGGGTACGCAGCGAGAACTTGAACTTTCCGCCGTGTGACGCGTTTTAGTTCATTAGCCGCTTCTTCGGAGAAGTTGAAAACGATTCGCAAGAAAAGGTTCGCTATGCAGCTTGGAATCATTGGCCTTGGCCGCATGGGCGGCAACATCGCCCGGCGGCTTCATCGAGCCGGGCATCATTGCGTGGTATATGACCAAATACCAAAGGCGGTCGCCGATCTTGCCGCGGAAGGCATGACACCGGCCGCGACTTTAGCCGATGCCATCGCAAAGCTGGACGCGCCTCGCGCCATTTGGCTCATGCTTCCCGCCGGCCAAGTCACCGAGACGACGATTACCTCCTTGAGCGGCTTATTGAGTGTCGGCGACGTTTTAATCGATGGCGGCAATAGTTTTTACAAGGACGACATCCGGCGGGCGAAGGCGCTGGAAGCCAAGCTGATTTCCTATGTGGACGTTGGGACCTCGGGCGGCATCTGGGGGCTTGACCGCGGCTACTGCATGATGATCGGCGGTCCGAAGGCAATCGTTGACCGGCTTGACCCGATTTTCCAAGCTCTGGCGCCTGGCCCAGGCTCTATCCCTAGGACTCCGAATCGGCAGGGACGGGATCGGCGCGCTGAACAAGGCTATATCCATGCGGGTCCCTCGGGCGCCGGCCATTTCGTCAAAATGGTCCACAACGGCATTGAGTACGGCCTCATGCAAGCTTACGCGGAGGGTTTCGATATTTTACGCGGCCGGGCAAACTCCAGCCTTCCCGAGGGCCAGCGCTATCAATTCGACCTCGCGGATATCGCCGAGGTCTGGCGGCGCGGTAGTGTGATCTCATCATGGCTTCTTGATCTCAGCGCCATGGCGTTTGCCGAAGATCCCGAGCTCGTAAATTTCCTAGGGGCCGTTGAGGATTCGGGAGAGGGGCGCTGGACAATCGATGCGGCAATCGAGGAAGCGGTGCCCGCGAATGTCCTCGCCGCTTCTCTTTTCGAGCGTTTCCGTTCCCGGGAAGAGCATAGCTTCGGCGACAAGCTTCTATCGGCAATGCGGTCGAAATTCGGCGGCCACGTCGAACGCCGTTCGAGCTGAACCCGCAAGTTTGTATGACACCGGCGCCGCTCATCAATATCGCAGAGGATGCAAAATCACTCGCCGCTGCCACCGCGGCATTTCTGAGCGATGCCATCAACCTTGCGCCTGACCCGTTTAGTCTTTGCCTTTCCGGCGGTTCCACCCCCAGGGAAGCCTATGAACTCTTGGGGTCAAAGGATTATTCCATCGATTGGCGGAAGGTGCGTCTCTTCTGGGGGGACGAGAGGTTTGTCCCGATGGACCACGAAGACAATAATTTTCGAATGGCACGCGCAGCTTTTATCGATCGCGTTCCAATACCGTTTTCTCAGGTCCATCCGATCTTGACAGGATCGAAAACGCCGCAAAGAGCCGCCGCGCTATATGAGGAAGCTTTGCAGGCGTACTACGGCGGCCGGTTTTTGGATCCCGAGCGGCCGCTCTTCAACGTTACTCTGCTTGGCCTCGGAGAAGATGGGCATATCGCTTCGCTCTTCCCAGGGAACACGGCGCTTGATGAACGAAATACTTGGGCCACGGCCGTTATTGGCGCGAAGCCAGAGGCGCGGATTTCACTGACTTATCCTGCATTGGAATCGAGTCGGGACATCCTCATTCTTGTTTCCGGCCCAAAGAAACGCGCCATCTTGCGGCGAGTTCTCGAAAACGACCAGGCTCTCCCCGCTTGCCGGGTCGCCACGCGCGGAAAGATTCATATTTTCGCCGACCGCGACGCTTTGCCCTCTTAAGCCTTCAAGAGACCGCTGCCATGGCACGCTCGAAAGCGGCTTCTGCCTCGAGATTTTGCCGGTCGCGGCCTATGGCTGCCACAGCCAATTTCTTGCCTGACCAGAAATAGCTGATCGTGCAATCATGCCCCGCGAGACTTCCATCAATGTCCACCCTATCCCAGCTTTGCGCGGAACCAGTGTAAGCGATCGTGACGTCATAATGCTCGCTCCAGAAGAAGGGAGCCTGATGGAAGGGCTCTTGGGCACCAAGTATATTTCGCGCGGCCGTTTGCCCCTGCCGTTCGGCAACAACGAAGTGCTCAACGCGAATGGCCTCCCCCGAAATCGGGTCTGGCCAGCGGGCGATATCGCCGGCCGCGAAAATGCCGGGAGTTTGCGTCTCTAAATATTGATTGACGATTACACCGCGCTCGACACGAAGGCCTGCTTGCTCGGCGAGACTTGTCAGCGGGCGAACGCCGATTCCGACGATAACCAAATCCGCCGGGAGGCGTTGGCCATTTTGTAAAGCAACAGCGCCTTCAAAGATCGCGGTCGCAGTCGTGCCCATGTGGAATCTTACGCCATGGTTTTCGTGGAGCTGCTGGATGAACCGGCCCACCTCCGGCCCGAGGATCCGCTCCATCGGTATCGCCTCGGGAGCAACAACATCGACGTCAATCCGCCTCGCCCTCAGCGAGGCCGCGACCTCAAGGCCAATAAAGCTCGCGCCGATGACGACGGCCCGCCGCACAGCCGGAATTGCCGCGAGCAAGGCATTACAGTCAGCGAGCGTGCGCAAATAATGGACCTGCGAAAGCTCGCTGCCAGGGATGGAAAGCCGCACGGGTTCAGCCCCGGTCGCCAAGAGGAGCGCATCGAAGGCAACCTCTTCTCCGCTTCCAAGGAGCAACTGCCGCCTCGCAGGATCGATCGCGGCGACGCGGGTGTTAAGGAGAAGATCTATGCCTTGGTCTTTGTAAAAATCGGCAGACCGGAGGGGGATCCAATCAGCGGGAGCCGAACCAGCAAGAAACCCCTTCGAAAGGTTTGGGCGGTCATATGGAAGGGTATCATCCGCGCTAAGAACCGTGATCGAACCAGAAAAGCCTTCCTTGCGCAGTGTCTCGGCGGCCGCGTTGCCCGCTGCACCGCCGCCGATGATGGCAACCCTGCGCGGCAGGCTGGCTTTGGCCAATTTCGGTGGCGCTGGCCGCTCAAGTTTTTCCTCAACGTAAACCATGCCGTCTTGGCTCTTCACCCGCCAGCAAGAAACGGCATTTAGGGCTGGAGCCCGTAGCGCCTCGCCAGTGCGCAAGCTGAAGCAGGCGTGATGCCAGGGACAGCGCACGGTCTCGCCCACCACAAGACCCTCGCCCAGCGGCCCGCTGTAATGGGTGCAGACCGCGCCGATCGCGAAAATTTCTCCTCCGCTGCGGGCAAGGAGCACAGGCTCATCGCCAACGGTTCCGGTGAGCATGCCCCCATCGGCAAGGTCTTGGAGTGGAACCCCCTGCCGCAAATCAGGCCCGCCTGGTTTAGCGACCTCGGAATCCATGGCAGCCTCCCTTTGATAGGTCGCCTAATATCTTTAAGACGCGCGCGGCATCTTATAGTTTCCTGCTCGCGGATTTTTTCGGCGATCCATCCGAAATGAAAGAGTCAGGCGGGCACGATGGGCGCCTTGCTTGTGCGCAGTGAATCGAGAACCTTATGGTCAAGCTCAAGATGAGCTTCAATGAGGTCGCGAGGACTCAAGGCCATCCATTGATTTAACGAGATATCGGCGTAGTAAGGGCTTTTGAACACTTCGAGGAAGCGTAACGGGACAGGGCCGGTATTTTCGACGTAATGTCCCATCGCGAAAGGCACATAGCCGACGTCACTCGCTTGAAAATCAAAGGTGCGGGCCTGGCCGGAGGCGGCGAACACTCCCATGCGGGCGCGCCCTTCGAGATAATATTGCCATTCATTTGCGTTTGGATGCCAGTGCAGTTCCCGCATGCCGCCAGGATCGACCTCGACGAGCGCCGCCGAGATCGTCGTTGAAACCGGGAAAATACTGGAATCGGTAATTCGCACCGATCCGCTGGCGGTTCGAACGGGCTGCTGCGCCGCCATTTTATGGCTGAAGCTTTGAACCGGGGGCGTAACGACTGGAATTTTTTCCTTCGGCCCGGGGAGCGAGGCGGCGAAAATATAACGCGTGCTTGGGTCTGGAGTGTGCCCAAAAAGCGAGGAGTCGACGCCAAAATTTTTTCCGAGCACCTCACCTGGCGTGTGCTTGAACCAGTCCGTCAAAAGAAAGGTATTGTCCTCGTCGAACTCGCCATCATCGAAAACGAGCAGGAATTCGCACCCATCGGCGCCCAAGCCTTGAATGGAATGCGGAATTCCCGCCGGGAAATACCAAATATCACCGACACCGACGTCATCGATAAAGCTTCCTCCTCTTGCGTCGATGGCGGTTATACGGGCCGTCCCGTAGAGCAGATACGCCCATTCGGCGGCTTTGTGCCAATGCAGCTCCCGGATACCGCCGCGATTGAGCCGCATGTTGACGCCGGCGATATCCTTCGAAATGCAGAGTTCGCGAGCGGTCACCTGGCGAGTCCAGCCGCCAGACTCGAGGCGCGTATGCGCGTCGGCAAACGAAAAGCGCAAATTAGGTAAAGTGCCATGATCGGTGGCGGGCGGCATCATCATATCAGGGTTTTCCCGCACGCGGTTGAGATCGCGCGGCCCTGGATCGGTACCGCCGCTGCCAGCCCGCTGTGGCTCGAGAGTCTGCGCGGCAACCGAAGGAGCGAAGAGACCGCCGGCGGAAGCTGCCGTGACAATGTCGCGGCGCGAGATAAATTTCATACCTCTCTCCAATGTTGCTTGACGTCCCAGGACGATTTCTCTTCGGCGAAGAAGCGGGGCTTGTTTACCTATAAGAGCACCCATTCTGCGCGGCGAGCCGCGCAAGGTCCGTCATCGGCCGCGCCCCAATATGTTGAATGATCTCCGAGGCGGCAAGAGCCCCAAGGCGAGCGCAAAACTCAAGGTTTTTGCCCTTGGCAAGGGCAGCGAGAAAACCGGCCGCGAAAAGATCACCGGCGCCCGTCGTATCAACCACCGCGTCAACGGGGAATGCCGGCACGGCAAGCACTTCGTCCTTGGTGACGACCACCGAACCGCGTTCGGAGCGCGTCACCGCGGCGAGAATATTTTCGGCGCGCAGTTGGTCTATGGCCGTGGCGAAATCAGCCGTCTGATAGAGCGCGTGCAGCTCGCTCTCATTGGCAAATAAAATCTGCACTGAGCCCGACCGCACGAGGCCGAGAAATTCATCCCGGTAGCGGTCAACGCAAAAGGAATCAGATAAGGTGAGTGCGACGCGCCGCCCGGCGGCGCGGGCGATTTTCGCCGCCCGAGCGAGGGCTGACTTGGCGGCCGGCGGATCCCAGAGATAGCCTTCGAGGTATACGATCGAAGAGTTCTTAACCGCCTCCTCGTCGATATCTTCTTCGTTAAGATGCTGGCATGCCCCCAAAAACGTGCTCATGGTGCGCTGGCCATCAGGGGTTACGAGAACGAGGCAACGGCCGCTCGCCGGCCCGTCCTCGGCGAAGGCGGTCGAAAAGGCAACTTTGGCGGCACGGATATCGTGCGCGAATGCCCTGCCGGCCTCGTCTGCCTTAAGCTTACCAATGAAAGCGCCGGCGCCGCCAAGGCTTGCAACGCCAATAATGGTGTTGGCGGCCGAGCCGCCAGAGACGATCGTGGCCGGCCCCATTGACTCGTAAAGAGACTGGGCCGCGGCTTCGTCGATCAGCTGCATACTGCCCTTGCGGAGATTTCGGGCAGCGAGGAAGTCATCATCCGTGCGGCTAATCACGTCGACGATGGCATTGCCAAGGCCGAGCACGTCAAATTTTGTCCCAGACATATATCCTCCGAGGGGGCGGTCTGCTTGTTAAGGCTATGCTATAAAGGTTTTCCTTGGAGGCCGAGCACTCAGGGCTGACCGATGTCATCACGGCTGTTGGAGGCCTCGCCCGGAATCGAACCGGGATAGAAGGATTTGCAGTCCTCTGCGTAACCATTCCGCCACGAGGCCACCGGCCGCTGACGCTCCTTCGCCGAAGCTCACTTTCGTTCGCTTCTTCTTGAAAAATCAAGAGGAGGCCGTTGATTCGCTGTAATGTGACGAAGAACGCGAGGTCGTCACCCTAACGCCTCCACCCGGAGGAGCTCTTCGATTCCCTTGAGTTCGGTTGACCGGCAAAAGCGGGAAGCTCAATAGGCTTTCGTCACGATTGACTTCTTGTGTAACGTCAGAGACCTAAAGACCTAATGCTCCCATTGTCAACGACCAATGTTCTTGACGTCGATCTCGGTGCCGCGGGTTAGCATGGCCCAACGCGGGCCCTTACTCCCGACACGAATGAGGGGAAAGACATGGCCGGTTCCGATGGCCGTTTCGTCTGGTACGAGCTGATGACGACAGACATTGAAGCCGCCAAGACCTTCTATGCCGATGTGATTGGCTGGGGCACGCGGGGCGCCTCGATGCCCGGCTTTCCCTATAGCCTCTTTACCGCGACAAATGTCCCCGTTACTGGGCTGATGAACTTGCCGGACGAAGCGAGGAGAGCAGGCATTGCACCGCACTGGATGGGATATGTTGGCGTCGACGACGTGGATGCCACCGTCGCCCGGATCAAGCAACTCGGCGGGGCGGTGCGCGTCCCTCCAATGGACGTCCCCGGCATAAGCCGCTTTTCGGTCATCGCCGACCCGCAAATGGCAACGCTTGCGCTTATCAGGGGGCTGAAGCCCCGCCAGGGAGAATCCATCGAGCCGGGCACGCCGGGGCGCGTGGGCTGGCACGAATTGTTCGCCGCGGACTGGGAGAAGGTGTTCGCGTTTTATAGCGAGCTATTCGGCTGGCAAAAAACACAATCCCACGTCGGTGCGATGGGGACATATCAGCAGTTCTCCGCCGCGAGCGAGACGATCGGTGGCATGTTCACCAAGCCTCCCGCATTGGCGCTTCCCTTCTGGCTTTACTATTTTAACATCGACAACGTCGAAGCGGTGGTCAGGCGCGTGGAGGCAGCGGGCGGCGAAATCCTCTATGGTCCGGCCACGGTGCCGGGGGGGGCTTGGATCGTACACTGCATGGATCCTCAAGGCGCGATATTCGGGCTGCTAGATAGACGCCGCCGCAAACCTCTCGGGTATTACGTTTTGCGCGAGTAACCCGGCCATAGCATGGCCGATAGCCCCGGCAAAACCGCGCTGTCAACCGAGAGCCCCCAATTTCGCGCATCGTCCGATCGCAAATTGACCGACCGGACCTTCCACATAGAACTCGATCCCCGTCATTTTCGCGAAGCGATCGATATTCGCAATTCCAATCGCGCATCCGCCTAGCCCCATGTCGGCCGCCGTCAGGTAGAGCGTTTGAGTCAAGACACCTGCGTCCTTGAGGATCAGCGCATAGGCGATCGAGCTGTACTTCCACGAAACCCGGCCAAAGCGCGCCGCGATCGTAATCAAGATCTGGGGCAGAGCTTGTACCCCCATCGCATATTGTGCTTCCCTCAGCAACGCTTCGAGCTCATTCTTGGGAACGCGGATCGGCGCCAGCGCGTGAGCGCCGGCGTCGTAATGATAGAAACCTCGGGCAAGCTCCTCGCAGTTATTGATGGCTAGATAAAGCTCGAGCTCATAGCTCGCGCCCGCCGAGGGATAGGGCCTAACCGCGTGGGTATCCGCTGGCTCGCCGCTGTCGTGGCCGGCGGTGCCTTTCGAGACCGACAGAACACGCGCCGTATGATCGAGAAATCGCGAAAGCTCGGCGAGTGTGATTGGCCGTTGGTCGTCGAAAATGCGCGCCGAGTGGCGTTCCCGCAATAGCTTTGCGAACGCCGAGATTTCCTCCTGATGCGCGGCCGAGAACTTACGCAGACTGATTTTCTTTCCAGACCATTGGGGCCGTACCGCCGGCAGGGGAGAAATAATGCCCATAAAAGGATACACTCCGCCAAGGGGATTGGCGTGCCTGCCTTGCGTGCTGCGCGCGTGGAACAGAAGATCGTGAAATTCCCAAAGGACAAAGTTGTCACGTCCCTCGGCGGGTCGCAAACTACTTTCGTCGGCATCATTGGTCTTCAAGATGATTTGGCAATCCACCAACAAAGCGAGAAATGTCACCCCCGGGAAACCATCCCGACGGCGCAGCTGTTTGATTTGCTGCGGGGTGGAGAGCATCGCAATGGGGGCCGCGATCGTCGGATCGCAAATCTTGAACAATGCGCCGGCGCGTGGCGATTCCAGCACCATCTCGTTGCCTCGGCGTCGCATATACCCGAACCGCGAGAGAACAAGAGTATCGCCATCGTCGAGTTGCGGCGCTTGCGGCCAATAATCGGGAACCTGCGGTTCGATGATTGCCAGGTCGGCGCCGTTTTGTGGCCGCCCCAGGCGGTACTCCAATAGACCCTGTCTCGCCAATCGCCGAACTAATAGATCGATCTCTTTACCGAAGTTTCGGCCGCCGGGTGCAAACGAGGCCAGCGGCAGGCCCTTGTGCAGGTCCTTGGCGTGATCCGCGACTTCGGGGCTGAACCTTCCCAAACCGACTGAGTGGCCGCCGAAGCGAGCGGCGATTTCTCCGCCCACACGGGCTTCGATCGTGACGTGGCTACGGAGCCGGGCGAAAAGGGTGGACAAAGCGGCCCGTCGCCCTGGCTTGATTCCGGAGGCGCGCAAGACGGGACCTTTAGGTATGGGGGTGAATCGGATTGAGTTCGTTTTCCTTGAGCGGCCTATCACGCAGCCCGAGCTTTATCGGCACATTGTACAGGCGGCCGGGCGCGAACCGGCGATAGAAATGCCGCAATCCCGGAACGATCACTCTGACCACGGGGACTTCGATGTCGGGGCGAGTCTGATCGAGGACGAGGAAATCGAGGCCTGCTTGCTTCACGAGGGAGACGCAGGCTGTCACCTGCTCATGCGCGTCGAGATGTCCAAACTTCAAGCCAAAGTCAGGTTGAACTGCCGGATTTCCATTCGGTATCAGGTAAGGATGATCCCGCAGCCGCAATGGGGTGGTGCCATCGAGGCTCGACTTCTCGCCGGTGCCGCCGTCCATGAGACCCAAGGATAGAAACTGATTAAGCTCCGTCAACGCCCGCAAGATGGCAATTCGCGCGTCGAAATGTGCTCCGGAACCAAATTCGATATTCTCCCGCCCATTTTGCGTCCAGTGCGTTATCGCGACAAAACTCGGAATGCCGAGATCGCTGGTGATGTCGAGCACCCAAAGCCGGCGTCCGGTTTGAGCTAGCTGTCGCGGGAGGTCGCGGGCGTAGGGTTCGTCGAACTGAGTGAGATCCACTTCCGGCCGCTCTAAGCGATTGTACCACCAGATGGCATAGGCATCCCGTTCCACGAGCTCAAGGAATCCCTGGACGATTGCTTCCTCAAGCATGTTGCCGGCCGCGCAGCCGTTTGAATCGGCCGCGAACGCGGCGGCACCCGTGTAGAAAAAATATAACAGGCTTGTCGGAAGATATTTGAAGCGTTCATCTCGCAAAGACCAGACCGGCGACCATTCGATCTCGGCCGACCGATCGAAGAACCGCGGCATCGCCGGCCAACTGTCAGAGCTGGGCGCTGGCGCCTGGCCTCGCCGCAATTGCGTGCCGCTGAACAGCAGGACTTTGTTCGGAGGAATGGCCTCGCCCGGCCGGAAATCCGTGAGCCGCCGCTTTACTCTGATCTCGTCACCCTGAAAAATACCGCAATAGCGCTCGATTGCCTCCATGAGAGCACTGGCTTCACCTTGTTCGGCAGTGCTGCCCTTGCCGAAGCTGCCGGCGCTCAGCCCCATCCTGAGCTCGTTGATCGTATCGGCCGGCCCGGCGAAATTGTGTGTAGCAAAGTAGTTGGTATTCAAAGGCAAATCAGCCTTTATGCGCTCGAGATGAGAGACCACGCCGGTGAGCGGGCTCACGTGCTTGCGGAAGCGCGCGAGCGTGGCCGACGGCGAAACGCTACGGTATCCGCCGCTCGTCATAAGCACCTTGACCATTTTGCCGCCCGCGCCGAGCTCAACTGGCACTGGCCTACGGCGGGGGTCGCGCAGCTTCTTGCGGCCGCAGGCTGGACATTGCGGGCGGGGTGTCACGTAATGCTGTTGGATGGCCGAGCCTAAGAGGTCGAGGCTGAAAATGTGATCGTTCAACGGCGTGCGAAAATCGCTGGCGACAGCTTTCGCAATCTCGACGCTCATAAGCTGGATGCCACTCTGCCCGAAGCAATGCCGGGCGAGAGATGAAACAGTCAGGCAGCGCGCCCCTCTGCGGTCGAGGAGCGCCTTGACTTCGCGGTTCCTTTTCATCCGTTCCGCAAGACACATCCAGCAGGCGCTCTCGCCCGGCCTGAACACCGGGCCCACTAAGGGAAAAATCCCTGAGGGCTGAGCGAGCACCCAATGCGCGCCGTCCTGCAAATGCCGCCGGTTCAATTCGGCCAGTCGCGGTTCGAGATAATCGTTCACGAGCATGATCGTCAGGCCGGGCGAGCGCCGGGCGAGGCGGACGCCTAGCCCGCTCAGGGCGGCGCCGAGCGCCATTTCCCCTTCCACATCGATGGCTTGAATGCGCACGCGGCATTTTTGAAGATTTTTATCCGCAGTCTCCGGAGCCAGGCCGAGGCTCGCCCAATACGCAGCTATCGTGCCGTTCGACGACCGCAATGCCGGAAGGACATAGCGGCGCTCGACCAGCCGCTTAAAAGCTTCCTGGATTTTATCGGGCGGAAAATCCCGCTCCAGCTCGCAAACGAGCTCCCTAAAGCTCTTTCCGCCTTCTCCTAGGGCGGAGGCAAGCGCATAGTAGAGTTCGCCATGGAGAAAGAACTTCCGGTCCTCGGAATAAAGGCAGACAATATCGGGTGGCAGCACATAGACGCTGAAATTGGGCGCGAACCGCAGAATGCCGTTCCCGTTATCTTGTATAAAGCTGTTTCTGTGATCGCCTGTCAATGAGGGCAATAGGCGCCCCTTCATGTACGCCACGTCAGAACCGTGACCGCCAGTGCGAGGCGGCCGCGTGCCGCCATCCAGCTCACCCGCCATAAATCTAGCATTTCTCGACAAGGTTGGCGACCGCTTGGGCAAGTTCGGCACGCGCGGCGTGCACCGGAGCCAGCGATCGCCGCAAGCAGGCCCAGCATTCGCCCGGCCCCGAGCTGCGTGCCTTCACCAAAATCGAAAAACTGCACGGTCTAGCACCAGGCGCAGCCACCCCACGACAGGCAACAGCCGCCCCAGCCCCAGCCCCAGCCCCCGCAGCCGCCGCAGCCACCCCAGCCGCAGCCGCAACCCCTGCCGCAGCCTCTGAACCCTCCGCAACCCCCGCAGCCTCTGAAGGCACTACCGCAGCCTCTGGCACCGCCGCAGCCACCACAGCCTCTGCCGCCGCACCCACCGTGTCCGCAGCCGCAACCCCCTCGGGCAAGTTGTACCCCTGACCTCAAGACTCCAAGTTCCTCCTTGTCGAAAAGATGGAACGTCGCCAAGCTAACATCGGAGATTTCTTCTTCACCGAGAAAGATCTGAAAAGGTATGGTGTCGCGCGGCGGTATATCCGCGACCGGGATAGCCGCGACCGATCCGCTGGCCGATGCCGCCAAAGAAGCCCCGGTGGCTCCCAGCACGGACACGGCTTTGCTTGGACGCTTAGCTTTCGAAGCGCGGTTCGCTTGTGACATGACAGAACTCCACCTTTACGCCCCTTCAAACAAATGCACGCGGAGCTCACGGGTTCCCTTGCGCTTTAGCACGGCGGCTGACGGCTGCGAAGTCGAACCGCGTTTTGGTGGTTAGCTTCGCGCGCAAGCGTCGGGAGAGGGCTGCTATTCCGCCGCCCCGCCGCCCTCGATGCGGACTTCACGCGGCTGCGTCCCGTGCTGGTGACCGCGACCCGATAACATGGTGCCCTGCCGCTGGCGCTCGGGGAAGGCGGGCGAGCAAAACGCCGAGTTCGGGCGGGCGGGCGGCGGCCTTCTTGTGGCCACAGTCACGACCTTGTTCTTCGTTCCAGCCGTTTTTAGTGTGGCCCCGCCGGAACCGGAAGCGGCGCCGGCCGAGACTGCGTCCGCGGGACAGCTGCCGGCATCGGCGTGATCGAGGGGGGCCGCGATGCCACCATCAATCGGAACGAGGAGCCAGGGATCTCGTGCGCGGCTTTTATCGGGGCTGAGCGCCCTGGGGCTTGGCGCGTGGCTCGCCGGCTGCACGGTTGGGCCGGACTACCATATGCCGGACCTGCCGCTGCCCGAGTCGTTCCTGCCGCCAGTGGTGGAGGCCGAGCAGAAAGAAAGCCGCGCCCCCCCAAGCAGGCGGACCGATTTCCTCGACTGGTGGCAAAGCCTGCATGATCCGGAGCTCGACTCTCTCATCGCCCGGGCCCTTGAATCCAATCTCGACCTTGAGATTGCCTTGACGAGGATCGAGGAGGCGGAGACCCAAGAGCTCGTGGTCATCGGGCAGTCTCTTCCCGCGGGAGAGCTCGACGCGGGCGGCGCCGCCGGCACTGGGAGCAATATGACGCTCGGCCGCGCCTCCCCGGTGCTGAGGTCGGCGGAAAACTCCGACAATTTAAGCAAACGCACGGTCGTCGGCGGCTTCGACGCCAGCTGGGAGCTCGATATCTTCGGCAAATTCCGGCGCATGCTCGAGGCGGCAACCGATGACGCGGAGGCGCTCGCCAGCGCGCGCGACTGGGTGCTGGTCACGGTCGCGGCGGATGTCGCCCGCGCTTATCTCGATATGCGGGCCTTTCAAAAAGAACTTGCCATCCTTCGCCAGAACATCGGCGTTGCCAAGGGCAGCTACGATTTTCAAAAGTCGCGCTTCGCGCAAGGCATCACCAACGAGCTTGATGTGGCATTGGCGCAGCGTCATTTGGAGACCTTGCGATCGGAGGCCGCGCCGCTAGAGGCCCAGATCGCCGCGAGCCAGCACGTTATCGCGGTTTTGCTTGGCGAGTTCCCAGAGGAGCTCGCCAAGGAGCTGGCGAGGCCAGGCAAGCTCCCGGCGCTTCCGGCGCGGGTGCAGCCGGGGCTGCCCCCAGATCTCTTACGCCGGCGCCCCGACATCCATGCGGCGGAGCGCCAGCTTGCCGCGGCAACGGCCCGCATCGGCGTTGCCACGGCCGATCTCTTTCCGCGGCTGATCGTCAGCGGCGCGCTCGGCGGCCAGGGTGGGACGCGCTCATCCTCGGCCGTTCCGCTCACTTTCATCGGTGCGGCCGGCCCCTCGCTTTATTGGCCCGTGCTGGACTTCGGCACGCTCGATGCCACCGCTGATATTGCCGAGCTGCAAGCCCACGAGTTTTTCGTCCATTATAAGCAAACGGTCTTGACCGCCGTGCGGCAAGTTGATGATGCGGTCGCGGCCTATGCCGCCGCGCAGCAGCGCCTAAGAGATCTGGGCCGCGCGCGTAATGCCGCGCGCCAGGCAACGAAGCTTGCGACCGACCGCTACGATCGCGGCTTGACGGACTATCTCAACGTTCTTGACGCCGAGCGCCAAGAATTTGAGCTCGAAGAGCAATATGCAAGCACCGAGCAGACCGCGGCCGAGCAGCTTACCCATCTTTACAAAGCCCTTGGCGGCGGCTGGCAGCGCCACGAAGTGATGCCGCCCATCAAGGAGCCGCAGCCCGCGATCATCGCGGCCGCCAGACGCGTGCTGGGGGAGGGGCAAGTTCACCAGCCAGGAGTTCAGTGAACCGTCCAGTGAACCAGATGGCCCGCCAAGGCTGAGACCGTTGCCGTTTTCCACCAATTCCCGAATGGGCCGCGCGGCGGATAGGCGCCGCATTCGTCCAAGGGCATCCAGGAACCGAAACGGTAGCCACGCGTTATGCAACCGCCTCGCAAAAATTGTCGCGAGCAAACAGCAAAGTTACTGCGGAGGAAGATCATGTCTACGACGCAAAAATTTGCTTTTGAAACGACGCGCGAAATCGACTTGGAACACCCCTCTCAAACCCGCAAAGCTGGGGCGTCCAGCATTCTGCCCGGCGCCTTCGGGCGGCGGCAATTGCTTGGCGGAGCGGGCGCGCTCGCCGTGGGCGCCGCGGCGGCGGCGCTCTTTGAAGTGCCGGCGGCGGAAGCTGCCGGCCTCACTGATTATTTCAGTGTTCTCGCAACGGGCGAGGCGCTGTTCGTGACGTTCTACGAGAATGCCGTGAAGCACGCCGAGGAGCTTCGCCTCTATGGCGACGCGTTGGTGGCAATCCAAGCCATCCTTGCCGAGGAGCAGCTCCACTACAATTTTGCCGTCAACAATGGCGGCACGCCAGCAACGACGCATTTTAGTTTCCCCTATGGCGCTGACACTTTCAAGCACCGCCGGCTCTTCCTCAAGACTCAGCAATTGGGTGAAGAATTGACAAATGGCGCGCTGCTCGCCTGGATCTTCGACATGGCGTCGATGGGAAATACGCGTCTCGCGCAGATCGGCGGCCAGCTTCAGCAAGTCGAAGGCGGCCATCGCGTCATCGGCCGTGTCATTGGAGACGAGGATCCTTGGGGCGACTGGGGATTTGGGCCTGTCGCCGCCGCGCTCAACAACAACTTTTTGAATGTGCCAACAGTCGTCGCGGCCGCGGGCTTCCTGAGCCCCGTGCCAGGCAATGATTTTACCTTCCAGCCCGTCAATCCGAGTTTCCCTGGGTTGATCAATACGTCGCCGTAGGCGCGCGCGGGCGAGCTCGCGCATTTCACGGCTCGGGAATGCGCGAATTTTATCGCCAATTCGGATTATGGCCGCCTATCAGAAAAAATGCGGCGGCCTTGAACTGAGCGGAGATCAGTGCAAATTCAAGAACGGCTTGATAGCCTCGAGCCACGAAAAAGCGCTCGGGGCGAGGTGAATCAAACCTTCTATGAGGCCCCCGGTGTACAGGGCTCGTTTCACCCATCTCGTGATGGCTGGACCAGTTTCTTTACCGAGCCGCTTCGATTCCTCCACAAAGCTCTTGCGAGCTTCGTCCGCATAGCCGGTTGCCATGTCCTTTGCCGTGCGAAGGACGGCCTCAACAATGCGCTTTACAACATTGTTTATGGATTCCAGCACATCTTCCGCGAGACTTGCCTTCCGAGATTCGATTACCGCAGGCAGTTGCACCTCAGCACTTTGATCGTTCTGCTGTAAAGGCTCTTGCAGCGCCTGGAGGGCCCGGGGGATAGCCGGATCAATAAATTTTTCTGCGTCTTCGTTGGAAAATGCTTCAATGGCTGAAGTTGCGAGACCTGGAAGTTGAGCCGCTTGTTGCGGGGTCAAATGCTCGCGCTCGGCATTGCGCACAAACTCCCGCCACTTTGGAAATTGGCGAACCGTCCGGTCGTAATACAGAAGGAGGGCATGCAATCGCTTAGCTAAAAAGCTCGGCCATTCCTCGTCTGCGCTCGTTGAATAAGATTCCAGTAGTTCCTTGGCATGGGCAATGCGAAATAACTCATTTTGCGGAGGGGAATGGTCAGGGATGCGATCCGCGAGCCGTCGCAAATATGCCAAAACACGCCGATCAACATTGGCGTCTGAACCGAGGTCATCGACGAATTCGGCGATCTCGGCCCGCAGAGATTTTAGGGCCGAACCGAGCGCTTCAGGATCTCCATCCGAGCTTACCAGGGTCTGCGGAAGGATAAGCGTGGCATTCTCCCAAATGGGCTCCAGAGCCGCTGGTCGCTGCGGCGGAATTTCGGGAACGGTGCTGGGAGGTTGGAGCGCCGCGAGGCGGCGTTTGATCTCGGCGTTGACGGCGGCGGGGCCTTGTTGCCAAAGATCCTCATCGATGTCGACATAGGGAAGCTCTCCCTCCTCGCGAATTGTGGAAATGATGACTTTTTGTCCGTCGAACCGGATGCGGCCTGCGAGGAAGCTTTCGTACCAGTTTGTCCAGACGTCCCAGTCTTGGCCGACACTGAGAAGATCCTGTTTTAAATCGTTCCAGGACGAGCGGACTTGTCCGAAAAAAGGGGGCTCTACCGGTGGGGAGCTCTCGGGCCAGAGTTCCATCTCCGCTGTCAAGGAGTAGTCGGCCCCCTCTTCAATCCGGCTCGCATCGTTAGAAACTGCAGTCCAGGAAACGGCTACGTTAACGTCCACAGAGGCGATGCTGGCGATTGCGTCGGCGGCTGCGCGCGCGGCGTCTGCGGCTGGGGCAACGGCGGCGAACCTGGCGTCGACGCCGGCGTAGGCAGCGAGGGCAGTGGCGCGGGCAGCGGCACGGGTGGCGGTGGCCAAAGCGTCATTGGTTAGGACGTTGCCGATGGCCTCGACCGCACCAACGGCGTTCAACTTGTTAGCCCGATTAAGATAGACGGCGGCAACCCAGGCGATGGCGGCAGCACGAAAAACCGGGAGAGCAACAACTCGTTCAAAGTCCCTGATTGATTTTGCGTGGTGAATAGCAGGCAACGCCCGCAGCGAGGCCCGCGCCGCGATCATGACAGCGACCTCGCGCGGCTTGTCTTTCAGCCACGCCTCCAAATCATCGCGATTTTTGATCTCGATCAGGGCCCGCTCCCGCCTCCGTTACGTCAGCATTGCCGTTTTACAAAAATCCGGCAAGCGGCAAACAGTGGCGGGCATCGCGCCCAAAGGGGTTTTCCAAGCGGACTCGCAAGGGATAGTAAGTTAGCTTAGAGCTCAGATCCTTGCCTTCGCTCTCGCTTTTGCTTGAAATGCGCGTCGCAACGCCGCCTCGATTTCGACGGCGCTATAGGGTTTGTGGACCACCTCGGCCGGCAGCTCGTCGGACCAGCGCGCCAGCATCTGGCTGTAGCCGGTCGCCAGCACGATAGGGAAGGAGGGATCCTGCTGGCGCAGCTTGGCGGCAAGCTCGATCCCGCTCATTCCGGTCATGACGATATCGGAGAGAACCGCGTCGACCTCCGCCCCTTTATCTAAAATATCTAGCACTTCCTCGGCAGAGGCCGCGCGGCACACGGCGCAACCGAGTTGCTCCAACAAGTCCGCCGCGATGGCCGCGACATCGGCATTGTCATCAGCGAGGAGCACGCTCTTGCCGCGCAAATCCACCATCGCGGACGATTGGTCCAAGGCACTGCGATCATGCTCCGCCATGGCGCAAGGTAAATAAAGGGCAAACTTCGTCCCTTTTCCCGGTTCGCTATCGACTTCAACATCGCCACCGGACTGCTTGATGAAGCCGTGAACTTGGGCCAGGCCAAGCCCGGTGCCCTTGCCCCGTTCCTTCGTCGTGAAGAAGGGCTCGAAGACCCGCGCCAGAACCTCGCGGCTCATGCCGGCGCCATTGTCTTCAATACCAAAACATACGTAATCGCCGGCCTGGCGATCCGGCGCCGCCGGGAAAGAAACATTATGCGCCGAAAGTTTTAGAGTGCCGCGCTTATCCGGCATGGCGTCACGCGCGTTCAAGGCAAGATTGAGCACGGCAACTTCGAGCTGACTGGGATCGGCATACACGCGGCAAAGATCTGGAGCAAGCTCCGTCTCGACTTTGATGCCCGAGCCCAGGGTATGACGCAGCATGTCGGCGAGGCCTTCCACCCGCTTATTCAAATCAAATACTTCCGGACGCAGCGCTTGTCTTCGGCCAAAGGCAAGCAACTGGTCAACCAGCTTCTTGGCATTGGCGCAGCCGCGAAGAATGCCTTCCAGGATGAAGTTACGTTTCTCTTCGGAAAGCTGCGGACGCTTCAAGAGCTCGGCGCCCCCCGTCACGACCTGGATGATGTTGTTAAAATCATGCGCGACGCCGCCTGTCAGCTGCCCTAGCGCTGTCAGCTTTTCGCTTCGGTGAAGCTTTTCTTGAGCTTGTTGCAGCTCTTGCGTGCGCTCATAGACAAGCCGCTCGAGCTCGGCGCGGTTGCGCTTTAAGAGCTCACGCGCCTCGACGGCATCGTCGATATCCGTCGAAGTGCCGATCCATTGCGCCACGACGCCATATTTATCGTGTAAAGGCAGCACCCGCTTTTCGAACCAGCAGTATTCGCCGCGCGCACTACGCAGGCGCAACTCGAGGTCAAAGCCTGTTCCCTCCTCTAATGCTGTTCGCCAGGCCTCGATCCCGCGGGACCGGTCATCTGGGTGGACGGAATCAAGAAAACCAGCCCCAAAATGTTTCTCAGCTGGAACCCCCGTGTAATTCTCCAACCGCTTGTTGACATATATGCACGATCCGTCCTGCGCGTGCACCCAAACGATGTGCGGTAAAGCATTGGTTAGCGCCCGCCAACGCTCCTCCGCCTGACGCTGCAAGCCTTCCCGCTCGATCGCCTCACTCACATCCGTGTTGGCGCCGAGCCAGCGGATGATGTGACCATCTGGCGCACGCACCGGCGTGGCGCGGGTTAGAAAAGGACGGAACTTGCCATCCCTGCCCTTGAGGGAAAACGTCATTTCGAAGGGCTCGCCCGTCGCCAAGCTTTGCCGCCACCTGGCTAAAACTTGCGGCAGAGCAGCTGGATCGAGCACCGACTGCCACCCCCAACCTTGCATCTTCGCGGGGGCCGTTCCTGTGTACCCATACCAGCGCCGGTTATACCAAAAAATCCAGCCGTCCGCGTCCGCCATCCAGCAAAGAGCGAGCATCAGGTCGGCAAGCGTGCGGAACAGGGATTCTCCTGCGTGGTCGGGTATGTTTCGGCTTTTGGTCAAAATATCACTAGTGGTCAAAATATCACCAAATCGAACAGCCATGATTCAACCCCCGCTGGAAGCCCGCAAGCGAGCGGCAAGCTCAGCCAAGACAGCCGCACACTACCGCATCAAAACGCGGGTTCGCTCTAGAGGGTTCCACGATGACGGCCTTTTGCTCGCAGCTCACGAGGCATACCGGCAGGTCGCACATGCGGGACGCGGTGTGACCAGCTTTTGGGGGCAGCCGCTATATCGTTTGATTATATTCGCCGACCTCGGGGTTTTCCCGCAGGATTTTATCGACCGCAAAAAACATCTCGCGCATGCGCGCTTCGGAGACTGGGCTTTCGACAACGACGACGAGTTCCGGCTTATTGGAGGAGGCGCGCACCAGCCCCCACGTGCCGTCATCCACCATGACGCGCACGCCATTGACGGTGACGAGGTCGCGGATTTTCTGGCCCGTCAAAAACTCCCCCCTAGCCTGCATCGCCTTAAAGCGCGCCGTGACCTTATCGACCACGGCATACTTCTCTTCATCGTCGCAGTGCGGCGACATGGTCGGCGAGCCCCATGTTTTTGGCAGAGCGCTATAAAGATCCGCCATCGACTTGCCGGGATTTCGATCGAGCATCTCAAGGATATGGATGGCCGTGAGAAGGCCGTCGTCATAGCCGCGCCCGATCGGCGCGTTGAAGAAGAAGTGCCCGGACTTTTCAAAGCCGGCGAGCGCTTTGAGTTCTGCCACCCGCCGTTTGATGTGGGAGTGTCCGGTTTTCCAATAGTCCGCCTTGGCGCCATGCTTCAAGAGCTCGGGGTCGGTGGCGAATAGCCCCGTCGATTTTACATCAACGACGAAAGTCGAGCCCGGATGGAGCTTTGAAAGATCCCGCGCCAGCATGACTCCAATCTTATCGGCAAAGATCTCTTCGCCCTTATTATCAACGACGCCGCAGCGGTCGCCATCGCCGTCAAAGCCGAGGCCTACATCGGCGCCGCTCTCCAAGACTTTTGCCGCCATGGCATGCAGCATATGCAAGTCTTCTGGGTTTGGATTGTAATTCGGAAATGTGTAATCGAGGTTGGTGTCGAGCGGCACCACCTCGCAACCCAGCTTTTCGAGAAGCCCTGGGGCGAAGGCGCCCGCCGTGCCATTGCCGCAGGCGGCGGCGACCTTGAGTTTGCGCGAGATCTTCGGCCTCTTCAAAAGATCGGCGATGTATCGCGCCGGGAAATCCGCCACATAACGGTAAGCACCGCCCTCCGCATAGTGGAAGTTGCCGGCGAGCACGATGTCGCGCAGTCGGCCCATTTCATCGGGGCCGAAGGTCACCGGCCGCTGCGCACCCATTTTAACGCCGGTCCAGCCATTATCATTATGCGAAGCCGTCACCATGGCGACGGCTTCGCAATCGAGGTCGAATTGCGCGAAATAGGCCATGGGCGAAAGGGCAAGGCCGATGTCATGCACCCTGACGCCCGCCGCCATGAGGCCAACCATCAGGGCTTGCTTGATGGAGGCGGAATAGGCGCGAAAATCATGGCCCGTAACGAGGTTCGGCGTAACGCCCATCTCATGCAGCAGAGTGCCAAGCCCGAGGCCTAAGGCTTCGACGCCCATGAGGTTGATTTCTTTTTCGAAGAGCCAGCGCGCGTCATACTCACGAAATCCCGCCGGCTTGATCATCGGCGTTACTTCATAGGCGTAACTATTGATGTCCAAACGAGCCACGGGCTTTGGAAACATGAAACGTCCTTTGGCTTTCGGCGCGGCGGTTCTCTAGCGCCGGCGCGCGTTACTTTTGCTTGGCGATGATTTGGTCTTTGATTTTCGCATAGACGGCGGCGGGGATAATCTTCTTTTGAACGAGCTCATCCTTACCCTTGTAGGGGCGGTTTTTGATGATGTTGGCGGCACGGACATCGCCGACGCCCGGCAATGCGCGCAGCTCTTCCTCGCTGGCCGTGTTGATATCAAGAAGCTGTTTTGGAGCGGCCTTTGGTGGCACCACATTGGGCGCCGCCGGGACCATGGGCCCGCCGTGAGGTATTGGCGGCTGCACGGCCTGCGCCAAGCAAGGGCCCGAGGCAAAAGCCGCCGCTCCAAGAAAAAGTGCAAAAACTGCTCTCCGCAAATCTCTCATGATAATTTCCTCTCCTCAACGGCAAGCCTACTCGGCAACGGCCCGGGCGTGGCTTCGCGCGGCAAGATAGCGCTCCGCCTCCATGGCAGCCATGCAGCCGAGTCCCGCCGCTGTAACGGCTTGCCTGTAAACATCATCAGCCACGTCGCCGGCGGCGAACACACCCGGCACGCTCGTCGCCGTCGAGTAAGGCGCCACGTTGATATATCCATTCGGCTTGATTGCGAGCTGGCCTTTGAACAGGCTAGACGCCGGCTCATGGCCAATGGCGACAAAGATGCCTTCTGCTTCAACGTCGCGCGTGGCGCCCGTTTGTGCATTGCGGAGTTTTATATTCGTCACACCCAGCGGATTGCTGGTGCCACAAATTTCCTCAATGACGTGGTGAAAAATGAGTTCGACATTCGCCCGTTTGAACAGCCTTTCTTGCAGGATGCGTTCGGCCCGCAAAGAGTCGCGGCGATGGATGAGCATCACCTTGGAGGCAATCGCGCTAAGGTAGATCGCCTCATCGACCGCCGTATTGCCGCCGCCGATCACTGCGACCGGCTTGCCGCGAAAGAAGAAGCCGTCGCAAGTCGCGCAGGCGGAGACGCCATAGCCGCGAAATTTCGTTTCCGAAGGAAGGCCAAGCCATTTTGCTTTTGCACCGGTGGCGATGACAAGGGTGTCGCAGGTGTAGACCTCACCGCTATCGCCCCGCAACCGAAAGGGCTGCTCTGCCAGCTCGGCCTCGACAATGTAATCGGCGATGATTTTTGTGCCCACATGCTCGGCCTGCGCCTTCATCTGCTCCATCAGCCAGGGGCCGGCGATGGGATCGGCGAACCCCGGATAATTCTCGACGTCCGTCGTCACCATGAGTTGGCCGCCTGGTTCAAAGCCGGCAATGAGGACCGGCTCCAGCATGGCTCTCGCCGCATAAATCGCCGCCGTGTAGCCTGCGGGGCCAGAGCCGATAATCAAGACATTGGCGTGCAGCGCGCGCGACGGCGGGGTTGTTGCCGGCATGGAAGACCTTTGCAGCTCGTGACGCCCCGACGCCACCGCTACAGCGCCGCCGGTATTCAAGTGATCTTCCTCAGATAAAGAACGGATCGCGAGACGGCAACTTCTTCAGCCCCGGCGGCGGTCCTTTGGCGCGCCGTCAGATTCCGCCGGATTGCGCATTAGCGCGGCGCATGTGCCGGGCTGTCGCGACCGCCACCGGCCGCAACGACAGCGCGCCAATGCCCGCCGACAAATTGAGGCCATTCACCTCACCCCCCGTGGTGAGAGGCTGTAGGGTCACAGAGCCTCCGTTACCGCCAACGAGCGAATTGGCGCTAATGCCAGTGCCGACGACCAATCCGAGGCCCGGGCCGGCGTAATCCCCGGCGAGGGCATAAGGGGCTTGCGGCGCGGTGACGACGGCCCAGGCTAGCTTGCCCGGGCCAGTTATGCCAATGTCGAGGCCGACACGGCTGACCGCGCCCGAATAATATTCAGGCCGCCCTCGCGGCGGGCGGTATACGCAGGAAACATCTTTGCCAGAACCGATGACAAAGCCTATGCCCGCCCCAACGTTGCATTCAAGCACGCCTAGCCTAGCCGGAGCCGACCATGACGCAGCCGTGGCGAATGCAAGAAGCGAGACGCCGAGCAACCCCACCGAAGCGAAACGCGAAAAAATATTCATCATATCCTCCTATTGAAAGAGTTTTCGAACGCTCGCCAGCGCTGAGCAAGGGAAGGATGAAATAGATTGTTATTCTTGGTAGAGTGACATCAACTTCTTTACGGGACTTTCTTGCCCCATCACGCCATGATTTTCCTTCTAAAGCAGTTTTCATCCTTTGTCGTTGTTGGTTTCATCGCGACTGGCATGCATTTTACTGTTTTGATTGTCCTTGTTCAGTTTGCAGGGATCGCCGCGGTGCCGGCGGCCTTGGCCGGCTACGCCGCAGGCGGTCTCGTATCGTATAGCCTTAACCGTAAGCATGTATTTCGATCCAATGCTCCCCACCATGCCGCGGGAACACGCTTCGCCCTTGTGGTGGCGGCAGGCTTCGGCTTGACATATCTGTTTATGTCACTTTTCGTCAATTATGCAAAAATCCCGTACCTGATCGCGCAGGTCGGGACGACCGGTATTGTGCTGTTCTGGAACTTCGCCGCCCACAAAATGTGGACGTTTTCGCGCTGCCGGGACGCGCGGTAAGCTAGGCCGGTCATGGCCAACGCGCCAACGGCGGCAGCGACGATAAGATCGCCTCGATATTGCCGCCCGTCTTTAAGCCGAAAATCGTGCCCCGATCGTAGATCAGGTTGAACTCGGCGTAACGGCCGCGGCGAACGAGTTGCTCCTCACGATCGGCTTCCGACCAGGAATTCCCAAAATTGCGGCGCACGATTTCGGGATAGATGCCCAGAAAAGCCATGCCAACGGCGCGTGTGAAAGCAAAGAGCGCGTCGAAGAGCTTCCCATCGCCATCGGGGCAGTCCAAATAATCGTAGAAAATTCCGCCAATGCCGCGCGGCTCATTCCGATGTTTTAGGAAAAAATATTCGTCGCACCATTGTTTAAATTTGGCGTAATCGGCAACCTTGCCGTGGCTTTCGCATGCCTCTCGCATGGCGGCGTGGAAATCAAGACCGTCTCGATCGGTCTGTGTCCGGCGACGGTCCAGCATAGGTGTCAGGTCGGCGCCGCCGCCAAACCAGGCCTTTGTCGTGAAGACAAAGCGGGTGTTCATGTGGACCGTTGGTACATTGGGGTTCCAGGGATGGGCGATCAGAGAAATCCCCGAGGCCCAAAATCGCGGATCTTCCTCCGCGCCCGGAATCTGCGTCGCGAATTCTGGCGGGAAATTGCCGTAGACCGTAGATGCGTGGACGCCCATTTTTTCGAAAACGCGCCCGCTGAGCATGGCCATGCGGCCGCCGCCGCCATCGCCGCCATCGGCCTCCGAACGTGTCCAAGGCTTAATGGCAAATCGCCCTGGCGACATGCCCGTCCTAGCGAACGGCCCTTTGGCTTCGTCTTCAAGAGCCTCGCAGGCGAAGATAACTTTATCCTGCAACTCTTCGAACCACGCTCGAGTCTCACTCCTCTGGCGGTCACGGTCGGAAAGCATCTGAAACCCCAAAAATATGGCTTTTCGTCCGAGCATAGCGGGATTGAAAAAACTCTGATTGCGCCAGATCAAGCCGCGCCGCGGGAGCTTCTTCTATCTCGAAGCGATCTGCTGCTCGGGCGTGGTATCGGGCGGCAAAAGTTTTTTGAGAATTTCAGCAAAATTGCCAACAAGCGCGGTCTTTACATTATTTCCGTCCTCAGTCAGCTGCATGTCATAGCAACGCAGCGGGCGTCCATTTTCGGCTCGCCCTCTCTCCGCTATTTCCCTCGAAGCGTCGCGCATCTTGCGTCTTAGGAGTTCAGCGTTGTCCGTCATTGTGGCGATTTTCTTCTCGGCGAGTCTGTAATCGCTCGCGACGTCGCGCATCATTCGCGGATCGGCGGGCGCCTCATATTCGCAGAGATCTTTGATTTGCCCAACATACATGAGCCGTATGAACTCCTCTTTGTCTAGCTCCTTGATGAGTTCCAAAGCCCGTCGCTGCTTTTCCTTCGGAACATCGCCGAAGAGCTCGCTGAAGGTAACCGCGAGACGTTCCGGACCAAACTCCACCTTAGTGATACCAATAGCGACGGACTCGACAGTACCGGCTTTCTTCAAGAGATCTTGCGTAGCGCTTTTTAGACTGTTGAAGTCGAAGAAGGCCAGAGACACGAGCATGCAGAGCAGGATCAAGTAGAGGAGTTGTTTTGCGTGATCGAGAAACTTCGACATGACGCCCTCCCTGGGCAGCGTAACGGAGCAAAGAATAGTTGACCCATTAACCATATCGTTCTGTGCGAAAACGCACTTCTTGATCCATCGCCTCGACCGGTGGAGCGAGGCAGAGGATTAACCATTGAGGCAGAAATTTGGCCTCGCCGCACCCTCCATTCGTAGGACGCTGCTTAAAAATCGGACCTCCGGCTCAGCTAGCTGGCTCGGGGCGCAGTTGGCGCATCGCCTCGCCGGCAAGCATCGCCACGGCAACCGCAACGTTGAGAGAGCGCATTGGCGGCTTAAGGGGAATGACGAGGCGCGCATCGGCTGCCTCATGGACCTTAGCCGGCACTCCGGCCGATTCCCGGCCGGCGAGGAGGACATCACCAGAACGGTAGCGGAAATCCAGGTAGGGCAAGCTCCCCTTTGTCGTGAGCAGCAGGAGGCGCCGCCCCTCGGCGCGCCGCCATTGGTCGAAAGCCGTCCAATCCGCGAAGCGGCCTGTTGCGGCATGCGCCAAATAATCCATTCCAGCGCGGCGGAAATTCCTGTCACTGTCGAGGAATCCGGCAGGCTCGATGATCGCGGCCGAGAGTCCGAGGCAAGCGCACATGCGCAGGATCGTGCCCGTGTTTTGGGGAATATCAGGCTGGTAAAGCGCCACCATCAGGGGCGCGACATCGCTTTGTTGCATGCCTTCTTAAACTGCTCGAGAGCTGATTTGATAAAATCATCGCGGCGTAGTTTTCGCGCTATGATCCGCCATGCGTAAAGCCTGGCGAAGGTGCGCTTTTTCCCATGACTATTGCTTCCCTGATGCCGCTCCATTATGCGATAGTGGAAAGAGTTGCTCCCCTTGAGGATCTGATGAGCGCGAGTACGACCGCACAAGAACCGACAAGAAGAGATTTCTTATACATCGCGACGGCCGCGATGGGCACCGTCGCGACAGGCTTTGCGGCGTGGCCCCTGATAAGTCAGATGAGCCCCGATGCAACCACGCTCGCGGCAGCTTCAACAGAGGTCGATATCGCTCATATTCCAGAAGGACAAATTGTCACAGTCAAATGGCGGGGCAAGCCCATTTTTATCAGCCATCGCACCACCAAGGAGATTGAAGAGGCAAGGACGGTGCCTTTAGGCGATTTGCGTGATCCGGCGAGCGATGAGTCGCGGGTACAAAAACCGGAGTGGCTGGTCGTCATTGGAATTTGCACGCACCTTGGCTGCGTGCCACTTAAAAATGATGGCCCTTTCGAGGGCGGCTATTTTTGCCCCTGCCACGGTTCCGTCTACGACTCATCCGGGCGCATCCGTCAGGGGCCAGCCCCGTACAACCTCGCTTTGCCGCCCTATAAGTTTGTCGGCGATACAAAGCTGACGATAGGATGAGTCGCGCGCGCGCAAGATCTTTGGTTTTTAACAAAGCTAACCCTGGCCACTGCGGCCAACGAGCCATCCGGGAAAGTATAAATGAGCGGAGAGCCAACTTATGTCCCAAAGAGCCGCTTAGCGAAATGGTTTGAACGGCGCCTTCCTCTTATTGGCCTTCTCCATACATCGTTTGTGGCTTTTCCCAATCCCCGCAATCTCAATTATTGGTGGACGTTCGGCGGCATCCTCTCTTTCATGCTGGCGGCGCAAATCGTGACCGGCGTTGTGCTCGCCATGCATTACACGCCTCAATCCACGCTCGCCTTCGCATCGATCGAGCACATCATGCGTGACGTCAATTATGGCTGGCTGCTGCGCTATATGCACGCCAATGGCGCGTCGATGTTTTTTCTTGGACTTTATATCCATATGGCGCGCGGCATGTACTATGGTTCCTTTAAAGAACCGCGCGAAGTTCTCTGGCTCCTTGGCGTGATTATCTACCTCCTGGCGATAGCCACCGCTTTCATGGGCTATGTTTTGCCCTGGGGGCAAATGAGTTTTTGGGGGGCGACAGTTATTACTAGCCTCTTTTCCGCAATTCCTTTTGTCGGTGATTCGATCACTACCTGGCTATGGGGCGGTTACGCCGTCGACAATGCGGCGCTCAACCGCTTCTTCTCGCTCCACTACCTGCTGCCTTTCATGATCGCCGGTGTGGTCATTCTCCATATTTGGGCGCTGCATGTCTTCGGATCGAACAACCCGGCTGGCATCGAGAAAAACTCAAATAAAGACACATTACCTTTTCACCCCTATTTCACGGTGAAAGACGGCTTCGCCCTCGTGTGTTTTCTCGTTTTCTACGGGTGGTTCGTATTCTACATTCCAAACTATCTCGGTGACGCCGACAATTATATCGAAGCAAACCCCCTTCAAACGCCGGTGCACATCGTACCTGAATGGTACTACCTTCCATTTTATGCGATCCTGCGTTCCATTCCCAATAAGCTTGGCGGCGCGGCGGCGATGTTTGCCGCGGTTCTCATCATCGCATTCTTGCCCTGGCTCGATACCTCTCGCGTAAGATCAGGGAGCTACCGGCCGCTTTTCCGCGTGTTCTTCTGGCTCTTTATCGCATGTGTGGTGCTGCTAGGCTATATGGGCTCGCAACCGCCCGAAGGAGTTTATGTCATCGCGGCGCGGGCTCTCACCGCCTATTATTTTCTCCATTTTTTTGTGATTTTGCCGCTTCTCGGCAAATATGAGAAAATAAAGCCATTGCCCGCTTCGATTTACGACTCAGTGCTCAGTAACTCCCCGAAGGCAAAAACCGCGGATCCGATGCGCCTAGGCGAGCCTCACTAGGTCTTATTTACATGAGGACGAACGATGAGGCATGAAGGAGCGATATTGCGCAATCCGGGCAGATGGATTGCGGGAGTGGGGCTGGCGGCGCTCATCACCGCTATGGCGACAGGCGTCAAAGCCGAGGGCGAGTCTGGCAGCGAAAGCGGTGTTGGAAAGCATGAACAGCTCAAACCGCCCCGCCAGGCATGGTCTTTCTCAGGCCCCTTTGGCCGTTACGATCAGGCGCAGCTGCAACGCGGTTTTCAAGTCTATCGCGAGGTTTGTTCGACCTGCCATTCGCTGAAAATGATAGCTTTCCGCAACCTTTCCGATCCGGGCGGGCCGGGTTTTACTCCCGAGCAGGTCAAGGCGCTGGCGGCAAGCTATCAAATCAAGGACGGTCCCAATGACGCGGGCGAGATGTTCGACCGCCCGGGCCGGCCATCCGATTATTTTCCATGGATGTTCGCCAATCCGCAGGCCGCCGTGGCGGCGCTTGGCGCTTTACCGCCGGATATGTCCCTCCTGGCGAAAGCTCGTTCTTATGAACGCGGCTTTCCGCAGTTCCTCTTCGATCCTTTCATCCAGTATCAAGAGCAAGGTCCTGACTACATCGTTGCGCTGCTCAACGGCTACAGCAACGACAACGACCCGAACTGGAATGAATACATGCCGGGTCATAAGATCGCGATGCCAAAGCCGCTGAGCGACGGTGCCGTCGATTATACGGACGGCGCGCCAAAAACGGTGGAACAGTATTCAAAGGATGTGGCCGCGTTCCTGATGTGGACAGCGGAGCCAAAACTTGAGGAACGCAAGCAGCTTGGCTTTGGAGTCTTGCTATTCCTCGCCGCATACGCCGCGCTGCTCTACGCGACGAAGAGGAAAATTTGGGCGAAGCCGGAAGCGCATCCGAGCCCCGAGCAGCCTTTTATATAGGAGGCGCGATCGAAGAGCAGGTTGCATGAGGCACCTCTATAGCAAGGACATCGTAACCCAGCGCAAGGCACGGCTCGTTGAATCCATATCGGCGCTGAAGGAGCAAGGCATCAGGCCGAAGCTCACAGCCATTGTCTGCTCTGGCGACTCCGCGGCGCGGAGCTATGTTGCGGTCAAACGCAAGCATACGAACGAGGTCGGTGGCGCGTTCGAGGCCGTCGATCTCTCCGGCGTGCGCGACGATGACGACGACGCGCGAGCCATCAAAACCCTTTGCGCGCGCCCGGATGTCCACGGCGTAATCCTCGTCATGTCGTCCAAGCCGCAGACCGACGAGCTCGATCTCGCCAACCTCATCCCCGCGGAGAAGGACGTCGACGGCCTGTCGGCGTCGAATCTTGGAGCGCTGGTTCAGCATGGCGCGAAGCAACGCTTCACCGTGCCGGCGACGCCGCAAGCCTGCATCGTGCTCGCCTCGTCCGTGACCGAAATCGCCGGCAAACGCGTCGCTGTGATCGGGCGAGGGCGTACGGTTGGGCGGCCGCTCGCCAACATGCTCATCAGTGGCGGCGCCACCGTCACCGTCTGCCACTCGGGCACGACGGACATTGCGCGGATTTCGCGCGAGGCGGAAATCGTCTTCGTCGCGACGGGCCGTCCGAAGCGGTTCGGCAAGGAGTATTTTCGCGACGGTCAGGTCGTCATCGATGCCGGGATCGGCTTCATCGACGGTCAGCTTTCGGGCGACGTCGACAGCGCCGCCTTGACCGAACTCGATCTCACTCTCACGCCCGTTCCCGGCGGCGTAGGCCCGTTGACCTCCGTGCTGATTCTGGACAATCTCCTGCAGCTCATCAAGAACGGCAAGAATATTCGCGAGGAAATTGCACGCGCACACAGCGCATCCGAGCACGCCTCCTTTCTGCAAATCTAGCAAGGTCGAAACGGGCAGCTGAGCTATCCTCCGCGAAGCCAGGCCCAAATGCACCGCCTGCCACAGTTTCTTCAGACGGCAATTTCCCCAAAACGGCCGCTTTGGAAATCGGCTATCGCCTGCCCGATCTCATCAACCTTGTTCATGACGAACGGTCCATGCATGACCACCGGCTCGCCGATAGGCTCGCCGCTTAAGATCAATAGCGTCGTGTCACTCTCCGACTCGACCGTGACCTCTCCGCCGTATCGGTCAAACAGCACAAGCTCCGCCTCGCGAACGATGGCCTCGCCGTTGATCTTCCCTTTCCCCTTGAGCACCACCACCGCGACGGTGTGGCCATCGGTCAGGTTGAATGGCACCCTAAATCCTTGGCGCAGCCGCGTATCCCACAAATCGATTGGCGTGAAAGTATGCGCGGGGCCGCGATGGCCGTCATATTCGCCAGCAATGACTCGCACTGCACCTGCCCCACTCGGCAGGTTTACCGCCGGGATGTCCCGGTCGAGCAGGGTCTGGTAGGCAGGCGCCGCATTCTTGTCTCTCGCCGGGAGATTGACCCAGAGCTGCACCATCTCGAACGTGCCGCCCTGGCGGGTGAATGCCTGGGAATGGAACTCCTGGTGCAAAATGCCGCCCGCGGCGGTCATCCACTGCACGTCGCCAGGTCCGATAACGCCGCCTTTACCGGTGGAATCACGGTGCTCCACCTCACCCCTGTAGACGATGGTAACCGTCTCAAAGCCACGATGCGGATGGCTGCCGACGCCGCGCGGCTGGTCCGCCGGGCTAAATTCGGCCGGCCCGGCGTAGTCGAGCAGCAGGAAGGGGCTGATATTCTCGCCATGGGCTGCGTATGTGAAAAGTGAACGGACGGGAAACCCATCTCCGACCCAATGCGGCCTAGGCGCGCTGTAGACGCCGAGTATCTTTCTCATGGCATTCTCCTTGGTGTCGCGCCTGGCAGGCAATGTGCTAAGAGTTAATCCGCTTCCCCGTGATGATATCGTTCGAACAGCTTTGCTCCGCCCGCCGTGAGGCCTCGGCACGCAACGGCGAGCCGTAAAAAACGCGTTTTAAGCTAAAAGAGTTCTCTCGCCCGCTTGTTCCCGCTGTTGAGCGGCGAGCTGAAGGTCGCATCAGATCCAGCAAAGCGGGATCCCTCCGAGGATGGGTTTGCAATCGGGCGGCTGGGTCAAGCTTCTGCTGAACCCAAAGCCAAGATCAAAACTATCTGATCAGCACTACTATCTGATCAGCACTGTCTTAACCCCACCACGATCATCCCAGTGCAGCCATTCCATCTTCTCGGACTTGTTAGCGGAATCTCCGCTCAGCACGATATTGGAGGGACGAGTGTAAGGGGGCGGGATGGGGTCGCTTCTGATGATGGCAATGCCTCCCCATGGATTCGCCGGGGCCGTCATGGAAGCGAGCATGTTCCATTCGACACAGTGCAAAGCAAAGAAAACGCCGCCGTGCTTCACGGCGAGACATGTCAGAAACGTGTCCTTGAAATTTACAGATTGGACGGAATTCAGACCAATCTTTTGCGGAAAGCCAAATTTGGGTCTGTCATACACGGCAACGAAGGGAGAGAAAAATGTTCTCCCGGCAGAAGCATATTTGCCCAGGGGCGCAACGGGCAGGCGCAGGACCGCATTCGGGGCATTGCGATTGCCGTCGTTGTACCAAGGCTTACCTTCGCCATCTTTGACGGGATAGGCGCTATGCCTGCGGCGGAAGGTATCGACGGGGGGTGAGAGAGGAGTAGCTCCATACTTTGCTTCCCGCTCACAACGGACTAGAGTTTGAATAAAGCCGATCTCGATGTCGCCGCGAATAGAGGGATGCGTCGTCCCCAAGCGAAGTTCAGCTTTGATGTCGATCGGACCCAGCGGTTCGAGGATGATCTCCCGCTTGCCTCCTATTTCGCTCCATCCGAAAGCACGATCTTCCTGGCGGACTTGGACGCCGTGCACAATGTTTGTTCCCACCCGGCTGCTGATACGTAGTTGCCCCACGGTAGCATCGGACCAAGGACTGAAGTTCATGGAGCTATTATCCTAAACCGATATTCGCAGGAAGCCGCCTCCGACGACAGCCAATATGGCCGGTATTGGCAATTTTCTTAAGCGGGTTGCCGGTTCCATAGCGCGCTCGAGGCGTGCGCGAGTAGCCGCCGGGCGCCGCCTTTCTGCTAGAAAAGCCCGGCAACCTTGCCCTTTTCGTCAAGATCGATCTTGGTCGCGGCCGGCACTTTCGGCAGGCCTGGCATCGTCATGATCTCACCGCAGACCATGACGATAAATTCCGCGCCGGCGGCAAGCCGGACTTCGCGGATATTGATCTCATGATCGGTTGGCGCGCCGCGCAAGCCCGCGTCGGTCGAAAACGAATATTGGGTTTTGGCGATGCAAACGGGATAGTGGCCGTAGCCGCCGTCTTGCAGCTTTTTGATCTGCCCGCGAATTTTGGAATCGGCGGTGACCGCGCGAGCGCCGTAGAGTTTCGTGGCGATGGCCGTCACCTTTTCCCACAGCGTCGCCTCGTCTTCATAAACAAATTGGAAAGCGGCGGGCACCTTGTCGAGCATGTCGACGACGGTGTGCGCCAGCTCCTCGGCGCCCTTGCCGCCCTCCGCCCAGTGCCGGCACACGACGATCGGCGCTTCATGATGCGCCATTTTCTTTTTCAAAAGCTCGATCTCGGCATCGGTGTCGAAGGTGAAATGGTTGATCGCGACGATACACGGCAAGCCATAGTGAATCCGGATATTGTTGACGTGGCGCTCGAGATTGGCGACTCCCCTGGCCAACGCATCCAGGTTTTCGGTGTTCAGTTCTTTGAGCTCCGCGCCGCCGTGGTATTTGAGGGCACGGATCGTTGCCACGATGACCACGGCGTGCGGACGCAGGCCTGATTTGCGGCATTTGATGTCGACGAATTTTTCGGCACCAAGGTCGGCGCCGAACCCGGCCTCAGTCACCACATAGTCCGACAGTTTCAAAGCCGTCTTCGTTGCGAGAACGGAATTGCAACCGTGCGCGATGTTCGCAAAAGGTCCGCCATGAATGAAGGCGGGATTATTTTCGAGCGTCTGCACGAGATTAGGCTTTAGCGCGTCCTTCAAAAGCACCGCCATAGCGCCATGGGCGTTCAGATCGGCCGCATGGATGGGCTTTTGGTCGCGCGTATAGCCAATCACGATCCGGCCAAGCCGATCCTTCAGATCCTTGATCGACGTGGCAAGACAGAAGATCGCCATGATTTCCGACGCGACGACGATATCAAATCCATCCTCGCGCGGAAAACCATTGCCAACACCGCCTAGGCCGATAGTGATCTGGCGTAGCGCGCGATCATTCATATCAATGACGCGCTTCCACCCGATCCGCCGCACATCGATGCCCAATTCATTGCCGTGATGAATGTGATTATCGATCATGGCGGAGAGGAGATTATGGGCGAGAGCGATCGCGCTAAAGTCGCCGGTAAAATGCAGATTAATATCTTCCATCGGCACGACTTGCGCGTAGCCGCCACCGGCAGCGCCGCCCTTCATGCCAAAAACGGGACCAAGCGAAGGCTCGCGAAGGCAGATGGAAGTTTTTTTTCCGATCAGGTTGAGTGCGTCACCAAGACCAACCGTCGTCGTTGTCTTACCTTCTCCGGCCGGTGTCGGACTGATCGCGGTGACAAGAATGAGTTTACCATCTGGCCGGTCTTTGAGACTATCGATATAGTCGAGCGATATTTTAGCCTTGTACCAGCCATATGGATCGAGATGCTCGTCGCCGATCCCTAGCTTCTCACGTGCGACGTCACTGATGCGGCGCATATGCGCTTGCTGGGCAATTTCGATGTCGGACGGCATGGTCCCTCCCGCCACATTTTGGATTTAAGCTTCGACGACGTTCCGTGGGGTGCCCGCCACGAAGGCCTCGATATTGTCGATCAGCTGATCCGCGAGGATCTGCATGGCCTCGCGGCTTGCCCAGGCGACATGCGGTGTAATGATGAAATTCGGAAGGCGCAGATCGAGGAGAATATTGCCCTGCTTCGGTGGCTCGACCGTGAGCACATCAAACCCCGCGCCGCCGATGGTTTTGTTTGTCAGCGCTTCCGCCAGCGCGGCCTCATCGACAAGACCGCCGCGGCCCGTGTTGATGAGGATGGCATCTTCCTTCATGAGCCCCAATTCACGCCGCCCAATCATATTCTTCGTCTCTGGGGTCAGCGGCAGATGAAGGGTAATGATGTCGCTTTCCCGCAGGAGTGTCTCGAAATCCGTCAAGCCTGGTTGCGGAATAACATCATAAGCAAGGATCTTCTGACCAAAGGCGCTGGCGATGCGCGCCACCGCTTTGCCAATCGCGCCATAGCCGACAATGCCGACCGTCGAACCTGTCATGTCGCGAATTGGATGGTCAAAGAAACAAAACTGGTCACATTGCTGCCAGCGGCCAGCACGCACATCGTCCCGATAAGCAAGGAGGTTACGCCGCAGAGCAAAGGCTAAAGCGAACACATGCTCTGGAACGGTATTGAACGCGTAATTGCGGATATTCGAAACAATGATCCCATGTGCCTTGCAGTAAGCCTTATCGACAACATCCGTGCCAGTGGCGGCAACGGCGATCATCTTGAGGGCGGGAAGCTTGGCAAGAGAAGCTTCGCGCATTGGGACCTTATTGATGATGGCGATACTCGTGTCTTTCAGCCGATCGACAGCCTCATCCGCCGAAGTCACCTCATATTCTTTGTAGCTATGAGGAAAATTTGGCCTGCGCAGCTTAGCTTCGAGTGTCGAGCGATCGAGAAAAACGATTGAATGCTGCACGTCGTGCTCTTTCTTGTATTCAATGACTCACTGGCCCAACCTTGCCCCTCAGAGTTTCAGGCACTCTCACGGCGGCTCAGACCTTACCCCGCCACAAATGTCTCTTGAGGACACGGCCAAAGCACATAAAGGCGAGGGACGCCGGCGAGAGGATCAGCCGCGGCATCCCTTGCATGGATCAGTCGTTGAGAACGCCCTCGGGATGCAGTTGAGCAAAATGCTCCTGTTCGGACGGCTTCTTTTCTTTCGCCATGATGGTCGAGCGGAAATAATCCTGCGCCGCGGCAACACCACTGCCGAGTTTGATGTCAATACCAACATCGCGCATCGCCATTTCGGCACCGGCCAGGGCACCAAGCACCATCAAATCATTAAGATCGCCAAGGTGACCAATCCGGAAGACTTTTCCAGCGACCTGGGACAGGCCAGCGCCAAGCGAAAGATCATATCGCCGGAAGGCTGCGTCGATCACGTCAGCGCCGTTGAAGCCGGGTGGAACAACGATCGCGGTGACGGTATCGGAGTACCATTTCGGCTCCTTGGCGCAAGGGTGCAGCCCCCACGCCTTTACAGCCGCGCGCACGCCGCTGGCGAGCACGTGATGGCGCTCAAAGACCCGCTCGAGTTTCTCTTCGAATAATATGCGGAGCGCTTCGCGAAGGCCATAGAGCATCGGCAAGGCCGGCGTATAAGGGAAGTAGCCCGTCGCGTTGGCTTTCATCATATCGCCGAAGTCGAAATAAACGCGTTTCAACCCCGCGGTTTTATAGGCCGCCAGAGCACGCTGGCTGGCGCAGACGATGCCAAGGCCCGCCGGAAGCATCAAACCTTTCTGCGAGCCCGCAACGGCAAGATCGACCCGCCAATCATCCTGGCGGAAATCAATGCTTCCGATAGAGCTGACGCCATCGACGTAAAGCAACGCCGGATGGCCGGCGGCATCCATCGCCTTACGGACGGCGGCAATGTCGCTCGTCACGCCCGTCGCCGTTTCGTTCTGGACCGCCAGGACGCCTTTGATTTGATGGCTCTTGTCGGCGCGCAGCACAGCCTCGACTTTGTCGGGCTTGACCCCCGTGCCCCATTCTTCTTCCAAGATTTGCACATCGAGGCCAAGCCGCTGCGCGAGGTCGATCCACAAGTGGCTGAACTGGCCAAACCGTGAGGCGAGAACTTTATCCCCGGGAGACAATGTATTGCAAAGCGCCGCTTCCCAGCCGCCCGTTCCGGACGAAGGAAAGATGAAAACCTGCCCTTCGGCGGTTTTGAAAACTTTTTTCAAATCACGAAAGAGAGGAAGCGTCAGTTCAGGGAATTTCGAAGAGCGATGGTCCTCCATCGCCACCAGCATAGCCCGGGTTACGCGATCAGGAACATTTGTTGGTCCTGGTACAAACAGAAAGTGGCGTCCCGGCATAGTGCTTCTCCCTTAGTTTTATGCGAAGGATACTCTTAACAAAACCACTGCCTCAAGCGCAACTGGCTTAGTCGCGTCAGGGTTTTTTCACGTTGAATGGGCAAGACTAGACTGCTCCAATCAGGCACGGCCCGCTTAAGCCAACGGTTCCGGCTTGCAGCGTTCAAGGACGAGAATTGCGCGGAAATCATTGACATTCGTCAAGGTAGGCCCGGTCACGACCAGGTCGCCGAGCGCCGAGAAAAAACCGTATCCGTCGTTGTTAGCGAGCATCGCCTTGGCAGACAAGCCCGCTTTCGCGGCCCGCGCCAGTGTATCTGGACCAAGAAGCGCCCCGGCATTGTCTTCGGTGCCGTCGATTCCATCCGTATCACCAGCGAAAGCATAAACGCCAAAAAGCCCATCGAGAGCCACGGCAAGCGCAAGCAGAAATTCTGCATTGCGGCCGCCGCGCCCTCCTCCCCGCACGGTGACTGTCGTCTCCCCGCCAGAAATGATGACGCAAGGCGGAACCTCGGGCTGGCCATGGTGAAAGGCTTGGCGTGCGATCGCCGCATGCACGAGCGCGACGTCACGCGCCTCGCCCTCGATGTCGTTGGCGAGGATCATCGGAGCGATGCCAGCCTTGCCGGCAACTTTTGCCGCAGCCTCCAACGACTTTTGTGGTGTCGCGATCATCACATTGGAGACGTTCCTCAACCGCGGATCGCCCGGTTTCACCGTTTCCGCGTCGCGCGAGTTCAGATGAGCGGCGACATGGTCGGGTATAGCGATCTCGTATTTCCGCAAAATTGCGGCCGCATCGGCGCACGTCGTCATGTCGGCGACGGTAGGTCCCGAGGCGATCACGCAGGGGTCATCGCCAGGCACATCGGAAATCATCAAGGTCACGACGCGCGCGGGCGCGGCTTCGGCGGCAAGCCTGCCCCCCTTTATCGCCGAGAGATGACGGCGAACGCAATTCATCTCGGCAATCGTCGCGCCGCTTTTCAAGAGAGCCTTATTTATCGCCTGCTTATCGGCAAGGGTAACCTTTCCGGAAGGCAGCGCCAAAAGCGCCGAACCACCGCCCGAGATGAGGCACAAGACAAGGTCATCGGCGGTCAGATCTTGCACCATCTTGAGGATTCGCCCCGCCGCCGCTTGCCCTGCGGCGTCGGGAACGGGATGGCTTGCCTCGACGACCTCGATCTGCTTGCAAGAAGTCCCATGGCCATAGCGCGTCACGACCAAGCCTTCGAGCGGCCCTTGCCAATGGTCTTCGACAGCCCTCGCCATAGCACCGCCAGCTTTGCCGGCGCCAACAACGATCGTGCGGCCCTTCGGCGGCGGCGGCAGATAAGGCGCCAAACATTTGGACGGCAGGGCGGCATCGACGGCCGCGTCGAACATCTCGCGAAGTAGCCTTCGCGGGTTATCAATCGGCGGTAACCCGCTGGATTGAGGGCTTACGCCGGAAAATGAATTGGGCGATACTGTCATCGCATCAATCGTTAGTGAGGAGGCCTACTGGCTTGCGGAAAGCCTTACCTTGAAAATCCGGCAATTGGCAACTGGCGGAGCCTGTTGGGTGAGGTTTCGCGCCGGTATCCATCAACTGGCAATAATACTTTTCGTGTTCGCCGCGACGCAGCGCCGCACCAAGATCTAAAGTTGGATTCTTTACAAAGTGAGAGCGCTTAGGGGCCGTTGCGCCACCCTTGACTTGCTCGTTTCACCGCAAAGTGAGGGTTGCTAAGCGAAAAATTTCGCAATAAGCGTTGATGACGAACTGCGTTGTGGCCAACGTCCCGGGCGCGTCTGCAAAGAGGAACGTACCGCTACGAGATCAGGAAATCGCCTCAGTGGGACAGGGAGGGGAATTTGGACATTCACGAGTATCAGGCCAAGGAGCTTTTGGCGAATTTCGGTGTCGCGGTACCGCATGGGGCCGTCGCCTATAGCCCAGACCAGGCGGTTTATTGCGCGACCGAGCTTGGTGGCTGGCACTGGGCCGTGAAAGCCCAAATCCACTCCGGCGGCCGCGGCAAGGCAGGCGGTGTCAAGCTCTGCAAAACTTACAATGAAGTGCGCGCCGCGGCGCAAGAAATGCTCGGCAAAACACTCGTGACCAACCAGACTGGCCCTGAGGGCAAGGTCGTCCAGAGAGTGTATATTGAGGTGGCCGAACCCTTCGAGCGGGAAATTTACCTCGGCTTTGTGCTCGACCGGAAAGTCGAGCGGGTGAGGATCATCGCCTCCCGCTTTGGCGGCATGGAAATAGAAGAGATTGCCAAGGAGCATCCCGAAGAAATTTTACAAGTCGTCGTCGAGCCTGCCGTGGGTTTGCAATCCTTTGAAGCGCGCGAAATCGCCTTTGGTCTCGGTCTCACCTTGAAGCAGGTCAGCCGGGCAACGCAAAGTATCCTCGGCTGCTACCGGGCTTTCCGCGATCTCGACGCGACAATGGTTGAGATCAATCCGCTTGTCATCACCAAGGACGATCGTGTTCTCGCCCTCGATGCGAAAATGTCGTTTGATGATAACGCGCTGTTCCGGCGGCATAATATCGCGGATATGCGCGACCACTCGCAGGAAGATCCGCGCGAAGTGCAAGCAGCGGAACATAATCTCAATTATGTCGGCCTCGACGGCAATATTGGCTGTATCGTCAATGGCGCGGGTCTCGCCATGGCGACGATGGATACGATCAAATACGCCGGCGGCAGCCCCGCGAATTTCCTTGACGTCGGCGGTGGTGCCTCGCCGGAGCGAGTGGCCGCGGCGTTCCGCCTCGTGTTGTCAGATCGCAATGTCCGGGCAATCCTCGTCAACGTGTTCGCCGGCATCAACCGTTGCGACTGGGTCGCCGAAGGTGTCGTCAAAGCGTGCAGGGAACTTAATGTCGATGTGCCTTTGGTGGTCCGCCTTTCAGGGACAAACGTCGAGGCGGGACGGGCCATCATCGCGAAGAGTGGATTGCCGATTATCTCGGCCGACACGCTCGCTGATGCGGCTAAAGCAGCGGTCGACGCCGCCGCAACGGCGCCGAAACGGGAAGCCCGCACGGCTTAACTTCGTTGAGAGGCGCGTGCATTCCCGCCCCTCGCCCTCGCCTAGCGCTTGAGCAAGGCGCTCATATTGTGTTCCCGCGGTGAAGGGCTCCTGCCCACCGTTTTTTCGAGGAAAGTCCGTACCCATGAGCATTCTTATCGATGAAACAAGCCGGGTTATCGTTCAAGGATTTACCGGAGACAAGGGGACCTTTCACGCCAAGGAAATGATTGCCTATGGCACGAAGGTCGTCGGCGGCGTAACGCCAGGCAAGGGCGGCACGACCCATCTCGGTTTGCCTGTGTTCAACACCGTTAAGGAAGCCGTCAAGCAAACGGGCGCGACGCACAGCATCACCTTCGTCGCCCCGGCTTTCTGCGCCGACGCGATCATGGAAGCCGCGGACGCCGGGATCAAACTCGTCTGCTCGATCACCGACGGAATTCCCGCGCAGGACATGATGCGCGTGAAGCGCTATCTTTTGCGTTATCAGCGTGATCACCGCACGATGATGGTCGGTCCGAACTGCGCCGGCATTATTAGCCCCGGTAAGGCGATGCTCGGCATCATGCCCGGCCACATCTATAAACAAGGTTCCGTCGGCATCGTTTCCCGCTCGGGCACGCTCGGCTACGAGGCGGCCGCCCAGATGAAAGCGCTTGGAATCGGTGTGACAACGAGCGTTGGCATCGGCGGCGACCCGATTAATGGCAGCTCATTTCTCGACCATCTGGTGCTGTTCGAGCGCGACCCAGAAACCAAGGCGGTCATGATGATCGGCGAGATTGGCGGTCCGCAAGAAGCCGAGGCCGCGGCATGGATCAAGAGCCATATGACGAAACCTGTCGTCGGCTATGTCGCGGGCCTGACAGCCCCGAAGGGCCGGCGCATGGGGCATGCCGGTGCCATCATCTCGGCGAGTGGCGATAGCGCCGCCGAAAAGGCGGAAATCATGAAATCCTACGGCCTGACCGTCGCGCCAACGCCAAGCGAGCTCGGCTCGACCATGGCCAAAGTTCTCGCATAGGAAGCCGAGGGCGCACGCCCTCCGTGGCCTAGCGCCGGCATTGGATGAGTGACGCGGCCCAAAACCTTGGATAATTGCGATCAAGCTCGGCCGGGCGGAGACGGTCCATGAAGGAGTTTAGAGTTGGCCGGCAAGGGTTTGAGATAGGCAACGCGCCGGGCAGCATACAGGCTGCCCTCGATGGCGAGGAAACGGCCGATCTTCTTTTCGAGTTGCTCGCGGAAGTAGTGCATGCCGAGCACCCAGAAGTCGCGGCAATTCTGCGCGGAAAATCCGAGCCTGGTGAACTTGCCCAGGATGTGCTTGCGAAAGTTTTTCAAGCACATGGAATCTGGTTTCAACTTCTCGCGATTGTCGAACAGCACACGGCGATGAGGCTGCGCCGCCAAACGGAGCGGGTGCGCGGCGAGGCGCACGTCCAAGGAACATTCGCCAGTGTCATCGCCGAACCAGGCAACTCCAACATCGGCAAAAAGCAGCTTCCTCGCTTGGTCTCATCGACACGGGTGAGGCCTGTCATAACGGCGCATCCTACCGAAGCAAAGCGCGTCACTGTCCTGGAAAACCACCGCCGCATTTACCGGCTCCTCGTCGATCTTGAACAACCGCGATGGACGGCACGCGAGCGGGCTGGAATCATCGATAAATTGCGCGATGAGATTGCCGTGCTCTGGATGACGGGCGAGCTGCGCCTTGAAAAGCCGACGGTCGAACAGGAGGTGGCTTGGGGGCTGCACTTTTTTCAAGAAACGCTTTTTGATGGCGTCCCCGAGCTTTTGAAAAAACTCGATCACTCTCTCGAGCAATTCTACTCTGACGAGCCGCCGCCTCTAACGCAGTATTTCCAGTTCGGCTCCTGGATAGGCGGTGATCGCGACGGCAATCCCTTCGTCACCAACGATGTCACGCGCCGCGCCCTTAAGCAAAATGCGTTGGCGAGTCTCCGGCACTACGAGCAGCGCCTCCTCTTTCTGCTGCAAATGCTCTCGATCGCCGAACGCGCGTTACCTCCTTCGCCCGCCTTCAAGGAGGCGTTGGCGGCCGCCCTCGCCAATCCAGAATGCGCGCGTGCCGGGCAACGCAATGCGGGCGAGCCTTACCGCCAATTCATGGCTTGCATGCTGCGGCGGTTGCAGCTTGCCATCGATCGCATCGAAGGCGGCCATGCCTTCGGCGCCGTTGGCTATCCATCCGCGGATGAGTTTCTTGCCGACCTTCGCGTGCTCGAGACCGCCCTGGCGGAAGGGAGCGGGGAAGCGCTCGCTAAAGATCTCGTTCGCCCTTTACGATGGGCCGTTGAAATCTTCCGCTTCCGGACAGTCCGCCTCGATTTGCGCGACAATAGCACGCGTCTGACTGGCGCTTTGCAAGCGCTCTGGCGGGCGAGAGCCGGCCAAAGCGAGGGCGAGCCCCCAGATCCCGCGTCGCCGGAATGGAAAGACTGGATCATCGCCGAGCTTTCCCGGCCGCTGCCGGATAAGCGGCCGCCGCTCGATCTTCCTCCCGATGCCCTTGAGACAATTGGCATGTTTGCGCTGGCGAGCGACCGGGACAAGGCTTTCGACCGCGAGGCTTTCGGTTGTTTTATCCTCAGCATGACGCGGTCCGCCGCCGACGTTCTCGGCGTCTATCTCCTTGCTAAGGAAGCCGGCCTCTTCCATGACAAGACAGGCATCGAGACCTGCACCCTGCCGATCGTGCCACTGTTTGAGACTATCGCCGATCTCCGCGCCGCGCCCATCATCATGCGCGAGCTCTTGTCGGTCCCGGTCGTCAGGCGCAGCACCAGGGCCCAAGGCGGCGTGCAGGAAGTCATGATCGGTTATTCGGATTCGAACAAAGACGGAGGGTTTCTCTCCTCCAACTGGGAATTGGCGAAGGCGCAGGCGCGGCTTTCGAAAACAGGCGCCGAAAGCGGAATTCCAATTACTTTCTTCCACGGACGCGGCGGCTCCGTCAGCCGTGGTGGCGTCCCGGCGGCGCAGGCTATCGCGGCGCAGCCATTGGGCTCGATCAATGGCCGGTTTCGTGTCACCGAGCAGGGCGAGGTCGTCTCCTATAAATATGCCAATCGTGGCACCGCGGCTTATCAAATGGAGGTGCTCGCCAGCTCCGTCCTTCAGCATGCTCTTGAGTCGGAGCGGCGGGAGGTGCCCGCTTCAAGAGCGGAGTTCGATGAAGCGATGGAGGCGCTGTCCGGCGCCGCCTATGCCGCTTATGCGGGATTTATCAATCATCCCGATCTGCTGACCTATTTCCAAGCGGCAAGCCCGCTCGAGGAAATCTCGCTTCTCAACATCGGATCGCGCCCGGCCCGCCGCTTTGGCGCCCGTTCGCTGGCCGATCTTCGGGCGATCCCGTTTGTCTTCGCCTGGTCGCAAAACCGCCACGCCGTCACTGGTTGGTACGGCGTTGGCAGCGGTATCGCGAATTTTATCGCTGTGAGAAAGGAACGCGGCGAGGCGCTGTTACGCCGCATGTTCACGGAGTCCCGCCTGTTCAGGCTTGTGATGGGCGAGGTCGAAAAGACGCTTTGCCTCGTTGATTTGAAAATCGCCCGCGAATACGCGAGCCTCGTCACCGATGCCACCAAGCGCGACGCAATTTTCACCTTCATCGAAGAAGAACTAAAATTAACATGCGAGATGATTTTGAGGGTCACGCAAGAGCGTGAGATCGGCGAGAGGTTTCCTGCTTACAGGGCGAGGCTGGCGCATCGCCTGCCGACGATCAATCAAGTGAACCGCCACCAGGTCGAGCTGCTGCGCCGCTTCCGCGCGTGCGAAACGGAGGCAGCCATGGAGGCCTATAAATCAAATCTGTTGCTGTCGATCAATTGTATTGCTAGCGGTCTAGGCTCGACGGGCTAAGCAGGTAGAAGCCTGCGTAAGGGAGGAATTAGGCATGAGCTTCACAATCATTGAGCAGGCGACTCCGCGGCTGCACCGCTCCGAGCTTGCCGTCCCGGGATCAAACCCAGGCTTATTCGAAAAAGCGGCCCAATCCGCCGCCGATATTATTTTCCTCGATTGCGAGGACGCTGTCGCGCCCGATGATAAGGAGCAGGCGCGCAAAAACATCGTCGCTGCTTTGAACGATATCAACTGGGGCGCCAAGACGATGATGGTGCGCGTCAACGGGCTTGATACGCATTACATGTACCGGGATGTCGTCGATATCGTCGAGGCGTGCCCGCGTCTTGACATGATCCTCATCCCCAAGGCGGGCGTCGCCGCCGACGTCTACGCCGTCGATATGCTGGTCACGCAAATCGAAACCGCCAAGAAGCGCGATAAGCGGATCGGCTTTGAAGTTCTCATCGAGACGGCGCTCGGCATGGCGAATGTCGAAGCCATCGCCCAGTCGAGCCGGCGCCTCGAAGCCATGTCCTTTGGCGTCGCCGACTACGCCGCGTCAACGCGCGCGCGAACGACCGTCATCGGCGGCGTCAATCCCGACTACGGTGTGCTCGCCGATAAGGATAGCTCGGGCAACCGCGCCTATTATTGGGCCGATCAGTGGCACGCGGCGCAGACCCGCATGATGGTGGCCTGCCGTGCCTATGGCCTACGGCCAATCGATGGTCCCTTCGGCGATTTCGGCGATCCCGATGGCTACATCGCCGCGGCCCGGCGGGCCGCCGTGCTGGGATATGAGGGGAAATGGGCGATTCATCCCTCGCAAATCGAGCTCGCCAATCAAGTATTTACTCCCTCCGAAGCGGAGGTGAAGAAGGCGCGCCGCATCGTCGATGCGATGGCGGAAGCGGCCAAGGCTGGCAAGGGCGCCGTCTCCCTCGACGGGCGATTGATCGATATCGCCAGCATTCGAATGGCCGAGGCGCTCCTGAAAAAGGCAGTGGTGGCGGGCGTGGCTTGAGGCGAAGGCGCTTCCCTAAAGGCAGCTTTTCGGTGATGTGGGGAGGCGCTGGAGGGAACTTTCCAGCGGCCTCTCGATAGATTAATTTTCGACCGCGGAGTCGCTTCATGTCATGCGGAACCGCATTGGTTGTTGGCGTGGGCGCCGAAGCAGGACTTGGCGCGAGCCTCGCCCGCCGTTTTGCGCAAGAAGGGTTTTGCGTTTTTATCTCGGGCCGGACGGCGCGGCGCCTCGATGCGGTTGCCGCCGCGATTAGAAGGACGGGCGGCCGCGCCGAGCCCGTCGTCGCGGACGCAACAAAAGAAGATCAGGTTTCGGCGCTCTTCGATAAAGCCTCGGCAGAAGGGGGCCTTGAATTCGTGGTCTATAATGCTGGCGGCTTTCTCGCAAAACCCATTCTCGAGCTTACAGGGGGCAAATTCGAGGCCACGTGGCGTCAAAACGCTTATGCTGGCTTTCTCGTCGGTCGGGAAGCGATCCGCCGGATGCTCCCACAGGCAAGAGGAACGGTGATTTTTACGGGAGCCACCGCATCACTCCGCGCGAAACCTCCGTTCACGGCCTTTGCGGCCGCCAAGGCCGCTTTACGCTCCGTGGCGCAAGGTCTTGCACGGGAATTTGGACCGCACGGAATCCACGTCGCCCATGTGGTCGTCGACGGTGTGATCGAGGGAGAGCGGGCGCGCCAGTCTTTTGCCGGATTTTCCGCCGCCCAAGAAAGCGGCGAGCTGATCGACCCGGACGCGATCGCCGAAACCTATCTCGCCGTGCATCGCCAGCCAAGAAGCGCCTGGACTCATGAGCTTGATCTGCGGCCTTTCAAAGAACCTTTTTGAACGGTAAGCGCAAGTGTTCTCATTGGCTTTGCCGCGGGACGCGCTAAGCGCGAGAGGCATCGCTGTCTACGGCACGTTATCGCGGCCCACCGAGTTAAACACCAAATGAATACGAAGTTCGGGGGCCATTCAGCACACTCGAGTTACATTGCGTTCTGCCATACAAAATAGGAGTTCGCCATGAACACGACCGTCAAAAGAATTGCCCTTGTTGCCGCTCTCGGGCTCGGCTCTGCGATATCGATGGAAGCGAGTGCTTCCGCCATGTCCGCCATCGATCCTGGTGTCGTGACCGCTTCCGGAACAGCCGCAACAATTGAGGAAGCGCGATGGGTGTGCGGCCCCTATCGGTGCTGGTGGCGTCCAACACCATATTGGGCGCCGCTCCACTACTACGGGCCGGGTTGGGGCTGGCACCGTTGGCATCGCTGGCATCCCGGCTGGTGGTAACGAGTGGCAGGGGAAGGGTGGCCCACGCTTTGGCGGCTGCCTTAGGGCGTTCCTTCCCCCTTTTGCCCGAGGCTCGCCACTGTCTGTGAATGAACCAGCCGGGCGGCGCCGGAAGTTAATTCGACCTCAAAAGGTTTAGCAGGGAGGCGCCATATTTCGTCTTCGCGAGTTTTAGCGCGACGCCTTGAAAATCCTCCTTCGTGATCCATTCGTTGAGATAGGCGATTTCTTCTGGCGCGGCGATCAGCTGGCCCTGGCGATTTTGCAAAACGCGCACGAACTCCGCCGCTTCCATCAATGAGTCGTGTGTTCCCGCGTCAAACCAGGCGAAGCCGCGCCCCAGTGTTTCGAGTTTGAGCCGCTTCTCTTTGATGTAAAGGTTGTTGAGGTCAGTGATCTCCAGTTCGCCGCGCGCTGATGGTTTTAACATGCGGACCAAATCGACGACATCCGTGTCATAAAAGTAAATTCCAATCGCCGCCCAGTTCGATTTCGGTTTTTGCGGTTTTTCCTCGATGGAAAGAACATCACCATCTTTATTGAATTCGATCACGCCATAGCGCTCGGGTTCATCAACCGAATAGCCAAAGATAGTGGCGCATCCGCTCGATGCATTGGCCCGCCGCAATGTTTCCGAAAGACCATGGCCGTAGAGAAGGTTGTCCCCCAGGATGAGGCAAGCCGGCTGCCCTTGCAGGAAATGCGCGCCAATGAGAAAAGCCTGCGCTAGCCCATCGGGGGAAGGCTGCACCGCGTATTCGAGTTTGATCCCCCATTGGCTGCCATCAGCTAGAAGATTTTTGAAGGCGGCTTGATCGTGCGGAGTCGTGATAATGAGGATCTCTCTGATGCCGGCAAGCATGAGCGCCGACAGCGGATAGTAGATCATCGGCTTATCGTAAACAGGCAGCAGCTGCTTCGACGTGACAAGCGTCAGCGGGTGCAAGCGCGTGCCTGAACCACCCGCCAGAATGATCCCTTTCCGCATGATACTACCTTCCCTCTAGGCCTCGCCCGGCCCGTGGATTGCGGGGCGCTAGGCCACAATACCGAGGCGCTCGCCGCGATAGACCCCGGACCGGATGCGTTCCCACCAATTGCGGTTTTCGAGATACCATTCGACGGTTTTGCGAAGTCCCGAGTCGAAAGTCTCAAGCGGCTTCCAGCCGAGCTCGCGCGCGATCTTGCTTGGATCGATGGCGTAACGCAGATCATGGCCGGGCCGATCTGTGACAAAATTGATGAGATCGGCATGCCGCTGGATTTTCGCATTCGGTGCAAGCTCATCGATGAGATCACAGACGGCGCGCACCACTTCGAGATTGCTCTTCTCGTTATGACCGCCAATGCAATAAGATTCGCCGAGCTTGCCGTGCATGGCGACAGTAAGAAGCGCGCGCGCGTGGTCCTCGACGAAGAGCCAGTCACGGATATTGGCGCCCGTGCCGTACACAGGGAGCGGCTGGCCTTCGAGCGCGTTGATTATCGTTAAAGGAATAAGTTTTTCGGGGAAATGGTAAGGACCGTAATTGTTCGAGCAATTGCTGACAACCACCGGCAAGCCATAGGTATGAAACCAGGCGTTGACGAGATGGTCCGAGGAAGCTTTTGAAGCCGAATAAGGCGAGTTTGGGCTATAGGGCGTCTTCTCGCTAAAAAATCCCCGCGGCCCAAGCGAGCCAAAGACCTCATCCGTTGAGATATGGTGAAAGCGAAAGGCGCTGCGTTGCGGTTCGGGGAGACGCCGCCAGTAATCAAGCGCGGTTTGCAGCAGCACGAATGTTCCCACCACATTCGTTTGAATAAAATCCGCCGGGCCATCAATCGACCTATCGACGTGACTTTCCGCCGCAAGATGCATCACGACCTCCGGCCGGAAGGCCACGAACGCTTCTTTCATGCGTGGTGTGTCGGCGATGTCAGCGCGGATAAAGGCGTAGCGTGGATCACCGGCCACCGGCGCCAAGGAGTCGAGATTGCCCGCGTAGGTTAGCTTATCGACAACGAGGACCTGATGGGGCGTATGGGAGATGAGCTCGCGCGCCACGGCGGAGCCAATGAATCCGGCGCCTCCGGTAACGAGGATGCGCTTCTTTTCTCCGAGAGCAGAGGTCAATCGAGATCCGCCTTTATTAATTAAACGGGGAATTGAAATCTTTGAAAAAACCAAGATTTGTATCTTTATTGGACAAAATAGCCGAATCCGCATCGATCGGCCAGTCGATATTGATCGCGGGGTCGTTCCAGATGAGCCCGCTATCGCATTCGGGTGAGTAGAACGCATCGACTTTGTAGGCGACCTCCACATCATCTTCGAGGGAACAAAATCCGTGCGCGAAGCCACGGGGAATAAATAATTGCTCGCCACCATCGGCGGTGAGGATCTGGCCAATCCAATGGCCAAGGGTCGGGGAGGCCCGGCGCAGGTCGACCGCGACATCGAAAATCCGCCCGTGCAACGCCCTTACAAGCTTTGCCTGAGCAAATGGAGGATATTGGAAGTGAAGCCCCCGGACGGTTCCGGCTTTACTCGAATAGGACTGATTGTCTTGGACAAATTCGGCTTTTATGCCAGCGTCAGAAAAACGGCGTCGATTATAGATTTCCGCGAAATAGCCGCGCGCGTCGGAAAAGCGGCGCGGCTTTATGAGAAATACGCCTTCGAGGGCTAATGGCGTTATCTCCATTCATTCCCCGATATCTGAAGCCGGCGGAGTTCAGCTCTTACAAGAGCATTCGCCAGCCTCCACCGGCGGCGCCTACTCGAAAAATTCCTGCGGGCACCCGCGAGGGCGGGCGGCTTCACGGCCATATCTACAACAGCTTTTCTTACGTAAGGCTTATTGGCCACGCAAGTATTGCCCGCTGGCCTCGCCTGATATTGGCTCTCTCACATGCCTGCCGCCGCTACGACCGTATCGCCTTGCGATTCCGGGGCCGCCGCTGCGAAAGCCGGCAAGGACCGCGCCGCGGCATCGGCGTCAGCGATCCTCGGATAATGTGCCAGATTAAGGCCGACCCGGCGCGCATTATAGACTTGCGGCACGAGGAAAATATCAGCGAGAGTGATTTCGTCGCCGACGGCGTGCTGACCGGCCGTATCGGCAAGGCGTGCTTCAACGGCGTCAAAGCCGATGGCGATCCAGTGTCGCATCCAGGCGACGCGAGCGACGGGCGAAGCGCCAAAATCGGCCGTTAACTTTTCCAAGACGCGCAGATTGTTCACGGGATGGATATCGCAGGCAATTGTATAGGCAATCTCGCGGCATAAGCCCCTTCGCCTTTCGTCCTTTGGGAGAAAGGGCGGGCTCGGATATTTCCCGTCGAGATAGTCGATGATGGCGAGGGATTGGGCAAGCGTAAAGCCGTCCCGTTCCCGCCATAGCGGGACGAGGCTAGCCGGGTTAAGGCTGTGAAAATCCGGCTGCAGTTGCTCCCCCGACAGCAGATCGACCGGGATGTGCCGTGCCTTGACACCCTTAAGGTTGAGCGCGATCCGCACGCGGTAGGCGGCGCTCGACCGCCAGTACCCATAGAGACACGGCTCACCCTCTGTGTTCATAGCGTTCAACCGTCTGTTCAATCGCGCCGAAAATCGATTGGCCGGCCGCCGTTTTCATTTCGATACGAACCGTGTCGCCAAACCGTAAAAAAGGCGTTACCGGCGAGCCGAAGCGAAGGGCTTCCACCATTCGCGCCTCGATCAGGCACGAGTAGCCGACCCCACCCTCTTTGATGGGGAGGGCTGGGCTGCCATCGGCTTCCTTGTTCGACACCGTGCCAGAACCAAGGATCGTCCCCGGCCCCAGGATTCGCGTGCGCGCCGCGTGACTGAGAAGCTGAGGAAAATCGAAGTGCATCCCCTCGCCGGCATTTGCCCGGCCAAATGGCTGGCCATTAAGATACATAGATAGAGGAAGATGAAGGCGCCCGCCATCCCACGCGGCGCCGAGCTCATCGGGTGTGACCGCGACCGGCGAAAAGGCCGAGGACGGTTTCGACTGGAAGAAGCCGAACCCTTTTGCGAGTTCGGCGGGAATAAGATTGCGCAATGAAACATCATTGGCAAGTAAGATGAGAGCGATCGCTTCGCCCGTCTCGTTAGCGCGCGCGCCCATAAAGATTTCGGAGGTGATCACGGCAACTTCGGCTTCGAAGTCGATCCCTAGATCCTCATCCGGCATTTTGATCGGAGCTCGCGGGGGTAGAAACGTGTCCGAGCCGCCTTGATAGAGAAGTGGGTCTCTCCATAGCTCGGGCGGCATCGCCGCGCCGCGCGCCTTGCGGACGAGTTCGACATGACTCAAGTAAGCAGAGCCGTCGACCCATTGGTAAGCGCGGGGAAGGGGCGAAAGCGCCTCATGCTCGCGAAAACGGGTACGGGGAACAGCGCCCGCATCGAGGGCTTGCGCCAGCATTTCGAGGCGCGGCGCTGCCCGCGCCCAGTCATCGAGGGCCTGTTGCAACGTGCCGGCGATCGCCCCCGCGTCAGTGGCATAAGCAAGATCGCGCGAGACGACGACGAGCCGCCCGTCCTTTGTGCCATTGGCGAGGCTCGCCAGTTTCATTCGTGCTTCCCAGATCTTTACCAATCGCGGCGGGAAGGATCGAAGCGCTTTTCCAACCCTTCCCAGCATCCGGGGTAATCCGTCTGCAGCTGCGGGAGCTTGGCCGCGAAGTCGGTCACGAACTGTGGGTATCGCGTCTCGAACATGAAGGCGAGGGTATTTTCAAGTTTGTGCGGTTTAAGTTCCTGCGTGGCGGCCCGCTCGAAAGCTTCTTTGTCGGGCCCATGCGGCAACATGCAATTATGTAGCGAGATGCCCCCCGGCTCAAAGCCGCGCGCCTTGGCGTCGTATTGGCCGAAAATCAACCCCATGAATTCGCTCATGATATTCATATGATACCAGGGCGGCCGGAAGGAATGTTCGGCAACGAGCCAGCGCTCGGGAAAGATCACGAAATCGACGTTAGCCGTGCCAGCTTCGCCGGAGGGCGCCGTCAGCACCGTGAAAATGGAAGGATCCGGATGATCGAAGAGAATGGCGCCGACCGGTGAAAATGTGCGAAGGTCGTATTTATAAGGGGCGTAATTTCCGTGCCAAGCGACGACATCGAGCGGTGAGTGGCCAGTCTCCGCTATGTGGAAACCGCCACACCATTTGATCGTCAGGCGGCAACCGGTTTCCTTTTCCTCATAAGCCGCCACCGGGGTTTTGAAATCGCGCGGATTAGCAAGGCAATTGGCGCCAATCGGACCGCGCGAGGGCAGTGTAAAACGCGCGCCATAATTCTCGCAGACATAGCCGCGCGCAGGCCCATTGGGGAGGCCAACTTTGAATTTTACCCCACGCGGAACCACGGCGATATCGCCGGGCTCAGCCGCTAAGCGCCCTAGCTCCGTTGCTATGTCCAAGCTTGCCGTTTGTGGCGCGATAAGCATCTCTCCATCGGCATTCATGAAATAATCGTCTTCCATCGGCTGCGTTGCGAAATAGACGTGCGCCGCCATGCCGGTCTGGGTTCGTACGTCACCCGCCGTGGTCATGGTTCTTATACCCGTGATGAAGGTCAAGGGGGCGTCAGGGATGGGGATTGGATCCCAGCGCAACTGACCAAGGGGCAGGTTCTTTAAAAGCTCGCCAGGCGCGCTTTTCCAAAACGGCAGGCTTGTTGCCGAAAATCGCCGCGCATGTTGAACCGAGGGCCGCATGCGGTAAAGCCAGGAGCGGGCGTTGATACCATGCGGCGCTGTGAACGGCGTACCTGACAGCTGCTCGGCGTAGAGCCCATAAGGGCATCGCTGCGGCGAATTTTGGCCTTGCGGCAAGGCCCCGGGAAGAGCTTCGGACTCAAAATCGTTGCCAAAACCCGGCATATATTTATGCGGCATGTTGAACCCAAAATCATTCAAAGTGGGGCTTGAGCTTTTCGTAGGGCCCTTGGCATTATACATAGTGCCCCCTCACTGAGCATCAGGAGGGCACCCGGCCATGGGAGGCGACATGCCAGAAAAGACCTTAACCAGGCTATTGCTCTTAATAATAATGCTCGGCCTGGGGCATGACGTGGATCATTTTATCCGCGACGGCGGCCCGCAACAGCTGGCGTTTTTGCTTGTCCTCGCAGTAAAATATGCGCTTATTGCCGTTGCGCTATTCTTTTATCTTCGTGGCCAGTTGGGGCCTTTATTTTGGACGATCATCGCCTGGCTCGGCGTCGCCCTTGCTTGGCTGACGCATTTCAGCCCTTTCACGTCGCAAACGCCGCAGTTCATCTATCGTGCCTATGAACTACCCGCCGCCGGCGCGCTTGCAGTCGCCTGCCTCGCGGCGCTCACAATCACGTTGATCGTCACGGCTATTTATGCCGAGTATCTTTGGGCAAGAAGCCTCCCCAAGAAAAGTCCCTAAGCCGCTTCCTCAAGCGGAGAGAACGCCCCTCTCGATCTGGTCTGCCTCGATCGACTCAAAGAGCGCCTTGAAATTGCCTTCGCCGAAACCTTCATCCCCTTTGCGTTCAATGAACTCAAAGAAGATCGGGCCGATCACGGTTTTGGAAAAGATCTGCAGCAGGAGCTTTGGCTTCCCGCCTTCGACCGTCTCGCCATCAATGAGCAGGCCGCTCTCCCGCAATGCCTCGAGCGGCTCATCGTGCCCAGGGAGCCGGTCCCCGATCCTCTTATAGTAAGTGTCGGGCGGAGGCGGCATGAAGGCGAGCCCGCGCGCCGCCAATCGCTTGACGCTGGCATAGATGTTTTTGCAGCCGCAGGCGATATGCTGAATGCCTTCGCCCTTATATTCGTGCAGAAACTCCTCGATCTGGCTTTTATCGTCGGCGGATTCATTCAAGGGGATACGGATTTTACTGCAGGGGCTCGTCAGCGCGCGCGAATAAAGCCCGGTCATTTTCCCGGAGATGTTGAAATAGCGGATTTGCCGGAAATTGAAGAGATGCTGGTAAAAGTGATACCAGCGCTCCATGCTGCCGCGGAAGACATTATTGGTGAGATGATCGATGTACTCGATCCCGCAGCCTGTCGGCGATGGATCGCGCTCATGGACCCATTCAAACTCGCCCTCATAGGGCGAACCCTTGCTATTGTACCGATCTATAAAATAGATGAGGCTATCGCCGATCCCAAAAATCGCCGGGGCATTGATGCTTTTCGCGCCCATCTCCCCTTGGTAGGGCTTGGCGCCGCGCTCCAGCGCATGGTGAAAAGCGTGTTCGGCATCGACCACGCGCCATGCCATCGCCGAGGCGGAGGGACCATGCAAGCCGGCAAAGCCGCCGCCGAAACTCGTGGGATCGCCGTTTAGGAGATAGTTGACGCCGCCCTGGCGGTAGAGATCGATCGGTCGCGATTTGTGCCGCGCGACGGGTTCGAACCCCATTTGCTCAAATAGCGCCTTCAGCCGCGCGGGCTCGCAGTGGGCGAACTCAACGAATTCAAAACCATCCGTGCCAGCGGGATTCTCCGCGCTAATCGTGGCCGGGGGCGCATCGTGCGGAAACGGTCCCATGCTTCTTTCCCTTTCGATCGTCCGAAAGAATAGCGCGGAACGAACGCAAGATGTATGAATAATGAACATATTTGCGCGGTTTATTGCACGGATCGAATAAAAAATGCATGATCCATACGAAAAATGTGAACTAGATCGGTTCGACCTGAAAATCCTCGCGGCGCTCGAAGCCGACGGGCGCCTCACCAATGCCGAAGTTGCCGAACGGGTTGGGCTCTCCCCTTCGCAATGCTCTCGCCGGCGCATCCGGCTCGAGGAGGAAGGAGTTATCGAAGGCTATTCCGCGCGGCTCAATGCAAAGCGCCTGGGCCTTAGCCTCGTTGCCCTCATTCAGGTCAGCATCTCGCTTCATTCCAAGGATAATGCGAGAAAATTCGCTGATTTCGTCAATGCCGTCGAGGAAATCCAAGAAGCCTATGCGCTGACCGGCGACGCCGATTACATTTTGAAAGTTGTTGTCCCGAACTTGGAAAGCCTGTCGCGCATCATCAATGATCTCATCCTGCCGCACGCCGGCGTGTCGCATGTGAAATCCTCGATCGTGCTGATCACGTTGAAGGATACGCACCGCCTGCCCCTCACCGGCGTCCGGCCGCTCGCTTGACGTCACGTGCGCCCGGCGACCAGGATTTGCGCGCCGGTGATAGCTTTTGCTTCATCCGAGAGAAGAAACAGAATAGTTTTGGCGATGTCCTCGGGTTTCACCCATTTCGAGTGGTCCGCCTTCGGCATATCGGCGCGATTACGCGGCGTGTCGATGATTGTCGGCAGGACTGCATTTACCCGTACGCCGGAATTTTTCTCCTCTTCGGAGAGGCTTTCCGTCAGCCGCAGCACGCCCGCCTTGGAGGCGGCATAGGCGCCCATGCCAGCGCCCGCTTTCAGAGCGGGGGCCGAGCCAATATTGACGATCGCGCCTTGCGAGGCGCGCAGATGCGGCAGCGCCGCCTTCGTCACTGTTACGGCCGTCATGAGGTTCATAGAGAATTGATCTTGCCATGTGGAAAGTTCGCCATCGGCGAGTGTTTGCCATCGGAAGCCTCCCGCGACATTGGCAAGGCCATCGATCCGGCCGAACCGCTTCATAACAACTTCGAAGGCTTGTCTCACGGCCTCGAAATCGGTAAGGTCGATGCTCATCATCGTGAGCAATCGATCCCGTGCGGGGAGGCTACTCTTCTCCTCCCGGCCGGGGAGCGCAACATAAGCACCCGCGGCCAGCGCGGCCTCGGCAATCGCGTGGCCCAGCACACCAAAGCCTCCCGTGACGACGATAATCTTGTCTCGCATTTCGTATTCCTCCGCCGCTAAGCATGTCCTTGCCTGCCGCCGCTTCGCGCATAGGCTTGCGTTCCCCGCGTGAAGACGAAGTCGCTTGGTTCGATCGCCTCGATGGCGATATCCGGCAGTTTTGCGAGTTTCTGGTAGAGCGGCGCAAAATCCGTTTTTGTCGTGATATCGAGCAGATATTGCAGGGAGGGAATGACGAAATAGACCTGCTGGAAATCATCGATGCGGTAGAGCGTGCGCATCACCCGCTTGAGGTCAAAGCCGATGCGGTTGGGGGAATCCGACGAGAGCGCGAAAACCGTCTCCGTGCGTGACGAGACAAGGCCGGCGCCATAGATACGCAAGCCTTGCTCCGTCTGCAAAAGGCCGAATTCGACCGTATACCAATAGAGTCGCGCGAGGTTCGGAAGGCTGTTAAAGGTGAGCGCGCGCAGCCCGCCCTGGCCATAGGCCTGCATATAATCGGCGAAGACCGGATCGGTGAGCATAGGCACGTGGCCGAAGACATCGTGGAAGACGTCGGGCTCTTCGATGTAATCGAGAGAATCGGCGCCCCGGATAAAATTGCCGGCGGGGAAACGCCGGTTGGCGAGATGCTCGAAGAACACGGCGTCTGGCACGAGACCCGGCACGGCGACGACCCGCCATTTCGTCAATGAGTAAAGCCGCTCGTTCAGCTCATCGAAATTGGGAATGCCCTGGCCATGCAAGTCGAGCGCGTCGAGGCCATGCAGGAGGGCATCGCAAGCGCGCCCCGGCAGAATGGCCGCCTGATGCTCATAAAGCGTCGTCCAGATGCGATGCTCGGCTTCGGTATAGTTCTCGAAACCTTGGGGAATGGTGTAATCGGACTTGGCGTCTTTCAACGCCTGCTGCTGACTGGCTTGCTCAACGACGCTCATCACCTTGCCCCGCGCTTTTATTTTTACCTAGTCCGCAAAGCGCGAATTGCTAGCCCTGAGCGCATAGTTTTGAAGGTAAAGTTCAAGTTTGCGTCGTGATCACAAAAATTGAATCAAAGGTTGCATGCAAAGCGTGCTTTCAGTGCTTGCTGGTTGCGAGGCGCGCTACTGCACGAAGTGCGCGCTGCGCGGCAGAACGTTGCCGTTTCAGCTTTGCTTGTGTAGGCAAGGTTAGTTTTGGGTACGTCAGAACTCGCTTCCACCCTCTTCAATCGGCTCATTTTCGACTTTTAGCGCTGTCGCGCCTTGTGTAACCGATGCCCGCGTGACTGCGAGCCTCGTTGTCCCACGTGACAGCTTCAAACGACTTTTTTGCGTGCGCTCCTTTTGAGGGCGATCTCGTCTTTTGGTCTGATTAATTTTGAACACCGCAATGGATTGCATCAGCTCTTCGACTTCATTGCGCAGACTATGAGTCGCAGCCGTCGCTTCCTCCATCATCGCGGCGTTATTTTGGGTGTTCGTATCCATCTGACCGACAGCAATGCTAATTTGTTCGAGGGCAGAAGATTCCTCCGATGCACGGTCGGCAAATGACGACACGACATTGTTAAGTTCCACGACCTGCGATGTGATCCGCTCAAGCGCTTTGCCCGTGTCAACGACGAGATTGACACCCGATCCGACCTCTGAGATCGAGGTCGAAATTAAAGCTTTGATCTCTTTTGCCGCTTCGGCGGAACGCTGTGCCAGCGCGCGCACTTCTGCTGCGACAACCGCGAATCCGCGGCCGGTCTCTCCGGCGCGCGCCGCCTCGACGCCTGCATTGAGGGCGAGAAGGTTGGTCTGGAATGCGATCTCATCTATGGTCCCGATAATTTGTCCGATGTTTTCGGACGATTTTTCGATCCTGCGTATGGCGCCGACAGCCTTTAGGACGACTTCGTTGCTCTTTTCAGCCTCCACTTTGGCTGAAGAGACGAGTTTACGCCCCTCGATCGCGCCTTCGGCCGAATGCTTGACGGTTGTGTTCAGCTCGACAACGGTCGCAGTTGTCTCTTCAAGACTCGCCGCCTGCTGTTCGGTCCGCTTCGATGATTCCTCCGCTGCGGCCGCAATGTCCTGAATACCGGAGCGGATCTGGTCAGCGCTACTGACGACGTTGCTGAGGACCCCTTCAAGTTGCTCTAACGCCGAATTGAAATCGACCCGCAGCTTATCGAGCGCGGGAATAAAAGGACGATCGATTCGCTGAACAAGGTCGCCTTCAGCAAGGCGCTTAAGCCCGTCGCCGATTTCCTTCACGGCCCGAACACGCTCTGTGATGTCTGTGGCAAACTTGATCACTTTTACGACGCGCTTGTTCGGGTCAAAAATGGGATTGTAGGAAGCCTGAATCCAGACCTGTTTGCCGCCTTTACCAATGCGGAGAAACTCGTCGGCGATAAATTCGCCGGATCTAAGCTTGTTCCAAAACTCTTGATATTCCGTCGATTGCGCATAGGCCGAATCAACAAACATCCGGTGATGTTTGCCCTGGATCTCGTCAAGGCTATAGCCCATCGCGTTGAGAAAATTTTCGTTGGCAAATTGGATCGTGCCATCGGGTTTAAATTCGATCGCGGCTTGGGCGCGCGAAATGGCGTTGAGTCGCCCTTCATTTTCGGTGGATGCAACTTTATCACGGGTAATGTCGGATGCCGCCTTAACGACCTTTACGACTTTACCTTTTGAATTAAAGACGGGACTATAGTAGGCCCCAATCCAAACCGCCTTGCCGCCCTTGCCAATGCGCCGGAATAAGCGCGCGTCCACCTCGCCACGCGCGAGCTTGGCCCAAAATTCTTTATATTCTGCACTGCGCGCATAATCCGGCTCGACGAACATGCTGTGATGTTGCCCGACGATCTCGCTCGACTGATAGCCCATCATTTTACAAAAATTTTTGTTGGCAGAAAGAATTTTGCCCGCGGGATCAAACTGGATCATGGCAAGAGCCTTATCCAGGGCGTCAAGAATGGCCTTTGAGTCAGAACCGATACCCAGTATGCCGCCCATGCTCATCTAACAAACCCGCGAAAAAAAAATCGGCGCTAAAACAACACAGTTTGATAAATCCTACTTTAAATAGCTTGCGAGAAACTATCCTGCAGAATTAACTTTGTTCGCCGTCTTGGCGCTGGTCTACACGCGCTGTGACTCACCGTTTTATGGCTTGCGCCGTTCCGGCTCGGCCGGGACTGTTAACCACTGAAATTTCGGTTCTGAAAAACGGCGTATAATCACTGTCTTAAAATCATTTTAGAATAATTCTAGAAATGTTTCAGGTGAAACATTTCTGTAAGATTTTTGCATAGAATCTTACACGTTAATATTCTATAAGTTCACGGTGCGCTCTGCGATTTGTACGATCCGCAATTTTTTAACGCACGAGAAAGTTAAGGGCGCCGCGAGCCATTGAAAATGGCCGAATAACGAGCGCGGTCGAGGGAGAGGGGGCTTTCTACCCCGGCCCATCACAAAAATCACAAAGGGAAGAACGGACCATGAAAATCAATTTCTGTATCACTACTTCCTGTATCGCTACGGCGGCAGCTGTGCTGTTCGCCACGCCGGCGTCGGCCGACTTCACATCAGCCGAGCTGACCGCAATACTGGCGGCCATCAACGCCGAGCGGTCGGCGACTTCAACCACTCCAACTATCCCAAATCTCGCATTGGACCCCAACCTGACCACTTACGCTCAGCAGTGGGCGAACTACCTCGCTGCTAACAACGTCTTTATGCACCGCGATTCTTTACCTGCGACACCCGGGACCTCGCCCGCGACCAACAGCTATTGGACGATCAATAATCCCTACTACACCCAGCAGTACCTCGGGGAGAATATCTTCTCCGGGACTGGGTACCCCACGACTGTCACGACCCCCCCAGGAACCGACGCCGTTGCTTCTTGGATTAGCGAGAAGCAATACTACAGCTATGCTGCAGATAGTGCTCCAAATCCCCCTCCCCCTGCCCCTGCCACTTTCGGAAATGGAGCGAGTAATTCGCCACCGGGCTGTACGGCACCGCAAACTAAGTTCTGTGGTCACTATACACAGGTGGTCTACCGGACGACGACATATGTGGGCTGCGGCAAGGCAACGGGATCGGCCGGCTGGACCTATGTCGTCTGCAACTTTTACCCCGCCGGTAATTATCAGGGGGCACTGCCATATTAGGCCAAGCGCCACTATTGCCCGCGCGGGTGGATTCGCCGCGTGGACCTTCGATCAGTCAAAGCAATTCACGGCTCCCCGGCTTCGATGGCAATGGATTGAATTCGTTTCGCGGCTTTTGGGGAGGCGTCTCAACATCAGGAGAATATCATGCATCGCAATAACAACAAAGGAAGCTGCGCTTTTTGGGCACCGCGATTTGCGGCCCTAGGGGCTGTACTAGCGCTGGCGACAGCCTTAAACGCCCAGCCCGCGAAGGCGCAAAACTACACCTTCGTGTCGGCTAGTACAGAGTCCACCGTCGTCTGGATGATCAATCTAACGACCGGCCTGGCGGTGGCCCAGATCCCCCAGCAAGGGTTCCTTTCAGACGTCTACACCGCCGATGGAACAATCCACTACATCTTGGATGACAAAAACAACAAAGTCCAGGTGTACACGGTAGATGCGAATGGTGCGTCGACTTTGGTGGCAAGCATCGATGTTGTGGCACAACCCGCTGGGCTAGCCCTCAGCCTAGATGAGACGCATCTCTATGTGCTGAGTATCGCCCTCAACGAGCTCGCGATAATCGACACACTCTCCAGAAAGGTGGTGGAGGTTGACCCGGCCCCGCCAAATCACTTCGGAATAAGTGAGTCTTCTAGTGGGACAAGCTTCACTCAGGTGAAGTGAGCCAGGGGGCGTTTGGGCCAAATCTGACGGGAACCACGAATCCGGTGCCGGTGACGTTGACTATCGGCAACGGCACCAGCCCGGCTGCGGTCAACGCTCTGACTTTCCCTTAAGCCAGGACTCCGGAGCCTCCGGCCAGCGCGCGAGGCTCCGCCCGCAACAATCACTCACCGGTATTTTTGAAAACCTCATACTTTCGTCGGATGCGCGGCGCCAACCTCCAGATTACCCTCATTGGGCGGCGCTGGTTCTCGCCGACACTCCGGCGGCGGAGCGCGCGCTTGGCATAGATAGGGGGTTCTCATGCAAAGCAACCACACTCGCGGCAATCGTTTGAAGGCTTTTGGCCGAGCCGCGACTTTTCTCACTGCGCTCGTTATCTTGGAGGCCGCCGCGGCGCGGCCGGCGGAGGCGGCGCCGTTCGCCTACCTCACGAATTGGAGCAGCAACACGGTAACGGTGCTCGACATCGCCACGAACACGGTCACTGCGACGATCGCTGTGGGAAGCGACCCAGTAAGCGTCGCGGTCAGCCCGGATGGGAAATTCGTCTATGTGGCGAACGAGGATTCAAACACTATCTCGGTCATCGCCACCGCTACGAATACGGTCACGGCCACGATCGGCGTGGGGCTTGCGCCACTAGGCGTTGCCGTCAGCCCCGATGGGAAATTCGTCTATGTAACGAACACCGGCTCCAACACTGTCTCGGTGATCGCCACGGCCGGCAACACGGTGACGGCGACCGTCGGTGTGGGGAGCGGTCCAGGCGGCGTCGCGGTCAGCCCGGATGGGAAATTCGTCTATGTGGCGAACTTTAGTTCCAACACTGTCTCGGTCATCGCCACCGCCACGAGCACGGTGATGGCCACGGTCGGCGTGGGGCTCGGGCCATTTGGCATCGCGGTCAGCCCGGACGGAAAATTCGTCTATGTCGCGGGCACAGGTGTCTCGGTAATCGACGCGGCCATTAACACGGTCACTGCGACGGTCTTTCCGGCGGCAGGTCCGGCATTTGGCATCGCGGTCAGCCCGGATGGGAAATTCGTCTATGTAACGAACTATACGTCCAGCTATGTCTCGGTGATCGCCACGGCCGGCAACACGCTGACGGCTACGGTTGGCCTGGGGATCGACTCATACCCCCGTGGCGTCGCGGTCACCCCGGACGGGAAATCCGTCTATGTAGCGCTCGAAAGCTACACCGACGTCTCGGTGATCGCCACTGCCAGCAACATGGTCACGGCCACGGTCGGGGTGAGGAATGGCTCCTGGGGCATCGCCATCGCGCCGACGCCATTCGCCGCCTTCAAAGCGGCGCTCGAGATCGACTTCGGCAAGACGCCCAACACCGATGTCTTCGGGCTTCTCGGCGAGTTCACCCTTGGGCATGACAGCAAGGGCATCTATCCGCCCGACGAGGCGGTCAGTCTATCCGTGGGCACCTTTTCGACGACGATCCCGGCCGGCTCCTTCCAAGGCAGCGGCTATGGGCCGTTCTATTTCCTCGGCACAGTCGATGGTGTCGATCTGCAGGTCGGCATCGTGCCGACGGGCGCCAAGCGCTACGCCTTGGGCGCGGCGGCCGAGCACGCCAGCCTGACCGGAACCACCAATCCCGTGCCGGTGATTCTCAGCTTCGGCGGCGACGCCGGTTCAACTTCGGCCAATGCCGTGATCTTCCATTAAGCTCTGGAGCGGCGGGGTCTCCCAACGCGAGGCCCCGCCCTCAAAGGCCTTGATCCAGCACCCCATATCTCCTGAACCAGGCCACCATCGAGGCCCAGGCATCTTGCGCCGCCTCAAGGCGATAGCTTTCCCGGTAATCGGCGAAAAACCCATGCGGCGCGCCGGGATAAATCTTGAACTCCGCGACCTTCCCAGAAGCTTGCAGCTTCTCCTTCATCGCCTCGACCTGATCGGGCGGAATGCCGGGATCGTCGCCGCCATAAAGGCCGAGGATTGGCGCCTTGACCTCATCCGCGAGGTCGAAGGCGCTCTTCGGCATGGCCTCGCTTATTGGCCCCATGAGGCTGCCGTAGAAAGCCACGCCCGCCTTGAGGTTTTCATTATGCGTCGCATAGAGCCAAACCGTGCGCCCGCCGCGGCAAAAGCCAACGATGCCGAGCCGGTCGCTATTGCCGCCCTGCGCTTTCGCAAACGCCACCGCCGCATCGAGATCGGCGAAGAGCTCGCTGTCCGGCTTGCTGTTGACGAGCGGCCGCAGCGCGTCGATGTCGGTGATTTTCGTCATATCGCCAAGGCGGAAATAATAGTCCGGCGCGACCACCATGGCGCCGAGTTTCGCCAGGCGCCGCGCGACATCCTTGATGTGCTCGTGCAATCCAAAAATTTCCATGGCGACGAGGATAACGGGCGGCCGCTCGGCGGACTCGGGTTTTGCGACATAGGCGGGCATTTCGCCGCCCTCGACGGGGATCGATGGCGTACCGATCGTGAGACCCTCCGTATCCGTTTTGATGGCGGCGGCGCGAACGGGGCCGGCGGCGAGTGTATAGCCGAGCGCGGTTGCGGCGGCCCGCGTGAGACAATCGCGGCGCGACACAAAATTCGACAGTGGCGTTTCGATCTCCATGCTCTCCCTCCCCTTCTCAAATATTTTCGCCCCTCAAAGCCCGCGCGATGGCGCTCTTCCATCCTTTAATCAAGCGCTCCCGGGCGGCGGCATCCATCCGCCCTTCAAATCTTGCCTCTGGCCTCCACGCGGCGGAAACAGCCGAAGGGCCGGAGAACATGCCAATGGTAAGGCCAGCGAGGTAGGCCGCGCCTTGCGCAGTCGCTTCAAGCACCAAGGGGCGCTCGACGGGCGCCCTCACGATATCGGCGAGAAACTGGCAGAACCAATCATTCGCCGCCATTCCGCCATCGATGCGCAGCGCGCGCGGCGATTCTTTCTCCCCCATTGCTGCGAGGAGATCGAGGGTTTGATAGGCAGCCGATTCCAGCGCCGCGCGGATAATATGCTCGGGCTTTGAGTCGAGCGTCAGGCCACAAATAAGGCCCCTCGCCTCGGCATCCCAATAGGGCGCGCCAAGGCCCGCGAAAGCGGGGACGAAATAGACGCCGCCGGTGTCGGCAAGAGAGGCCGCTATGGCGCTTGTGTGGGTAACGTCGCCGAAGAGGCGGAGTCGGTCACGCAGCCATTTGAGCGTCGCGCCCGCCGCGAAAATCGAGCCCTCGATCGCATATGTGGCGCGCCCGCCCAACCGGTAGGCCATGGTCGTCAGCAAGCCTTTGGGAGGAGGCACGGCGGCATCGCCGGTGTTGAGCAAGAGAAAGCAGCCCGTCCCATAGGTCGCCTTCGCCGCGCCTGCCGCAAAACAGGCCTGGCCGATAAGGGCGGCATGCTGGTCGCCCGCCATTCCGGCAATCGGGATTTGACGGTCGAAGAGGCCCGTAGCGGTCAAACCGAATAAAAAGCTGTTGTCTCTAACAGTTGGAAGGAGCGCCGCGGGAATGTCGAATAATTTTAGGAGATCGCTATCCCAACACTGGCGGTGAATATTGAAAAGCATGGTGCGCGAAGCATTGGCCGCATCCGTTGCGTGCACAGCGCCGCCGGTTAGATGCCAGAGAAGAAAACTGTCGATGGTGCCAAAGGCCAATTCGCCGCGCTCGGCGCGCGTCCGCGCGCCAGAAACGTGATCGAGGATCCAGGCGATTTTCGTCGCCGAGAAATAGGGATCGATGACGAGGCCCGTGCGGTCCCGGATGAGCGGCTCGACGCCCTCTTGCCGCAAGCGCTCGCAGTCGGTGGCCGTGCGCCGGTCTTGCCAGACGATGGCGGGATGGACCGGCGTGCCATCGGCGCGGTCCCAGATGACCGTCGTCTCGCGTTGATTGGCGATACCGATCGCGGCAATGGGTACCGGCGTTCGCGCAATGACATCGCGCGCCGTTTGGAGCACGTCGTTGAAGATCGTTCGCGGGTCGTGCTCAACGAAGCCTGGTTGTGGATAGGATTGCGTAAACTCTTTTTGCGCGGTGTGAAGCAGGGTGCCCGCGCCGCCGAACATCAAGCTTCGCGTGGATGTCGTGCCTTGGTCAATGGCAAGGATCGCTTTTCCCTCAGGCATTGGAGCGCTCGGCTTCGGGGTAGGCAGCCGTCACATATTCGGCAACTCGAGCAACGTCTTCGCTTGACAGATGCAGGCCGAGCTTCGATCGCCGCCACAAGACATCTTCGGCGGTGATGGCGAATTCTTCGGCGAGGAGGTAATCGATCTCCGACTGAAAGAGACCGGCGCCAAAATGCGTGCCAAGACCATCAGGGCTCGTCTTGCCGCCAAGGATCATCTCGGCTCTCGTCCCATAGGCACGCGCCAAGCGCCTTGCTGTACCAGTGCCAAGCCAAGGGTATCTCTTCGAGAAGGCCGCCAAAAAACCATCGAACCCACCCACTCCCAAATCACCGCCCGGAAGCGGATTCTCGGCTGTCCAAGGTTTTGGCCGCGGCGGGTTGAGGTAGGGGGCGAGTTTTGTTACAGCCTCCTCGGCCAATCGCCGGTAGGTCGTGACCTTGCCACCGAAGGCGGAAAGAAGTGGCGGGCCGCCCGGCGGTACGTCAACATCGAGAACATAGCCGCGGCTCGCCGCTGATCCGCCCCGCACCCGCTCATCGTAAAGCGGCCGCACGCCCGCAAAACTCGCCTTCACATCGCTTGGCATGAGAGGTTTACGAAAGTAAGCCGATACAGCCGCACAAAGATAGGCAGCCTCATCCGTGTCCATGCGCGCTTCCGCCGGATCCCCACTGAAAGGAACCTCTGTCGTGCCGACGAGCGAGTAATCTTTTTCGTAGGGCATTACAAAAATGATGCGCCGATCTTTGCTTTGGAGAACGTAGCTATGCTCCCCCGCGTAAAGACGCGGCACGATAATGTGGCTGCCCTTCACAAGCCGAAGTTTTTGCGGCGCCTTGCGCCCCGCGAGCAAGGCAACCTCTTCCGCCCAAGGACCCGCCGCGTTAACAAGCGCGCGGGCCGATATCATCCGCCTTTCACCTCGGCGTACATCGAGGAGCGAAGCTTGCCACAAGCCGCCACTACGCTGCACAGCGACGCAACGTGTTCTCGTGCGGATCTCGGCGCCGCGCAGGCGTGCATCGACGGCATTGAGGACGACGAGCCTCGCGTCATCGGCTTGGGCATCGGAATAGGCAAAGCCGGTCTTAAACTGCTGTTTGAGAGGAATACCCTCTTTCGAATTACGAAAGTCGAGGCGGCGGGAGCGCGCGAGGGGACCGCGGGCCGCGAGATGGTCATAAAAAAAAAGACCAGCCTCAATCAGTAACGCGGGCCGCAATCGTTTATCATGAACCAGAATGAAGCGCCCTGGCCAAACGATATGCGGAGCGATGCGCAGAAGCGCCTGCCGCTCGATCAGCGCCTCCCTGACAAATAGGAGCTGGCCGTACTCGAGGTAACGCAAGCCGCCATGGATGAGCTTACTCGACGCCGATGATGTTGCTCCAGCGAGATCGCCTTGCTCGCAAAGCAGCACGGAGAGGCCGCGGCCCGCTGCATCACGGGCGATGCCGGCGCCATTGACGCCGCCGCCGATGACGAGGAGATCCACGCTAGTCGTTGCGTTCATGAGGGCTTAGGCCATCGGCAAGCGGCGCTTGTCAAGCGAATTTGGTGGGTGGTACAAGGTATAACAGAAGCGGAAAATGGCAGAATTCAAATGGCCAACGCGGATCGGTCTTTGGTGACAAAAGCCGTAAGTCAGGCGGAGCGAGCCGGGCTAGCCAGCAGTATCTGGAGCGCTATCACTTCGAGGACGATTGCGGGTATTTTGGGGCTCGCCTCTAATTGGTCGGTCTGCTGGGCTGCCGAACCGCCCATCCCCGCCGAACCACCGCCAGGCCTGAATGTGGTGCAGTTCTATAACCAGTCCGACGAGACGATCTTGCTCGGGGCTTTTGGCCCGACTCCGGTGAAACCCGTAGAGAGGGGGGGATCCTGGGTACTGGAGCCACAGCAGTGGTTAACTTTGGATATCCCAGCTTCCTGGGAGTATACCATATTGGCGGGAAACAAGGGGGTGAGGTTTTGGGCACGAACGGGATGCCGTTTTGACGCGGCCAAAGACATCGCCCAGTGCGAGACCGGCGATTGCGGTGGTAAAGTCAACTGCAGCGCGGCACTGCTTGCAGGAGTTGCCCCCGCCACCTTGGCTGAGTTTTGTTTCAACTGCGGCCCGTTGGCGGACCCACCAGCAAAACAACCGCCTTCACCACCGCTTCCCCTCAGATACTGGGACGTAAGCGTGGTGGATGGAGCGAACCTTTCGGTGGACATCACGCCTCTCGGTTCTCACTCAACCGGCAACCCATATTCGCCTGGAGATATATTTTGGTGTAAGTCTCCCAATGTCGTAGCGGGCGCGGACCTTCGCGGAAACTGCCCGGTTAATTTTCAGCTCAAGCGCTCAGACTTGGCGTTTTTCATCCAGGGCAGCACGGATAGCGTCGTCGCTTGCTTCTCCAATTGTGGAAGATACGAGTACCCGACCGCACCTAGTGCGGCCTGTACGAATTCTACTGACGCCCGCTGTGGCGCGTGGAGGCAGTATTGCTGCCAGGCAGGGAACTATGATCCAGCGACAGGAAAAGGGGATTACGGCAAGCCATGCTCCACCGACTTGGATTGTTCCGATGGCGACGCGTGCTGGCATCTGCCGAATACACAGGCGGTGTGCGCATGCCGTGGATTCATCGTTGCGGCTAGCTGCCCCAATACTGTCTGCACCAATGAGAACGCCCCGGGTGCGGAGCCTCCATTTGGACATTGCAGCCGAACCGCTGCTTCAAATGCCTGCATCGGAGACGACACGGTGCACGAGGTGTTCCCCCGAGCGTACACCTGGCCCAACGATCCTCAGACCTATGACTGCGACGCCCGAATTTTCCGGGTCACATTTGCCCCAGGGGGGAGCCCAGTGCCTATTACAGCCTCGGGCGATATTGAGCTTTGCAGCACCTTGCCGCCGGCATACGGCTACACTAAGGCAATGGAGCTATGCAGCGGGGTCACTGGAAAAGAGTTCGCGGGTGCCAGGATATCTCCCGCCAATTGGGACTGTGCCGTCACAGGTGCCACCTTGGGTGTCTTGTGCCGGTGGTAGCGTGTCCGGCTCGATGTCGCGGCGCGGGGCGTATCGCGCAAAGAAGACCAAGGCATCCATCGAAAGCCTCGGCGGCGCCCGCAGCTATTTTTCTTCGACCTACATACCTCCGGGCAGTATAGAAATCTAGATGAGTTGGTTTTGCTATGCTGTGCCTAGCCGGTTTTTTGTCGTCGGGGACAGAAACCACAGCACGGCGGCTACGAGCAATAGTGCCGGCACATCTCCAATAAGGTGGCCTCTCTCGTGCTCGTCATGGATGGACTGGGCCGCCATGATGCCCGCGTGCACGACGCTCGACCAGATCGCGAACGAGATCAGGCTGCGATGCTCTGAAGGATTTCGCGCTGCGGCGATCAGATAGACGCCTAGAACGGCATAGATTCCACAGATCATCTGCAAGTAATATTTGCCTTCTCCGCCGTGCCACACCCAGCCTGACGGCCAAATCGAACCAAGCGGATAAACCAGAAGGAAGATGGCGCCAAATGCCACAAGTGCTACTTTTAAAAGCCTCTCGCGCGTTGTCTCGCCCATGTGAAAACGTCCAACGGGGATACTTACGATCAAACCTCTTACATAGGGCGGCGCGTTAGGTTAGACAACGGCGCAATCCAGACGCGGTGCAAAAATCAACAAAACCGCAGCCGCATGATCCGGCAATGGTCACCGGCCTCAGCGGCGGGCGCGTGAGGCTCGCGCACAACTAAGCATTGCGACTTCGCAAAGACGCTTAAAAGCGAGGAGTCCTGCACGTCAAAAGGCATTGCCACGGGCAGCGACATCTCACCTTTTTGCAATGCCGCGCGTAAAAAATCTTGGCGGCCATCATTGGCGCGCAAGGGCTTGCCGAGGATGGCAGCTTCGTTTTGATCGGACGCTGCTTCCTTGTCGCCGCAGAGCGCGCGCACGAGCGGCCTCAAGAAGATAAGCCCGGTGATAATCGCGGCGACTGGATTGCCAGGAAGCCCAAGAACGGTCATATCGCCAAGCTTGCCATGCATGAGCGGTTTTCCGGGCCGCATGGCGATCTTCCAAAAATCAACCTCCATGCCGTGTTTCCTTAGCAGGGGCCCAACAAGATCATAATCGCCAACCGAGGCGCCCCCAATCGTCACCAGAACATCCGCGCCTATTTGCCGCGCGGCGTCAATACCGTGGTCGAGACTACCGGTTTCGTCGCGAGCGATGCCAAGGTCGCGCGGTTCGCCTCCCGCATTACGAACAAGCGCCTTGATCGCAAAAGAATTGCTCGCAATGATCTGATCAGGTAGGGGCTCTGCGCCCGGCGGCACCAATTCGTTGCCGGTCGCGAGGATGGCGATCCTTGGAGGCTTTACAACCGTCACCTCCGCGTAATTCATCGCGGCGGCAAGGCCAATGTTTGCTGGGGTGAGGCGCGTCCCTTCGTTGAGCAGGATATCGCCCGCGCTAAAATCAATGCCCTCCGCTCGGATATTTTTCCCGCTCGCCACCGTTTCTAGGGGGATGACGATGCCGTCCTCGAGGCGGGCATTCTCCTGAATCAAAACCGCGTCACTGCCTTTGGGCACGGGCGCCCCGGTAAAAATCCTGACGGTTTCCTCGCGGCCGACGACACCCTTGAAGCCACAGCCCGCCGTGCTCTCGCCAATCTGCTTTAGCCTTACCAGAGGATTTGCCGTATCGATGGCGCGCACAGCGTAGCCGTCCATCGCCGACATGGCCACGGGCGGCTGCGTGCGTTTGGCCGCAAGATCGGTGGCGAGCGTACGCCCACAGGCGTCGCCGAGCGCGATGGTTTCGACCGGCCGGTTCACCGGGACAGCGGCCAAAATACGCCTGCGCGCCTCCGCCACAGCAATCATTCGGGCGGCGTTCATAATCCCCGCATTATCCTTCTGGCTGCTTCATCCCTTACACGGTTACACCGAAAGGGAAACTATGGACCACAGGCATATAATCCTTTTAGGACTTATTTCATCTATGCCTTTTCTCCTACCCAGAGCAGTTGCGGCGCAAAATTATCCTGGACCCTCCCGCCCCGATAAGTATCAGACGGATCAGAGGAAACCAGCACCTGACCATCAACCAGGAATTTGCCAAGAAAGCCGCACTCTCGGCCCGTTCCATACGATTGCCGAGGTGGAAACTGTTGCAGATACCGAAAGAAACTATGGATTTGTGACCTCGGCTCTGCGCCAGCAAGGCTGGGAAGGGTCCTATTTTCACCCGCTCGAATATTTTTTCGATATCTATCTCTTCGTGCCTTGCCACACTTAGCCGGCGGCTTACCGAGACGTACCTTCCGCCTCGAAAAATTGCCAGATTTGCAGCCGCACCACCCTTCTAATGAAGGCTCACCATCTCGAGTTCATGCTGCATAGCGTTGGCAACGGCCGCATCGCGCGAATCCGTCACGATAATTGGTCTGCCATCAGCACCGAGGAGCGCAAAGAGCTGGAGGCCTGGCTGAATCGCCGGGGCGTCAGGAAAAAGGCGGCCAAGCTCTTCAGAACGAATGGGCCGCAAATAAGCAACCCTACCACCGCCGAGACTCGCCAATTGCTCATTCGTTAACAGCGTGTGATGGTTACTGTTTAGCATTTAGGTATCTCCTAGGAGCGGTCTTGTCGAGACCCGCCCACGTGCCGGGGGACCCGACGACCTTGGCATCCTCCGCAAACGCTTTCCATCGCAGCATATGGGCCCGCCGCCAGTCAATTCAAGGATTTTGTGGTAGACCAGCGAGCAAGGTCAAAGCGCTGCTCTTGGCAAAAAAGCAAAGGGACCTGGCGTATGCATCGCCAGGCCCCAATCCTGCCGCCCGGTCTTCGGCCGGGAAAGAGGGGCTAAGCTGCCTCCTCGATTTCGGGCTCCTCCGACTCCACTTCCTCGGCCTTGCCGCGGCGCGGCCCTTTTTGCAGCTGCGCTTCGATGAGGTTTAACGATTCCGTCTCGGTGAGCTTCTGCACAACAGCAAGCTCACGGGCAATCCGATCAAGCGCCGCCTCGTACAACTGCCGCTCCGAGTACGATTGTTCGGGCTGCGAATCTGAGCGGTAGAGATCGCGCACCACCTCCGCGATCGCTTTGAGATCACCGGAGTTGATCTTCGCCTCGTACTCTTGGGCCCGCCGCGACCACATTGTCCGCTTGATGCGCGCCCGGCCCGCGAGCGTGTCGAGGGCCGTCTTCACGGCTGGCGCATCAGCAAGCTGGCGCATCCCGACACTTGCGGCCTTCGGGGTGGGAACTTTCAGGATCATTTTGTCCTTGATGAAGCTGATGACGTAAAGTTCGAGTTTGAACCCAGCAACGACTTGCTCCTCAATGGCAAGAATTTGACCCACACCATGCGAGGGATAGACGACGAACTCTCCCGACTTGAAGGAGGGCCGGGATGTCGTCTTAGCGGCAGCCTTTGGTATCGGCGGTGCGGACCTCTCGCCCGGGCGGATAGCCGACGCGTTTGTGACCATGCCCTGAGCTTCGCTAGCTGGCAGGCTTCTCCCTAATCCGTCGGCAGTGGCAGCCACGTTCTGTTCGGTTCGATCCGTTCCCGGTATCCTGCCGGCCGCATTAAGGGGGCTTGCGTGCCGAACATCAGGAGCTTGTGGCGCGGGGACCGTCTGGCGCGCGTCGCCCTCTGCCTTCCTAGAATTGACCGGCACCGATACTTTCCTCTCCGCTCGTTTATTCACTTTTCCTAGCTCGTTTGACTTAAGGTTTAGGTTAAGATCGAGAGGCACCGCGGCTGGCTCGGCGGCGGCCTTCCCATCACGCTTTCTTGCTGCTTCCAGGCGGGCTGCATTGCGCTTAAAGGCAAGCAACGCCTCCACGGTTGATTTGTCGGCCGTTGGCTTCTTGGCTCTCACAGCGGCGGCTTGCTCTACTGGCCCCTGAATACTGCCACGGCGGGTTTTCGCCACCGTTTTGGCGTTTGCCGTGATTTTTTTGGTGCCTGAAGCCTTGGCTGGGGTTGGGGATCGTTTGGCCGCGGCGTTGGGACGTGCCTTAGCGGCGGTTTTTGAGGCGGCGAGCCCTGTCGATCGCGCGCGGGACACGGTTGCGTGCGGCGAGGCAGCAGCTTTGCTGCCTCTCGCCGCCGTTGCAACTCGGGCCGTTGCCACTCTCGTCCTCGTCGCCGACGCGCCCACCCTTGCGCGGCCCTTCGCGCTAGGGGCTGAAGCTGCGCCGGATTTCACGCGGGAACCCTTTGGCTCCGCGGTGCCTCGAGCCGGCTTTTTCGCTTTCGATGCCGATGCCAATTTTACTGCCACCGAAGCTGTTTTTGGCTTGGCGCCAGGGGACGTCTTTGAAGCTTTCGCCCCGCGCGCTTGAGTTCGCTTCACCAGCTTTGCGGTCGATGATCTCGAAGTTTTCTTGACGGACGCCATTACAGCGCGCTCCTTTTTCCTGCCCCGCTTTGGAGACGGGACGGCTCTACCGGTGGGGGGAACCAACACCCCCCATCACCCAAACTGTCCATTCCGGCCTGGAAGCCTCGGCGCCGGCTTTAGAAAGCCCGAAGCGGAACTGCTTCTACATAAACTTCCAAAGCCTATAACTTAGCAGTAGGTGGCGGCCCACAACACCGGCCTTCCCGGCCACTGCAACGCCTTCCGCGACAACCCTCGTGGATTGTGGAATTCCCTACCATCAAAGGAGTATTGCACGATTTTGAACAAAAATCAAAAAATATGCTGCAAACTGGTAGGCTTTTCGCAAGAATTTCCGGCTATCGAGAAGCTGTTGCAGTTCCCGCGGCAAGCTTTGCCAAGGCTTGGCGAGCGAAACCTAGTCACCCTGACCCGGATTAGCCGAAAAGTAAGCTTCATATTTTCCCGCCAATCCATCAAAAGTCTTTGCCTCGGGCGGGGCTTCCCGCTTAACGGTCACATTCGGCCAGCTGCGGGCAAAGTCGGCGTTTAGCTTCAGCCATTTCTCTAACCCAGGTTCGGTATCCGGCTTTATTGCCTCAGCTGGGCATTCGGGTTCGCAGACGCCGCAGTCGATGCATTCATCTGGATGGATCACAAGCATGTTTTCGCCTTCGTAGAAGCAGTCCACGGGGCAGACTTCCACGCAGTCCATGTATTTGCATTTGATGCAGTTTTCGATGACGATATAGGTCATGGTTTCTTCCGCAAGCGGGAAAGGCCTAAAAAACGCTCTCTGCAGCTGATATGCTGCCAGGGCTTATAAAACAAGAGTAGAGTCTTGCTAGGATGATCAGCGGCGGGCTCGACGGGGGCCGATCAGCCTTAGGGATTGGGCTCTTACGAATATTTATACGGCGGGGTGGGTAGTTGCAAGCGCCCCGCAAAATTCTGCGCGGCAGTCCCCGGTGTTTTCGTCACAGCCTAGCCGGCGTGCAATTCTTCGAAGAGGTGAGCGGCATCCGGCGCCCCTTGGCGGCGGCAACCGGGCGCGAGGACTTTCAACACGCGCACCCGGTGTTCCAGGGCAACTGTCACGACATCTCCTCGCGAGACACCCTTAGCCGGTGTTTCAACGCGCCGTTTATTCAAGCGCACATGGCCTTCCGCGATCAGACGCGCCGCGAGTGTCCGGGTTTTGGCAACGCGCGCGAACCAGAGCCATTTATCAAGCCGCTGCTTCTCGGCCATCGATTCGCCTCGGTTCTTCCCGCGCTCGAAGAATGACCGGGTCAGGCCAAAAGCCCTCCCCTGCGCAGGGCAAGCGGGTTCTCGCCCACGGCGCTTGCATCAAACCCATCCGTCCTTGTTTGGACAATCACCGCCCGCCAAAGGCCCTCGATGAGAGCTGGGTCGAGATTTTCAAAGATCAAGACGATACGCGCCGTCCGGTCGGCATCGGGCCAAGCGGCGAGCTGCTCGGCCGGATAGAGCATACGCCCAACACCGTGAATGGCGATCGGGGCGAGGGGATCGCTATCGAGCGCGATAAGACCTTTCAGCCTCAAAAGATTTCCGCCGTACCCTTCGAGAAGAGCTTTGAGGAAAAGCTCAAGAGAGGTTGCGGGCATGGGCTGCGCGTGGCGGAGGCAGAGCGAACGGATGCCATGGTTGTGGTGATGGCGGCGCTCTTGGTCTTGGGGGCTTTTTTCGCAAAAGTTGTGGCGGATAAGGTGACGGCCTCGATCCGGAGCCGAAACATCCACTCCCAAAAGGCGCGCCGCTGTCGCCTCGCCTCGCGAGGCATCCAGGATTGGCGCATTTGGATTGAGCTCGGCGAGCCGGCCCCGCAAGACCGCAATTTCTCCTTGAGCGCCAGAAAGGTCCATCTTGCTAAACATGATGAGGTCCGCTACGGCGGCTTGCTTTGCCGCCTCTTCGTGCCGGTCGAGTGTGGCATTTCCGTGCAGAGCGTCAATCACACCAATAACTTGGCCGAACTTAAAGCGCAGGTGCAGATAGGGGTGGGCGACTAGGGTTTGCAGAATGGGGAGGGGATCAGCAAGCCCTGTCGTTTCGATGATGACACGCTCGAAAGGGGCAACCCGACCGTTGTCGCGGCGGCGCAGGATATCTTCAAGCGCCGTAACGAGATCGCCCCGCAGCGAGCAGCAGAGGCAACCCGAAGCCAATAGCAGCACGTCGCCGTCAATCGGTTCGGCAAGGATGTGGTCAAGACCGACATCGCCGAACTCGTTGATGATAACAAAGCTGTTTGCCGCCGCCGGGTCGCGCAGCAAGCAGTTTAAAAGGGTTGTTTTTCCGGCGCCGAGGAAGCCAGTCAAAACCGTCAAAGGGAAAGGTGGCGGCGGCCGACGCTGAAGCGAATGCGCTTGCGGGCTCATGGGCCACGCCGTCGATCTGCCGCGCGCTCACCGAGCAGCGTGCTTTTCGGGTTTCTTGCTCTTCGTCTTATTGGCATGCACCGCTGGCTTTGCTGCGGCAGGTTTCGAGGATACCATTTTGATTGTTGTGGCTTGTTTCGGCAAGCTTTTAGCTTCCTTTGCCGGCGCTTTGCCGGGGACCCGGCTATGGGAAAGCTTCGCGGCGTGCTTTGCCGCGGCTCGCGCCGCGTGAAGGGCAGCTTTGGCGTTCCTGCCTCGGTTGTGAGCGCGTTTTTTTCCCACGCGCGGCGTGGCGGCGGCCGTTGGTTCGAGATTTTTCATCGGCAGCGCGTCAAAAGCCGGAGCCAAGGGCAAGCTCAATTGGGCCTGGGGTGGCGCCGCCTCGGCATAGGCGGCGGCCAATTCAGGCGGCGGCGGCGTGCCAACGGGAGAATGGGCGGGGCGCGCTTGCGCGACGAGGCCCGTGTATCCCAGCGGCGCTCCTACGGACACCGGGACAGGATCAAAAACCGGGCGCGGCACCAAAGTGATGCGTGGCGCGATTGGCAAGGGGCGCGCAATCGTTTCCGTAGCCGCGACGGGTGGAGGCGCCGGAAGAGCCTGAGACGGCACTTGGCGGGCGAGAAGCGGCGCCATCACCCGGGCGATTTCACTACTATATTGTGCCACCGCTCTGCTACGCCTGCCGCAAGCCGTCTGATGCATATCGGGCGCCGCTGCCGGATGGCCCGCCGGCAAATCCGCCAGCGCCTTAACCGGCTGGTCGAGGCGGGCAAAACCGCGATCGAGGAGTGCCGCCGTCATAACCATTCGCGACCGCGCACTCGGCGCGCCGAGCACCACGGCGATCAGTTGGCGGCCGTTCTGGCTCGCGCTGGCGACGATGTTGAATCCCGCCGCGCAGGTAAAGCCCGTTTTCATCCCGTCCATCCCAGGATAGCGGCCAAGCAGGTCATTATGGTTATGGATGATCTCATCGCCGAGGCGGATGGCGTCGATTTTAAAAAGATCGGCGTACTCCGGAAACGTCAAAAAGAGTGCGCGAGCAAGGATTGCGAGGTCGCGAGCCGAGGAGACATGCTCGGGATGGGGCAGCCCATTCGGGTTGACGAAATGAGATTGCGTCAGGCCGAGTTCGGCCGCCGAGCTATTCATATCCTCGGCAAAGGCTTCGACCGATCCCGCGACACCTTCTGCAATTACGATTGCCATGTCGTTTGCCGATTTCACAACCAGCATTTTCAGGGCGTTTTCCAAGGTTACGAGCGTCCCTGGCCGCAGGCCCATCTTTGAGGGCGCCACCGCCACCGCGCGCGCCGACACCATAAGAGGCGTGTCGAGCGCAATTCGGTGGTCGCGAACCGCCCGCAGCGCCACATAAACGGTCATCAGCTTTGTCACTGAGGCGGGATACCAAGGCGCTGTCGCCCGGTCCTCATAGAGGACCGCCCCCGAAGGCATTTCTATCAACAAGGCCGGGCCCGCCAGCGCTGGCGAGACCATGGCGGCCTTGGCAAGCAGAGAGGCGACCGCCACGGTAACAGCGCGGAAGAACGAGCGGAACCTATGCCAATAGTGCGCGGGAAGCGCTCCGCGCTTCGATGGAAAATGCCGTTGGTTCACAAAATTCATATCCGACCCCCCGGGCCTACGGGCGAACGAAAAAAGTTTTTTGATTTAGCCTGTCTGAGCGCTGACAGGAAGTATTATAGATTACAAGAAGGCGAAGATTTGGCGCTGTGGCGAACGCGCAACAAATTAAAGTTCTGCCTTGCCTTGAGGCCCCGCATGGTGCAGGGATGCCAGCCGGTTTAAGGCCGGTGCTCGGTGGCGGCGCGGCTGGGCATGGGCGTCCGAAAAGTGATGAAGCGCATTCTTGATTTTTTCTGGCCGGCGGTGGGCTTCGCCGCGGTCGCGGTCTCGCTATGGTTTCTGCGTCGCGAATTCAAAGGCGTCTCCGTCGGTCCCGAGGTTTGGGAATACCTTAAAACGATTTCCGTCACAGATTATATTTTCGCCGGCCTTTCCACCCTTTTGGCGTATGCCGCGCTCGCCTGGTATGATCGTATCGCGCTGCTTTACCTCGGCGTCAAGCATATCTCCTGGCTATTTATCTCTCTTTGCTCGTTTACAACCTACGCGCTCGCCCACAATATCGGCGCGACGGTTTTTTCGGGTGGCATGGTGAGATACCGGGCCTACCACTCGAAGGGCTTGAGCGCCGCGCAGGTCGCCATTTTGGTCGCTGTGTGCTCTCTCACGTTTGCTCTGGGTACGGTTTTGCTCGGTGGTATCATCTCGGTCCTCGAGCCCGAACAATTAGGCCGCTTTCATGGGATGTTGCCGGAAAGGTTCAGGTTTCTGACGGATCCGGTCACGGCGCGCCTGATCGGGGTCGTATTTTTGGCGGGAGTGGCGCTCTACGTCCTCGGCTCAATTTTCCGGTTCCGGCCCCTCGTGATAAAATCATTCCGGCTGGAATATCCCAAACCGGGCATTGCGTTTCGCCAGTTTCTGGCGGCGCCCGCGGAGCTCCTGGGAGCCGCTGGAATTATTTATTTCGCCCTGCCGAGCGCCGGAAACCCCGGCTATTTCGTAGTCCTTGCTGTGTTCATCGCGTCGTTTTCCGCGGCCCTCTGGTCAAATGCGCCAGGGGGCCTTGGTGTTTTCGAATGGTTTTTCATCACCGCCATGCCCGAGATGCCCAATACGCAGGTGCTGGCGGCTTTGCTCGTGTTCAGGTTCTTCTATCTGTTGCTACCCTTTTTCCTTTCGATATTTGTCGTCATTATTTTTGAACACAACAGGCTCGAGGAAGTGCTTCATCCAGATGCCGTCCACCACGGCCCCGAGATCAAGAAAGCCCCCGACAAGAAGCACGCTGGTTTTTCTTAAGGCTGCGGAGCGAACCAAGCTCGCTAGCTGTTTAGTCCCAGCTTTAGCTGGAGCGGATTGGGTTTGAATCGTTCTGGGTGAGAAGTCCAGAAGTTGCAGATCATTTGAAAGGGGTAAGTCCCTCCGGGTCTCGAGCCGCCGCGCGAAATTGTAGGCTGTGACGAAATCGGCGGGATACGCTCGAAGCCGTTGATGGCTCTCGTAGTGAAGGCGTTTGACCATGGCTTCCTTGATCGTTCCGTTCATCCTCTGCTATCCGGCATGATGCGCGCGGTCCCTCCGATCCTTGAGGCAATTGGCGCCTGATACGTAACAGGCCTCGTCCGAGCAGCCCTAACCGCGCATCAGCAGCGAAGGCGCGGAATTTATCGATAAGTCGCAGATGGTCCCTGTGAGGCGCGAGCCTATACGAATTGAAGAGCCGCGCCATGGGCCGGCGGGACTGCTGCCTCATCGAGACCGCCCCGCCGCGCCGGCGCTTGCTGAATATTCAAGCGCCCGCGCAGGCAAAAGCCGGATCCGCGTTATTCGGGGAAATTACGCTGAAAGTAAAACTACTTAAAGAACGAGTATTCAAAACCAAAATAGAAAACTGAAATGCGGTACGTATCTAGAGCCCTAACCAGCGTGGCGTGACCAAATTTCGGCTTCAAATTGCGCCCTCGCTAGGAGGTGCGCCAGACTCTGAAAACGAGCACCCGTCGCAAGATTGGCGAGTTCGCCCGTCATCTGCGCAATATAGGCGGCGGTAGGGTTGCTGGCGATCTCATTGATGTCGATGGCCCGAGGGGCGTTTTCGGCTGAAGCGCGGCTGAGTTTGCGGGCGACTGATTGCGGCTTTTTCATGATTAGTTCTCCTCTGTTCGATCAACGTTGCACATATGTTCTCATATTGGACCAAATTTGTGAAGAGCCTAGAGTGAAATATTTTACTTTTTTTTAACCAATCAGGCGGCCGACTAATCGCCGCCATCCCTGGGCGCCGAATCCATCGGCCGGCCGCGCAAATAGCGCCAACCGTTTTGGGCGAGGCGGAATATGCCGTAAGCAAACGCCAGCACAAAGGCGATTAAGATGAAATTGCGGAGTAGAACATTAACCGCATGAGAAAGCATGACGATAAAATTGACGAAATGCCCAATGGCGCTTGACAGAAAACTCATTCCATTTGCTCATGCTCGAAGGTGGGATCATTAAACATATCCGACCGCCTCCAGCAATGCCTCACTTGTTTGCACCGGCAAGCGGCAAGCTCCGCCCGAGCAAATAAAGGCCGCGCCAGCTCCAGCGGCGTCAATTTGGGCTTTCGCCGGGTGCCCCTGTGGTATTTCCTCAGGGCGGTCGAGGTCCATGACAATCCGGCCTATAAAGGGAACCATGAGCGCGGCTTCGTAAAGGGGCCGCCTTCCCTCACCAGCGGTGATGATTTCCTCGACCCTGAGGCGGAAATCCAACGAATTCAAAATACCCGCGTGGCTTATAAGATTGGCAAGCACGGGCGCGCCCAAGGCCGCGAATAGGGCGTCGGCGCGGGCAAGCCATTGGGTGTCCCCCGTGAAGCTCGCCAGGCGCACGAGGCTGCACAAATAAAGGGGGTGCGCGTTTGGAATTGCGTCGTCGGTGGTTGGCGCAAGATGCAAGATCACATCGGAAGCATCCTTGGCCGGCATGGTCAAGAGTCCGCTCGCGGGATTGGCGTGATACGCCTTTAGCGCTTTTGCAAATCTCACCGAATCGGACAAATAATCGCGTGGAAGAGTCGGCCCAAAATGGCGCGCCTCGTAAAGCGCGAGCGCCGCGGTGAGCATCGCCGCATTGTCGAGGGCAAGACCCGGTTTAATAAGGACACCGCGCCGCCAGCTATGCGCCAGTCGCTTATTGCCCCGCTCGTCGATAAACTGCATCGTATTGATAACAAAATCATAAGCCCTCGCGGCTAATGCAACCCAGCCCGGCTTTCGAAAAATCGGCGCCGCGCGGACGAGAGCCGCAATCATGAGCCCATTCCAGTCGGCAAGGATTTTGTCGTCGAGGCCCGGCCGCACCCGCCGTTCGCGGGCCTCGAAAAGTTTCAGGCGCAGGGCCGCAAGCCGTTCTGCTTCCGCTGGTGCTGCTTCCGGTGCGTTCAACTGATTTAGAACGATGACGCGCTCACCGCGAGCCTCTTCATGCCAATTACCACTCGAAGTTGCGTCATAGAACCGGCCCCAAAAAGCGGCATCCTCGGCGCCAAGCACCTCTTTGATTTCATTAAAAGTCCAAACATAGAATTTGCCTTCTATGCCGTCGGAGTCAGCATCTAGGCTCGCGCAAAACGCGCCGCCAGGATCTGTCATTTCGCGTTCGAGCCAGGCCACCGTCTCGACAGCTCGATCTTCAAAAATTTGACTTTGATACTCATGGTGGCAGAGCGCCAAAAGTTCGAGAATTTGGGCATTGTCATAGAGCATTTTTTCAAAGTGCGGCACGAGCCAGCGCGCGTCCGTCGAATAGCGGGCATAGCCACCCCCCAGGTGGTCGTAAATGCCGCCCTTGGACATCTTTTCCATCGTTAATCTCACGAGATTTCGGTAAGGCTCCCTTCCCAGCCTGCCGCCGGCTCGCCAAAGAAACTCGAGGATGGGCGCGTTGGGGAATTTCGGCGCGCCGACGATCCCGCCATGGACGGGGTCGATCAACCCTGCGACCCTTGGCGCGAGTTCATCGAGCTCCGAGAGGCGGAGCTCACTGGCACTCACGCTTGGCGGCGGCCGGGTCAGCTGTTTGCTGATGATCTCTGTATTTTTGTTGATCTGCGCGGGCTCGGAACGAAAGGCCGCGGAAACCGTCCGCAAAATCGTCACGAAAGCGGGCCGGCCGTAGCTTGACTCTTTCGGGAAATATGTCCCGCCCCAAAATGGCTCACCGGAGGGAGTAAGGAACATCGTCAGCGGCCAGCCACCGCGTTCGCCAAATGCATGTAATGCCGACATATAAATGTGATCGATATCCGGGCGTTCCTCGCGATCGACTTTGATATTGACGAAGAGCTCATTCATCACCGCCGCGGTCGCTTCATCCTCGAAGCTTTCATGCGCCATCACATGACACCAATGGCAGGCGGCATAGCCAATCGAAAGGAGGATGGGTTTGCCCTGCGCTTGTGCCTCCTGAAGCGCTGCTTCTCCCCACATCCGCCAGTGTACCGGATTTTGTGCATGCTGAAGGAGATAAGGGCTTGCCGCATGGCGAAGTTCATTTTGCCCGTTTCCTGACATTCCGCAGCCTCCTTGCAGGGGATCTTCGGCGCCTTCCTCTAACGCAAACTTTGTGCGCTTATGCAAGAAAACGAGTGGCATTCCGCTTTTTGCGGCGGCAGAGGTTAAGGCAGGTTGCGGAAGAGCGGCAACGCTAAGAAATAAATCGCGACGACAACCAGCGCGCTCTTAGTCAAGATGCCGGCTCCTGAAAGGTCCTGCCCAAGCGCCGCAACGGCGGCCGCACTCCACGCCCCTGTTGCCGTCATTGTCATGAGACGCAAGCGTGCGACACGCAGGGGATGCACAAAAACGATGGGCGCGAACATCAAGCACGCGGCGCCGATGATAACCGCTGTGACGGCGACGGGTCCGGGCCGCAACACCAAAAGGTAAAAGACAAGGACATTCCATATGGCGGGAAAACCGCGGAACCAAAGGTCCGCGGTTTTCATCCTGCGATCGGCGAAATAAAGAGCGGTGGCCGCGCAAACAATGCAACACAGCACGACGACGACCGGCTGCGCCACTAAGCCAGAACGCCACAAGGCAACGAGCGGTACGATGACATAAGTGAGAAAATCGACGACCAGATCAAGGACGACACCGTCGATATAGGGGACCATTTCATTGACGCGGTAGCGCCGGGCGAGTGATCCATCGACCGCGTCGACAATAAAAGCAGCGCCAAGCCAAGCGAACATGGTCGTGAAACGGCCATCCGCCGCGGCAAACAGCGCCGCCAAGCCGAGCGCGGCTCCGCAGGCCGTAAAGCAGTGGACCAGCAAACCTCTTGCGCGGTTCGTCATGAAACAACCAAAGCTAATTCTGCCCGCCGACACAAAGCCGCCCACGACACAAAACTATCATAAACATGCTCGACGTCGAGCACCTATTTCATAGCCCCATACCGGGGATGCCTGATAGGGTTTAGTTATAAGCAGGCCATCCGGTCGAATATTATCAATCAATTACCGTGATGGTTTGGCCCTGCGTGGCCCCCCTCTGGCGCGGGACCACCATAATAAGCTCGAAGGTTGGTTGCCAACGGGTTCAGATTCAGGCAGGATCCACATTGATGTTGTGTACGACGGTTAAGCCCAGGGTTATTTTTCCATTCAGGGGATTCCGGCATAATACCCAGAGGGCTCGCTGGTTCCCTCTACAAGCTAAAGCCACAGTTTGAATGAAGGCCGGCATGTCGAGCACGCCGAACGATCAAAGCCAATCGTTCTATTCGGCCATGATTGAGCATGGGCTGTATTCGAACGAGAGAAATCTTCGGAATTTTCTTGATGCGATTTTCAGCGGCATATCTTTCTTAGGAAGAAACGTCCTAGATATCGGCGGTGGCGACGGTCTCCTGAGCTTCTATGTGGTTGACAGAGGCGCAGCCAAGGCGGTTTGCCTTGAGCCAGAAGCGGCGGGATCATCCGCAGGCGTCAGCGAACGCTTTGCCGCTGCGCATATGGCTTTAGGCTATGGCGACCGTGTGGTCATGGTGCCGGTTACATTCCAAGATTTTGATCCTGCAGGTAAAAAATTTGATATTGTGGTATCTCATGCCTCCATCAATCATCTCGACGAGCTTGCTTGCAGCACTCTAATGACCGATAAAAAATCACGTATGGTCTACCTGCAGTTGTTCCATAAATTGAAAAACATGTTGAATCCTGGTGCTGTGGTAATCATCTTCGACTGTTCTCGCCATAATTTCTTTCAGGCGCTAGGAATAAAGAATCCCATCGCGAGAAGCATAGAGTGGGACAAGCATCAAGATCCCGCGGTCTGGAAGGAGCTGCTTCTTGAGGCCGGGTTTATAAAGCCACTCATTCGCTGGCAGTCGTTGAATAGTTTTGGCCGCCTTGGGCGCCTGCTATTGGCCAACCGGTTTATGGCCTATTTTTTCACGAGCGGGTTTTATTTGACCGTAGAGAATCCTTAAGGCTTGCCGAGAACGCTTAGCCCACCTAAGGAAGGGGAGAATTTCCTACGTACAACGGCCCAGGTGCACCGGGCCGTTTGCCTTTCATTTGTCGTTTCGATAGTCCGTGTCCCCTAAAGGGTGCGCGGGCCGCGGCCGACGAAGCTCGTGATGAGCGAAATGATGAATAGGACCAGCGCGATCCAGAACAAGATCTGAGCGCCGCCCATTGCCGTGCCCGCCACGCCACCAAAGCCAAAGATCGCGACGATGAGGAACGCGATCGCCCAATATAGAAGGTTACCTACCATTAGTCTCTCTCCACTTATGGTTCGATGACCGCGTTAACGCCTACGATTTCCAAGGGTTTCAGGTTCGGCAGCTTAATCAAAACGGCGATAAAGCTGCCCCTAACGAAAAATTTATCGCTATTTTACCGCGGACGGCTTGACCAATTGCGAGCGGCGAGCCGCCTGTCCACTGCGCGATTGTGGCATTCCGCAGCCGGTCAAAATGGAAACCACGAGTGGCGGCTTGACAAGGCCGCGGCGGACCCTGGTAGAGGTCCTGTCCTCCACACCGGTCCAGCATAAACGCGCCCATTCGGCTAAAGGCCATTGCCCTGCCGATGTCTGTCCGTTAAAAGTTCGTTCTTCGATCCTCCCTCAATGAGTTAGATCAAAAGTTCACTTATGGTCGAAAGTGAGAACCAAGTCCTCGCCCGTTAAATGCTTGGCAATTATAAAAAAGTATGATTCATCAGCGTTTTGGAATATTATTCAATTATCATTTCCAATATTCACCCTATCCCCATTGGTTGAGACATGAAGTATTGTTTTTTGCTTGTTGAAACTCATTTGGAAATAACTTGTTAAATTAGAAAGTAAACCTCCAAACTTAGGCTTTATAACAGCAGATTTGCTTAGACTTCCGCTATGTATTTAAACAAAACATTTTGACATATAGTTTAAATTAAAATATTTTAATATTAAACGCCGCCTTAGGTAAAGAACCGTTACCAAATAGGACTTTACTTCGGCCAAACTTGGGAAATTAGAAAAATTGGTCGTCATCGCGAAAAACGGAGCAGCCATTCCAACTCTGTTCCTAATCCCGGGGCAAGGCGGCAGTACATTCAATTTGATCAAACTTGGAAGACTGCTCAACTTTGACGGGCGCGTTGCCGCCGTTCCTCCAAGGGGGCTGAGGCGCGATGATAAACCGCATCTTTCTATGAAAGATATGGTTGAATACTATCTCAGCGTTATTCTTCGGTGCCAGCCCCGTGGTCCGTATATATTGCTGGGGTACTCTTTGGGAGGAGTCGTCGCTTTCGCGGTCGCTCACCGGCTGATGCAAACTGGCAGAAACGTCGTTTTCCTGGGTCTGCTCGACAGCTACCCCGACTTTCGGCAATGGCCGTTCCGAGTTCAGCTAAGCGTAGCTCGCCAAAGAGCAAAATACAGAATAGGCTGGTTCCTCCGGGCCCGCTTTATCGATAGCGTGGCGTTTACCTATTGGTTTGTCACCCGCCGCTGGAGATCATCACCCGCGCGCTTTTCTCCTCCATCACGCCGCCGTTTGTTCGTTGATACAAAAAAAGAACTCGTTCTAATAGACGCAGTCGGACGGGCACAACTAAAAGCGCTGACTACATATCGGCCGAACTTTTATCCCGGAAAAGTTACATTCATTCAACCGCACCAGCTGCATCCCGCCCTACCGCACTCCCCAAATTCTGTATGGGGACAGTATGTCTCGACCCTCGAAACCCTCGTAACTTCAGGCGACCACGAGAGCCTTTTCCAAGAACCATTCGTGACTCACCTTGCTCATACCTTGTCTGTCCAAATCAAGGCGTCTCTCGCCTCCAGCACCGCGGCGGCGATGGTGGAAAGCGAAACTTGGTGAACCAATAGAGCGCTTCGGTCTACTTACGCTATCGACGACACAACGTCATTAGAAGCGAGTGGAGCCGCGCTGCCGCTCTCGATACTTCGCGCGAACCGCCGTGGTCTATAGTCTATCGAATATAGACCGCTTCGATGACCTTAAGCTCTTCGCCTAAGGGATCGACCTCTAACCGGACGACCTCGGCCATGAGACGGTCACGAAACTTATAGGCTCGACGCCATCCTTCCTGAGTGACTGGTGGCCATGGAGTAAAGGTTTTTTTGTCGACCATCAAAGCTTCACACCGCAACCGTGGTCCGCTGATATTTCGTGCAACAATATACATAGCCAGACCAATCTTCAGGGGCGAATTTACAGGCCTCGCTTTTGCCAGATAGCAGCAAAACGCATGTATACACCTCAAAGATCCCGTAGCACAGCTGCGCTTGATTTCAAAGAGCCCAAAGCCGTGCTTGCCTACTTCAGTTAAGGCCTGCACGCGGCAAGACAACCACAAGATTAGTCAAGGAGCAAAGCAAGCTCCTGGTCTAAAAACCTTCGGCTCCGCGTAGACCCGGCATGGCAGCCGAAGCCAAGGCGCTACCAGCCCCAGAGCCTAAGCCTGAAAGTAATCATCACACATCGAGGTTATCAACGCTCAAAGCGTTTTCTTGGATGAAGTCTCGCCGAGGTTCAACGACGTCCCCCATGAGCTTCACAAACAAATCCTCCGCGTCGTCTTCTTGCTTGATCCTGACTTGGAGCAGGGTACGGGCTTCACGGTCGAGAGTTGTTTCCCAAAGCTGCTCGGGATTCATTTCGCCGAGGCCCTTGTAGCGCTGCATTTGGGTTATTCCCTTTTGGCCCGCCGCGAAAACCGCCTCCAGAAGCCCGCTCGGCCCCAACATCCGAGTTTCAACTCCTTTGAAGCAAAAAATACTCGCTTCTCCAAAGACTCTTTGCAGGTAAGCGGAATGGTCATTGAGCCGACGCGCTTCGCTTGAAGCCAAAAGCCCAGCATCAAGATTGGCAATTTGCCGCACCCCGCGCAATTCTCGAGCGAGTAGGAATCCATGATCTTCTATTCGACCCCTCCAGCCCCGTTCCATATCTTCGGCGTATAGATCGAGGCGGGCGGCGATGGCTTCCGCCAACTCCTCCGCCTCGCCCTCGCCCATGGCCGCGAGCGGCTTCAGCGCGCCAACGATAGCCGCCTGTTCCACGGCCTGCCGGGAATAGCGCGAATGCAGGCTGGCGAGCATCTGGCCGACGGCTCTTGCCTCTTCGACGATATCGCGCAGTGGCGAGCCAGAGTATTGCATACCGCTCGCCGTTCGCAGGACAGCGGCCTCGAGGCCGTTGGTGATGAGATAATCCTCACGCGCGCGATCGTCTTTCAAATACTGTTCCGAGTTACCGCGCTTCACCTTGTAAAGCGGCGGCTGCGCGATAAAGAGATGTCCACGGTCAATCAATTCTCGCATTTGGCGGAAGAAAAATGTCAAAAGAAGCGTGCGGATATGGGAGCCGTCGACATCCGCGTCGGTCATAATGATGATTTTATGATAACGCAGTTTATCGATATTGAAATCATCATGTCCAATGCCCGTGCCAAGCGCCGTGATTAGCGTACCGATCTCTTGGCTAGAAAGCATTTTATCGAAACGGGCGCGCTCAACATTCAATATTTTGCCGCGCAGCGGCAGCACCGCCTGGTATTCGCGGTTGCGCCCCTGCTTGGCTGAGCCACCGGCCGAGTCTCCTTCCACAAGGAACAGTTCCGCCTTGGCCGGATCGCGCTCCTGGCAATCTGCAAGCTTACCTGGAAGGTTGGCAACATCAAGCGCACCCTTACGACGCGTCAGTTCCCTCGCCCTGCGGGCGGCTTCCCGCGCTTGCGCCGCTTCCACGACCTTGCCAATAATGACCCGCGCCTCTTGAGGATGTTCCTCGAACCAAGCACCGAGCCCTTCGCTGACGAAATTCTCAACGACTGGCCGCACCTCGGACGAGACGAGTTTTTCCTTGGTTTGCGACGAAAATTTCGGGTCGGGAACTTTTACGGAAAGGATACAGGTCAACCCTTCGCGGCAATCCTCGCCCGTAAGATCGATTTTCTCGCGCTTCAAAAAACCATAGCGCTCGGCATAGCTTGTGACTTGCCGCGTGAGAGCGGTACGCAATCCGGCAAGGTGTGTCCCGCCATCGCGCTGCGGAATGTTATTGGTGAAAGCTAAGATATGCTCATGGTAAGAATCGTTCCACCACAGAGCGGCCTCAACCGTTATCTTTTCACGCTCTCCCTTGATGAGGATTGGCTGAGGGATGAGCGGTGCCTTGGCGCGGTCAAGGTAACGGACAAAGGCCTCAAGGCCGCCCTTATAGAAGAGTTCTTCCCGCTTGACCTCCGGCCCTCTGAGATCCGCAAAACTAATGCGGACGCCCGAATTGAGAAAGGCGAGCTCGCGCAGCCGGTGCTCAATTGTCGCATAGTCATACTCGACCATTGAGAAAATTTTCGGGGATGCCAGGAAAGTCACCTCGGTACCCCGCTTGGGCCGACCCTCCGCCACGGGCGCGGGCCCAACAACGCGAAGCGGCGTTACCGCGTCGCCATTCTCAAAATGAATAAGATGTTCCTTTCCCTCCCGCCAGATCCGCAATCGCAGCCAGCTCGAAAGCGCGTTAACGACAGACACGCCAACGCCATGCAATCCCCCCGAAACTTTGTAAGAATTTTGATCGAATTTCCCGCCGGCATGCAGCTGAGTCATGATGACCTCGGCGGCAGAAATACCTTCCTCGCTGTGAATGTCCGTGGGAATACCCCGGCCATCATCCGTAACAGTGACTGACCCGTCGGGGTTTAAGGCGACACTCACATAGCTCGCATAGTCAGCCAAAGCCTCGTCGATGGCGTTATCGACGACTTCGTACACCATGTGATGCAAGCCGGAGCCATCGTCGGTATCGCCGATATACATGCCGGGGCGCTTGCGCACGGCGTCAAGCCCACGTAGCACCTTAATGGAATCGGCGTCGTAAGTGCCTTGCGTTTCGGAGTTCAAAGGAAGCGGCGCCGGGTCATCCGGATTGTTGACGACTGACATAGACAAAGGAGCTTTCTCGGCTTTCAAAAAGCCTTGGGACTTCAATAAAGTAGAAACTCAGAACGAAGTATTTTAGCAAAATCGGCTCGGTTTTCAAAGCCTTGGCAGGACGGTTTTCACCCCCGAAAGGAAATTGAACGATCAATCAACAGAATAATGTGATCCTGAAAAACTCATGCATCCACTGAGCTTACAGGCTCGCCATTGATCAATAGTCCATCCCCATCGGAATTTATGACGACTCTCTCGCCGTCATGAATTTTTCCGGCAAGGATCATTTCAGACAGCGGGTCCTGGGCGTTCTTCTGAATGATCCGTCTCAAGGGCCGCGCCCCATAGGCAGGATCATAGCCCTTCGCGGCGAGCCAAGAGCGCGCTTGCGGCTTCAGATCGAGCATGATTTTGCGGTCATCCAAAAGGCGCGCGAGGCGAGAAAATTGGATATCCACAATTGCGTCCATATCCACGCGCCGAAGGCGATGAAATAGAACAATTTCATCGATCCTGTTCAAAAATTCGGGGCGGAAATGCGCGCGCACAACTTGCATGACTTCGCTCTGGACGGCTGAGGAATCCTCGCCCTCCTGTTGGAGCACGAGGAATTCGGCTCCAAGATTCGACGTCATAATGACTAAGACATTACGAAAATCAACGGTTCGGCCCTGTCCATCGGTAAGTCTGCCATCTTCAAGGACTTGCAAAAGAATATTGAATACATCGTGATGGGCTTTTTCGATTTCATCGAAGAGCACGACCTGATAAGGCCGGCGGCGGACGGCTTCCGTGAGGGCGCCGCCTTCTTCATAACCGACGTAGCCAGGCGGCGCACCGATGAGGCGGGCGACGGAGTGCTTTTCCATGTATTCCGACATGTCAATGCGCACCATCGCCGCTTCATCGTCGAATAAAAACTCGGCGAGGGCTTTGGTGAGCTCGGTCTTACCCACCCCTGTCGGTCCGAGAAACATGAAGGAGCCGATCGGACGATTGGGATCCTGCAGGCCAGCGCGTGCCCGCCGCACGGCGGTCGATACTGCCCGCACCGCTTCATCCTGGCCAATGACGCGGCGCTCGAGCGCCTTCTCCATGTGGAGAAGTTTTTCCCGCTCGCCTTCCAACATCTTATCGACGGGGATACCTGTCCAGCGTGATACCACTTGCGCAATGTGATTTGCCGTGACCGCCTCGTCGACCAAACCTTCCGAGCGCTGCGCCTCGATCGCGGCAAGCTTCTTTTCGAGCTCCGGAATAATGCCATACGCGAGTTCGCCAGCGCGTTGATATTCGCCCTTGCGCTGAGCCTGTAGGAGTTCATTGCGGGCAGCTTCAAGCCGCTCCTTGAACTTTTGCTCCGAGCCGAGTTTATCCTTTTCCGCGTTCCAGCGCGCCGTCAACGCGGCGGATTTCTCCTCGAATTCCGCAAGTTCCCGGGTAAGCCTTTCGAGACGCTCTTTCGAAGCGGAGTCGGTCTCTCTTTTCAGAGCCTCCTGTTCTATTTTCAGCTGAATGATACGCCGATCGAGCTCATCGAGCTCTTCCGGCTTTGAATCGATTTGCATGCGCAGACGAGAGCTCGCTTCATCGATAAGGTCGATCGCCTTGTCCGGCAAAAATCGATCCGCGATGTAGCGGTTTGAGAGAGTCGCGGCGGCGACGATCGCACCATCGGTAATGCGCACGCCATGGTGCAGCTCATACTTTTCTTTGAGGCCGCGCAGAATGGAAATCGTGTCTTCAACGCTTGGCTCCGACACGAAAACCGGCTGGAAGCGGCGAGCCAGCGCCGCGTCCTTTTCGACGTGCTTGCGATACTCATCGAGCGTGGTGGCGCCGACGCAATGGAGTTCGCCGCGGGCAAGCGCTGGCTTCAAGAGATTGGAGGCATCCATGGCGCCCTCCGCCCTGCCCGCGCCCACAAGCGTATGCATTTCATCTATGAAAAGGATGATTCCGCCAGCCGCGGCGGTGATCTCATTCAAAACCGCCTTCAACCGCTCTTCAAATTCACCGCGAAATTTTGCTCCGGCAATGAGAGAGCCCATATCGAGGGCAAGGAGTTTCTTATCACGCAAACTTTCGGGCACATCGCCATTAACGATGCGCAAGGCGAGGCCTTCGACAATGGCGGTCTTGCCAACACCAGGCTCTCCGATAAGCACCGGGTTATTTTTCGTGCGCCGCGACAAAACTTGAACGGTCCGGCGGATTTCTTCGTCCCGGCCGATGACAGGATCAAGCTTGCCTGCCCGTGCGGCCTCGGTAAGATCACGCGCATATTTTTTCAACGCATCGTAAGCGTTCTCCGCCGTTGGATTATCGGCAACTCTGCCCTTGCGCAAATCTTCTATGGCAGCATTTAGAAGCTGCGGAGTGACCCCTGCCCGCTCTAGAATTTTACCGGCTTCCGCCTCTCTCTCCATCGCCAATGCGAGCAATAACCGCTCCACCGTGACAAAGGAATCGCCCGCTTTTTGCGCGATCCTCTCGGCATTATCCAAGATACGCGCGGTCGCCGCCGGAAGATAAAGCTGCCCGGCCCCAGAGCCTTGCACTTTTGGAAGCTTATCAAGCGCAGCCTCGGTCTCGCGCAAGGCCTCGCGGGCGCGTCCTCCCGCCCTGTTGATCAAGCCCGACGCCAGTCCTTCCTCGTCATCGAGGAGAACCTTCAATATGTGTTCTGGGGTAAATTGCTGATGCCCGGACCGGACGGCGAGGGATTGGGCGCTTTGAATGAAACCTCGTGCTCTTTCGGTGAATTTTTCAATGTTCATGAGGTGCTTCCAAACAGCATTTCAGCCTTCGCAAGGAGATTGGCTTGAACCCGCACAAAAGCTAGCTTGCGATGCCGTTTTTCGTCTTTGATGTAGGAATGAAATTCAAAAAGGGTAGGCCGAGTGCAGGCGAAGCAATCATGGCCGTAGACAGCCACCGTTGTCGTCACGCCGAGCGATTCCCTGGCCCTATGCCGGCCCCGCGAAAGCGCCGCTTCTCAAGAGCCCTTCGGCTGGCCCGATGCCATTCTCAGCTACCTGATGGCCGGGAAACCCCTTTATCGGCCTTGAGGCTGTGTTCAGTCTTGCATGGAATCATCAGCGTTGGCCGCCACGTTCTGCGCGTCATCCAGCCGTGGGCCCACAGTCTTGGCCCGTCGCCGCCGGCGCGGACGATGGAAGCCATCGGTGTCCTCCGCATCATCCGGGCCGGCAAGATTCGATGCCAACGGCTCGTTCGGCGGCGCACTCTCGTGGGATTCAGGCAAGGCCCTAACGGGCCCCGTAATAAACGCCGGGAGCGTGCTCGATGCCATGCCCGCTTCGGGGAGCCCCTTCTCCCCGGCGGGATCGAGCCGAATTTGCGACTCGCTCGTATAGTCGCTTGCACCGCGGCCGTGGCTTATTCGATTGTCCCGATCACGCCCGCGGCCATTGCGTTGATCCATACCGAATTTCTCAGGATAGGATTGCTGCTCTCGGTCACGGTAGCTTCGCTCTTGGAAAGGCCGTTCTGGGCGTCCGCTTCGCTCCGGGCGGGGCTGCCCCGGGCGATCGCTCGGCTGCCGGTCTGAATATTCGTGGCTGGATCTTTCAGGAGGTTGCGCAGGGCCCGGCTGAGACTGCGAAAGGTAATTGGGCTGAGCCGAGGGAAAGAAACGCTCGCTCGGCGAGGCGAATCGATCCGAAAGGCCGGCGAAAGCTCCGTCCTCTTCGTTCTCCTCCGCGATTGGCTCCCCTGGCGAACGCGAGTAGTTGGCAAGACCCTGCTGATGCGCTTGCTGAGCAGCGGCAATGATCCTGAAATAGTGTTCGGCATGCTGGAGGTAGTTCTCCGCCATGACCGGATCCCCAGAGGTCTGCGCGTCGCGGGCGAGCTGAAGATATTTCTCACCGATGTGATGCGCCGTTCCGCGGATTTTAACGTCCGGGCCGCTCGACTCATAAGAGCGGCTAAGAGCATTCGATCCCTTTCGGTTGTTATTCGGACGGCCTCGCATGCGCTTATTATTCTGTGCAGGTCTCATCTATAGTCCTTGGGTGGTACCACATCCAAAATGATCGCACTATCGTGCGGACTTAGCCACTCCGGCCGGACGGCTGCTGGCCGCCTTTCGTTAAAGCCTTCTATGTGCAAAAACGCGAAGCGCTATCAGCTTCTCCAGCCAGTGGCAAAGGTGCTCGCGGAACCGCCGCGGCAACCGCCCTCGACCCTCATATCTAGAGTCTCAGAGTCGGGATACTTGCCCCGAATCGCCGGGGCAACGGCTCGGTCCAAATCGGAAATCAATTGTTCCGGCGCGACCCTACTCCTGCAACTGCGCCGGAAGCTGACCTCGACGATTTTGAAACTGCGACATCGGCAACAAGTCTCGCAGAAAACCTAATCGCTTTATGCGAAAACGCCAAGCCCTTTTGCAAAAATATCTCTGTTAATCGCACCGCGTGGCCAATTTACCACTTACCATTCCCCCTAGCGCCAGGCCAAAATGACGCGCTCTCGGGCGCGAAGGTCGAGTTTAACGGCGCAGCTTGCTTGCAGGCTGCCGCTGAGAAGCCGCCGAACATCAAGGTACTGGTCCTCGCCAAGTTCGAAAGCAACGCATCCCTGCGGCGCCAATAGCAGGGGCAAGGCCGGGATTATGGCGCGATAGGACGTCAAACCGTCTCCGCCGCCGTCGATGGCAACGCGCGGGTCATAATCCCGCACCTCTGGCACGAGATGAGCGATCGCTCCGCGCGCGATGTAAGGGGGATTTGCGACAATCAGATCAAACTTACCGCTTAAGGCGGAGGCCCAATCACCGCAAATGACGCAAGCCCGATCCAAGAGGCCCAAAGCAGCGAGATTCTCGCGAGCCACGGCGCACGCAGGAGGCGAAATATCAACGCCAACCCCAAAGGAGTCTGGAAGGCCTTGCAAAATCGAGCAAAGAAGCGCGCCAGAGCCAGTTCCAAGGTCGAGCACCCGCCAATCCCGGTGAGGGAACCTCGCCGCATAGCCAAGGATCGCCTCAACCACCGCCTCCGTTTCGGGCCGAGGATCAAGTACGCTTTCGGAGATCTTGAACCGCGATTGCCAAAATTCGCGTTGGCTAATGATTCGCGAAACTGGTTCCCTCCGCAGCCGCCTCTTTAGGAACGATTCTAGCGCACCCGCGCCCTGCCCAAGCGGCTCATTGGGGCGGCACATGAGCTCCAAATGCCCGATGCCGAGGGCCGAGCAGAGGAGCACGCGCGCATCGATCCCGGCCGATTCGATACCAGCTTCCCGCAAGAGCCGAATGGAGCGCTGAAACGCCACGCCTCGGGGCGTTTGCGCACCGAAAGCAACCGCGGGCTCCCCGCTCATGACTAACTCAGCCAATCGAGGCAAGGAGAACCCGCGTCAGCCGAGCAGCAAAAGCCTCGGCGGGCTTCTCGCCTTCCACCACTCGCGCCTCGTCGAGGATCAGCCAAATGATATCCTCTAGCTTTTCCTTGTCGGCCCCGCCGATCCTGCCGGCGAGGGATTTTATCAGCTGATGCGAAGGATTGATTTCGAGCACCGGCTTGGATGGGGCGGCGAGCCGACCACTCGCCGCCAGCATTCTTTCGAGCCGGCGATCCGGCCCACGGTCGGAAGCAACGAGGCAGGCCGGGCTCGAGGACAGACGATCGGAAGGCCGGACATCCTCGACCGCCTCGCCAAGCGTTTGTTTCATCAACGCGTAAAGGGTAGCAAGACCCGCCACGGAGGGCTCGCCGCCGTCCGATTTTTCACCTAATGGGTCCTGGAGTGGGATCGATTTGATGTCGGCCGCGCCCTGCGTGACAGACTTGAAGGGCTTGCCCTCGAAGCCGGCGGCGGTCGCGACCCAAAAGGCGTCGACCGGATCGGGAAGAAGCAAAACCTCGATGCCGCGGGCCGTAAAGCCCTCAAGTTGCGGGCTCGCCGAAAGGCGCGCGAGATCCTCGCCGAGAAGGTAATAGATCGCCGTCTGATTTTCGCGCAAATCGGCGATGTACTCTTTAAGCAATCGCCCGCCCTGCGGATGAGTCGAAGTGGCGAAGCGGGCGATCCCAAAAAGCGCGTCCCGCTTTTCCGGATCTTCGTAAAGGCCTTCCTTTAGGACCGCGCCAAAATGCTCCCAGATTTTCGCGAATTTTTCCTTATCATTTTCGGAGAGCTTCACGAGCTCGGAAAGAATGCGATTCGTGACGGCTTTCTTTATGGATAAGAAGACAGGACTCTCCTGAATCATCTCCCGTGAAACATTAAGGGGAAGATCGGAGGAATCGATGACCAGGCGGACGAAGCGCAGCCACCTTGGTAGGATCTCGGCGGCATCGGTGATCAGCACATGCCGGACATAGAGCTTCGCCCGCCCCTTGCGCTCCGGGTCAAATAAATCGATGGGCTGAGATCCGGGCACGAAAGCCAGCACCGTATACTCCTGGCGGCCCTCGACATGCCAATGCAGGGTGAGCGCTGGCTCGTCAAAAATGCCGCCCAGACTTTGGTAAAATTCCTTGTAATCATGCTCGGAGATCGAAGCCTTTGGCTTCATCCAGAGCGCCGCGCCTTCGGCGATTCGACGCGGCGCCACGCCTTTCTCCTCGACGATTTCGATCGGCACCGTCAACGCGCTGGAGTGCTCCCGCACGACGCGCTCGATACGTGCCGCGTCAAGGTAATCCTTCGAGTCTTCATTAAGGTGGAGAACAACTTTTGTGCCGCGCGCCGGCGCTTCCTCCGCCGCAAGGGAGGCAATGGAAAAACTCCCCTTGCCGTCCGAGGTCCAGTGGAGCGCCTCAGCCTCTCCGGCGCGCCGCGTCAACACATCGACGCGGTCCGCCACCATAAATGACGCGTAAAAACCAATGCCGAATTGGCCAATAAGATCAAGCTTTTGGCCATTCGCCTCCGTGGCGCCCGCATCCCCCATCCGCTCCAGGAATGCCCGCGTCCCGGAGCGCGCAATCGTCCCCAGATGGTCGGTCAAATCTTGATGGGACATGCCAATCCCATTATCCTCAATGGTAAGGCTCTGGCCATCTTTGTTGAGCTCTATGCGTATAACAAAGGGCTCTGGCGCAAGCGTCGGGTCGGCGAGCGCCTCATAGCGCAATTTCTCGCAAGCGTCGGCGGCATTGGATAACAGCTCGCGCAAAAAAACATCGCGGTCGGAATAAACGGAGTGCACCATGAGATGCAAAAGCTTGGCGACATCCGCCTGAAAAGCTTGGCTGTGACCGACCGCCTCCGGCATGCCTGCGGGCCTCCCTCTCAATTCAATGGAGTTAGAAGTCCAGAGGCGCCCCTCAGCGCCATCTGGGTACATCGAATATCGTTGCGCTGGCGGACGGATGCAAGGGTTGCCCGCTAAGCCTCCGGCAGCCGCAATAGGCCGGACTGCGCGCGAAATATTGCGGAAATATGAAAAGCCTCTTGCCGTTTTGCCGTCTTCGAGCGACGATAGCGGCGATGTTTGAGCTACCACACTTTCCATGAGCGAGATGGAGTCAGCCGAAGATCAGCCGATGGCGAGCGCCCCCTTGGGGAAAGCGCTCGCGGACTTTTCGCCCGAGCGCCGACCGTTGGCACCTCTCGAGGCTGGCCTTGTCTCCTTCGACCGCCATGAGCTGCGGCAGATTTTCGACCTCTACGGGCGCAAGGTGGCGGCCGGCGAGTGGCGCGACTATGCGCTTGATTTTTCATGCCAAAGAGCCGCTTTTTATATTTATCGGCGGGCTGCGGAATTTGCCCTTTACCGGATCGAGAAGAACCCGAAACTTGCCCGTAGACAGGGCCTTTATTGCGTCATCACGGCAACCGGGCTGATCTTGAAAAGGGGGTCTGACCTGACGCGCGTGCTTGCCGCGATCGACACGAGGCTCAAGCTCGTACCAAGCTAAGCTTTGCAGGCATCTCCTTCGCCAAAGCCTGAGCGAACGGGTCGTTCGACCTGGCGAGGGCCGACGCGACGGAAAGCTGATCCTCCTCGCCGCGATTTTGGCTGAGCTTGGCTTTTCCCTCGATACGGCTAATTTGCATCTCGAAGGCAACGAGGCCCTTCACCATGCGGGCGAGATAGTCCTCGGGCAGGCCCTCCATCCGCCACGCCGTGCCATTTGCCGCCTCATGCGCGCCGGAGAGAGCGCGAAGATAGCGAAGGACCTCATTCGCATCTTCGATGATTTGCGGCACGCCATAAGCGTGCACGGCGAGGTAATTCCAGGTCGGCACGGCTTGTTCTGTGCCGTACCATTCCGGCGACACATAAGCATGGGGGCCGTGAAAAATGGCGAGCGCCGCCCTGCCGCTCGCAAAATGCCGCCATTGCGGATTAGCGCGCGCGACATGCGCGGTGAGTGTCCCAAATTGCCCCCGCGCGGGATCGAGCATGAATGGCAAATGGCTCGCGAAGGGCGCGCCCTCGGGATCGACGGTGATCAATTCTCCGAAGCCGTGATCCCTGATGAGGCGATGACAGGTGTCTATATTTTTTATGAGAAAATATTCGGGAACATACATGGCGTGTCCTGATTTCGGCGCGGACGAAAATGGGCAATGTCGGATCGTGCGCTCTAATCTTACAAGAAAGTTTCACGTGAAACATTTTTGTAAGATTGCGGCGTCGTTTCTTACAAGCCTGCGGACAAAGATGTGATGCGCTGCGTAAGATCGGCGCGTGTACTTGTGCAATCGAGAGCTTTTTTGGTAGCGCGGGTCCTTGACAAATCCAGCGGCCGCTCCTGCCACATCTTCCCATTACGCTCTGGTTGCACAGACCAAAATCAGCCTGCCACCTACCTGCGCCTAAACAATTAATTCCACTGTCCGCTGCCTTAGGAAGATAGGATCTAGAAAAAAGGACGTTTCTTCAGCTGTCTAGCGGACTTGCCATGCGAATGCGGTTCATATGAAATTGCAAAAACGCTCCAGGGCTAAATTGTACAGGTAGAGTTTTTTGACTTGATTTTTTACGTATTCGTTTCATAAAATCTGGTCATGAAACAAAAAAGAGCGATGCTTCAAGCATAGCAAGAGAATTGCAAGAATGCGCAGACTTTAGAAAGTTTGCATGAAGAACGCGCCGGTCGCGCGCCGAGAGCAAGGCCCATAGCAATGCCAAGTGACAGGCATCAACTAGGAAAAGCAGGATCAAAGTGAGCACGGCACAACGCACAATCGCACGATACTTGGAAGACTTGCAGGGTGTCGGCCTAAAGGGAACGGACGTCGCCAACGTAACGGATGTATCAAAGGCGACAGTTTCGCGCTGGAAAGCAGGCGCGATGAAGCCGCATCCGCGCAACGAACTTATTCTATCCGACCTCCATTATATTGTTCGTAGGCTCGAGGAGTATTATTCCTCCGATGAAATTCGAGGCTGGCTGTATGCCCGGCACCCACAGCTTGAAGGGAACCGCGCGATCGATTTAATCCATCAAGGAAAATCCATTGAAGTCTTGCGCGTGCTGGAGCGCCTGGATGCTGGGGTTTTTCTTTAGGAGATGCAACCCAGATCGACGGTTCGCGATAGCAGGCTTATCGATGCCCTGGAGGCACTCCCACGTAAACCGCTAAGCGGAACTACGTGGCGCGCAGTGCCCGAGGGTCGCGATCCCGTTCAATGCAGCGCGTCTGGCGGACGCTGGGACGATAGTACATTCGATGTCCTTTATACTTCCCTTGATCATAACGGCGCAATTGCAGAAATGTATTTTCACTTGATGCGTGGCCAGCCAATTTTTCCGTCAAAAATCCGTTACGCACTGTATGAATTGAGGGTTGAGTTATCAGAAACATTGTGTTTGTCGAAATCAGATCTTGTCTCGCTTGGTCTAGATATATCGCGCTACGGCCAGCTTTCGTACCAGGGACGGACGGAAGAATATTTTCGAACCCAAGAAATTGCCGAAGTGGCCCATTTTTTAAACTACGAGGGGCTCGTGGTTCCGAACGCAAGGTGGCCATGCGATAATCTGATCGTCTTTTGCGATTGCGTGGCCCCTGAAGCAATCGAAGCATCCGACGACTCCGAGATCATCGACTGGATGAATTGGCAAAAGACCCATAAAGTCCATCTGTAGTTACGGCCGTGCTGAGGAGGCCGCAAAGCCGGACGAGGGTTTTCAGCGGCCGCTCCGATCATACCTCTTCCGCGCGATAGGCGCGGCTGGTGTGAAATTATCCGCATTCCGCAACGATCTTCTACGTGCACCAAACCGCCGGTGTCAGCTTTATTGGGATGGGCGACTCTCCGCAGGCCAAGGCCGCGCTTGTTCCTTGGACTCGGCAATTCCCGTGAAAATAACTGTGATCATCTAAACAGATGACGACGGAAACGCCATTTTGTGTCTTTTTAGCATCACAGTTTCCGTTAAGGAAAACGTGCCACGATTTAGCCACTTGAATTAGAGAGGCTCAATCGACGACTTTTTAAACTCAAATAAATTTTTGAACCGCACGTAAAATGAGGCGCTTTGGCAAACCATCTTCGGAAATTACGTTGGGGATGATAGAGCAATGATTTATTCATCGCGCCAAGATCGCAAGACGAAAGCAAAGATAAGAGCCATCGCGGAAGTGCTCGCAATGATCGCAACTGCGCCCCCGCCGTTCGCTCAGGAGCAGTTGAACGCCGACGCCGAAGGCTCGCCATTCGAAAGCGCTACCGAATTTTGCACGGCCTTGGAAATCTACGCGTCGCGGCGACGTGAAATAAGAAATTGAACCGGTAAGAATTTTTTCACCGGCCCTTTTTGCACGGCGGGCCAACGGCCCGCCGCTCCTGACGGCAGCAATCCTACCTCGAAAATTTCTTATACTTCAGCCGGTGCGGGATAATGCTATCGATCCCGAGGCGGCGCTTTTTGTCTTCCTCATAATCGGCGAAATTGCCTTCAAACCACTCGACATGGCTATCGCCTTCAAAGGCCAGCATATGGGTGGCGATGCGGTCGAGAAAGAAGCGATCGTGCGAGATGATGACGGCGCACCCGGCGAAATCGGTGAGCGCGTCTTCGAGCGCGCGCAGCGTGTCGACATCGAGATCGTTCGTCGGCTCGTCGAGCAGCAAGACATTGGCGCCCGACTTCAGCATTTTGGCAAGATGCACGCGGTTGCGCTCGCCGCCCGAAAGCTGGCCGACTTTCTTTTGCTGGTCCGTGCCCTTGAAATTAAACGCCGATGTATAGGCGCGCGAATTGATCTCGCGCTTGCCCAAATAGATGACCTCATTACCGCCCGAAATTTCCTCCCAGACGGTCTTCTTGCCGTCGAGCGCATCGCGCGATTGATCGACATAGCCAAGGCGAACGGACTCGCCGATTTCGATCTTGCCGGAATCGGGTTTTTCCTGGCCGATGATCATGCGAAACAGCGTCGTCTTGCCGGCGCCGTTCGGGCCGATGATACCGACGATGCCGCCCGGCGGCAGTTTGAAGGAGAGATCGTCGATGAGCAGGCGATCGCCAAAGCCTTTGGAGAGATTGGAGAAATCGATGACATTATTGCCCAGCCGCTCGGCGACAGGGATGACGATTTGCGCGGCCGATGGGGCCTTCTCATTCTGCTTGGCGACGAGGTCCTCATAGCGTTGAATGCGGGCCTTCGATTTGGCCTGGCGCGCCTTCGGGCTCGAGGCGATCCATTCGGACTCGGCCTCGATTTGGCGCTGGCGGGCTTCTTCTTCGCGTCCTTCCTGGGCGAGGCGCTTCTGCTTTTGTTTGAGCCAGGCCGTGTAGTTGCCCTGATAGGGGATGCCGCGTCCACGATCGAGCTCGAGGATCCAGCCTGTCACATTATCAAGGAAATAGCGATCATGCGTCACGATGAGAATGGCGCCAGGATAAGCGCGTAAATGCCCCTCGAGCCAGTTGACGGTCTCCGCATCAAGATGGTTCGTCGGTTCGTCGAGAAGCAGAAGCTCGGGTTTTTCGAGAAGCAGCCGGCAAAGAGCGACGCGGCGCCGCTCGCCGCCCGAGAGCTTGCCCACAGCGGCGTCATCCGGCGGGCAGCCGAGCGCATCCATCGCCTGGTCGATTTGCGCATCGAGATCCCAAAGACCCTTGGCTTCGATCTCGTCTTGCAGGCTCGTCATCTCGTCGGCCGTGTCGTCCGAGTAGTTCATGGCAAGCTCATTGTAACGGTCAAGGATCGCCTTCTTTTCGGCGACACCTCGCATGACATTGCCGCGCACATCGAGGCTTTCCTCGAGCAGCGGCTCCTGCGGCAGATAGCCGACCCTTGCCCCCTCGGCGACAAACCCCTCGCCGGTAAATTCCTTATCGAGCCCGGCCATGATGCGCAGAAGCGTCGATTTGCCGGCGCCATTGATGCCGAGCACGCCAATCTTGGCGTCTGGATAAAAAGAGAGATTGATATTCTCGAGAACTTTTTTGCCGCCGGGGTAGGTCTTGGAAAGACCCTGCATATGATAGATGAACTGCCGTGCCATGAGATCCTAAATCGTTTTGAGTGGCAAAAACCGTGGCGGGTTTAGCCGGGCCGCGCTCAGTGGTCCAGAGCCGCATCCATGCCTTTTTTCGCTCGCATATCTAATTTAGGCGGGCGCCTTCGTAAAACCGGCCGCCTTGCCACTTGCGTTCGACGGGGCAAGAATGCCCGCGGCGCTACTTTAGCGGCCCAACCTAAGGCGAAAGGACGCCAAAGCGTGAGAGGAACTAAGCGTGACTGACAGCAGAGTCAGGGATCTTGGCGCGATTATCCCGGGCGCCGAGTGGACGGAACCCTTTGCGCCCGAATTCGTCCCGCGAAACCCGGTTGCGGCGTTAGAAAGTCTTTCCGAGCCGGTCTTCGCGAGTGACCTTCCCCAGGGCGTGGACGAGTTAGGGGTGGGCGGGGCGCTTGAGCCTCTTGCAGAACTCATCGCTCACCGCCGCGCGGAAACGCCACTCACGATTGGTCTTTTCGGCCCCTCAGGTTCAGGCAAGAGTTTTGCTCTCGCAAAACTCATCACGCGAGTAGAGGACCTTAGCCGCGAGGGCGTGGCTCATACTTCGCCTTATGTTGGCAACATTGCGGCGGTTGCCATTGACGCGGGCGAACTTGGCGAAGAGCCGGCCGCCGCCCTGGGGGCTGCCCTGCACAAGGGCCTTGCCCGACAATTTCCCCATTTCGCCGATGAAGCCGCCCGAGCGGCGGCCGACCCGCACGCGGCTTTCCAGGAAGCTGTCGAGAGATTGGACGCCGCCCGCCATAAACTCGACGACGAAAAACGCATGCGTGATGATGCGAGCGTCCGCAGGGCCCGCCTCACCGACGCCATTCTTTATGAGACGCCCGGATCGCAAATCGACGATTATGCCGCTTCGAAACGTCGCCGGATCACAGCCCTCCTTGGAAAGATGCGAGCCGAGGGGGACCCCATCCTTGTCTATAAAGACATGGTGGAATTTTTGGAGGACGCTGATAACGCTGGCCGGCGCGCGAGCCTCGCGCTGCGGGCTTTCTTCGCCCTAAAGGGCCAGCGAAATCTCCTTGTTCTGGCGCTTTTTCTCTTCATCGCGGGCGCCACGCTGGGCTTTGCTGGCGACCCGCAAGCGGCCTCGCTCAGCTGGCTGCGCGGCTCGGAGCCGCTTGCCGGCTGGCTCGCCAGCCATACGGCCATCCTCATGGCCATGCGGGAATTTTTCTTCGTAGCCGCGGCGCTCGCGCTTTCACTCAATGCCTGGCGGGGCTTGCAGCTGCTGCGCCTCGTTTGGCGGGGCGCTGACCTTCTCAACGCCGATCTCATCGACCGCCGGCGCGGCCTCAATGAAATTTTGTCCTTTCGCACGCGCCGGGTTGATTCGCTGTCCGCCGAAGTGGCTGCTCTTTCCCGGCGCGCGACGGACGCCGAACAAAGGCTCTCTGCCATGCCAGGAGGTAAGGGGAGGCTCGCGGAACTCGCGCCATTTTCCCATGCCGATCCTTCGATTCGAAAGGCAGGCGAGTTCGCCAGCGTCATAAGTGCTCTCCTTGCAAAGCCAGACACGGCGAACCGGGGCAGCGCTCCGGGGCGGATTCTTATCGCGCTCGATCATATCGATAGTCTTTCGGCCGCCCGCGCGAGCGAAGTGTTTTTAATGTCGCGGAGCCTCTTCAAGCACGGCTTCGTCCTCGTCATTACGGCCGACCCCCTAAAACTGGGCGCCAGCGGCATCGCACGCCACGAGCTTGATAGATGGATACAAGTACCGTTTCAGTTGTCTCGCTGCTTTTTGGGCGCCGGCTGTCAACCAATCATCATCCGCGCTCTCGGGGGAAACCAAGCTGGGAAGGGGAAAAAACGGGGCGAGGCGCTCTTCGCGCTCGACGAACCGCTGACAGCCGAGGAAATCAACACATTGACAAGCTTAGCCAATCTCGCTGGCGATTTGCCCCGCGCGGCCAAGCGATGGATCAATCTTTACCGTTTGGCCCGCACCAATAAAGAAGTCCCCCGTGGGGCTCTTGCCTTCATGCTTGCCCTCGATGCCGGCGGCACCGACGGGGAAATCCGCCAAGTCCGCGAAATGCTGGCGGCCGCCGAGCCAGAAGACCGCATCGATCTTCGCCGGGCTGGGCCAAGGATCGAGGCCGCCTGGGAGGCGGCCGCGTCGCAATTAAGCCCCTTGAAAGTGGCGGATGCCCGCCGGGCCGCCGCGGCTGCCGCCGTTTATTCCTTCCGCCAAGAAGCAATATCGGAATAGCTGGCGGGCGCGCGTCCTTGTATTCCCGCCCATGCACGGAAAGACAAATCTTAAGACTGGCACTGCGACAAATTGTCGCGCCTTTTAAGCCGAACCTAAACAAACACAGAGAGTTGACCAAATACCTCAGTCGTTTTTCATGCGTGAGATGACTATTAACCCCATTTGGGTGAGGCGAACGCCGCCGAAGTGGGTCATATTGTCCCCGATGTAGTAATGGAATGGAAAGCCAATGAGCACCTTAGGTGAAGCTAAAGAGCGGGCTTCCGACCGCAAAGCCCATTTGGGAGACGCGCAGGCGGCGCGTCGGGACCATAGTTCCGCCGAGGTTCGGCAGGATGGTCAAACGATGCGAGTCGAAAGAGAATCAAAGGAAAAAGACACTCATAAGCTGATAATCGAGGTGGCCGAACGCTTGTTCCGTCAAATCGGATTTCAGAAGACGACGGTCGCGGATATTGCGCGCGAGTTGCACATGTCGCCGGCCAATGTGTATCGTTTCTTCGCGGCCAAGTCCGAGATCAATGAAGCCGTGTGCATGGACCTCCTCGGCAAGATCGAAGCGGAGGCTGAGAAGATCGCTGCCTCGCGTGGAAACGCGGCGCACAAGATCCGTAATTTAGTCGGCTCGGTGGAGAAGACCCACCACAAGCAATATATTGCCGATCGTAAGCTGCATGACTTGATCGAGGCGGCGATCACCGAAAACTGGGCGATCATGCGCCGTCATTCCGAGAAAATGGCGGGGATCTTGGAGCAGATCATTTCGGCCGGCATGGCCGCGGGAGAGTTTCCGCAGGGAGATGCAATGCTGGCGGCCAGGCTTATCAACACGGCCTGCATTAGGTTTTGCCACCCCCGCCTGATTGTCGAGTATGAACAAGAGCCCGAGCCGACTCTCGATCAGATGGTATCCTTCTGCCTGGCCGCGCTCGTTAAGCCTGGTAACTAGCCGACGCGTCCGGATCGGACACTTAGGCTGCCTAGGGCGCGGCCACCTAGTCCCAGCCATACAATAGAAAAAGGGCGCCTCTTTTCGAGGCGCCCGATCTCTATTGAGCCGGCCCAAGAGGAATGCCAGCTCGATGACTTACGCGGCCTGTGAGGCGACCTTGGGCTTGACGGACTGAGATTCTATAGGAATTTGGCGAGGTTTCTGCGCCTCGGGAAGCTCTCTTAGAAGATCAACGTGGAGCAGCCCATTCTCCAAGCTCGCTCCGCTCACTTGGACATGATCCGCAAGCTGGAAGCGCCGCTCGAATGAGCGCGCGGCGATCCCCTGGTAAAGCATCTCCGGCCTTGCTGCCCCATTCTCGGCTTCGCGCTCCCGCGAGCCGCGGATGGTCAGCGTGTTTTCTTTCGTCTCTATCGAAAGATCCGCGGCCGCGAACCCAGCGACGGCAACGGAGATTCGATAGGCATTTTCGCCCGTGCGCTCAATGTTATAAGGCGGGTAGGACGGCACCGCCTCGAGCCCGGCGGCCTGATCAATCATGTTGAAAAGCCGGTCAAACCCGATAGTCGACCGGTAGAGTGGAGAAAGATCAAACTGACGCATCTCACTATCCTCCTAGATGAAGCGACAGATTACTGCACCATTGCCGGAGTAGGATGCCCGCCGATCGTTTGGCGGCGCCTTTGCTCCGATTGCGCGTCCTGCAGCGGCCCGCGCGAAAGTGATGTAAGCAATGGGCCTCGTTTCGCAAGCCCGAAGAAAGGCAATATTTTGGCGCTAAATCTTAGTCGGCCTCTCGTTAAGAGCGTGGCTTGATCGAATGGAGTCCAGCCGCTCATGGAGCTGTTTCCTCTAGCAGAAAATCCCCTGCCCGAAGGCGGCATCGTCTCTGTCGTGTCGACGCGTGACCGCTTGCATTTACGCGCGGCGCATTGGTTGGCTGGAACTGGCTGCGCCGGAACTGTCGCCATATTCCCGGGCCACACCGAGTTCATTGAAAAATACAGCGAAGTCATTCATGAACTGTTGAGCCGGAATTTCGACGTCGCGATTCTCGACTGGCGCGGGCAAGGCGCATCAAGCCGTCTTGCAAAAAACCCGCGCAAAGGGCACGTCGGCAACTTCCGCGCTTTCGGAGAGGACATTCGAGCCTTCACCGAGCAAGTGCTGCAGCCCTTTTGCCGCCCGCCTTGGTTTGCGCTGGGCCATTCGATGGGCGGGGCGATCCTGCTCGAAATGGCTCATGCAGGCCGGCTCCCTTTTGCCCGCCTGGTATTGAGCGCGCCGATGATCCGGCTCCAGGGCATGCGTATTGCGGGGGCGAAACGGCTGGCGGTAAAAGCCCTCACGCTGCTCGGACAAGGCCGGCGCTTCGTGCCAGGCGGCGGCGGACCCGACCCCTCCCTGCAATTCGCGGGCAATATCCTGACCTCGGACGCGGCCCGGCACGGGCGGTGCGTTAGAATCCTCGAGGCGTTGCCCGAGCTCACGATTAGTGGCCCGACGATCGGCTGGGTAAACGCCGCCTTCCACCTCATGCGCCGTTTTGAAGATCCCGCCTATGCCCGCCGCATAACCATTCCGACCCTGATCGTTGCGCCAGGCAACGATCGACTCGTTGATGCCGTCGCCACGGAAGATTTCGCCAGCCGCCTCAAAGCCGGTAAGTGCATCACCCTGCCGGGCGCCCGGCATGAAATCTTGATGGAGCGAGACATTTACCGTCAGCGGTTTTGGGCGGCTTTCGACGCATTTTTGCCGGGCGAAAGCGGCGCGGATCTCGGCCCACGCGACGCCCGCGGCTTCGCGGCCGCCAAGCTCACGCCATCACAGCGTAGCCAGCTGACGGAACCCCCCTTTGCCCAAGGAATCAGCGAGATCCGAGGCTCGCGCCTCGGCGACTTCGACATGTGAAACGGATGCTTGGGATGGGCCCCGCCAGCACGCCGAACAAAGCGCCTCCACGGCGTCGGAAGGGCCCGCGAGAAGAGCCTCGACGTCTCCATTGGAGCGATTGCGGACCCAGCCCGAAATGCCCCGGGCCGATGCCTCGATCTGCATCCAGGCGCGATAGCCAACTCCCTGGACGACCCCGCTGACGATCACCCGGACGATGGCTCCCTCGCTGCTCATCACGTCACCTTTGATCCTGGCCACCGGAAAATTTCACGCCCTTTGCCTCACTGCCGAGCCACGCGAGGCCAATGAGCGCGGCCGCCGTGATCGATGTCACGAGCGCGAGCCCGAGCGCGTAATTATCGCTATTTGCCCGAGCGACGTAGGCCTGAATTGTGGCATTCGCGGACGCGAGCAAATTTCCCGTTTGGTAGGCGAAGCCTGGAAAGGTTCCACGCACCTTGGCAGGCGACAATTCATTGAGATGCGCGGGCACGACGCCCCAGGCGCCGCCGACCGCAACCTGCATCAAAAACGCGCTCGCGGTCAAAACAAAGGGGCTTGTCGCGAAGGCCCAGACCGGAACCAAGAGGAGCGCGCTCATAGACGCGGCCATGATGGCGTTACGGCGGCCAATCCTTTCCGACAGCGGACCAAACGAGAGGCCGCCAATAATCGCGCCAAGATTATAGATGATCGCCGTGGCGGCGACAGCCTGGGAGCTTAGGTGATGCTGCAGCTGAAGGAAGGCCGGGTAAAGATCTTGCGTGCCATGACTTAAAAAGTTGAAACCCGTCATCAGCATGACGGCATACGTAAAGCGTCCGAAATTTTCGCGAAGGATCTGGAGCAAGTGCCCTGTATCGCTTTGGCTTATAGGGGCCGTAAAGGATGGGGATTCGGACACCTTTGCTCTAATGAAAAGAACGAGGAGGGCAGGCATAGCCCCTAACAGAAACATGCCTCGCCAGCCGATCCATGGGTAAAACAGGAAGTAGGCAAGGGAGGCGAGAAAATAGCCGCTCGGATAGCCTGTCTGCAAAATACCCGAGACCGCTCCGCGCGCCGTTGGCGGGATTGATTCCATCGCAAGCGATGCGCCAATGCCCCATTCGCCCCCCATGGCGACGCCAAAGAGGGTGCGAATGACGAAGAGCGCGCCAAGACCTGGCGCAAATGCGGAAGCGGCGCCGAAAGCGGAAAAACAGAGGATGTTCAGCATGAGCACGGGCTTGCGGCCGAAACGATCCGCGGCAAGACCAAAGCCAAGGGCGCCGAGGGGGCGCGCCGCCAGCGTTAAGGTGATGGCGACCGTAACGCTCGTCACGTCCGCCGAAAACTCCTTCGCGATGTCAGGCAGAACGAAAATAAGGACGAAGAAATCAAACGCGTCGAGCGACCAACCGAGATAGCTTGCGAGGACAACGTTGCGTTGCGCCGGCGCAAGGGAACCTAAAGTGGAAAGTATCATAGGCCAACCTTTGCGTCACGCCAACGCATTGCTATGGATAGCTTCTTTGAGATCAAACGGTTGGCCCCCTCAAACATCAAACGCTCTTTGGGCGCGAGCTTTTGGCGCGCCGGACAATTATTGCGCGGGGGCCGCCCAGCCCGCGCGAAATCAAACCCAAGGTGGCGGCGTGGCCGCCTGCGGCCGGCTTCGTCCCAGCCCGGCGAGCAGCACGGCGACAATGCCAGTCACAAAAACCCCATCAAATGTCCCCGCGCCGCCAATCGAGGCAACGGGCGGTCCGAGGGCGTTGATGTTACCTAAGTTCAGGATGTCAGCTCCGATCAGCGTGCCGAGGCTGCCGGAAATATAGGCTACTGGCGCGGCATAGTCGCGCGAGAGCAGCAACGCCACGACCGCCGTCACGAGGGGTGGCACGAAGATGGGCACGGTCACGCCGACACCCGGCACCGGCCGCGCTACCGTGTTCACCGCCAACGCGACGATCGCCGAGCCGATGAGCCCTTTGATCCATATGCGGTGATGCGCGAGGAAATAGAGCGACAGCAGGACTGGAATGGCGGCGCCGCCCACGTTGACGGCGACGATGGTGCCAGGCCAGTCGACCTCGACCGGCAAGGAATAACGCATCCCGAAGAAATCAACCGCTTCATGCGTCTCGATGCGCTCGCTCGGCAGCTGCACCAAGGGGATATTGACGTAGCTACCAAGCAACGATGCCAATAGCACCATCATGGCGGCGTTCGGTGAAAGCCCAAGGCGCCGGTAGGCGTAGTTGAGGACCCCCATTTGCACGAATAGAAAAAGGATGGCGAAAGCGCCAAATAGAATCCCGAAGAGAATGGGGTTGACGGGCAGATACTCGATGTGGCTCGAATGCATCGCGTTTCTCCTCCCGCCGCCTCGTAGCTCATGTTATCCTTCTCGACGATCTCGGCGGCGTCGATGGCGTTACATGCCAAAATCTTGGACGAGCTGCCACCCCATCCGGCGCGCGGCGCTGAATTGCCGAGAGGGAACCGCGTTTAGCGGTAATTCCTCTGAACCAGCCCAGAACCAGCCCATGAATATGGCGCGAAAACTTCCGCGAGGCGTCACGCCAAATCGCGCCG